>Ga0209491_10002506_pt1 | contig 32629 bp, 35 predicted proteins | sample BON02_FD_187213 | JGI IMG/M metagenome (GOLD analysis project Ga0209491, IMG submission 187213) | Freshwater microbial communities from Lake Bonney liftoff mats and glacier meltwater in Antarctica - BON-02 (SPAdes) (version 2) | ecosystem: Environmental > Aquatic > Freshwater > Ice > Glacier... | reverse complement strand
GCTTTATGCTGAACATCATTGCTGGGCTTATCGCTTACTCACTTAAAGAAAATAAACCTTCGCTAAGAATGAGTAGCGAAGTATTTAGCATGATGATCGTTTCTTAACCAGATCTCAGGTTATCTAAGTATGTTTAAGTTTAAGTGATATCAATGGTGTTAAGCCTAACGGCTAGCGACAAAACAATCCAGTGGGCAATAAAACGTTGTTTAACATATAATACTAGTTGATTAAATTTTGTGTAGAGACGGGCATGGCCGTAAGACGAAAAAAACTGAATTATGAAGCCTCAGTAACTGAGCTAGAATCACTGGTTAATCGCCTTGAACAAGGTGATATTAGCCTTGAAGAATCGCTGAAACTTTATGAAAGTGGCGTATTACTTACCCGTGATTGTCAGGATGCTTTGCAAGCTGCCGAACAAAAAGTGCAAATGTTAATACAACAATCAGGTCAATCAAACTTAGTAGATTTTGATAAAAATCCCACTGAATCGTGACCGATACTTTTATTCTTTCTAATTGGCGACAACAGCGTCAACTGCGCATCGAACAAGCACTTGCAGCTCGACTGCCAGAAAATAGTCAGCTTAGCCAAACCACTTCAAACCGATTGGTTGAGGCAATGCGTTATTCTAGTCTGAATGGCGGTAAACGTCTGCGTGCCTTATTAGTATATGCAACGGGTGAAGCTTTAGGCGTAGATTTAGAACAGCTTGATGCGCCTGCAAGTGCTGTAGAAATGATCCATGCTTATTCATTAGTTCATGATGATATGCCGATCATGGACAATGATGATTTGCGTCGTGGTCAGCCGACCTGTCATAAAAAATACGATGATGCCACAGCATTATTAGTCGGTGACGCGCTACAATCATTAGCATTTGAAACACTCTGTGACAATACTTTAGACCCCGTTCAACAATGTCAGATGGTCAAAACACTCGCCCAACAAGCGGGAGTTTTAGGAATGGCAGGCGGCCAAGCTATCGATCTTGAATCCGTTGGCAAAACACTCACGCTCGACACATTACAAGCCATGCACGAGCTTAAAACAGGTGCATTAATCCGTGCTAGTGTACGTTTAGGCGCGCTAGCCTACCCTAAAATAGACACAGAAACCTTAGCTAAACTGGATAAGTACGCACAGTGCATAGGCTTAGCCTTTCAGGTGCAAGATGATGTCCTTGATCTTACCGCTGACACTGATACCCTAGGCAAAACTCAAGGCGCTGATCTCGCATTGAATAAACCTACCTATCCAGCACTTATGGGCTTAGCAGCAGCACAACAAAAAGCGGTTGATTTGATAGATCTAGCTTTAGCCCAACTTGATGATCTCTCCTTCAATACACAAGCACTTGCTGCATTAGCCAGCTTTGTGGTGCAACGGTCACACTAATATGGCGACACCTATGGATACTTTACTCGCTCACATTAATAGTCCAGCGGACTTACGTAAGCTAGATAAAAAACAGTTACCACAACTGGCCGAAGAAATTAGAGCTTTGATAGTAGACAGTGTGCAACAAACGGGCGGCCATATTTCATCTAATCTTGGTGTGATTGAATTAACCATTGCATTACATTATATTTTTAACACGCCTGATGACCGTTTTGTCTGGGATGTTGGTCATCAAAGTTACGTTCACAAAATCCTTACTGGTCGCCGCGATCAAATGCATACTATGCGCCAACCAGGTGGTTTATCCGGTTTTCCTAAACGTAGTGAAAGTCCTTATGATCACTTCGGCGTTGGCCATTCCAGTACTTCGATAAGCGCCGCATTAGGGATGGCGATTGTCGCCCAAGCCAATGGCGATTCTCGCCGTGCAGTCGCCATCATTGGCGATGGCGCTCTGACCGCGGGTCAAGCTTATGAGGCGCTAGCCCATGCCGGTGATTTAAGTGCCAACCTACTGGTTATTCTCAATGATAATGAAATGTCAATTTCGAAAAATGTTGGCGGCATGTCCAATTATCTTGCTCGTCTATTATCTGGAAAATTTTACGCTTCTGCCCGTGAAGGCAGTAAAAAAGTACTAGAAAAACTACCTTCAGCATGGGAATTTGCTCGTCGTGCCGAAGAGCATGTCAAAGGTATGGTGATTCCTGGTACTTTATTTGAAGAAATGGGATTTAATTATATAGGTCCAATTGATGGCCACGACCTAGATATATTGATGACTACCTTAGGCAATTTGCGCGAGCGTAAAGGCCCGCATTTTCTACACATCGTAACCAAAAAAGGCAAAGGCTATGAACCAGCCGAGCAACAACCTGGTAAATATCACGGTGTAAGTCCCGCGGGGATTAATAAATCATCGGGACCTAGTTACACCCAAGTATTTGGTCAGTGGTTATGTGATATGGCACAAGAGTCGGAAGATTTGATTGGTATTACACCTGCCATGAGTGATGGTTCAGGTTTAAATGAATTTGCCAAACTGTATCCTGAACGTTATTTCGATGTGGGTATTGCCGAACAACATGCGGTTACTTTAGCTGCCGGCATGGCGTGTGAAGGTAAAAAACCCGTGGTTGCTATTTATTCTACGTTTTTGCAACGCGCTTACGATCAGTTAATTCATGATGTTGCCTTACAAAACTTACCGGTTTTATTTGCCATCGATCGGAGTGGTTTAGTGGGTGCTGATGGTGCGACCCACGCTGGCACCTTCGATTTAAGTTACCTGCGCTGTATACCTAATATGGTTGTTATGGCACCAGCCGATGAAAATGAATGCCGTCAAATGCTCACTACAGGCTATAGATATAATGGTCCAAGTGCAGTGCGCTACCCACGAGGTTCTGGTAATGGTTCAGTGATCTCGCCAAACTTAGAAACTATCGAAATTGGCAAGGCCGAACTAAAGCGCCAAGGTGAAAAAGTCGCAATTCTTGCTTTTGGCAGTATGGTTCAACCTGCGCTTGATGCATCAGAACGACTCAATGCAACGGTCGTTAATATGCGTTTTGTCAAACCCTTAGATACGGCAGTAATTGACAAAATGGCCAACACACACGATTTGATTATCACCATTGAAGAGAATACACATCTTGGTGGTGCAGGCAGTGCCGTGGCAGAATACCTACTTGCTGTAGGTAATACTACCCCCATTAAAATCATGGGCTTACCCGATAAATTCATCGATCATGGCGAACATAAACAAATGTTAAGTAACTGTGGTTTAGATGCTCAAGGCATTATTGATATAGTCAATAATCATTTTCCAGCATAATATCCTGTTAGTCATCCTAATTCCCGAGTATAATAGTCAACTATGAGCAGCCCAACCTATACCTTAAAAATATTGGCAGATTTTGCCTCAGCACATACCCTACGCGATTACCCTGGTGATTGTAGCCGTATGCATGGTCACAACTGGAAGTTGGAAGTTGAAGTGACGGCGACTGCTCTGAATGGACATGGCATGGGCATGGATTTTAAAACTATCAAAAATGCCACTCGTGAACTAGCTAAAAAGCTCGACCACCGTTATCTGAACGACATTCCACCTTTTGATACCGTTAATCCTACAGCAGAAAATATTGCCCAATATTTTTATCAAAATCTGAGCGAAACTTTAAATATCGACTCAGCTAAAATCTCTGGTGTGACCCTTTGGGAAACCGATCGCGCCTGTGTACGTTACAGTGAGGACTAAGAAAGACATGACTACTGATAAAAAACCAGATTGCTGCGATGAAATCGAAGATGTTCAAAACATCGTGGATAAACGCCATATCGCAATTGATAAAGTCGGCATTAAAGATATTCAACATCCGATAAAGATAAGCGACCGTAGCACTGGCGAACAAAATACTATTGCTAACTTTAATATGTATGTGAACTTACCGCATCAATTTAAAGGTACACATATGTCACGTTTTGTTGAGATTTTAAATCAACATGAGCGTGAAATAACCGTAAAATCATTCCGTGAAATGTTAGGCGAAATGACTGAGCGCTTACAAGCCGAATCTGGTTATATTGAGATGGACTTTCCTTATTTTGTGAATAAAGAAGCCCCAATCAGTAAAGTGAAAAGCTTGATGGATTATCAAGTCAGTTTTATCGGTGAAATCACTGGTGATAAAACGATGATGACCGTCAGAGTTGTCGTTCCAGTGACAAGCCTTTGCCCATGTTCAAAAAACATCTCTGACTACGGAGCACATAATCAACGTTCACACGTTACCTTAACCGTTCGCGTTGATAGTTTCGTATGGATCGAAGACTTAATTGACGTCGTCGAGCAAGAGGCTTCATGTGAAATATATGGTCTTCTTAAACGACCAGATGAAAAATATGTCACCGAAAAAGCCTACGACAATCCAAAGTTTGTTGAAGATATCGTACGTGATATTGCGGCACGATTAAATGATGATACACGTATCAATGCCTATACCGTCGAATCAGAAAACTTTGAATCAATTCATAACCATTCTGCTTATGCATTAATTAGTAAAGGTTTTGATTAAAAGCGAGATAATGTCACCTAAAAAAAGCCTCCTGTTAGTAAATGCTAGCAGGAGGCTTTTTGTTTGTTTATTTACTGACTCAACATTAACGGCTTATTGATACGAATTAGCGTCTTAATGTCTTGTACGTAGTCTTCGCCACGCTCAGAGTAATTGATTAAGCCTGCAGCCAATGCAGATGCAGTCAAATCTTTGCCTTCCTCTCGATGTTCTTTGCGAATTGTTCGTAATGGCTGATAAGCCATTAAGGTATTCAAATTTAAAATATAATATGCGACCGATTCGTCGACTGAACTGAAGCTAGCGACTTCATGTGTTGCACCTTTGTTTCTTCGAGCTGGAACAAGTCCGCAACCTTCAATAAAACACCATTGCCCAAAAAGATTATTTCCTTGTTGTGCAAAACGTGATGTTCCCCAGCTTGATTCGTTAGCAGATTGAGCCAAAGCGAGCGGCACAGGCACAACATCAACGCGATGCTTCAAGGAAGTCCATGCCGATTGGTCATCCAAAGAATCTATTCTGACTTTGTATATTTTAGCTAAGTTCTTTACCCATTTTTCATCTTTTGAACGCATTGACTTATCTTTACTGAATTGCTGTTCAAGTATCAGTAATTTCTCTCGGTTAATAAGTACCTTTTTATTTTCAGCTTCAACTATCGGGCGTATAAAATCAAAGAACTGCTTTTTTTTGTCTTTCGCATCAGAAAAAGAATTAAAGTCAGGCAAGCCATTAACATTGCGCATTACAAATACAGATATAACTAAACCCATGATAATGCACAAGACTAAATAACCAGCAAACTTTCTATTCCAATGCATAATCAAACCCTATCTGCCCATAATAAAATAATAGCCCCGCTTAAAGTCTCTATAAGCGATATTTTCAAGATGTTAATATTTTTTTTTCAAATCCATACGTTCATCTGTCCGCGTTATTTCAACTTGCCCCAAAAATGTCATACCTAATAATGCACGTTCGGGATGTGGGCCATCCAGCACCACGGCATCTATATTATATAGTTTGATATCGCCTATTTGTACCTGATCTAATGTGACTTGATAGGCCATCTCTATACCCGATGCAGTTTGAACCACACTAGCTGGGGCCTTCAGATATTCCAAGCCTAACCGTTTTGCTGTTGCAGCATTAAAGGCAATAACGGATGCCCCAGTATCAATTAGAAAATCAACGCTATAACCATTCACACTGCCTACTGTTAGATACATTCCATTATTTGGCCATATGCTGACCATAGGTTGCTTAACAGGGGCTCCGTAATGACCCCCAATCTGTGAGCCTAAAAGGTATTTTTTTTGGACCCCTTCTACTTCAATAATTGCGCTCTGACTTGTCGCAGAAATAAGTTTGACACCCTCAGGACTGGTATTACCTACTTTTAATAATCGCTGTTGATCGTTGATTGTCAGTACGGCTTGATCACTAAATAAACCCATAACGACTATGTTCAACGTGTCAGACCATACGAGTGGGGAGTTTATCAGTATAATAAGTGCCGAAGCCCATGATATCCATGATTTTTGCATGGGTTGTACCCCTCATTTTTTTATAGTTAGCACCAAGAGAATAACAGCGAATCATCATGAATATAACATCTACTCCCACTGTTACCGGTGTCATTTTGGCAGGTGGACAAGCTCGCCGGATGGGTGGCGAAGATAAAGGCCTTATTCTATTTAATAATAAACCCCTCATTGCTCATGTCATCGCCACTTTAAAGCCGCAAGTGGATACGCTAATCATCAATGCCAATCGTAATATTGACCAGTATCAGGCATTTAAATATCCCGTTATTAGTGATAGTTTAGATAATTTTTGCGGACCACTGGCCGGAATGTTGAGTGCCATGCAAACAGTGGATACTGATTATATTTTGACAGCACCTTGCGACTCACCGAATATTTCTCCTCAATTGCGCCAACGCATGATGGAAACATTACTATTAGAGCGAGCAGATATAGCCGTTGCCCACAATGGTGAACGATTACAACCCGTATTTTGTTTGCTCCCCTGCCGACTTCAGGCTGATCTCGAAAGCTATTTACAACAAGGTGGTCGAAAAATAGATACCTGGTTCGCAAGTCATGCCATGGCTGTTGTAGATTTTTCCGATCAAGCTGACAGCTTTATTAATGTTAATCACCCTGAAGATATAATTACACATCAGACTAACGTAAAGTCACCGATACCTTTGATTGGTTTCGCCGCGTTTAGTGGCACTGGAAAAACAACCTTATTACGTCAATTAATCCCTGCGCTAAAAGCTAAAGGATTAAAAGTTGCTGTGATCAAACATGCCCATCACAATTTTGATATTGATGTGCCTGGTAAGGATAGCTATGAAATTCGTCAAGCCGGTGCCCAACAAGTATTGGTTTCGTCTAGTCGATTAATGGCATTAGTCGAAGTACAATCCGACATTCTAATCGAACCCAGTTTATCTACGCTGATTCCTAGACTTGACTGCTCTAAACTCGATCTTATTTTAGTTGAAGGTTTCAAGCATGAGGCTATCCCTAAAATTGAATTGCACCGGTGTATTTTAGATAAGCCTCTGCTCTATCCCTCAGACCAAAATATTATTGCCATAGCTAGCGATCTGCCAATCGTTGTTGAACGTGATATCAAACAACTTGATCTCAACGAGATCGATACTATCGCAGATTATTTAGTACATTTCATTGAAAGTTGGACTCCATAACCTCATGTCAGAATTTACTCCACAAGCCAGTTGTGCTGATCCAGAAGATCAAAATAGACTCAGTATTGATGCCGCTAGACAACGTATTACTTCTTTGATCACGCCATTAACGGCTTGGCAACGTTGTCCAATACGCGATGCATTAGATCGTATTTTGCATGATGATATTATTTCAACCATCAATGTACCGGCCCACAACAATTCGGCAATGGATGGTTATGCCATTAGAAGTAGTGATATTGCTAGTGATTCATTTAATTTAAAACAAGTTGGCTGTGCCTTTGCGGGTCAACCATTCCAAGGTACAGTCAATACCGGTGAATGTATTCGAATCATGACCGGTGCTGTTGTACCAAGGGAATGCGATACTATCATCATGCAAGAACAAGTGGCGGTGACTGACAACATTATCACCATTCACGGTAAACACCCAAAAGGTAACCACGTCCGTTATATAGGTGAAGATTTAAAAGCTGGCGATATTGTTCTTACTGCCGGTCGCCGTATTATTCCAGCTGATCTTGGTTTGCTCGCGTCACTCGGCATTGCTGAAGTTAACGTCTCTCGAAAACTACGTGTCGCCTTTTTTTCAACTGGAGATGAACTCAAATCCATTGGTGAAACCTTGGCCGTCGGCCAAATCTATGACAGCAACCGCTACACCCTTTACGGCATGTTAAAACGTCTAGATGTTGAAGTCATGGATATGGGTGTGGTGCCAGATCAAAAAGATCCGCTTCGTCAAACGCTGACCCAAGCAGCGGAGCAGGCTGATGTCATTATCACTTCAGGTGGCGTTTCTGTAGGCGATGCTGACTACGTAAAAGAAATGTTAGCAGAACTAGGTCAAGTCGATTTTTGGAAAATCGCCATGCGGCCGGGCCGCCCTCTTGCCTTTGGACAGATTGATAATGCCCTATTTTTTGGACTACCCGGTAATCCCGTTTCTGTAATGGTCACCTTTTATCAGTTTGTGGCTCCAGCTCTCAGAAAATTAATGGGAGAAGCAGACCCTGATGTAATCTCATTTCAAGTAAGGTGTACCGATGCTATTCGTAAACGGCCAGGCCGCTTTGAATATCAACGTGCCATTTTATTCAATGATGATGACGGCATTACAAAAGTTACAACAACAGGGGGGCAAGGTTCTGGCATCTTACGATCAATGAGTACAGCTAACTGTTTTATTTTATTAGATGAAGAATGCGATGGAACAGCCGCGAACAGCCTCGTTACAGTACAACCTTTCTCAGGTCTTATTTAAATGTCAGAACTCGCCTCAACAGCAAAACAAACACTCGAAATTAATAAACTACGCAAAAGACTTCGCCGTAACGTCGGTCAAGCAATTGCTGATTACAATATGATAGAGGATGGCGACAAGGTAATGGTTTGCCTGTCAGGTGGCAAAGACAGTTACACCATGCTCGACATATTAATGAATCTACAAAAACATGCACCCATTAATTTCGACATCATTGCGGTTAATCTCGACCAAAAACAGCCGGGCTTCCCCGAACATGTGTTACCAGAATATTTAGCTTCGATTAACATACCTTTTCATATTATTGAAAAAGACACTTACAGCATCGTCAAAGAAGTCGTGCCAGAAGGCAAAACTACGTGTGGTATCTGCTCTCGCCTTCGCCGTGGCTCACTTTATGGCTATGCGCGCCAAAATGGCATCACTAAAATTGCCTTAGGTCATCATCGTGATGATATTATCGAAACGGCATTTCTCAATATGTTTTATGGCAGCAAACTTAAAGCCATGCCCCCAAAATTATTAAGTGACGACAAAACAAATATTTTGATTCGCCCGCTAGCTTACTGTAAGGAATCTGACATTATTCGTTATTCAAATCATCAGAAATTTCCAATCATTCCCTGTAACTTATGCGGGTCGCAGGAAAATTTGCAACGGCAAGTCATCAAAGACATGTTACAAGGTTGGGAAAAACAGCAACCAGGTCGTTTAGAAAACATTTTCCGGAGCTTTCAAAATATTTCACCCTCACAATTGGCTGATAATGCGCTATTTAACTTCAAAGACCTTGAGTTACATCGCCTCGCACCAACAGGCCAAGAAGACGCTGCCCATGATGACATGCAATCACCAGCATTATCTAGGCCATAAAAGGCGTAATCTGTTCGAAGAAGAAGTGAGTTATGCACCAGTTAGGGGCAGCATCACATAACTGTAACAACTGTCATCGCTAAGTCATTGAAACTATTAGAGTGCCCGCTATCATATTGATTTTTATAGCAATTACAACCATGGTCGCTTTTTAACCAAATTGAGTTAGATTGTTACAGAATAATGACTTAGCGATTTGTCAGCATGTTACCCACAGAGTTATCCACAGATATTGTGAGTAAGTCTGTAAGTCATTGATAGTCAAATTTACTAGTCAAAATAGTCATTATTCATCATGGTTTTGCGTGCCAAAGTGTTATGTAATGTCTTGCTAAAAATAGAATAGACCCCTCTGCAAAACAATTAATCACTTAATATCCGACCCTTGTTAGTAGCACTAAATGATAGTGGTTCTGATTAAGGCTCATTTATTAATCATATCCAAGCTTAAATGATCATTAATACATTTAAATAGCTTACTGAATATACCGCTATATACGATAAAAAATTACTAAAATTGTGACTTTAGCCTTGAAATCTAAGTAAGTTATTCACTTTTAAGTTTGAAAGTCGAAGTGCATCTTAGCAAATCTTACTGAGTAAGTATCTGCTGTTACACATTAATTAAGTAATTGTTTTTATTACATTTTAACTTAGTGGTCAATTTTTGACCAAATCATATAGACTGTTACAGATTAATGACTTAGCGATTTTCACATAACTTAACCACAGAGTTATCCACAGATAGTGTGAGTAAAGTTGTAAGTCATTGATCTACGAAAATCTAGATACCTTAGCCTTTACTTTGCTGGGGTAAAGTCTTCGGCAAATTCCAAAGCATTACCATCTGGATCACGACAAAAGAAAGCGGCGCGACCTGATTTACTTCTAGAGAACATCACACCTGCTGCGTGCAACCTTTCAGCCAAGGCGTCTAAATCATCTACGACCAAGGCAATATGTTTATCCTTTCCACCGTGTTCAGGACGACCATCCATTGAATCGGGATTCGGTAATTTCATCAGGTGTAATTGCTGACCTTGTGTATTAAGATCTAGCCAAGCACCATCAAATGGAAAATTAGGTCGATGCTCATTTAAATGAATATCTAGTACGCCACAATAAAAATCTAAAGCGCGTGCAACATCAGCGACTAAAAAGCTAGCATGAGCAATTGATTTAATCATAAAAAAACCCTTTTTTAAATTGTCTGTAATTGTGTACTTTAAGCGATATTATTACACTTTCGCTTAGCTTCTTTGGGCTAAAATAAACCGTCGATTTACAACATTTCTCTAAATGCCATACTATTGCACATTTTAATCATGTTACAAGTCTAGGCTTCTGATTTAGCGACACCATAGGCTGCTAGCATGATCAGACCACCACCCATCCATTCTTGTAATGACATCACCTCACTGGTCAACGCCCAAGCAGCGATAGCAGCGACGACTAACTCGAATAACATAATGACCGATGAATGATAAATTGGCATTCGGGCTATGCCATACAAAACGGTCACGGTCATAACCACTATGCCTACGCTACCTACTAAACCAGCAACGATCCAAACATTAATGGTCACCTCTGGCACAGGTGACTGTTGCCACACTAGGACAAGTATTGATGCGATAACAACACCCCACCAAATCACCCCTGTTTTAGCAGCCATTGACACATTAGCCAATTTTCTTGCCAACACATTATTTATTGAAAAAGCAATACCGGCTGTTATTGCTAACCAATCTGCTAGACCATGAGGCCAAGGCCAACCAATACTGGTATCCCATAACATCACTAATGAACCCGTCATTGCAATAGCCAACATTGCGATGGCGGATGAAGACAATCGTTCTTTTAACCACCAGCGACTGAGTAATACAGACCATATCGGTGATAAATAAAATAGTAGCATCACACGCATCACTTCACCTTCAGTCAAAGCCACCAGAAAAGCAATATTAGTAATGCCGGCTGCGATGGCCAAAAATAATAAATCCTTATGATTGCTTGCGTTAAAAATGTTGCGTTTGAATAGAAAAGGAAGCGCTAGTGCACCAGCGGCAAGATACATCACTAAGGAACTCCATACCGCGGACATTCCCGCTTCATCTAACCAGCGTAAGGGATACCAGATAACCCCCCATAAGCTTGATGAAAATAACAAGGCGGCGATAGCTAAACGGTTGTGTGTAGTATGTTGTGTATTCATGACGAACCTTATACCACGACTGAGCTATAACCCGTTATAATAGTCGGCTTTATTTAATAGTTACTTCTTATGAACCCAGATCTAGCTCACTTGCATCCTTATCCGTTCGAAAAGCTTGCGCAACTAAAAGCGGGATGCACGCCACCAACTAATCTGCCCCATATCGCATTATCAATTGGTGAACCTAAACATCCAACTCCAGGATTCATTACTGAGGCGGTCATCGAGCATTTACACGGTTTATCTAATTATCCCACTACGGCGGGTTCGATCGAGTTGCGTCAGGCTATCGCATGTTGGCTAGATAATCGTTTTCAGCTTGCAGGTAACATTGATCCGACTACGCAAGTGTTACCTGTCAATGGTACCCGTGAAGCACTGTTTGCTTTTGCTCAGGCCATCACCGACCGTACCGCACAGACACCACTTATTGTGATGCCCAATCCCTTCTATCAAATCTATGAAGGCGCGGCTATTTTAGCAGGTGCTCATCCCTATTTTCTTAATTGCACAGCTGATAATAACTTCGTGCCAGACTTTGATACTGTCCCTGCTGATGTATGGGATCGTTGTCAGTTATTATACTTATGCAGTCCGGGCAACCCTACTGGCGCCGTCATTGAGCAAGCGACATTAATCAAGCTCATCGAACTTGCTCACACCCATAACTTCATTATCGCTTCCGATGAATGTTACTCCGAGCTCTATTTTGATGAGGCAAAACCGCCTGTCGGATTATTGCAAGCCGCTATCGCAGCAGGTTACAACGATTTAAGTCGTTGCGCCGTATTTCATAGCTTATCAAAACGCTCTAATGCGCCCGGTTTACGTTCTGGATTTGTAGCGGGTGACGCCACAATAATGAAAGATTTTCTACGTTATCGCACTTATCATGGTTGTGCTATGCCACCATCAACTCAAGCAGCTTCAATTACAGCATGGAATGATGAACAACATGTGGTCATTAACCGCCAACTTTATCGAGAAAAGTTTGAGGCAGTTCTGGCAATATTATCACCAGTAATGAATGTCACTCTACCCGAAGCCAGTTTTTACCTTTGGGCTGAAACGACGATATCTGACACTGATTTTGCCCGTCGCCTATTTGATGAGCAAAACGTCACCGTGCTACCAGGTACTTTTTTAGCACGAGATAATAACAACAATAATCCAGGTTCACATCGTATCCGCATGGCCTTAGTTGCACCAATAGAAGAATGTATCGATGCTGCCCACCGAATTGTAAAACTAATTAACACCTTATGAACAACTATCAAGCCCCTAAATTGGAGAAATAAAATGAGCGATATTCAACAAATTATTGAAGAAGCATTTGAACGCCGTGCCGAGATTACACCTGCGAATGCTGAAGCCAATGTTAAAAATGCCGTAGATCAAGCAATAGCTATGTTAGATAACGGTACTGCCCGTGTTGCCGAAAAACAAAACGGCGACTGGATAGTTAATGAATGGCTAAAAAAAGCAGTATTACTGTCTTTTCGTTTAAACGACAACAGAATTATGGCCGGTGGCGAAACTAACTTCTACGATAAAGTAGAACCTAAATTCGCTAGCTTTAATGAACAGGATTTTAATAAAGCTGGTATCCGTGTTGTCCCACCTGCCAATGTCCGTCGTGGTTCTTATATTGCTCCAAGTGTTGTATTGATGCCTTCATACGTTAATATCGGCGCATATGTTGATTCAGGTACTATGGTCGATACATGGGCGACGGTTGGTTCATGTGCTCAAATAGGTAAAAACGTTCACCTTTCTGGTGGTGTAGGCATCGGGGGTGTTTTAGAACCATTACAGGCAGGTCCAACTATCATTGAAGATAACTGCTTCATCGGTGCACGTTCTGAAGTCGTTGAAGGTGTTATTGTCGAAGAAGGCGCCGTTATCTCAATGGGCGTTTATATTGGTCAAAGCACTAAAATCTTCAACCGTATGACTGGCGAAATCTCTTATGGTCGTATTCCAGCGGGTTCAGTAGTGGTATCAGGTAATTTACCTTCTAAGTGCGGCACTTACAGCCTCTACTGTGCTGTTATCGTTAAACAAGTTGATGCAAAAACACGCGGTAAAGTCGGTATTAACGAACTTTTACGAGATATTTAGTTTATCGAATTGAAATTTGACCTACGCCATGTAGGCCGAACTTTATGACCATGGATGGTCTGTATGCCGAAAATGCAGGAGCAGTTTTCGGTTAGTCCGACAAAGAAGAAATATATGATTTTATACGGCATTAAAAACTGCGATACCGTTAAAAAAGCACGGTATTGGTTAGAAGCCAACGGCGTGGCTTTTCAATTCCATGATTTTCGAGATAATGGAATAAATGAAAAAATAATTAATTTTTGGTTACAATCTGTTAGTTGGGAAACATTGCTCAATAAGCGTAGCACTACTTGGAGACAAATAGACCAAACACAACGAGATACGCTCAATAAAGAAAGTGCGATTGAACTGATGTTATCGCTCCCCACCATTATTAAACGGCCAGTATTAGTGAAAAATGACACTATTTTGGTCGGGTTTGATGCAGCCATATACAAAACCTTACTCTGAGAACAGCAAAATGAACATTGTTCGCCCTTTTTTATACCTAGTATTACTAAGCCCTTTCGTTGTTCAGGCAGATGAAAACTGGCTAGACTATGACCATCTTTATCTACAAGGTGGCAGTTATACCCATTATTCACCCAGTGTCAACTATGCGGGCTCTAAGATACTCATTAGTTTAGAAGCAATAAAGAGTAATGACTGGTCATATGGAATAGCCTTATTTGATAACTCTTATGGACAGTTTTCTCAATATTTATATATCGGTAAAAGCTGGAATTACAACGGCACATTTGAAGGCTTTCATACCAAGTTAACCGCAGGTTTAATTCATGGTTACCGTGGTGAATATCAAGACAACATACCACTCAATAACTTTGGTACCGCGCCAGCAATTATTCCTAGTGTTGGCTATAAAGCAGGTCGCTATGGTGCCGATGTGTCGATGCTAGGTTTTGCGGGTCTACTAATGACTGTTGGTTTAGATTTATAATAATATGTGGACGTAAACCGTGACCGATACACTTCAATTAACTCAAGACTTAATTAGCCGCCCAAGCGTGACGCCACAAGATTTTGGCTGCCAACAATTATTAGCAGAAAGATTATCGGCTATAGGCTTTACCATCGAACACTTACGTTTTGGCCAAGAAGGTGATTGGACCGATAATATTTGGGCTCGTCGTGGTACGCAATCCCCTGTATTAGCATTCGCAGGTCATACTGATGTTGTGCCAACAGGCCCCGAACAAAATTGGTCATCAGCGCCTTTTTCACCAGAAATTCGCGATGGTCTGTTATATGGTCGTGGTGCTGCAGATATGAAAGGCAGCATTGCGGCATTTGTCACTGCGTGTGAACGATTTGTTGTCGAACATTCCGACCACTCAGGTAGCATCGCTTTTTTAATTACCAGCGATGAAGAAGGCCCAGCAACCGGTGGCACGATCAAAGTCATTGAAACCTTAGAAGCACGTAACGAAAAAATTGACTGGTGCATTGTGGGTGAGCCTACCAGCACAAGCAAAATCGGCGATGTTGTTAAAAATGGCCGTCGAGGTTCCCTAAACGGTCGCTTAACGGTTAAAGGTAAACAAGGTCACATTGCCTATCCACATTTAGCTAAAAATCCAATTCACTTGCTCGTTCCTGCATTAACTGAGTTATGTGCTGTTGAATGGGATCAAGGTAATGAAGATTTTCCACCAACGAGTTTTCAAATATCCAATCTGAATTCTGGCACAGGGGTAACCAACGTCATACCAGGTATTGCAGATGTGGTATTTAATTTTCGTTATTCAACGGAAGTAACCAATAAACAATTGCAACAACATGTCCAAAGCATATTAGATAGTCATAGTTTAAACTATGATTTGACATGGGAACTATCAGGAAAACCATTCCGAACAGCAAGTGGCGCTTTAGTTGATGCTATCAAACAAGCCATTAAATCAACCACGGGCTACGACACTGAGCTATCAACTTCCGGTGGTACTTCAGATGGCCGATTTATTGCCCCTACAGGTGCCCAAGTCATCGAACTAGGGCCGCTTAATGCGACAATTCACCAAATTGATGAATGTGTATCGGTAGCCGACCTTGACATTTTATCGACTATCTATGAAACTCTTCTGTCTGAATTATTAGTCAAGTAACTAAATCATCCCGTGAACCGCATCATTAAACAACGTCAATGGCTATACTTATTAACCGCAACTGTGCTGTTAATGCAGTCGTTTGCCATTTGGCATGATGCGTCACACCCCTTCCATATTGCCAGCGATCAATGTCAACGCTTTGAGAGTATCAGTCATACTCCTACACTGGATCTTGTCACCCCCATTCTTCCTCAGCTATCCGCACAGTATAGTGTCGCGGAACCTTCTATTACCATCACCTATGCAGTAAAACGCTTACGTGATAACCATGCCATTCGCGGCCCACCCACTTTTTCATAGCCAATAAAACCACTTTATTTTTACAGAATTGAGCTGCACCATCAAGGTTCATTTCTGCAACTTATGCTATGAGAAAATATAATGAAACCATTAAAATTAACGCTGCTTATTGCGGCGGTACTTGCACCTGTCTCGCCTGTTTTTGCTGATGAACCGAATGATTCAATAAGTGATTTAAAAGCCGAAATATCCCAAATTCGTGCTGATTATGAACAGCGTATTCAACAATTAGAACAACGTATTGCTAAAGCCGAAGTGACCACCAGTGAGGTACGCGAACAAGTCGCAACAGTAAACACTTCATCAACAGCTTTACCACCCACCAGCAAAAACAGCTTCAACCCTGCCATCAGTATGGTGATGAACGGTCAATACAATAGTTATTCAGAATCACCCAATGATTATCAACTCAACGGATTCTCACTCCAAGGAGAAGGCGGTTTAGCACGCGAAGGTTTCTCTTTAGGAGAAAGCGAGATAACCATGAGCGCCAGTATCGACCATTTGCTATTTGGTCAAAGCACTATTGCCTTACATGATGATGAAGGTACTACAGAAGTCGGTATTGAAGAAGCCTTTATCGAAACATTGGGATTGAGTAATGGCCTGAGTGTCCGAGCGGGACGCTTTTATTCACCCATTGGCTACTTAAATGAAAAACACATCCACGCTTGGAATTTTGCAGACGCACCGTTAATTTATCGTGGATTATTTGGCAATCAACTTACTACTGATGGTGTCAAACTTTCCTACCTGTTACCAACTGACCTCTATATGGAGATTGGCAGCACAGTCGGTAGTGGCGATCAACATCCTGGTAGTGGTCAACATAGTGGTATAGGTGATTGGTTAGTCTATGCCAAAACAGGCGGTGACATCGGTAACAACCATAGCTGGCAAGCAGGCATTTCACATTGGCAAGCTAATCCAGAAGAACGTGCCTATACAGGTGGTCATGGCCATGGAGGTGGTGCGGGAGACGATCCAGTTCTTTTTAATGGTGACACTGAAATCAGTAATGTATCACTGCTGTATAAGTGGGCGCCTAATGGTAATTTTAGGCAGAAAAACGTCACACTGTTAGGCGAATATTTCTATCTTTCTGAAGATGGCAGTTTGAATAACAGTACTGAGCTGGCCAATTATAATGGTAAGCAATATGGAGGTTTTATCGAAGGTATTTATCAGTTTTCACCACGTTGGCGTACCGGTGTTCGATATGACTGGCTTGGCAGTGATCTTCACGCCTCAGATAATGAACTACTCGTTGATGCAGATCTCGATTTCTCAGGCTTTCATCCTCAACGCTACAGCATGATGCTGGAATGGGTGCCTAGTGAATTTAGTCGTATTCGGGCTCAACTTAATCATGACCAATCTTCACAAAATAACGATACCCAATTGTTCTTACAATACACTATCAGCATTGGCGCCCATGGCGCACATAGTTATTAAGAGGAAATATCCATGAAAAAAATAATTTCATCATTACTTATTCTCGCTGCAAGTTCATCTGCCATCGCTGATATTAATATTTTCGCCTGCGAACCCGAATGGGCATCATTGAGTAAAGAGCTCGGTGGAGATAATGTTACTGTTTTTTCTGCTACCACAGGTCTGCAAGATCCACATTATATTCAAGCTCGTCCTAGCCTAATTGCCAAAGCTCGGCGTGCCGATTTATTAGTATGTACAGGTGCAGAATTAGAAATAGGCTGGTTACCTCTGTTACAACAGAAATCAGGAAACCCCGCGATTCAGACAGGCACTGCTGGCTATTTTATGGCGGCGAATACGGTTAAATTATCTGATATTCCAACGACACTAGATCGTAGTCAAGGTGATGTTCATGCTGCAGGTAATCCGCATATTCAAACCAGTCCATTGAACATTTTAAATGTCGCTCATGCCTTGTCAAAACGATTACAAGAGCTTGACGGTGCCAATGCGGCAATATATGAAAAACGTTACCAAGATTTTAGTCAACGTTGGCAGTTAGCTATCAATAAATGGCAACAACAAGCTGCACCACTTAAAGGTATGTCAATTGTTGTACAACACAATAGCTGGAGCTATTTATTTGACTGGCTAGGCTTAAATAAAGTAGCAGTACTTGAGGCTAAATCAGGCATTCCGCCCACTGTTGATGATTTAAATAATGTGCTCAATAAGCTGAAAGTTACACCAGCACACATTGTTATTAATGCTGCTTATCAACCATCTAGAGCAGCGGATTGGTTAGTCGATAAAACCGACATCAGCAAAGTAACACTACCATTTACAATTGGTGGTAATGCCGAAAGTACTGATTTGTTCAGCTTATTTGATGACACCATTAAACGTTTATTGGATGCCAATAAATGATAGGGTCAGATTTTGACCTTATGTTGATTGTACCCGCCTTTTTGGCGGGTGCCCTCGTCCTTTCCACTCATGTACCTTTGGGACAAGAAGTGCTTAAACGTGGCATTATTTTCATTGATATTGCCATTGCTCAAATTGCTGCTTTAGGTGTCATTGCTGCCACAGTTTTTGGCGGTGATCTAGCAACATGGCAAATACAGTTATTTGCCGGATTAAGTGCCATTGCGGGTGCAACACTTGTTCATTGGTTAGAACGACATCATGCTCGTAGTTTAGAAGCGTTAATTGGATTACTATTTGTGTTGGCAGCAAGTGGCGGTTTGTTATTGGCAAGTTATGCTCCACACAGTGATCAATTATTACATGATTTACTGGTTGGCCAGATCTTATGGGTCAGTTATCAACAATTACTATGGGTAATGGCACTTTATATTCCTCTATTAGTTGTTTGGTTTACATTTAACGGTAAACAACGTCCAATGTTGTTTTATTTAGTATTCTCACTGGCGGTGACCGCATCAGTACAATTAGTTGGTATATATCTTGTTTTTGCTAGTTTAATTTTGCCGGCATTGGCTAGTCGCCATATCATTAATGTGAAAAGTAGACTATTCATCGCTTATATGATTGGTCTAGCGGCTTATCTGCTAGGCTTAATCGCCTCATTGATATTTGATTTACCAACAGGAGCGATTACAGTTTGGACCTTATTATTAATGGCGCTTATTACCAAACCATTGTTGAATAGAAATAAGCCTGAAACTCTGATAAAGTAATTTTCATTTCTATATTTAAAGGATTAACGATGTCAGAAGTACCCGTCAGTACATCAACGCCAAAACTAATCTATATTATGTTTTTAGCCAATTTCATCATACCTTTTCTTGGCATAATCGCTGTTGTTATGGCTTATATAAATAAAGATGATGCTCCAGGATGGTTACAGACACACTATCAGTTTCAAGTTCGTACCTTCTGGATTGGCTTTTTATTTTTCTGTATCGGTGGCTTATTAAGCATGATCATTATTGGCTACTTAGTCATTCTTTTCACTGTAATTTGGGTGGTAATTCGCTGTGTTAAAGGTATGAAATATTTAGATGCTGGGCAAGCTTATCCGAATCCAACAACTTGGATGTTTTCTTAGGCTAGTTAGACTTCTTTACTGAAATAAAAAACGCGCTTTAAGCGCGTTTTTTATTTAACTTTATTTCTCTTTTCGATAAATAGCCAACGGCCCTGTTGCTTGCTCGGTGGGCATAATTTCCATCGTAGTGACATTAACATGAGCGGGTGTATTGGCTAACCAAAATATCGTATCAGCAATATCTTGAGCCGTTAAAGCCACCGTTTGCTGATATACACCGCCAGCACGTTGTTTATCATTTTTAAACCGTACCATCGAAAATTCAGTTTCAGCATTACCTGGTTCAATATTAGTGACCCTAATTCCCGACCCTAATAAATCGGCGCGAATAGCCAATGAAAACTGTCTTACAAAGGCCTTAGTAGCACCATAGACGTTGCCACCAGGGTAGGGCCAATTACCCGCAACGGAACCTATATTAATAATATAGCCGCTTCCTTGTTGCTTCATCTTTGGTAACACCGTCCTGGTGCAATACATTACCCCTTTGATATTGGTATCGACCATTTTATCCCAATCATCGAGATCAGTCTGATCGGCGGGTTCTAATCCTAGAGCAAGTCCTGCATTATTAAGTAAGACGTCAATATTAGAAAATGACTCTGGTAAGGTGTTAAATGCCTGTTCTACTGCATTACGATCCGTAATATCAAAACAGCAAATATGTACTTTTTCAGGTCCTCCCAACTCTAACTGTAAATTAGCCAAACGTTGTTGGCGACGACCTGTCAGAATCAATTTCCAACCATTGCTAGCAAACAGTCGTGCAGTAGCTTCACCAAAACCTGATGTTGCTCCAGTAATCATAATTGTTTTCATCATTATCTTATTACTCCGATCGTTTTGCTAAAATTTCTAAGGCTGCAATACGGTATGCTTCTGCCAACGTTGGAAAGTTAAAGGTGCTTTCGACAAATATATCAACATCAGCATTACATAACATCGCCATATGCCCGACGTGCACCACTTCGGTTGAGCCCTCTCCCACCAGCATCACACCAAGTATTTTTTTACCTTGTGGATCAGCAACGATTTTTAACATGCCTTCGGTATTACCTGATATCTGACCACGTGCTACTTCGGCAAACTGAGCTATACCGACGATTACATTGCCATATTGTTCACGCGCCTGTTTCTCTGTCAGGCCGACTGAGGATAATTCAGGAATAGAATAGATACCTGCCGGAATAAGCTGACTCATCACGCCGGTACTTATTCCCAATGCATTGCATGAGGCTCGACGCCCTTGCTCCATAGAGGCAGATGCCAATGACGGTGGCCCAATCACATCACCCGCGGCATAAATGTTAGCCACGTTAGTCCGGAGATTTTCATCAACACTGATTAAGCCTTTATCATTAAGAGCCAAACCTGCATTTTCAAGCTGTAGGCCTTTAACATTGGCAAGACGACCTGCTGCACATAATAATTTCTGACTACGAATTACCGTACCATCAGCACATTCTGTAACGACCTCACTCACGCCATCCCAATAGACTTTCTCGACATCTTGGCTACCCATCCATGTTCCGCCCATATTGTTAAAGGCTTTAACAAACGTATCCGTCATATCACTATCTAAGAAACCCAATGGTGTTGGATAACGGTCAATCATGGTAACTTTAACGCCTAAAGCCTGAAAAATAGTTGCGTATTCACTGGCAATAACACCACCACCTAATACCGTAAGGCTCGATGGTAAGTACAGCATCGACAAAATTGAATCACTGTCGAAGATATGTTCATGATCGATAGGAATATTATCTGGAGTACGCGGATATGAGCCAGCAGCGATAATGATCGTCTTCGCATGCAGATCAGTCGTGTCACCACCGACTTTAGTAATTCTAATCGTGTGATTATCAACAAAGCTAGCACGTCCATGGATCCGTTCAACCTTATTCCGATCGACTTGCTTACGCATGTATTTATCATGTGATTTAAGCACTTCATCTAGGCGATCGATCAACGTCACCATTTCGGTTTCTTCACCCAGCTTAAAATCAGCTAAGGCTGCATTTTGACGCATATTTTTTACACGAAGTGCATTTTCACGCAGGGTTTTTGATGGGATAGTACCGCGATGAACACAAGCGCCCCCAAACAAACTATCACGCTCAATAATAACAACGCGTTGACCTGCTTTAGCTGCTTGGATCGCTGATTTTTGACCTGCTGGCCCGCTACCAATAACCAGCATGTCGTAATTAAAACCCGCATTACTCATGATGATAACCCCCCTAAACGTGCTTTAATTACGTCAGTGTGGTTCAATAAGTTTTCCACCTCATCCTGATAAAGATTCAATGTCGCTAGCGCAGGTAAAATGAATAATGTTTCTTTATCTACTCTCTCAGGCGTCAACATATAAGCGGCAAATCTGGCACCAACAGTAACCTGTGCCGCCTGAGAACTGATGGTTAAGGTGTTATTGTAATCACTGTAAGCACTCACTGCTTCAATCACCAAGATGGGCATTTTCCATAAATTAACCACCGCTACGCTAACGCGATGACAATAGGTGTTTTCCAGTTGATGAACATCTTCTTGCGTTAGCGCTACTTGCTGCTTTTTAGCCAATTCAATAATTGTCTGCAAGATAGCAGGCCGACCTATGGAATGAAGTAGACCTGCCAGAAAAGCAACTTCGACATTACTTCGGCAGTGACGTGCCACTTCTTTTGCCCATAATGATGTTGTCAATGCATGATGCCAAACACCACTCACATAATCTTCATAACCCGGCGTATTAAACATCTTTGCGCCGATAGCGGCCGTTAATGCAATTTCACTAATAACACCCATACCAAGTCGTGCGATAGCTTGTTGCAGTGAGACTAAATTAGACATCGGCGTATACGCTGCTGAATTGGCTATACGCATAACATGACCGGCTAATGATTGATCACTTTGAATAAGTTGAGCCATTTCACTCGCATCAGAATCTGGATTTTGTGCTAATAAAAGTGATTTATTTGCCACCTCAGGCAACATGGGTACCTCAATGCCACCACGATTAATTAAGTGCTCTAAGGGTTCAGCCAGTAATTGTGCCTGGCTAGATAATAGGTTCCCTTCTGTACTCATAACATAATTCCGGTTATTTATAATTTATTAAACGTGTTGATTCTTAATGGTGTTCAGACGTTGGTAGGCATTAAGCACCTTCAGAGAACACGATAGTCCGACGACCAGAGATAATAATGCGATGTTCAATATGTGCTTTAACGGCTCGTGCTAATACCAATCGTTCGATATCCTTACCTATCATCACTAAATCTTCAGGACTATTGTCATGCATAACACGTTCGACACCCTGATCAATTATTGGTCCTTCATCAAGGTCTGCTGTTGCATAATGTGCTGTAGCACCAATTATTTTTACACCGCGGTCATAAGCTTGATGGTAAGGTTTTGCCCCTTGGAATGCCGGTAGAAATCCATGATGAATATTAATGACACTTCCTGCATGTTGCCTAACAAATTGCTCAGAGAGGATTTGCATGTATCGCGCCATAACGATCACATCGATTTTATATTCATCGAGTAAGCCATTTATTTGTGCTTCTTGTTGTGCTTTAGTGTCTTTAGTAATAGGCAGATGATAAAAAGGTTTATCAAATTGTTTAGCCATGCTTGCAAGATCGTTATGATTAGCGATAATCAGTGGAATTTGACACTTCAATTCACCTTCCAACTCACGCAACAGCAAATCATAAGGACAATGTGATGCTCTTGTAACCAATAAAGCAACGCGGTAGGGTTGATCCGAATAGCGTACAGACCAAGTTAGACCCAAGCTATTAGCAAACGCTGTGAATTCTTGCTCTAATTGTGCTCGGTCTGACTGGGCGTTATCTTCCAACTTTATTCGCATAAAATACTGACCATCTTGGACGTCAGTATATTGTTGGCAATGCAGAATATTAAAATCTCGTTGTGCAAAAAAACTGGTTATGCCGGCGACCAAACCTTTTTGATCAGGGCATTGAATAAGAAAAACAATGGCGTTCATAAATCAGACATACCTTCAAAAATATTTAATTCGTCGTATCGTAGCACTAATGCCCGCTTTCATGAATATTCTGTATATTTATCTGCTCTGCCTTTGACTTGATCAACAGGATATTTTACGGCATTTTTGTCTATTTTAGTCGCCAATGCTTGGTTAATATCAACCCCAAGATCATGACAAAGATAGGCTAAATATGCAGTTACATCAGCCAGTTCATCTTCCAGCGCTTGTCGTTTATCGGACTTAAGTTGAAGATCAATTTCATCATTCGTTTTCCATTGAAACCATTCCAACAACTCAGACGCTTCGATAGACAATGAAATAGCTAAATCTTTCGGGTTATGAAACTTTTCCCAATCTCGCTCACGGCGAAATGAAATCAGTCTTTGTAATATTTCCGGTTTAATCATAATCAAAAAACTCAGATATTTTAGTCAAAAATTGTTGTGGTGCTTCAGCATGAACCCAATGACCCGCCAGCTCAATGGTCACTAATTGTACGTTGGGAAAGCAGCTTCTAATCAAATCCTCGTCTTCATCATGGATATAATCCGATTGACCACCACGAATAAAACAACTAGGAATCATAATAGTATTACCAGCACATACCGCCTTAAGTAGTTGAGGATAATTATCATATAAAGCCTGTAAATTTATTCGCCAACTCAGTTGCTCGTCGTTCAAGGCGAGATTCATTAATAAAAATTGCCGCACAGCTTTATTTGGCAATGAAATTTTTAAGGCATTATCAACTTCATTACGACTACTATACAAAGATAAATCTAAGTCTAATAATTTCTTAAATATAGCACTGTGTTCATCCTGGTATTCCCTAGGTGCAATATCTACCACAACAAGTTTACGTGACCATTGTGGATAACGCTGGCTAAATGCCATCGCCACCTTGCCACCCATTGAATGACCAATAATATCAGCCTTATCCAACGATAAACTATCAAATAATTCTGCCAAATCTTCAACCATTAAGGCATAATTTTGCTCTGAACTATGAGGTGATCGACCGTGGTTGCGTAAATCGACTGTTATTACCTTAGCCTTTGTCGCCAATTGTTTCGCTAAGCCCCGCCAATTATCAGAGGAACCAAACAAGCCATGTAGGATAACTAAAGGTCGACCCGTACCGATGGTTTGATAATACAATTTCATTGAATGATGCTTTATTGTGTCGGATGTTTATAATAGTGCCATTTTATGACAATCGGAGATATTTAGGTGGAAGATGAAACAGTTTTAGTGATGATAGTTCAACAATATGCTAGTAAATATGGCATTACTTTTAGTTCTAAACATTTGGATGACCCAGAGAAGAAAACCAAACTTATCAGCTTGATTCAAGAATCACTTGCTGGCAAACGAGGTCCAGTCACTGATCAAGATCTTATTTAACTAAAAAGGCCACCCTCTAAGGTGGCCTTTTTGATTGCTACCTTGTTACAAAAAAATCACCTAATCAATTAGTTTTTCAAAGACCAAACTGGCATTAGTGCCACCAAAACCAAAGCTATTAGACATCACCGTTTTTAAACCTGCGTTGTCTTTACGTTCGCGAATAATCGGCACACCTGCTGCTTGAGGATCGAGATTATCAATATTTGCTGATGCCGCAATAAAATCATTTTCCATCATCAGTAAACAGTAAATCGCTTCTTGTACTCCAGCAGCACCTAATGAATGGCCTGATAATGACTTAGTTGAACCCACTATAGGTACATTGTCGCCAAAGGCTTTTTTAACAGCGCCTAGCTCAGCCAAATCTCCTACAGGCGTACTTGTACCATGAGCGTTGATATAATCAATAGGTGCTTTAACAGTTGCTGCTGCTAGTTGCATACAACGTACAGCGCCTTCACCTGAAGGTGCAACCATATCGTAGCCATCTGATGTCGCCGCATAACCTGTTAACTCAGCATAAATTTTTGCACCGCGAGCTTTAGCATGTTCATACTCTTCCAAAACAATTACACCACCGCCGCCAGCGATAACAAAACCATCTCGATCAGCATCATAAGCACGCGATGCTTTTTCTGGTGTGTCGTTATATTTGGTTGATAATGCACCCATCGCATCAAACAATGAACTCATTGTCCAATGTTCTTCTTCAGCACCACCAGCAAACACAATATCTTGTTTACCCATCTGAATTTGTTCCATGGCATTACCAATGCAATGTGCGCTCGTTGCGCATGCAGATGACATCGAATAATTCACACCTTTAATTTTGAATGGTGTCGCTAAACACGCTGACGTTGTACTACCCATAACTTGCGTCACACGATACGGGCCAACGCGTTTTATGCCTTTTTCACGCAAGATATCAGCCGCTTCAACTTGATTAGATGATGAAGCACCACCTGACCCCATAACGAGACCTGTACGCGGGTTAGACACGTGATCTTCCGTTAAACCAGAGTCGGTAATAGCTTGTTGCATTGAAATATAAGCATAGGCTGCAGCATCACCCATAAAGCGTAATGTTTTGCGATCAATAAACTCTTTAAAATCGATGTCAACGCTGCCTGCAACATGACTACGAAACCCCATATCGGCATATTCTTGCTTGAATCGAATACCTGAACGACCCAAACGTAATGATTCAGTGACTGTTGCCGCATCTAAACCCAAACAAGATGTAATACCTAAACCTGTGACTACTACACGTTTCATCGCTATTTCCTAAAAATCTTCAGTGGAAGTAAATAAACCTACTTTTAGGTCTTTTGCTGTGTATATTTCGCGGCCATCGACAGAAACGGAGCCATCAGCTATAGCTAAAACTAATTTGCGGGCAATAACACGTTTTAAGTCGAGTTTATACGTCACTTTTTTTGCTGTTGGCACCACTTGTCCAGAGAATTTCACTTCTCCTGAACCTAATGCACGTCCACGACCTGGATTACCATCCCAGCCTAAGAAAAATCCTACTAATTGCCACATAGCATCTAAACCGAGGCAACCTGGCATTACAGGATCACCTGGAAAATGACATGCAAAAAACCATAAGTCTGGCGTAATATCTAATTCCGCAATAATTTCACCTTTGCCGTATTTCCCGCCCTCATTTGAAATATGAATAATACGATCGATCATCAGCATATTGGGGGTAGGTAATTGTGCATTGCCAGGGCCGAACATTTCGCCGCGACCGCACTGCAAAAGCTCTTCGTATGTAAATGATGACTGTTTACTCATAGATTCTTCTTTAAAAACGCCTCTAATTGGGCAATCGTTTTATGATATCACGACCTAGTAAAACTAAAAAGTAACATCAACAATTTCAACTATCTGACATAAAAAAACCACTATTAAAATAGTGGTCTTTTTAAAATTTTCCGTAAAATTATTTATTGACTAGCATTAGCGCTCGTCAAAGTGACCGCTGACTCAGGTAATGCCACAACAAGACCTTGTAATAAACTACCCATGCTATTTAGAATTCGATACATCGCAAACAATTCATCATATTGCGCATTAACTAAATCTTGTCGCGCTGTAAAAACTTCATTTTCAGAGTCCAATAAATCCAATAATGTGCGTTGACCAAGACTAAATTGTTGTTGATAAGCATCTCGTGAGCTTTCGCTTGAATCCACATGAAGTTTAAAATACTCCATCTGATTCATTACTGTTTGTAAGGCATTCCATGACAACCTCACACTTTGCTCGACTTGACGATGAGTATTATTACGAATTTCAGAAGCTTGATTAATCAAATAGCCTGTTTCTTGACGACGTGCGTTATCTTTACCACCATTCAATAAGTTGTAACGCATGCGGAACATGGCAGTAACATCGTTATTATGACCGTTAACACCATCAAGATCATTGTTCGCTGTTGCACCTAATTCGAAATCAACCCGCGGATAAAAAGGGGATATTGCCGTGTCATGTTGAGCATTTGCAGACTCAACATCAGCTTGAGCAGATTTTAGAGTCGGATGATTATCTAGGGCTTGGCTAATCGCTTCATCTATGGTGGCAGGGATAAAATTTACTGGTGTTTGCGGTTCACTTAAAGATTCACTCGTTAATCCTATCACCCTTAAATAAGTCGTTTCTGCATCACGTAAATTACTTTGTTCTGCGATTTGGTTCGCTTTAGCTAAAGCAACACGTCCTTTACTTTGATCCATATCTGAACCACGTCCCACACCACGCTCACTACGCAATCTAATTTGATCATGTGTGCGCTCATGCGCTTCAAGGTTAGTTGTCGCTAAATCAACTAGCTTTTGTTGACGCAATACATTTAGATAGGCATTAACGGCTTCAAGGGCAGTATTTTCAGCGGCGCCGTACACACTATAAGCACGTGAATCTGTTCGTGCCGTTTGTCGACGAACTTCATTTTTGGTCGCCATACCATCAAATAACATTTGACGTAAATTTATGCTCGCTTCATCGCGATTCATATGTACACTTTTGTGAGCACCTTGTTGAGTTCGCGTTGTTGGATTATCGCTAGATTCATAACCAGTACCAATTGCAAGATCAATTGTTGGCAAATATCCCGCTTTTGCTTGATTAACCTCTTCTGCAACGGCATTGCGTTGATTGCTGGCCGCGAGCACATCTGGATTTGTTTTTATCGTCGCATCAACTGCTTGTTCTAAGGTAGTTGCTAACAATGAAGCTGAGCCCATATTCAAAGCCGCAGTGATTATAAGTTTTGTTGATTTTATTAATTTCATAATTTTATACCTTGAATAAACTAATTCTTAACGAAATTTAACTGCATCGACTCCTGATACAGCAAATATTTTATTTCTATCATAAACTCATCAATAGGTCTAGCGCAAATCTCTAAAAAAAATAGCTAATGATAGCCTATCGTTTATCGTAAGCTTTTGAAAAATTGTAGTTAAATGTGCTTTAACAGTACGCTCTGTTATTGCCATTTTATGAGCAATCATTTTATTTGTTGACCCATGACTTACCAATGTGGCCACCTCAATTTCCTTCGGTGAAAGAGAAGCCAGTGCGAGTTGTTGTTCCTCTGATACTTCAGGGATCTCAAGGTGCGTTAACTCATCGATCAAACTCGAGATAACATAACGTTCGACCCAAACTTCACCATGCAATATTGCATGCATGGCAAAATGTAATTTTTCTGGTGGTAAATGATTATCAAAATAACCACGCGCTCCTTGTTTAAGCAGCTCAATTTGGCTCTCGATAGAACGGCCAACGCCTAACACTAAAATGCGCGTAGATGGGCTTGATCCTTTAATCAACGATATCACAGAGATTTGTTGATCTTTAATCAAATCATCATGGCATAAGACAATATCGGGCAGCACATTCGTAATAGTGACCAACAAATCTGCCAATGAGTGGCAAAGCGTGACGACATAATTGGCAGGTAAGTTTATGGCAATAACATTACACGCATCCTCATCAGAAATCGCTATACATACACTGGTCTTTAATAACTCGGAGGTCATCGTAGCATCATCTGTCAACATAATTGCTCTCTCAACATTATCGTTCCCTCAATGCCTCATTTTTAGCTTTAAGTATAGGCTTCAATAAATAATCTAACACTGTTTTTTTACCTGTCAATATATCTACTGTAGTGGTCATCCCTGGAATAATATTTAACATAACATTTTTGTGAAAAATATAGTTCTTATCTGTACGTAAGTAAATCAAATAAAAACTTTCATCTTTATCATCTTTAATTGTGTCGGCACTTATCCGCTCCAATTTAGCAGGTAAACCACCATAAATTGAAAAATCATAGGCCGTCAATTTAACCATTGCCTGCTGACCTGGCCGTAAAAAAGCAATATCAGCAGGTCTAATCTTCGCTTCAATCAATAAATTGTCTTCTATAGGCACGATCTCTAGTAAATCCATGCCTGGTTGAATAATACCACCTACGGTATTAATTTTTAATTGCTTAATAGTTCCTTTTAAAGGTGAACGAACTTGGGTCCGTGTCACACGGTCTTTTGCTGAAAAGATCGTTTCTTTAGTTCTACTTAATTCAGCATTCACTTCAGAGAACTGACTTGCGGCATCAGTCTTAAACTGAATCGTTTGCTCTATCACTTTTTGTTGTGCTTCATTTAACGCTGACTGTGTGCGGGGAATTGCTAAGCGATTCGCTTCCATTTCACCATATAATTGATTTACAGTTCGCTTCAAGCGTAATACTTCTACTTCAGAAATCACACCAAGATCAACTAGCGGTTCAGACATTTTTAACTCTTTATTACTGAGCTCATAACCTTGTACTAATTGTGACTGCTTCGCTCGGCGTTCAATTAACTCTTGTCTGCGTTGTACTTGTTGCAACTCTAATACTTGTAGGGCAGATTTCAATTCCCGCTGCCGTGAAAGATATAACGCTCTTTCATTTGCTGCCAGTATGGGATTAGCGCTAATGACCTCTTCTGGTACAATAAAATCGACACCGTCACTTTCAGCCTTTAACCGTGTACTACGTGCTAGAAGCTCATAATATTTAAGCTCAGTTTCTCTCACTGAAGATGAAAAACGCGTGTCATCAATTCTCAATAACACCTGATCCTTCTCAACAATTTGACCTTCCGTCACTAAAACCTCAGCCAGTATTCCCCCTTCTAGATTCTGTATTACTTGAATTTTACTAGACGGTATTACTTTGCCTTCGCCCCTTGTTACTTCATCAAGACTTGTAATATAAGCCCACCAACCGGCAACAAGAAAAAAAGCAACAGTTAATACCAATAAAGAATGACCCGCACGATGCGCTGATTCCAATGTGGCAGCACTTACTTCCGACATAAATTCAGCATCATCAGGATGAGTACGTTTTAACCATGCCATAACGTTATCCCTTTGACACTTTAATATGACCGTTTTTAAGAGCCGCTAAAATTTGATCGCGTGGTCCATCAGCTACTAAACGACCTTGATCCATCACGATAATTCTACCAACCAAACTCAGTAATGATGCTTTATGAGTCACTAATATCATTGTTTTATCAGCTAAATGTGATTGTAATTTTGATTTAAATTGATCTTCGGTACTATTATCCATAGCATTAGTAGGCTCATCTAATACTAAGACTGGACAGTCTAACAACAGTGCTCTGGCAACAGCGACGCTCTGCCTCTGCCCACCGGATAGTCCTTCACCCCGTTCTCCAACCGGTAAATCAAAGCCTGCAGGATGTCGATTGACAAATTCGGTCACACCGGCAATATCCGCTGCTTTAATAACTGCCTCATCATCAGCAAACGGTGCGCCCATGACAATATTGTCACGTATACTGCCAAAAAACAGTACTACGTCTTGTGGAGCGTAACCTATATTTCTACGTAAATCGACAGGGTCAATTTGTCTAATATCTGTTCCATCTAATAAAATCGAACCATCCATAGGTTCATATAGACCTAATAATAATTTCTCAATTGAGCTTTTACCTGAACCAATTCGACCGATGAAAGCGACTTTCTCACCTTGTTTAATATTAAATGATACTTCGGTTAACGCATCCATAGGTTGGTCAGGATACCGGAAGGAAACCTTTTTGAATTCGATATTTCCTTTAAAATCAGGACGATGTAGAAACTCTCTACCAGATGGTCGTTCTACCGGTAAACTCATCAAATGATTTAATGAGCTTAATGCGGCTTTTGATTGGTGGTAACGAGTCAAAATGCCTGCCACCTGACCCAGCGGAGCCAAAGCCCTACCCGTTAAAATAGTACTGGCGATTAAAGCCCCCATTGTAATGTCGCCTTCGGCGATTTTATAAACACCAAATACCACAACACTAACTGAGGCCATTTGCTGTAAAAATGCAGTGAAATTTACCGCCATTGATGATAACAAGCGAGATCTTTGACTATATTTTGCAATAAACCCTATCGTTTGTTCCCATTTACGCTGAATTTGTGATTCTGCACCAATGCTCTTTATTGTCTCTAGTCCCGTTAAGGTCTCTATTAAAGTGGCACTTTTTTGTCCAGAATGACGGAATAAATGTTGAATTGTTTTGCTCAGGGGAACCTGAATGATAAGGCTCACTAGGATACCCAATGGAATGGCAATTAACGGCACATAAGCTAATTCACCTGCTATCGACCAGATAACAAAGATAAATAAGAACATAAACGGCAAATCTATCAATGTGGTCAATGTCGCAGAAGTAAAAAACTCTCGAAATGACTCAAACTCATGCATATTGTTAGCAAACGAACCGACTGAATTTGATCGAGAGGCCATTTTAATGCCCATCACCTTTTCAAAGATAGTTGCAGATAGAATTACATCTGCTTTCTTCCCCGCCATATCAATGAAATAACCACGCAATGACCGTAGTAGTAGATCGAAAATGAATACGGTTGCAACACCTATCGCTAACACCCATAAGGTTTCAATAGCGCGATTAGGTACAACACGATCATAAACATTCATGATAAACAAGGGAGATGCTAAAGCAAATGAATTGAGCAATATTGAAGCAATAAAAACTTCACCATAAATCGGCCAAAACCGCAATATTGTTCCCCAAAACCAGTGTTTAGTCCTAGGTATTACTGAAGAATCTGTTCGTTTATCGAACGAATGAACTGATTTTATAAAAATGGCATAGCCTGCATAGGCAGCATTTAAATCAGTCAGAGGAATCTCAGACTCGCTTTCACCTGTTTCTGGGAAAATGACCTTCGCCGTTTTCTTGTTGAATTCGAGCACAATACAGGCATTGCTATTTTCGAGTAACAAAACGGCCGGTAATACCAAATTAGATATTCGTCGGAGAGGACGTTTAACTATTTTTGATGTTAGCCCTGCCCGCTCTGCGGCACGTTCAAATAGCTTAGGTGTTAACTTATTGTCAACTAACGGCAAGCCATGAATTAACGATTCCGCACTATGAGTATAGTACCCCAAGAAATTCATACAACAAATTCTGAAGACTTATTTCAATAGCCTTATGATGAACTAAATATTGGAGTAATTATATGAGTAAAAAGCGAACAAAATATACTGCTGAGTTTAAGAGCA
>Ga0209491_10002505_pt1 | contig 32650 bp, 35 predicted proteins | sample BON02_FD_187213 | JGI IMG/M metagenome (GOLD analysis project Ga0209491, IMG submission 187213) | Freshwater microbial communities from Lake Bonney liftoff mats and glacier meltwater in Antarctica - BON-02 (SPAdes) (version 2) | ecosystem: Environmental > Aquatic > Freshwater > Ice > Glacier... | reverse complement strand
AGGAGAGTCAATGCGAAAAAAATTAACCAGAATTAGCTAAATTTACACCTAAATAGAATCGATTTTAATCATCTGTTTTACACGGCTCACTTTTACCCGGAATGGGTGGTTCACTTTAACCGGATTTTCCACTATAAGTCTCTTATTACTCAAACAGAGAATTTAGATCTAAAGGTACGTTATACAAGCTTAGATTCTGGGCAGATGCAGATGTGATATCTGAAATTTCATTTTCTTCAGGCTCATACCAAACCTCTACATAAAGACTATCTTCTAGATATAAGCTAATAGTTTGGTTATAGTATACTCTTGAATCTACGTGGGAGTCTTTTTGAAAAACGATTTAGGCTTTTTCAAAAGTTGTGAGTCTATCAAATTCAGTTCTACTCATCTATGACAGAACTAGTGTGTTTAGCAAGTCTTCTTCTGAGTCATAGAGGAAGGCTTTCTTTAGAAAAAGATATTTCACCAAACATCGCTTATCATCGAACACAAATACCTCTACAGCTAAGTTGCCATTTTTAAGAAGGACCTCAAGATCTAAATTACGTTGACCTTTATAGGTCGTAATACCTTTTGCAATATGCTCTGGTTTAACCAATACTGGCATCGTACAAATATAATGGATGCATAGAGACCCCCTTTCCATTCCTTCCATTCTTTCCAATTATCTTTTATAGAAGTAGACATTAAAGTACTGACCATAACAGAGTGTTAGGTTTAGTGATCTATTACTCCAAAATTCTGGATATCTGACCACTCATTCCTTACATCTTGTTCTGTGTCGTAGATTTTTATTCCTTTGTTGTTTTTGGAGCGTACTAGAAATTTATTTTCAGTAGTACGAGAGATTACGATGTGATACAGCGTTTTAGGCTCATAGTGATTATTTGGACTTCCTATATATCTGGCTGCATAGATTTTTGGCATTAGATTATTTACTTATCAATTTTAAATAATACAAGGTAGTAAATTTTGTGAAGATAAAAGTGTACAATAATTGTACAAGCACAAAAAAAAGGCTTGCAATCAACTGATAAACAGTTTCTTACAAGCCTTAATTGTAGCCCGTAGGGGAATCGAACCCCTCTTACCAGGATGAAAACCTGGCGTCCTAACCGATAGACGAACGGGCCAATTAAATGCTCGTATCACATCCACTATTGCTAGCTTCTGTGCTGTCCGGCTCCGAAACCCTCGGATGACATTACTAAACGATTTGTATAGAGAACAAATTCTCTCTTTTGCGTTTAGCGAGTGCAAAGGAAATATTATTATTCTATTCCACAATAAAAAAATATCAAATATCAAATTTTTATGAGCATAGCTAAATATACAAGTCATCTTTAGCCAGCGTTATATCGTATGCTATCATATCGCGGTCTAAAACCATCATTATCTTTTAAAAAAAGTTACGTTTGCACTCCTTAATAATAAATAAAAAAAACAGTAAAATGAGAGTAGCCATAAACGGTTTCGGAAGAATCGGAAGATTAGCATTCAAATGCTTATTAGAAAAATCAGACGTAGAAGTAGTCGCCATAAACGACCTTACAGATAATAAAACACTTGCACACTTATTGAAATATGATTCAATACAAGGAAAATTTAACGGTACTGTTGATTTTACAGAAGATCACATCATAGTAAATGGAAAAAAAATAGTTGCAACTGCTGAGCGTGACCCAGCTAATCTTCCTTGGAAAGAACTGAAAGTAGACGTGGTACTAGAAAGTACCGGTTTCTTCCGTAGCCCAGACACAGCTGGTAAGCATATCACTGCAGGTGCTAAAAAAGTAATTATCTCTGCTCCTGCATCTGGCGACATAAAGACAGTAGTACTTGGGGTAAATGATGAGACACTTACAGGTAACGAGACTATACTATCTAATGCTAGTTGTACTACCAACTGCCTTGCCCCTATGGTGAAGGTACTAGATGATCTACTAGGTGTAGAAAGCGGTTTTATGACTACTATACACTCTTATACTAGTGACCAAAGACTACTGGATGCTCCACACTCTGATCTCAGAAGAGCTCGTTCTGCAGCATTGAATATTATACCTACTAGTACGGGTGCTGCTCAGGCAGTAGGACTTGTACTACCACACCTTGCCGGTAAACTAAACGGAAACTCACTACGTGTACCAACTCCTACAGGAAGTGCTACCGATTTTGTAGTTACGCTGAAAAGAGATACCACTGTAGAGGAAGTAAATGCTGCTTTCAAAAAAGCATCTGAAACTAACCTAAAAGGAATATTAGAATACAGTGAAGATCCATTGGTATCATCTGATATCATTGGCAATCCGCACTCATGTATTTTTGATGCTGACACCACTATGGTGCAAGGTAATACTGTAAAAATAATGGGATGGTATGACAATGAAGCTGGATACAGTAACAGAATAGCAGACCTTATCTCTAAGGTAGGTTAATACTATTTATATCCAAACATCTAAGCAGCTTCTACCTATAGAAGCTGCTTTTTTTATGGTTAAAATCTTACTTTTACAACGTGCTAACCAAACTAAAATCACTGGGTCCTGGCTTGCTCTATGCAGGAGCGGCTATTGGGGTGTCTCATCTGGTACAAAGCACCAAGGCAGGAGCTACCTACGGATATATCCTCATTATAGCAATAGTCTTAGCCCATGTTTTTAAGTACCCCTTCTTTGCTCTAGGACCAAGATATGCCAATAAAACGGGAGAGTCTCTAGTAGCAGGATATGCCAAAATGGGCAGATGGGCTGTTGTCCTCCTTTTAGTGCTCACACTGAGCACCATGTTTACGGTACAGGCCGCTGTTACTATAGTTACCGCTGGGCTCCTACAGCATGTGGGGCTTCCTCTTAGTGCGGGTTTCCTCTCTTTGCTGCTGCTTGTGGTATGTCTTATTATCCTTAGAATCGGGAACTATTCTATTTTAGATAATCTCATGAAGGTTATTATGATCATACTTTCGGTATCTACCCTAGCAGCATTTGCACTCTCTTTCAAAGTAGAGCGAGAAGTGATACCCTCTGCACAGACGCTCTTTACTATTGCAAAGGAAGAAGATTTGAGTTTTTTACTTGCCTTTGTAGGCTGGATGCCCGCTCCTTTAGACATAGCTATATGGCACAGCATCTGGACTCTAGCCAAGGGCAAGTCTACCGATAATGGCGAATTTGATTTCAGAGTAGGATTTTATGGGACTGCTATATTGGGTATTTGTTTCTTAGTGCTTGGGGCTAATACCATGTATGGATCGGGAGCAACTTTAGCCTCATCTGCCGGCGGTTTTGCGGCACAGCTTATCACTTCTTTCACGAGTTGCCTAGGGACTTGGTCTTACTGGTTTATTACCATTGCGGCCTTCACTACTATGTTTAGTACCACCCTTACTTGTTTTGACGCTATGCCAAGAGTCATGAATAAAATTAGCGAAGAACTCAAGCTACCCAAAGCAATAAGCAGTGTGCTTATTTGGCAAATTTTGCTTTTCGTTGGGGCTTTTAGTATTTTGTTTTTTCTGGTAGGCAGTATGAAACAGATGGTAACTTTTGCCACCATTATTTCTTTTCTTACAGCTCCTATTTTAGCTTGGCTCAGTTACAGACTTGTCTTGAGCCAACCGAAGTTGCAACTTTGGACAGGAACAGAGATGCTCCTTGCTAAGGTCGGAATAATTGCACTTGTAGTGTTAAGCATTCTTTTTATCATTTCCTTTTTGTAACATGGATGTTTAGTTTACACGTTAAAGCCTAGTGCAAGTCACATAAAGTTTAGTCAACCAACTGACTACCAAATCATATCACTTCAAGAGTACTAGAAGGGGGAATCTTAGAAATAGACAATACTTCTGCAGTAATACCGACTGCTAAAAATAAAACAATAATTCTAGCCTCTGAATGGCTGGCAAATCCCTTAGAAGTATTAAATTCCGAAGTATAAAAATGAAAGGAAGAGTCCTCATATCCGAGCCGTTTATGCCCGATCCTAGTTTTATGCGGTCGGTAGTCCTCATAGCAGAAGATGATAAAAACGGGACTGTAGGTTTTGTTCTTAATCAACAAACCCCTCATAGGGTAGACTCAATTATAGAAATGATACAAGGACTAAATAACCTAGCCTACCAAGGTGGGCCCGTAGAGCTCCAAAGTTTTCATTACATACATAATTATAAACACGTAGCAGACTGTGTAGCCATAAAAGACGGCGTGTTTTGGGGTGGCGATTTCGAACAAATATGTGCGGAGATAATAGCAGGCACTGTAGATCCCGCAGGCATTAAGTTTTTTGTGGGTTATAGCGGCTGGGCAACAGACCAACTCAAAGCAGAACTAGAAGAAAAATCTTGGATAGTAGGAGACTTAGATGCCGAGCACATTTTCAATCAAGATATACAAGACGCTGAATTATGGAAGCTGGCAATACGGAGCAAAGGAGGCACAGATAGCCTTTTGGCCAACTCTCCTCTTTACCCAAACCTTAATTAGGTTATTTTTGTCTCAAATTACAATTATGGATAGTGCACTATTAAACGCCCATAGCATCCTGAGGTGGGCAGTACTTCTTTTGGGTCTATATGCCATTACTAAATCTGCACGTGGGATATTGTATAAACAAGACTATACTCCCCAGCACAATATGGCAGCTACCCTTTTTATAGCGAGTGTACACCTGCAAATAGTCCTAGGCCTCCTACTATATGTAGCAAGAGGCTGGGCTAATAACCTGAGCAAAATGGGTGATATAATGAGCGACCCTGTACAACGTTTCTGGACAGTAGAGCATTTCGTTGGCATGCTATTAGCAGCAGTTCTAATTCAAATAGGCCGTACCAAGTCCAAAAAAGCTACCGAAACACTCCAAAAACATAAAACCGCACTTATCTATTTCACTATAGGTTTACTCATTATACTAGCTATGATTCCTTGGCCATTTAGAGAGATAATAGGTGCAGGACGCAGCTGGTTTCCAATATAAAAAAAATACAATCATCTATTGAATACAAACACACTCACAGAATTAGCAGAAATACTAGGTAACGGGTATAAGTGCTATGCAGACAAGAAAACAGGTAAGGTATATGCAGCTGACCAAATAACTTTGGAAGAAAGAGATGCAGGAGATTTTACAGAATACTCACCACTAGAAGGTCCTGAAATGTTCAAAATAATGGAAAACTACTGTACTCAAGTAGAAGATTTTGGGAAACAGTCCGAACTCATGGAAGCCATGATGTATGATCAACCTTTTCAAAGTTTTAAACGAAAAGTGTATGCTATAGGTTTGGCTGACGAATGGATAGCTTTTCGTATTCAAAGGATTATAGTATTACTCTCTGAGTAATACTATACTACCGCACATGCTTGCGGATCATCTCTTTCAACTCTTCTATGTTTTCTCCCTGTGCGGCAGATATGAAGACTATACTCTCATTGAGCTTCCCCATCCAAGTCTTTTTTAAAGAAACGAGATCGTATATTGCTTCATCTTCGAAAATATCTTCATTCGTAGCATCAGGATTATATTTATCTATCTTGTTAAAAACTGTAATTACGGGCTTATTAATGGCTCCTATTTCAGCCAAAGTCTCATCTACAGTATTCATTTGCTCTTCAAATTGCGGATGACTTACATCTACTACGTGTAGTAGCACATCTGCTTCTATTACTTCATCTAAGGTAGACTTGAAACTCTCTATGAGCTGATGAGGCAGCTTGCGTATGAAACCTACAGTATCTGAAAGCAGGAAGACACAAGGAGTATAATTGTGCTCATCTGGAGGCAGTACTACTTTACGCACAGTGCTATCTAGTGTAGCAAATAGCATATCTTGAGCAAGCACATCAGACTTTGCCAGTAGATTTATGATAGTCGATTTCCCTACGTTGGTATACCCTACTAAAGCTACTCGTTTCTGTGATTCTCTACTTTTACGACGTGTCGCACTTTGTTGGTCTATTTCCTTAAGCTCCTTTTTTAGTTTGGATATTTTATCACGGATTACACGTCTGTCTGTTTCTATCTCTTTCTCCCCAGGTCCTTTCATACCTATACCACCCTTCTGCTTCTGCAGGTGAGTCCACATTCGCGTAAGGCGAGGAAGTAAGTACTCACTTTGTGCTAACTCTACCTGAGTACGAGACTGTGCAGTATGAGCATTCTTAGCAAAAATATCTAATATAAGACTACTCCTATCTACTATTTTACACTTGATATGCTCCTCCAAATTTCTAATTTGTGAAGGGCTAAGCTCATCATCAAAAATAGCTAGGTCAATCTCGTGCTCTGCAACATAGGCTATTATTTCTTCTAATTTTCCCGTACCTATATATGTTTTAGGATTAGGATGCTCCAGACGCTGGGTAAAGCGTTTTATGGTTTCGGCACCTGCCGTGAATGCCAAAAATTCCAACTCGTCTAGATATACAGCACTAGACTGTATGGGTACATTTTTGGACTCTACACCTATCAAAATTGCTTTTTCGGGAGTTTTGTTATTATTTACTTTGTTTTCCAATAGATGATTTACTTATTAAATTCGTTCTTTGTGTAGTAATTAGAACATTGCAAAAATACGTCCAAAATATTCCCTTAGTACTAATAGCTATCATACTCTATAGTACAAATGTGTCTGCACAGGTACTGCAATGGAGCACGCCCACTAAGTTAAAAGGAGCAGCCGTTTTCACTCGCGTTATTGGAGAAAACGAAAAAGGCATATTTTTACTTCGTTATCGCAACCGATTCTATAGTAAAAACGTGATACTAGAACGCTACAATCATTTACTTACTCTACAAACTAGTAAAGTCATCGATCTAAAAAATGCTCGGCTTTCTAAAATTTATATGACCCCAGATGGTTTATTGCTCATAAAAAGTAAGTACAGCCGTAGTACGCAGCTAAACAATCTCTCCGGCCAATGGTATGATTACGATTTTAAACCCATAGGGCAGTCTATTCCGCTAGCAAGCTCAACTCCTATAGAATTCGGTGACAGAGGTAATTTTAGGCTCCGCATAAGTGATGACTTGCAAACTATATCCCTACTCTATTCGGAAAAGACCAAAGCAGAAGGAATTCTTATTCATCACAAATTATTTGACATAGGCCTTAACTTAAAAAACGAGAAACACTTTGAGTTGCCCTATGCTTACCAGGCATTTATTATTTCAGAATTTCTGGTGACCAATGCAGGTGTAACCAATCTGCTTTGTAGAAATATAACCCGAGAACGAAGAAAAATAAGTAGCTCTGTCAACAGTCTTTATACCATTTATGGTGGGGAGATAAAAGACTATTTGATAACAGATTCTGTTGAAATAAAATCTGCTAAACTAGTGTATGCCAGAGCAGATGACGCAGCACGTGTTGCCGCATTTTATAGCAGAGAGGATACTCCAGGTTTAATAGGCACACTCAGCTTTAAGCTAAGTAGTGACCATACCTTTGGAATACTAAACTACGCTCCTTTCCCAGAAAAAATAATAAATAATGTCGAGCTAAACGACAGGAATAACGGAGTAATATCTGAAGGTTTTGGCATATTAGAGGCCATACCAAGATCCGATGGGGGCATGCTCATTATAGCAGAACAGAAGGAAGTAGCCACAGAAGATGATATCATTTTAATAAATGGCATACCACAGAGTACTTCTAAAAATATATACAACTTTAATGAACTGCTTTTAATAAACTACGATAGCAGTGCATTTATAGATTGGCACAAGGTCGTTACCAAAAACCAAACTACCGTAAATGATGCAGGCTATTTTAGTTCCGTAGCGATTTTTATAGGAGATAAATATATACAGCTGCTGTACAATGACCAAATACGAAGCTCTGGTGAGGTAATGCAATACACTATATATAATAATGGAGTAGAAGAAAGTAAAAAATTGCTTAAAACAGAATTGGACTTTGTAGCTATTATACCAGAAGAGTCTCGCCAAGTTTCTTCTAATAAACTGATTATACCTACTTCCAAAAACAGGAGATTTGCCCTGTTAAAACTAGTATATAATTGATACAAGCTATATCTCAAAAACCAGCTATTGCAGCAATAGTATGTATCCTCATATTGATAGGATATAATCTTATATTAGGTGTTAATTCCACTTTGGTATTCTACTCCACTTTGCTATTTCTAGAAGGTCTATTGCTCAACTTTATCTGTTATAGATTTAAGATACTAGGACAAAAAAGCAGTATTCCTATCGTACTATTTACCCTATGTTCGGTACTCATTATGCCTAGTCTGTCGATAGCAGATATCATATACGGGGCAGTTTGGCTGGGGTCAGCCTTTTTAGCTTTCGAGGTTAGAGATAATGAAACGCAAAGCACCAATTATATGATATTTTTAGGCATATTACTCGGAGTAGCACAGACCATTAATAATATCAGCATAGTACTCACCTTCCCTATCTTTATCCTATTTATACAAACAGGAAGCGGCAGTACCAGAGGATTTATCCTAAGTCTTATTTATATGGCTATGGTGGTATTTTCTTATACTGGCATACTCTACGTTATGGAGTTGGAATATAAAATACCAGAACTATTACCTACCCTATCGCTAGACTATTCAGTTTTCGATACCATCTTGATTAAATTATTTGTACCCAGCATAGTCATAGGATTAATCATGCACCTATTCTCTATCAATAACTACGCCTTTAGGTATCCTAATAAGACCAAAATACTGAATTATACTATGGTTATTCAGCTAGCGATAAGCCTTGTGCTCATCGCTATAACTGCCCAACTCAGCTTGCTTATATACGCCGTTATGGCTAGTACTATTTTACTCAGTTACGGATTTGTATACAAGCATAAAAATACTTTTGTGAATGCTGCATTTGTCTCTATTCTGTGTATTGCTCTCTGTTCTCTTTACCTTCATCGTATATTAATTTTGTAACTGAAGTAATAATTAATTTTCTTTGCTGTAGTAACGTATAAAAAAATCATTACAAGAATATGAACGAAGATATAAAGATGGTATTAGATGAGCTACACGAGGGCGTACTAAAAAGCCTGAGACACGTGGAATCTGAAGTGGGAAAACTTAGAGCAGGAAAAGCCACTCCTTCTATGCTAGATAGTGTAATGGTAGATTACTACGGCAGTAAAGTGCCACTAAGCCAAGTAGCTAATGTAAACACCCCAGATGCTAAAACCCTAATGGTAAAGCCTTGGGAAAAAGGGATGATAGACGAAATAAGCAAAGGCATAATGTTTGCGAATCTTGGACTCAACCCACAAAACGATGGAGAGCAAGTCATTATAAATGTCCCTACACTCACAGAAGAACGCCGTTTACAAATAGTGAAAATGGCAAAGAGTGAGTCCGAGACAGGCAAAATAGGCTTACGAAGTGCTCGAAAAGATGCTATAGATATGATTAAGCTACTACAGAAAGACGGACTGGGTGATGATATGGCTAAGGACGCAGAAGCAGAAGTGCAAAAAGTGGTAGATGTCTACAATACGAAGATAGACGACACGATAGCGGCCAAAGAAAAAGAGCTGATGACGATATAGAATATTTCTGCTTCTATGAATAAACCTAATCTTACGGATGTAAAGTATAGATGGACCATAGTAACTCGTGTAGCTATGCTTTATCTGCTATTTTCTTTTTTTGATTATCCAGATAACTTAGAATGGGTGTTTTGGGATTTCAGAAGACTTAGCTTCCTATTGGGTGCTTATATCCTATATGCATTTATACAATATCGTGCAGATATCTATCGCTACAATCGTCCGGAAAAATATGCTAGCTCTGAGTCAAAATACAGCACTAAGACCTATGCTGAGCATCAAGCAGAGCGGCAGTCTAAATCCAAAGATGCTTAGAGCAGTTATGCTCTAATACAGCATATCTGCCTTCATGATATTCTAGCTTATAGAGGCACAAGTTATTGTGTTTAAACTCATCCATTTGGCTCAATGGGGTATCAGTCATCAAACATAAAAAACTACGCATAGCCCTGCCGTGCATAGCTATAAGTACTTGATTTTCTGATTGATTTGCCATTATCTTTTCTAATCCTCTAGCCTGTCTGCGTTGTAGCTCATTGGGCGTTTCCCCATCTTCTACACTTCGGTCTAGCAAGCCTGCTTTCCAATCATCGGTCATAGCAAGATACACCTTGTGGCTATCTGGGGTGCCCTTTAGCCCTTCGAATATGCCCCAGTTGATCTCATTGAGCTCTGGCACTGTTCGGATAGGAATACCTTTTTGAGCAAAGGCAGCTACACTCTGCTGTGTTCTCTTGAGCTCACTCGTATATATAGCGTCAAAACCAATATGATGATACGCTTGATAAAACTGTTCTGCCTGCTTATAACCTGTCTCATTGAGGTCACTATCAATACCACTGCCTTGGATTATTCCTTGCTTATTGTACTCGGTTTCCCCGTGTCTAATGATATAAATGGTTTTCTTTGTGGTCACTTTAAAAGCATCACCTTGATAGACTACAAATCTATGAACATATCTGAATTAAATGAGTTTGGTAAAAATACTTTAGCCGAACACCTGCACATGGAGGTAACCGAAGTAAGTGAAAATCAAGTAACTATGCGAATGCCTGTAAATAGTACAGTGCACCAACCCATGGGATTACTACACGGCGGAGCAGTAGCAGCCCTAGCAGAAAATGTGGCTAGTATGGCAGGCAATATAGTAGCTAACGCTAGTGGCAAAGTGTGTGTAGGCTTATCGCTAAACACAAATCACCTCAAAAGTGTAAAAGAAGGATATGTATATGCTACCGCAAAACCTATACACCTGGGCAAAAGCACCCAAGTATGGGAGGTAGATACCAAAACAGAAGATGGAACTCTTATAAACGTTTGCCGAATGACACTGGCAGTAATAGATAGAAAATAATGGACGTAGATAAAATAGGGGCACTGGTTTACCTACCCGGCGAAAAGAAAATAGAAACGTACGGAGTAGATTGCATGGAATCTTTTGATGAGATAGACGCCTACTGGATGCAAAAAGAGGGTCTACTCTTTTACCCGTTTGATAGAAGCAAGCAAGCATTTTTCTTTGGCAAAGAACCCGTAGAAACAGAGATAAAAGAATACGATCTATCACCAAATGAAAGCCTAACACAAACTGAATACGAAACAAGCGTGTATATGGCCCGTTCAGAAATGCAAGAAGGGGATTTAAAAAAAGTAGTGCTAGCTCGTAACGAGATACTTACGGGTACATACGATGCTAAAAATGCTTTCCAAAATGCAGTAAAAAAATATCCTGATTCGTATGGATACTATATCAACATAGGGCCAGAAGAATGGGTAGGAGCTTCACCAGAATTGCTCATCCATTTCGAAGATGGAGTAATACATACTGTAGCTCTGGCTGGCACTAAATCTTTGGCAGATGACTTTACCGATAAAGAGCTAGTAGAGCAAGAAATGGTGGCCGATTTTATAGAAGAAAAGCTCCGCACTGTAGGTCTAGCCGACTATACCAAAGCAGCGGTAGAAGAAGCCAGATTTGGCGATATAAAACATCTCAAGACGGCTTACACAGCACAAGCCGACAAGATGCAAGCCCTAGAACTTTTAAAACACCTACAGCCTACCAGTGCTGTGTGCGGATTACCTAGAGATAAGAGCTTCACTTTCATTCAGGAATTTGAGACGATGAATAGAAGTTTCTACTCCGGTATCACAGGTGTACTACGCAAGGAGAGTGCTACTTTTTTTGTGAATCTAAGGTGTATGCGTTTTTACAAAGATAAGGTAGAATTCTTTGCAGGAGCAGGTATCACCAAAGACTCTGATCCTGCGTCTGAATGGGAAGAAACGGAGAAAAAAATTAAGACGATTAAGGAATTATTGTAAGGGATAATGAAGATATTTGGGTCGCTTTTAGGAGACCCTAAAGGAGTTGAATAAGCAGACTTTTAGCATACGAAATAATCTTTACGTCTCATCATCACCCACTTCCAACGCACCTGCTAGCATATTCTCATAGTCTGCATTGGGTACTTCTGTAGCCCCAAACTGTTTTAAATGATCATTGATATACTGCGTATCTAGCAGCTTAAATCCATTATCCTTGAGAAACTGAACTAAGAATATTAGAGCTATTTTACTAGCATCATTCTCCCGATGAAACATACTCTCACCAAAGTACGCTTTGCCGATAATCACTCCATACAGGCCACCCACCAGTTTACCTTCTCGCCACGTCTCAAAACTAAAACCATAGCCCATCTCGTGTAGCTTGCAGTAAGACTGCACTATATCTTCGCTTATCCAAGTATCTTCTCGCTCTGCACAAGCACGCATAGTCCCTTCAAAATCGCCATTTATGCGTAGTTCGAAATGCTGCTTATTGTACAGCCGTCTTAGATTCTTAGAAATATGAAACGTATCTAAAGGTATAATACCTCGCATCTCTGGCTTAAACCAAAAAATCTCATTATCGTCTTCTGGTATGGCCATAGGGAAATATCCCTGTGAATAGGCATATAGAAGTTCGGCTGGGTCTAGCATATGTTTAACCCAAGTTTATTAGCTTTCCCATTGCATAGCTGACAAGCCTCAAAATCAAGCATTTCAGAGTATGACGGCATATCACCATAGGTTAGACTAGATCTCTCCATCAAAGCACTCCCTATTTTTATTTTATTACTCTTCATAACGTAAATCCCATGAAATATTTGGGTTTACTTTTGCAAAAGAAATTTTTTTTGAATGAAAATCATCTGTATAGGAAGAAATTATGCTGCACACGCTGCAGAACTAGGAAATGAAATACAAAAGGACCCGGTCATCTTTATGAAGCCAGACTCGGCGATTTTTAGACAGCGTGATGCCTTTTATATTCCAGATTGGACTAATGAAGTGCACTACGAGCTAGAAGTAGTGATACGCATCAATAGACTAGGTAAAAATATAGAACCCAAATTTGCATCTAAGTACTATTCGGATTTTACCGTAGGTATAGATTTTACGGCTAGAGATGTACAAGCGGAACTAAAGAGTAAAGGACTGCCATGGGAAAAAGCCAAGGGATTTGATCAAAGTGCTGTATTAGGTGAGTTTTTGCCTACTTCAGATTATGATTTGACCAATCTCAATTTTCAATTGAAGAAAAATGGAGAACTAGTACAAGACGGAAACACCTCACTGATGCTACACCCCATTGCACAAATAATAGAACATACTTCCCAATACTTTACGCTAAAGATAGGCGACATTATTTTCACGGGTACACCCGAGGGAGTTGGCCCAGTGGCAAGTGGAGATGTTTTAGAGGGATATGTAGAAGGTAAAAAAGTGCTTCACGTAAAAGTAAAGTAACCCGACTTAGAAGTACAAAAAATAGCAAAAAAAAAGGCCAGCAAATGCTGGCCTTTTTCAATAGTATTGAATTAACGAGAAAATGTTCCGCTAAACATTTTTTCGTTTAGCTTATGTACGTTAATCGAATCCAAAAATCGCTGTTTTGGTGTCTTGCTGTTGATTCCGTCTAGAGTTGCTACATCAAGTGCATACAATGTAAACTCGTATGTATGTTGCTTATTTGCTGGAGGACAAGGACCTCCATAACTTGTCGACCCAAAAGAATTTTCTAAAACCAATCCTCCGATAGTTTGCATATCTAATCCAGTTTGATTCTCCGCTAGCGAAGTAATAGTCGCGGGCAAATTACAAACTAACCAATGATTCCAATTATAACCTAGAGTAAGTTTCGTATCTGGATCGTCAAAAACAATCGCCCAACTTTCGGTGCCTACAGGGGCTCCAGACCATGCTAATGCAGGGCTCCAGTCTATGCCCGAACAGGTGTGTTTGTCTGGGATGGTATCTCCATCTGCAAAAGCTGAGCTGCTAAAAACAAATTTAGCATCAGGATCTGGAAACTCGTTATTCGCAACTGGGGTGACTTCATCACCACAAGAAATAGTAGCTGCTACAAGTAGCAGCATCGATAGAAATAAAAATTTGTTTTTCATTTTTTTACTAGTTGATTAAGTTAAAGTGCTAAGTTGATTTGTTTATGTTGATCAGGTTTTTAAGCGGATTCATATTGAACATTCTTTCTGCACGTGCAATTTACATATTTTTAATTACTCTAATAAGATAATTTCTCTGGCATCGTTCAAGTATTGATGAAATACAACATAATTAAATCTGCTTTTAAATAAAATGCTTTGCAATGGATAAAGCTACACCATGTTCCTTATTCGTTGCAGTTACATCATTTGCCATAGCTAATACTTCTTCTTTTGCATTGCCCACAGCTACACCCATACCTACTGCTTCTAGCATTTCCATATCATTATAATTGTCCCCAAAGGCGATAACATGTTGCCAACTTAGCTCTTTGTATCGATGCTCTAGTAATGTGGCTATCGCTGATTTTTTAGATATCTTTCTGCTAGCTATTTCTAAGTAAGTGTCTTTAGATTTATACACGTGCAAGTCATCATTGAGTTGTGATATTAGCTTATCATATAACACGGCTATCTGCTCTGCAGGCCCCATGCACATTACCTTATGAGCACCTTTATTTAAATTTCCATACTCCCCTAAAGTAGCTTCTATACTTCGTACTATTGGCACCACTTTGGTATTGCTCGCCTCTCTGTTGGCCCAGTAGTCCATAGCCGGCACAAACCATTCATCATTATTATAGATGCTCACGTGTATCTCCGTGCCTAGACTTAGTTCAGCTATCTTTTTTACTTCTAAAAAACCTACTTCTGTACTGCTTAGCACAGTATCTCCGGCTAGAACAAGACCTCCGTTGTACGCAATTAGCGGGCTGTCTAGTATGTCCACTTCGGCCTGTAAATGACGCATAGCGTCTGGCATACGAGAAGAAGCCAAAATGATATCACAGTTCTCTTTTATTCGTTTAAATTGGGTGATTGTCTCTGGAGCGAGTTCCCTATTTGCGTCAAGCAGCGTACCATCTATATCTGTACACAGAAGTTTATAAGACATAGTGCAAGGATAAGTAAGTTTAAATTTAAGATTAAGAAAATAATGAGCGGCTAAAGATGAGAGATTCGACATTCCCTTTATATCCGAAAGCTGCGGGAATATATTTAAGCTGAAGCCGTCTCCCACACAATCTAAAAAGCGGAGCTAAAGCACCGACAAATGAGAATGTCCAACATTAGCTCCGTCGGGATTTAAAAAACAGCCCCGTAAAGACTTACATTTGCCCAAAGCACACGATTTAGTCATGTCAAATAAACTTAAAAACTACGCCAACGGTCGTTGGGAAGCACATAAAGGAGAGGGATTTTCTCAGTACAATGCAATCACAGGAGATCTAATAAGTACTGCTGGAAGTGAAGGTCTGGACTATGAAGAGATGGCAGGCTACGCTCGCCGAGTGGGTGGCAAAGCACTTCGTGCAATGACTTTCTATGAGCGTGGATATATGCTCAAGAAACTTGCTCTACACTTAGATAGCATTAAGAAAAAATACTACAGTATCAGTTACCTCTCTGGAGCTACCAAGAGTGACAGTTGGGTAGATATAGATGGCGGTATAGGAACACTATTTACCTATGCAAGCCTGCGAAGAACAATGGGAAACCAACGTTTTTATGTAGATGGAGATACTGCCAAATTAGGTTCAAACGGCACCTTCGTAGGGCAACACATTATGAGTCCAAAACAGGGAGTGGTAGTACATATAAACGCATTCAACTTTCCTATTTGGGGAATGCTAGAGAAACTAAGTGCCAACCTTCTAGCTGGCGTTCCAGCCATCGTAAAACCATCTGAAATAACATCGTACCTTACTCAAGCTATGGTAGAAGATATCATATCAAGTGACATAGTTCCAGAAGGAGCTATACAACTGGATTGTGGTAAAGGGCACGGGATTATAGACACCCTTACATCTCAAGATCTGGTGACTTTCACAGGAAGTGCTACCACGGGCAGAATGCTGAAAAGCATGCCGCACATTGTGAATAATGCTATCCCTTTCAATATGGAAGCAGACAGTCTCAATGCTGCTATACTGGGTGAAGATGCTGCTCCGGGTACTGTAGATTTTGATATCTTTATAAAAGAAGTACGTAGAGAGATTATAACCAAGGCAGGACAAAAATGTACTGCCGTGCGTAGAATGATAGTGCCAGAAAAATATTTAGAAGACACACAAATAGCTCTAGGCAAAGCACTCAGCAAAACGCTCATAGGAGATCCTGCTGCAGAAGGAGTGCGAATGGGTGCTTTGGTAAATAGAAGCCAAATGGAAGTGGTACGAAACCGCGTTCTCGAAATGTCTAAAATCACCCCTATTGTGATTGGTGATTTGGACAACTTTGACCTCGTAGGTGCCGACAAAAAAAAAGGTGCTTTCCTTGCTCCTATCATCATGCTAAATGATGATCCGATGAACAAAATACAAAGTCACGAGATAGAATGCTTTGGACCAGTAAGCACACTAATGCCATACAAAGACCTAGACCAAGCTATAGAATTAGCTAAAATGGGTAAAGGTTCGCTAGTGAGTACCATAGTAACTAGTGACATAAATACCGCTACTGATTATGCAATAGAAGCTGCTGCCTATCATGGTAGAATACTCATACTCAATGAAGAATCTGCTCCTGAAAGCACAGGACACGGATCTCCAATGCCACAACTCATGCACGGTGGACCAGGCAGAGCTGGAGGTGGGGAAGAACTAGGCGGAATAGGAAGTGTGAAGCACTACCTTCAACGTACCGCTCTGCAAGGACATCCTAGTATGTTGACCGAAATAACACAACGCTACCAATACGGTGGAGCATACAAGGAGAAAGACGTACATCCGTTTAAAAAATATTTTGAAGATATAGAAGTAGGTGAAACCATAATCACGGCTAAGCATACTATTACAGTAACCGATATCGTAAATTTTGCTAATGTGAGTGGCGATAATTTCTATGCTCATATGGACGAAACATCGCTAGAAGGGACCACCTTTGAAGGACGTGTGGCTCACGGCTACTTTGTGCTAAGTAAGGCTGCAGGACTCTTTGTAGATGCCAAAAAAGGACCCGTTTTATTAAACTACGGACTAGACGAATGTCGATTTACCAAGCCCGTATATCCGGGTGCTACTATCGGAGTACGATTTACGTGTAAAGAGAAAATCAATCAAGAAAAAAAGTCTGAAGACGACGTAGCGAAAGGCATCGTAAAATTCCTAGTGGACGTATACGATGAAACGGGTGATACTGTAGCGTTAGCCACCATTCTTACGATGGTGAAGAAAAGAAATCAGGAGGATGAGCTTTAATCTAGACGTTAGATATGAGTATTGAGATGTGAGAATAAATGATTACACGAGCAATAAAATTTTTTGAATACATTGTTTGGTATTTCAATTTCTACATTGTGTTGAGTACAATTATCTATTTGGTGCATAAATATATTGGAGAACTCCCAATATATGATGGAACTATAAAAGCATACAAAATTTCCATTCTAATATTTATAGTTTTAAACATCACAAGATACTTTCTAAGGAAAAAGAGGCAAAACTGATTGTTAAGTGTTTTTTATTAGAGTGTTTTTCGAATGGGGGACATACATAATCTCACATCTCAAAATCTCATATCTCATTTCTTCAGTCTAAAGTCTATCTTCTTACTTTTTCCCCATAATGAACGCAGTAGATCAGGGCATTGTTCAGTCTTCGATACAACCAAGCTAAAGCTTGCCCACTCAGACTGACAATCGTCTCCGATTCACGTTTAGTGTTTTTTGTCATCCTGAGTGTTTTTTTGATTAAAATGAGAAAAATTTATCGAAGGATGGACATAGTAACATTAGGCTAAAGCCTCTCCCTTTTACATACCATAAAGCGGAGCTAAAGCACCGCCAAATGGTGTTTTCCTGTGCAAGGGCAAAAGCCTTCACAGCAAAACTAAGAATCTTAATGTGCTCATTAAAAGTTTGGAGCTCCCACTAAACACCTCCCCTTCTACTAGAAACATCGAGCTAGAACATATAAACCACCTTAATGTTATGCCTGCTGCAGGCAAGTTTTAAACCTTAGTGCCTTAGTGTTTAATTTTTTGCGTCAGTAGTTTCGTCGAAGACGGAAACTTAATGTGCTTATTAAAAGTTTGGAGCTCCCACTAAACACCTCCCCTTCTACTAGAAACATCGAGCTAGAACATATAAACCACCTTAATGTTATGCCTGCTGCAGGCAAGTTTTAAACCTTAGTGCCTTAGTGTTTAAAATTCCCTATAAATTCGCAGCAATGAACGCAGTAGATCAAGGAGACGTCAAATACAGTATAGCTAACGGAATAGCTACCGTAGAATTTCACCATCCACTAAGCAATAGTTTACCCGGTAAAGTACTGGCTAAACTAGCAGATACTATCACAAAGTTAGGAGCTAACGACGATGCTTTAGTCATCATAGTACGAAGTGCAGGTGAGCGTGCTTTCTGTGCAGGAGCTAGTTTTGATGAGTTGGCAGCTATAGATGACTTAGAAGTAGGAAAAGTGTTTTTCTCTGGTTTTGCCAATGTAATCAATGCTTGCCGTAAATGCCCGAAACTAATCATAGGCAGAGTACAAGGCAAAGCCGTAGGTGGCGGCGTGGGACTTGCTGCATCTTTCGATTATACACTTGCTACCAAGCATGCTGCAGTAAAACTGAGTGAACTTGCCGTAGGTATAGGACCTTTCGTAGTAGGACCAGCCGTAGAACGCAAAATGGGTTTATCTGCTATGAGTCAACTAGCCATAGACGCTACCGAATGGCAAACCGCCGAGTGGGCCAGAGCCAAAGGCCTGTACGCAGATATATTTGATACCGTAGAAGAAATGGACTCCGCCATAGATACTCTTGCTGATAAGCTGCAAAAAAGTAATCCCGAAGCTATGCGATTACTCAAGCAGGTGTTTTGGAGAGGAACAGAGGATTGGGATACACTACTCGCAGAGCGTGCAGCTATGAGTGGGCAATTGGTCCTTTCTGACTTTACCAAAAACGCCATCAATAACTTTAAGAAGAAGTAGACCGCTTTTATTTATCATAATTTTTTCTTTTATTTGACTTTAACATAAACCAATCTAAAAATCTGTAATAAAAGACAATTATGCTAATTTTAGCGGAAGAGCCAGAAGAAAAGAATATTGGGGATTTCTAGTAATCAATCTTGTGGTAACTATTATAGCTGCAATTTTGGATAACGTTCTTGGAATCACTATTTCTCCTGAGATTCCTTATGGTCCTATTTATGGGATTTATGCATTAGCTGTGATTATCCCGAGTTTAGCAGTTGCTGTAAGACGACTGCATGATGTTAGTAAAAGTGGATGGTTTTTACTAATAGTATTAATACCGCTTGTTGGAGCTATTTGGCTTCTTATACTATATCTCACAGATGGGAAACTAGGAAATAACGAGTATGGTCCAAACCCCAAAGACCCTACAGAAGGGAACGAAGTGGAGCAAATAGGAACAGAATAAAAATTAATACAAAATGCCACTGGATTAACTCAGTGGCATTTTTTTTAAGAATCAGATTATTCATGGAGCCAAAGATAAGTATCTAGAGGATTGGTTTAAACTAGGTCTTCTTCACGTATTCCGTGATGATCACGATAGTCTGTCCATCTACCTTGCCTTCAATATACGTTTCATTATCTGGATCTAAGCGGATATTTCTTACTGGCGTACCTCTTTTTGCGATCATACTACTGCCCTTCACTGGAAGGTCCTTGATCAGCACCACGGAGTCTCCTACATTTAATAGTACGCCATTACTGTCTCTATGAATAACGTCTCCTACAGGAGCATCTTCAAAACCTGCTTTAGCCCAAGCCGTAGTTTCTTCATCCATATACATCATATCCAGCAAATCTGCTGGCCACCCTTCCTCTTTTAACTGAGTAAGCATCCGCCACGCTACTACTTTTACTACATTAGCTTCTGCCCACATGCTATCATTCAGACATCTCCAGTGATTAGCATCTACTTTTTCTGCATCTTGGAGTTGCTCACTGCAGGTCTCACAGGTCATCACACAGTTATCTACCACGTTGCCATCCTGCGGGGCTACAGCATATACTGTAAGTCCTGCTTTGCCACCGCACAGTTCGCAACTATCGCTTCCTCTATCTCTTAAATCTTGTTCTATGCTCATTGGGTTTAATGTTACATAGGCGAATATACTCACAATCCTATAATCACTACTTTTGTGCCCATGCTAAAGCCCTACATCAATGCTTTCGGATATGCCTTTACCGGAATTGCTTCTTTTATAAAAACGGAGCGAAATGCAAAGTCGCATCTGGCTGCCACTATTGCTGTATGTGTATTAGGAGCATATCTAGGCATAAAAGCTTCCGAATGGCTCTGGGTGGCATCTGCCATTACTCTAGTTATAGTAGCCGAAATGATAAACTCTGTCATAGAAAAGCTATGCAATAAAATCACTACTGAGCAAGACCCAGAGATTAAAATTATCAAAGACATGTCCGCCGGATTTGTTCTGCTAACTTCTTTTTATGCAGTAATAATAGCTGTAATCATTTTCACACCTTATCTGTTTAACTAGTATGGATGTTCAAGCACTATTTGACCAAGGAGACTATGCCGCTGTAATCAAGAAGCTAAAAAAGGGCGAACCTCGTCCTATATTGGCATTCGCATATCAAAAAAGCAAGCTGTGGGAAGAAGCCATGAATGTATGGACAACGCTGATAGCCAAATATCCCGATGCCGCTGAATACTTCGTAGAACGTGGAGTGTGTAAGTTTAATTTGAGATTTAAACACGCAATTCAAGATTTCAATGAGGCCATAGAAATGGAACCGACCAATGCCTACTTCTACAGCTGCCGTGCCTACATACGCGACAAAACAGGAGATACCGAAGGAAGTGTAGAAGACTACACAAAAGCCTTGGACCTAGATCCAGAAGATGCTATCACGCTCAATAATCTAGGACTAGCAGAGCAGAAACTTGGATTCACGGCTAGAGCAAGAGAACGTTTCAAGTACAGTGACGATCTTATGGGTGTAAAAACCATAGACTCACGCGACCCAGACGATTATCCAAAACTAGCATCAACGCCTCCAGCTAAATCTAGCATGTGGCAAGAGTTCAAGAAGATGTTTTCTTTTGACGGATTTAAAGACTTTTGGCGGGATTTGAGAGGGTAGTCTTACCCTTGTCGTCCGCATATCCATCGTCCAAGTAGAAGATAAAAGCAGAATATCTGCCTAACCAGCCAGTTTTCTGGTAAAAAAAACTCCGACTATAAATTATAGTCGGAGTTTCTCACTCGCTTAAGGCAAAATGCCTCTCTCAAGTTTATATTTTTAGTCGATAATTATTGCTTTCTTAATCGCAATTACTTCCCCGTCTTGTATTAATTTAATCCAGTATAGTCCACTTCGTAAGTCCTCACTTTGAAATGTAAATGTCTGCCCAGATATATTCTCTATCTGTTTCACCATCTTGTGTGAGTCATAAACTAATACACTAGCATTTTTTAATACTTCACTAGTCTGGAAAGTAGTTTTACCTGAAAATGGATTAGGATAAATATCAAGAACAACATCCTTATTATTAAATTCTACTGCTACTTTTTTAGAATAGCTGATTTTCCCATCATAATCCGTTTGCTTTAATCTATAGTATGATACCCCTTCTAATGGAGCATAGTGAACAGATGAATAGTCTAAATTTCGTGTACTATTCCCCGCACCTTTTATTTTGCTGATTGAAGTAAAGTTAATTCCATCTATAGAATGCTCTACGTTAAAATAATCATTGTTTATTTCGGAGGCGGTGACCCAATTAAGCTGTACATGCTTTTGTTCTACTTTAGCGGTAAAACTCAATAACGTAATAGGTACTGGAGGAGAAAAGCAAAGTGTATTTCTATACACTACTCCTGTACTAAATCCAATCGCTCCAGCTGTAGATAGCATTCTTCCCTCTACATTACCACTTGCTCCCATAGTGCAGGCTCCTCCGTGAGCAAGAACCGTTCCTTTCATGAAAACAAAAGTACCCATACTAGTAGCACCCTCAGAAATCCAAAAAACATTACAACGCTGTGTACCGTTAATGAAAATTACTTTTGATTGTGCCGCTACTGAAAACGCCCCGTTAAACCTAAAAATAAATACTGCACTAGAATTATTTTGGGCATCTAAAGTGATGGTACCTGCTAAAGATCCTGCTCCTGCTATATAGTAGACCCCCGCTGTAAGAGTCTCTCCACTACCAAACGCCGCAGCATGAGAAGAATCTGTTTTTTGTATTGCAATTAACTTAATATATGCAGAATCTAAATCTATTTTGGCTTGTGCTGTAGTAGCATCTGCAGTATAAAAAGATCCCACATGAGTAGATGTACCAAAGCCGCTTATCGCACCAAAATTAGTACCTATATGACCAACCATTCCAGAGGTTGCCGTATTGGCCACAGCACCATCACTACTAAAAAGTCCGAAAGATGAAATTGTTCCTAAAACATCCACAGCTGGAGCAGGATTACAATCTTCTAAACATTTTGTTGGAATCGTGATAGGATTACCAGATGGAATTGCATCCGTACCTGCTCCAAAAGTTATTGCTCCTTCTGTGGCAAGTAATCTTCCTTCTATATCACACCCTGTACCAAGGCTAACAGCACCCGGATGTGCAATCAAAGTTCCTTTTATAACACTACCTGACCCTACAGAAATGGCACCTTCAGCAATCCAGTACACATTAGCAGCTCGTGTCCCACCAATTAAACTAATCGTAGCATTTACCCCTACTGTAAATGCTCCTTCAAATTTAATTATGAATACTGCATTAGCATCTCCTCCCCCATTAAGAGTAAGAGCTCCTCCTATAGATCCAGCACCAGCTATGGAATAAACCCCTGGGGTAATAGTATCTCCACCCCCAAAAGCCGGGGCATGAGTATTAGGATACGTAACAAAAATATCACTAAGATGAATGTACACCTTAAGTAAATCTATTCTAGCTTGAATGGTTAAAGCACTAGTGTTGTGTTGTGTACCAGAGTATGATGTATCAAATCCGCTTATTATTCCGTCATATGTGCCAACATCGGCTGAACAGGTGCCAGTGGTTCCGGGACCCGTAATGGCTCCCGCTCCTGTATAAGCTCCAAAAGAAGAAAGTGTTCCCAATTGAAGTGATTGACTAAGTACAAGAGTTGGTGAAAATGACAGTAGAATAAATAAAACTGCGTTCCGTAATTGTTTTTTCATTGAATTGGTTTTTTGATTGGGTTATTTTTTTGCTTCGGTAACTAAGACCTAACTCTCCCAAGTATTAAACGAATGCGTGAGTAGTTTTTCTTAATTCGGTGCAATCCTAGTCAATTTTAATTTTTGATGTGGATAACCTGTTCGCACATTACAGAAATACATAACAATAAAACCACTGCCTAAACCAAAAATATAAGCCCCATTTTTGGCATAATCTACTGCCAATAGGCTAGTTACAAACTTAACAAAGAATGTCAGGCAAAATAAGATAGCGTTTTACGACCTCTAATTTTGCCTAAAAAGCTCTCTAATTTAGACAATCTTTTCCGAAAACGGGATTGAATACTGCTCCATTAAAGGTCTATACATCGATTACTCAGGCCGGGCAACGTATCCCGAGAATCTAGACAGATTTACTTAGGGACCATTGCATTCTTTGGAATACCGCTTCCCATTTGCCATCAGTATATCTATCACGGACGCAGAAGCTAAAGGCAATTTATACGTTTTTAATGTAAGTTTAGTGACCTCTTGCCCTAGATCTGACACTAATTTTTCTACGATAACCCGATCTAGTTCTTTTGTGTTTCCTTATGAATTTTACTTTAAAAAAGTGTTTTAACTCTTTCTTATACCACATTTTCACCGGTTTAATGGCTTCCAACATACTACACCTAAGCATAAACTTCTTTCGGTATCGCTTGGCAATGATCCCTACTGTATTGAAGTACTCTATCTGAGGAATCTAGCAGGTATTTACTGCACCTGCGATGGAAGTCTGTAGTAGCGGATAGGGTTATGAGTTCCTAATGCTAAAAGTCTGATTTGATGTGATATTTTTTAAATTCAAGTCATAAATGCAACCCCTAGATTAAGAGGTACAGGGTGTAATAAAAACTCCAACTAAAATAGCTGGAGTTTTCTGCTCAGTTTTGAACAAACGCATTACGGTCTAAGGATTTTTAGTCGGTAATCACTATTTTCTTAATCGCAATTACTTCCCCGTCTTGCACCAATTTAATCCAATACAGACCGCTTCGTAGATTATCACGTTGAAATGTAAATGTCTGTCCAGAAATGTTTTCTATCTGCTTAACTAGCTTTTGTGTATCGTACACCACTAAACTAGCATCTTTTAAGTTTTTGTTGGTACGAAAAGTAGTTTCGCCTGAAAAAGGATTCGGATAAATATCAAAAATTAGATTATTCTTACTGTTAAATTCTACTGCTTCTTTATGAGAATAGCTTGTTTTTCCATTGTAATCTGTTTGTTTCAAACGATAGTAGGATATGCCATCTAATAAGTTCTGGTGCACAAATGAATAGTTTAAAGTTTTTGTGCTATTCCCAGCACCTATTACTCTGCTGATTGAAGTAAAATTACTTCCATCCACAGAATGTTCAACATCAAAATAATCATTGTTTACTTCTGCAGTAGTAACCCAATTAAGCTTTACTTGCTCCCCTTCTACTTTAGCTGTAAAACTTACTAGTGTAACTGGCAAAGGAGGAGAAGCAGGAAAGTACTGGGGAGTTAAAAAAATAACACCTGTGCTAAATGAAACTGCTCCTGATGTAGAAAGCATTCTTCCCTCAAAATTTCCGTTTGTTGCCATCGAACAGGCTCCATTGTGAGAAAGGGCTGTTCCTTTCATATTAGTAAATGCTCCCATAGAAAGAGCTCCTTCTGCAATCCAAAAAACATTGCACGCTCTCGCTCCATTAATCAAAACTACGTTTGCTTGTGCCGCTATTGCAAAGGCACCATTAAACCTAAATATAAATACCGCATCGGAATCGTTTTGGCCATCTAAAATAAGAGTACCCGCTAAAGATCCTGCTGCGTTTACATAGTAAACTCCTGCGTTAAGAGTATCACCACCCCCAAATACTGAAGCATGTGTAGAATCCGTTATTGGTATTGCTATCAACTTTATATAAGCAGAGTCTAAATCTATTACGGCTTGTGCTGTGACAGAATCTGCATTATAAAAAGACCCTATATGACTAGAACTAGCAAAACCACTTACAGAACCAAAGTTCGAACCAATATGCCCAATAAATCCAGACGCAGCAGTATTTGACACTGCACCAACGCTAGTAAACATGGCAAAATTTTCAATGCTTTCTAACACATTAACGGCAGTAGCAGGGGGTCTGCTACTTGGGAATTTTACTGGAACGGTAATAGGACCTGCAGGGATAATTACATCACTTCCCGCTCCAAAAGTTATTACATCTGAGGCAAACATTCTTCCTTCTATATCACAACCTGTCCCGAGGGTAACAACTCCAAAGTGTGAAAACAAACTTCCTTTTATAACACTCCCTGACCCAACAGAGATAGCCCCTTCAGCAATCCAGAAAGTATTACAAGCTCTTGCACCTCCAATTAAAGTAATCGTTGAACTTGCAGCAACAGCAAATGCTCCATCAAGTTTAATTATAAATACTGCATTACTATCTCCTCCTCCATTGAGAGTGAGAGATCCAGCTAGAGATCCTGCCCCGTCTATAGAATAAACGCCTGCGGTCAGAGTATCCCCTCCTCCAAAAGCAGGAGTATGCGTGTTAGGATAAGCAACAGGAATAACGCTAAGATGAATATATACCTTAAGCATATCTATTTCAGCTTGAGCAGTCAAAGTATCATTAGCATATTGGACACCGTTATACGAGGTGTCAAATCCACTATTTGTGCCACTATTTGTGCCTACATCACCTATACAAGTTCCTGTAGTTCCTGGTCCTGTGATGTTTCCCGATCTCGTATACGCTTCAAAACTAGAAAGTGCTCCTAATTGTAGTGTCTGAGCAAACCCAATAGCTGGCGAGAGTAAAAGGAATCCGAATAATACCCTGTTTTGTAATTGTTTTTTCATTATAAAATATTGATTTTTAAGTTATTTATTTTGTTCCGAGATACTAGTTCCCATCTAATTTTAAGGTTCTTGCTTTTGATAATAAAAAGGACTACTAAACTCATAAGAAGTCAACTACATCATTTTTCGGTTTCTAACCAAGTGCCTAAGCATTATTTTAATTAGTTTAAATTGCAGCAAAAACTATGATCCTATTCTTTTAAAGATTAATAAAAATTACAACTCTACTTTTTCGTGTGCCATCTGCACAAAACACATTCTGCTATTCTGAATTGGCAATGGTAAAATCTTTATTATTTTTTTTATTGGCACCTTGTACCTACACCGCCCAAATAACTGGAATCACAAAGTGCTAGTCATATATAAATATATAGAATACATTTTATATTTAATACGTTGGTAATCTGTACGTTAAAATATTTTTCATACTCCTTATTATTGACATTAAAACTCAACTAAACGCCTCTTATATAGTTCAATATTTTAATAAAATAGAGTACACTTTTTTAAAATGAGACTAATTACTGCTCCTTAGTAAGAACTCTCATTTGAGGTAATCCCCTTATCATATCATAAATAATAGTCCCTACTGAAGACTCCTTTATGCTCTAGAACATAATGGCACTGAATGCCATTTCATTTGTATTACAGTTTAAAAATGAGAGTTTTCTATACGTTATAACTAAAAATATGCACTTTAAATTCGGGGACAAACAAGGTAAACAACACTAAAGTTCTTATGAAATGCTCAAAACCCAGACTAATTTACAAGTAGGCGTTCCAAGTTTCACATTTAAGAGCAGAGGAAAAATAGCAGCTAATGGCAACGAATAGATAGAACTGTACTTTGTATATATGAAACAGTAAGACTTCGGAACCCTCCATCCATATAAATCTGCTATTTCCAATTATTTAGCCTATAATGTACTCAACGATTTGGATAATAATATTGCCATACCCAAAAATGTAAGAGGACGTGGAGCTCTGCTCAACACTCCTAGTAGATTTAATATAAACACAGTAGAAGACTTCTGGGATAGATCCTACTATGATTCTGAGTTTCTAACCAACAGTAACGAAACCACCTACACCGACATATACCCCAAAACCATTGTAAATAAAGTCGACAGTCCCGACATACCATCTGACTGGAGCATGAATCCGTATCAAGGATGTGAACACGGATCTATATACTGCTATGCTAGAATCACTAATGAGTACTGGGGATATAGTGCTGGCACCGAGTTCGAAAAAAATATTTTAATCAAAAAAGATGCTCCCCTCCTGCTAGAAAAAAAACTACAAAGCAGATCGTGGAATGGCGAACCCATCATGCTCAGCGGAAATACAGATTGCTATCAACCAGCAGAACTGAAATTTGGCATCACACGGCAGCTTCTAGAAGTATGTCTCAAGCATAATCAACCCGTAGGCATTATCACCAAAAATGCCTTGGTATGTAGAGATATAGATATCTTGAAGAAACTTGCTGAAAAAAATCTCGTGCAAGTGTATATAAGTATCACCACATTAGACGAATCGCTACTTAGAGCTATGGAGCCTAGAACCTCCTCCTCTAGGAGAAGACTTCAAGCTATCGAACTTTTATCTAAAAACAACATACCAGTACAAGTAATGATGGCCCCTATTATCCCTGGGCTCAATAGTGACGAAGTATTTACCATATGCGAGGCAGTGTCCAAGGCTGGAGCTACTAGTCTGAATCATACGATGGTACGCCTGAACGGTGCTGTTGCTCTCCTCTTTGAGGACTGGATACAAAAGACTTTCCCGCTCAAGGCGACACGTGTGCTCAATCTCATAGCGGAGTCACAAGGCGGTAAACTTGGTAATAGTAACTTTGGTGAACGAATGAAAGGAACCGGAGTTCTGGCTAATTCTATTCACCAACAAATACGCCTTGCCAAGAAGAAATTTAATCTGAACTACAAACCAAAACCACTCAGCAAATCACCGTACCAAGCTGCACCCAGTACCCAGCTCAACTTGTTTTAAACTACTCTTATATTTTAGATACCTTTGCTCTATGGAGCTAAAGACATGCTTGCACTGCAGTAAAGATCTATTAGGTAGAGCTGATAAAAAATTCTGCGATAACCAGTGCCGCAATGAGTATAACAATACTCAAAATAGCACCTCTAATAACTATATCAGAAAGGTAAACCGGATTATTAAAAAAAATAGAAATATTTTAGAGGAGCTCACACCAAAAGATAAGTCCATAAAAGTCACTCTAAAAGAGCTTGCCAAGCTAGGTTTTAGTTTTGAGTATTTCACCAACACCTACACCACCAAAGCTGAAAAGAAGTATTTCTTTTGCTATGAATACGGCTATTTAGACCTGGGGAGTGATTACTTTGCACTAGTATATAACAAATCCTACTTTGAGGAAAAATGAGAAAATTTTTAAACAGTGAAATATGGGAATTTGGTGATAATGCCATCGTAACTGTTTACAGTGTATTGTACATCCTTTTATCAGGAGCAGTTATTTGGTTTGCATATAAATGGGTAAGTAAGCTGAGCCGAAAGGCAGTTAAATCAGGAAGGTTAGACACGGGTCGTCAGTTTGCTATCACCCGAATAACCAAGTATATACTCATCGTAGTCTTCGTCACAATCGCACTTGTATCGCTCAAAGTAAGTTCGGAAGTTTTTGTATTCCTGGCACCTTTACTGATTGGTATAGGTCTTGGTCTGCAGCAAGTGGCAAACGATATTATCTCTGGCTTGATACTATTAGTCGAACCCTCTATTCGAGTGAATGACGTTGTAGAGGTAGACAACATTGTAGCCCGAGTCTCAGAAATTGGGCTGCGTACATCGAAGGTAGAAACTCGAGATGGTATAGCCATGATTATCCCCAATCACAAATTAGTCAGTGAGAACCTCATTAATTGGAGTTCAAATGATACAGCAACCCGTTTCAGCATAAAAGTAGGTGTTGCTTATGGTAGTGATGTAAAACTAGTAGAGAAGCTTCTCTCTGAAACAGCTTGGAAACACACTAAGGTGATCACAAACCCTTCTCCTATTATCCTTTTAAAGAATTTTGGCGAATCCAGCCTAGACTTTGAATTGATCTTTTGGAGCAACCAACTTTTCATAATTGAACAGATAAAAAGTGAGATTCGTTTTATGATAGATGATGCCTTTCGTGAAAACAGTATTCAGATCCCATTTCCACAGCGAGATATACATGTTAAATCTGGCAATGCCTTAGCTTAATTTTTTTTAGAAAAACACGCAACCTTTTCCAAGGAACACGTACGAATGAATAGATTACCCAAATGAAAAATATCCTGCTTCTTCTTGGAATGCTTGTTTCCCTTTTTGGATGCAAGGAAGACAGTGTATCCATAGTTCATGAGACGCCTAAAGCAGAAGATTCTTCGAGTATATACTTTCCCCCTATCGCTGGCGACTGGGAAACTACAGCAGTATCCAGCCTCGGATGGAATACAGACAGTATAACCTCACTCTATACAAATCTCGAAACCAACGGCACACGTGCTTTCATAGTACTAAAGAAGGGTAGAATAGTACTAGAAAAATATTGGGGAAAGACCCTACTAGGTAACGCTGATTTTGATGCTGACAAGATCTGGTATTGGGCATCTGCCGCTAAAACATTGACTGGTTTTACGGTAGGCAAAGCGGAGGAAGAAGGGCACCTTAACCTGTCAGACAAAACCTCAAAATACTTAGGAGAAAACTGGACTAGCCTCACCAAAGAACAACAAGACAAAATTACTGTTTGGCATCAACTGACCATGACATCTGGTCTAGATGACGTGCGAGCTGATGACACATCAGCAGCTAGCTTAGTTTACAAAGCAGATGCAGGTACACGCTGGGCATACCATAATGCACCGTATACCTTACTCGAGAGCGTAGTAGAAAACGCTACAGGTCAAGGCTACAATACTTATTTCAATGCCGTATTGCAAAATAAAATAGGTATGACTGGATACTGGCAATGGAGTGAAGATCTACACTTGTATTTAAGCAACGCTAGATCCGCTGCACGTTTCGGTATTTTGATGCAGTCTAATGGAGTTTGGGACGGCACTCGCTTGCTCAACAAAGCATACATAGATGCCTCTATAACTGCTTCACAACAGATTAATAAAGCCTACGGATACTTATGGTGGCTTAATGGCAGTGAGTCATACCACCTTCCTCAATCACAAGTAGAATTCCCAGGCATGTTTCTTCCTGATGCTCCTGCGGATGTTTACTCAGCTATGGGTAAAAATGGACAGTACGTGAGTATCTCACCATCTAATGGATTAGTCATAATCCGAATGGGCGACAGTCCTGACAGTGCTTTAGTTCCCTTTCTATATCTAAACGACATCTGGAAAATGATGACGGGAGTGATGAACTAAGTCTTCTCCAAACAAAATAAATACTCCAGTGTCTCTGTAGCTATGTGGTTTCTGTTTTCAGTTTTATCTGCTTTGAAGCGTTGATAGGCCTTCGTTTTGAGCTCCACTCTGCCATACTTGTCTAAGATAGATGTAATCTCTTCATGTGTCATGAGCCCTTCATTATTATAACTCAGAAAGGTATACTTAAACTGTGCATTGGCTATCACCTCTTCAAAACTCTGCTTTACTGATGCCTTGCTGCAATACGCAGACCTATTGTATTCCGGCAAGCCAGTAACTCCTTTAGGTTCAAAGCTTTTGTACTCTGCAATAGTATTTAGCATATGATAATTGCTCCCATACTGCCGGGCATTATATGGAGGATCTAGATACAGAATGTCGCCCTTTATCGTTTTCACTAGCTCATTGGCATCCCCTTGATATATGGTATGGCTAGTCTTTGTAGTCTCAAAATCTGCCGGACGTATCTTCAAATCCATGAGAGCAGTTTTCTTAATATGCTTAAGGTAAGCACCATATACAGATGCAGTGTTGGCTACTTTGTCTGCACTTTCTAGCAAAGTGGCCAGTAGATAGTAATACGTATCCTCATCTATAGCTTTGGTTTCCTTCCACTTCTCAATTTGTAAACGCAACGCATCTATTCGTTTGCCGTTTTCATCTTTGAAATAATTACGACTTCCATGACCACCTTGGCAATAATTTTGATAAATGAACCCTTCTGTTCCTTGTAAAGTTCCTAATTTTTCGAGCCACTTATCAGCTTGTAGAGCCCTATAATTCCCTATGTAATTTCTATTGAGCACATAACTGTAGTACTCCATATCATTAGCTATCATAGACTTGCATTTAGTTTTAAAGTAACGACCTACAGCACCTGTTCCTGCGAATAGATCGCAAAACACTTTGTCTGAAATAGTGCCGTTTATGAAATCTTGGATGGACTCCTCCAAAAATGGAAGAAGCCTGTATTTTGAGCCTATATAATTCAATAACTAATATGTTATGGTGTGTAGGTTACTCCTACTGTAAACAAACGATTAAACCATCCCGTTCTATTAAACCATGTAGGTCCTAAGCTTAATACATTATTATCGGTTACAGAAACTAAGGAGTAGCTATGACGTAGATCTATGCCTATTTTTTCGGTAAAATGGTAGGTACCTCCTATGTTGAGTCCAAACTCTAATAAATCAAGTTGGTCCACTTCACTTTCTATTCCGTTCTCTTCTCTCTTGCTTACTATATTCAGACCTACCGAAGGTCCTCCATAAACAGTGATTTTATCAAAACGAGTATACTTCACAAGCAGCGGAACTTCGATATACTGGTAATTTAGCTTAAGAGAAAATGTAGGCGGAGCATCCGGATCTATTACTTTCTTAGCACCTTTCATACTATAGCGTATCTCAAAGGCAGCCTGCCACATATCACTTATCTCTCTATTGATCTGCACACCTACATTGGCACCTAGCTTATTATACCCGCCGAGTTGGTCTCCATCTACTTGGCTAAAATTAGCTCCCAATGCCAATTGTGCCCCAAAGCTTTGAGCAATCGCAGCAGAACTTATGGTCAATAACCAAAACAATAAAAATACATTTTTCATTTGGCTCAAAAATAGATAAACTTGCATAGACAATAGGTTAACATGAGCAGAAAAAATAAAGACATTGCTGGTTTTCAGATACTCAACATTTTAGCAGAAATAGACGGCGATTTTGATCCTAAAGAAGGAAGAGTAATAATAGACTACGTTGGTCAAAATTTCCCCTTTGGTGGTAACCTAGAGGATGCCTTAGAAGAATTAAGCATCACTTCACACGAAGATTATCCTATTTTACTGCAAAAATGTGCAGAAGATTTTTATGCTGACTCCACAGATAAAGAGCGTTTAGAACTCATAGATTTCGCTATAAAATTAATAAAAGCTGATGATAAAATAGACGATGACGAAAACCTATTGGTCAATAAATTGGGTCAGCTGTATTTTATGGGGAGCTAGGCAAAAAGCTTACTTAGTCTAAAGAGGAAAAAGTCAGTATCAGATACGCCTCTAAGGTTAGCCCTAAAGAGCTTTATTTTGGAGTTAAAAGACTCCGCA
>Ga0209491_10002503_pt1 | contig 32684 bp, 16 predicted proteins | sample BON02_FD_187213 | JGI IMG/M metagenome (GOLD analysis project Ga0209491, IMG submission 187213) | Freshwater microbial communities from Lake Bonney liftoff mats and glacier meltwater in Antarctica - BON-02 (SPAdes) (version 2) | ecosystem: Environmental > Aquatic > Freshwater > Ice > Glacier... | reverse complement strand
CCGACGAAATCTATCGGCAGATCAAGGCGCGCCACCAATTAAGAGCCAAAGATATCGAGCGCAGACGCGGCAAAACCATCGGCCTTCACTTAGATGATTGAACTCTCATTAATTTAACTAAGTAGAATTAAACATTGGCGTAAAGAGTAATTCCTCGTCGGCAGCCACGACTGGCTAAACAAAAAACGGCGGACCGACAATGCGGTCCGCCGTGCATTACAAAACTAGAAATCGACGCGAATCGACGCCATGATTTGACGAGGATCGTTAGTATTGCCCCGGGCACGAACCATGAACTCGTTGGTGAGATTGCTCACATTGAGACCCAACGTAGTCGGCTTGTTGAACATCTCCGTGGTGTAGCGCGCAAAGAGATTGATCTGCGTGTAGCCATCTTCCACGACGAGGCGATTGCCGCTGGTGCCAAATTGCTGAATTGGCCCCCATGCCTGAATCGCTCCGCCGCCAATGCGTAGTCCTTGCAAACCGCCATCATGGAATGAATAGGTCGTGAAGAACGTGAGGCGGTCGGGTGCCGCACCTTCGAGATGCAGGCCCAACGCCTCGGTTTGGCTCTGCACGGTGCGAGCGTTCATGTGCGTGTAGCCGAACGTGGTTTGCCAACCTGGAGTCAGATTAAAAAACAGCTCCAAATCAATTCCGTCACTGCGGTCATCGGAGATTTCCGTATCTGACGTGAAGGTGACCGGATTGAAGTCATTGCGCACCACATTAACCTTATCGATCAGGAACCAAGATACGGATCCCGAAATCTTGCCGTCCCAAAGACCGTCGATTTTCGCGCCCAGCTCGATCGCATCGGACTCTTCCGCGGGGAAATAGTCGTTGGTATCGCTGTTAAACCCATTGGGATCAAACGAGGTCGCTTGGTTGCCGAACAGCACGAATTTGTCGCTCACCGAGTAGTTGACGCCGATCTGGTGGCTCACGTCACGCGAAGTGCGCTTGGTGCCGCCCGACCCATCGAGTTGAAAGCCGTAACCCGTGATTTCGATCGTGCGAAATCCTGCCAGAATACGAAGACGATCATTCATCATGGTGAAACTGTCACTCAAGTAAGCCGTAGTAATTTCCTCATAAGAGTCGGCGTTCTGATTCGTGCGGAATCCCGCCCCTCGAAGATCCGTGCGCGCGGGGGCATCATCCAACCAAATCTTGGCGCCCGCTAAAATCTCCGATTTCGTGACAGTATGGCGGAAAGTTCGGCCTTCGCCCGCTTCCATGGCATTAAGCGCAGCACGTTCCGCTTTGTTACCGGGACGAAGACGAAAAGTCTCACCGTTTCGATGCGACTGGGTGTAGCGCACACCCGCAATGATGTTATGTTTAATCACGCCGGTTTCCGCCCGCATGAGCGCGTTGAGGGTATGAGCATCTTCATTATTCTCGTTATAACTGGTGCTGTAGGCCGCATCCACTGCTCCTGCCGGATTGAACGAGTTGTAGACCCGCCATGTTACATCGTTCTCCTGATTGGCCCGCATGTAGTTATATTGCAGATCGATGCTCTCCTTCAACGCGTGCTGGACGTTGAACTGGTAGTAAGAGGCCTTCTGATCCAAGTCAGAGCTGGCGGTCTCACTCGTCCATGCCCAAGGCAAGAAATCGTTGTTATAGCGCGCAGATTTTTCCACCACACCTGCCACCGTATCACTGGTGTCACCGTCGCCATTAAGATCGGTCGGAATTTCCATGAAGGAGTAAGCCGCCCGATTGGTGGGAGTGCCCATCTTGTTGTTCACGCTTGCGAGCACCCGGATTTTGGTATTTTCAGTTGCCTGCCATTCGCCCGAAAACGCGGCGAATCCAGACTCTTTATCGTCTCGCCAGCGCCAGCCATCGGTTGATTCGTAGGATCCTAAAAATCGTAAACCTAGTCCGGGCAATGGTTGACCTAGATTCACATCGATGTCGGCGCCATAAGTGCTGTCAGTTCCGAAACGCGTGGTGATCGACGCATGATCCTTTGCCCGTGGACGCTTGCTGATCATGTTCACCAATCCACCTGGATCCGACTGCCCGTAAAGCGTGTTCGGCCCTTTCACGACTTCGATGCGATCGATCAAATATCGGGGAATGAAGTCACCACCCATCACACCATCCAACAGGATATTGCGATTGCGGAATCCGCGCAGCGAAAAGATCGCGTTTTGATTGCTCACCTCGCCACGGGTGGTCTGCGTAACCGAGGAATTGAAATCGAGTACCCGCTCAATATTACCGATAATCGCGTCCTCCAAGAACTCGGACGTGATGACGTTGATCGTCATGGGCACGTCCTTGAGACGACTGTTCATCGCGGTGCCGGAGATCGAATTCGAAGCGAGGTAACCGTCGGTTTCTACTGAATTAACATCAAACGGATCCAGCTGAATCACGTCGTCGTTTTGGGCATTTAAGCCAAGACTAAGGGATAGGAAGACGGCACCAAGTGCCGTGCGAAAAGGAGTCGCCGAGGCCGTGCGAGCACGCCAAGGTAAATGGCCAAACACTGTCTTCATAATAATGGGTAGGGGTTAGTTGGTAGGGGCCTTCAAGGATTGCCGAAAGACCATAAAGCCAGTGCGAAAACGGCAGCGGAAATTCTGGCGATTCGCGACTTTATCACCAGTTAATCTATTAACCCTTTTACGCCACTTTTTCGCTCAATTCAAATCGCTCCGATAATTCATATTTCATTACTCGATACGGTCTGTGATCAACTCGGTATCAGACTGCGCCGAATCCCCATGGCGAAAACAGCGCGACCACCGAAAAGATCACCAGCAACAAAACTCCCAACGCAATGCGGTAAATCTTCGTCTCTTTCACCGTCATCGCGTCGCGGCGTCCGTCCGCCGTGTCCCGCTTGAAAATATCAGTGGCTTGCGCCACGGGTTTTGCAGCGCGCAGACTCCACATTACCCCGGTACAAATCACCGTGATGACAAACCCAAGATTGAGCGGACTGCGAAAGTAGATCGGTAGTTCGAGCAGGAATTCCGGCTTCCCTAACATGCCAAAAGCGACCGCACCCAACCCACAGCCCACCGCCAATGTCGACACCGCTCCCCGACTCGTCGCTCGCTTGGAAAAGATCCCAAAAACCACACACACAAAGACTGGCGGCGCTAACAGGGACCAAATGGTCACCAGATAACCAAACAAACCCTTAAACTCCTTAATCGTCGGCGCCAAAAACGCACACCCGATTAAAATACCAATCATCACCGCGCGGCCGAGTTTCACCTTGGTCGCTTCCTTCATCTCGGGACGAAACTTACCCACAAAATCGAAGACCAACATCGACGAAGACGCCGACAAACCGGCGGCCACCGTTCCCAGGATTGCCGCCAGTAACCCCGCCATCACCAGACCCACGAGGCCGGATGGAACATACTCGGTAATCAAGCGCGTGTAAGCCTGATCAGGATGCGCTAATCCTGGGATCAACTTCGCGGCAACCACTCCCGGAGCTGCAATAATGAACAGCGCCAAAACCTTAAGAAAACCCGCAAACACTGCCCCCATCTTCGAGTGATACACACTGCGCGCCGCCAACGCCCGCTGCACATAGTCATGATCCGTGCAGTGCCCGTGCACTCCCAAAATCACCCCACCTGTAATCATCGGCAGCCAACCGTATTTATGAAACCAGGGATGCACCGTCGACCAGGGGTTCCCCCCGTCTCCGGTCCTATGAGCCAGCACCGCCTCCACTCCCCCGGCCGCATTAACGGCTAAGACCAACGTCAACGCCCCACCGGCGATCAGCAGGGTCGCCTGCATCATATCGACCCAAAGAATCGAACGTAATCCACCCAGCACCGTGTAGAGCCCGGCGGCGACCGCGATGACCAATACCGCAAGATTAAACTGCATCGCCGTGGACCAACCCAAGAGGTCGCTAATCACGGTCGCCCCCGCATAAAGCGCGGTCACAATATTCGCCGCGAGGATCATTACGATGTTGATGGCCGCCACGAACAAACGAGAGCCCGCATTGTAACGACGCTCGAAAAACTCCGGTGCCGTGCGCAGTCTTAAGCCGAGGTAAACCTCCACAAAAAATACCGCCAAAAACACGAAACACATCGCCCCCACTAGTTGAAATGCGCCCGCCGCAATTCCGATCGTGTAGGCCAATCCCGCCTGCCCCACAAATTGCTGACTCGATATGTTGGCCGAGAAAAGCGATGCCCCGACCATCGGCCAAGTCGCTTCGCGATCCGCCAAAAAAAAATCATCACCCGACTTCACTTTCCGGCGCCCCATCCACAGACCAAACGCAATCGTCAGCAAGAAATACCCCGCCACGATTCCCACATCAACGGCGCCTATTCGCACGGCGTTCATGAGCAGACTGCCCCCGGGACGCTTTCAAGATCGATGTGCATAAACTTATCTCCTAATTCATCCTGCCACGCTCGCAGTTGACGCCGCATTTTCGTGACGCGCTCTTCGTTCGCTGGGTCCCGACTCAGATCATCCACTTCGCTATGATCTTCGCGCAAATTAAACAACTCGATTACACTTTTTCCCGCCACTCTATATTCGATGAGTTTCCATTCCCGATCTCTCACCATTCGCTGACAGTCCCCATAAAGACTAAACAGTTCCTGCCTCCCAGTCGCCTGAGAGTCCCGCAACTGCGGAACCAAGCTCCGACTGGTCAACCCCTTTGGCTGGGCGACTCCCGCCAATTCCAGCAACGTCGCATTAATATCCAGCGAGTAAACCAACCCGTCCGAAGTCACGTTTCTAGCGATGCCCGGACCCGCCACAATCAACGGCACCTGAATACTGTGCTGATAAAGGTTCTGCTTTCCCAATAGGCCGTGCTGCCCCATCGCCAATCCATGATCACCTATATAGATGATTACGGTGTTATCCTCCGCGCCCGTCTGCCTCAGCGCCGCGAATACCCGCCCCAATTGGTCGTCATGGTGGGATATCATGCCGTAATATTCCGCCAGATGCTCCCGAATCTCTTCCTCCTTTAACGGCTTTTCCGCCAGCAGCTCGTCTCTCACCTCAAGTTCTCCATTATCGAACTTCGGCTCCGTCGCATAATTCTTCGGCAGCGACAGTTTTCCCGCGTCATACAGCGCCCGAAACCCCGTCGGTGGCGTGCGCGGGTCATGCGGCGAGGTCAACGAAAGCCAGCCAAAGAACGGTCGCGACTGATCGCGAGACTCCAGAAACTCGACCATCGCATCGCAAAACAGCTCGGTCGAAAACCCGACCCCGATTTCCGGTTTATCTTCCCGCAACAACCCCGCACGATTAGTGACCGGCACCGCGGTATGGTCACACATTCCACCCATGAAAACCGTCTCCGCTCGCTCAAAAGATCGGAGTAAAGTCTCCCGGTCGTTGTGCCACTTTCCGGTTAAAAACGTTTCATACCCCGCATCGCCCAATAACTGCGGGGCAGTCGGTAAATCAGCGGGTATCTGCACAAAGTTTTTGTTGTCTCCGCCCGGTTTCGGATCCCGGTTGGCCCGAAACGGATCCATCCCCGTCAGCTGGCACGCTCGCGCCGGTGAGCAAATCGCCGGGATCAAACTCCCCATGTTAGTGGCCTGGCTAAACCGTGTTCCCCGCCGCGCCAAGGCATCAAGCACCGGAGTTTGCACATCCGGATGTCCGGCAATCTTTAAGGCATCAGCTTGATGATCGTCGGCAATAATGAACAGAACATTGGGACGCGGGGAAGGGGAGGAAACAGTCATGAAAACAAACTCGTCGCAGGGATGCGGCCAAGGGGTGGAACTAAGCTGCAACCCTCGAAACGTTTCACAACGGACAAACGAGTAAATCAGTTAACTCAGTATTGCGCATCCGGATTAACCCGCGAACCACCATTCAACTGATCTAGCAGTGCCTCAATTGCTCGTCTCGATCAAAAAACTGTTCATTTCCCCAACCCCTTCCTTTACACCCGTTCCATTATGTCCCGTTTTCGCCTCCCCTTTCTGCGAGCACTTTCATTCCTCATCCTGACCGTGGTCACCCACCTCACGAGCTCCGGAGCGCGACCCAACATCCTTTGGATCATGTCGGACGATCACGCGACCCAAGCCGTCGGAGCCTACGGCGGACGACTCGCCCCCCTCAACCCGACCCCAACGATCGATCGCTTGGCCAGCGAGGGCATCCGATTCGATAACGTCTTTTGCTCCAACTCCATTTGCACCCCCAGCCGAGCCACCCTCCTCTCGGGCCAATATTCCCACGTCAACGGCGTGCGCACTCTATCTGATGCGATCACGCCCGATCGTATCATTCTCCCCCACGTCATGTCGAAGCTCGGATACCAAACCGCCATGATCGGCAAGTGGCATCTGCACGCCGAGCCCACCGGGTTCGACTATTACTGCGTACTCCCGGGCCAAGGCACCTACTTCAATCCGGAGTTTCACGACCAAAACCTTGGCGCTTGGCCCGACAACAAACGCCAGATGATCGGCAAAATCCTCGGTCAAGCCGACGCCGCCCTCCACGCCGACGATGCCATCACCGACCTATCCCTGAGCTGGCTCAAAGACCGCGACCCTTCCAAGCCCTTCTTCCTCATGCATCACTTCAAATCGCCCCACGGCAACTGGGAGAATCCTGAGAGCACCGACTTCCTTTACGAAAACACCCACATTCCTGAGCCCGCCACCCTGCGCTCCGGTCCCATCACTGGCTCGCCCGGCACCGATGGACTCGGCTCCTCCATTGGGAAACGGAACTTAAAGCGCAACATCGGCATGCAGATGCGCGTGGATCAGGCCCTGGAGGCTGAAGCCTACGAATCCGAAGCCTACCAACGTTACCTCAAAAAATACCTCCGCTGCGTGCGCGGGGTCGACGACAACATCGCCCGACTCCTCACTTACCTCGAATCCACCGGCGAGCTCGACAACACCGTCATTCTTTACACGTCCGATCAAGGCCAACTCACCGGCGAACACGACTACTACGACAAACGTTGGATGTATGAGGAGTCCCTGCGCATGCCCTTCATCGTGCGCTATCCCCCCGGCATCAAAGCCGGCCTCACCAGCGACGCCATGATCACCAACGTCGACTTCGCCCCCACCCTCATCGATCTCGCGGGCGGCCAGGCCCCCAGTTCTATGCAGGGCCGCAGCTTCAAAACCATGATTCACGGCGGCGAGTCTCCCGACGACTGGCGCGAGGCCGTCTACTACCGCTACTGGATGCAGCTCGCCCACCATCACGTGCCCGCCCACTACGGCATCCGCACCGCCGACTACAAATTGATCTTCTTCTACGGCCTTCCCCTCGACGCCACCGGCGCCGTGCAGCAGAAGTCCACCCCCGGCTGGCAACTCTTTGACCTTCGTCGCGATCCCGAAGAAACGGTCGACCTGTATTCCGATCCAAACTACGCCAATCTCGTCCTCACTCTCAAAAAACAGCTCCAACAGCTAAAAGAAGAGGTCGGCGACACCGACGAGAACTACCCCGAAGTAATCGCCCGCCGCAACAACACGTAAACCGGAGCTCCCGCCCGACTTCCCTGCTCCCCGTTGCCGAAACGTAGGGGCGACGCTTGACGACGCCCGCCCCCTGCCTCTCCGCCAGCCCCCAGCGCCATCATGTTTCTCCCCCGTAAATCGGAGCTCCCGCCCCCCATCGGTGCCAAAACGTAGGGGCGACGCTTGACGACGCCCGCCCCCCTGCCTCTCCGCCACCAGCAGCGCCAATCTGTTTCTCTCCCCTAAATCGGAGCTCCCGCCCGACTCCCCTGCTGCCCCCCCATCGGTGCCAAAATGCAACGAGGGGCGTCGCTCGACGACGCCCGGACGCCCGTCCCCCAGCCTCTCCGCTAAACCAACCACCCCCACGCTTCAGCCTCCAGTGTCCTCTGTTCTCTCCTGTAAAAAGCAGGGCGTCAGCCAACCGCGCGTAACCGGCAGGTGAAGCCTTTCGTGTCCATTCGTGGTGCAAACAATCCTGCCGCCCGGCCACGCGTTCTGCTCAAAAAATACCCCCGTTTCTCTAGTTTTGATTGGCGAATCAGGTCAATCGCGCCACTAGTGGAAAGTGCACGATGCGTCCGCTGATCTTATAGGTTCAAAGAAGTCTCGGCGGTCGCTATTTTCCGGAATCCTGATCGCGGCCCTCGGGACGTGGATTCCCTTTACCTCCGCTCAAGGACTGGCCCCCTACGAATTGGTTGTGACCGCCGAACCCAGTGAATTCGATGTCGCCCACGCGCTCTTCCTTCGCGGTGACTACGACGAAGCCCTCACCCTCACCCGGGAGCGCTTGGACGCCCGATCTGGCACCGAAGAATGGTGGCGTCTGGAAGCTGAAATTCTCCTCCTCACCGGCCGCTATGAGGACGCCTACACCCGCCTCACTCTCGCCGACGCTGAGCTGCGCGGCAGCCTGTGGATCATGATGTTGCGCAAAGAAGCGGCTCGATACATTCCGCTCGTTCGCAGCGAATCGATCTACACCCAGCGCGAGATCGTCGAAGCCATCAACTACGCCGCCTACACTCGCGGCCGCGAAGCCACCCAAGAGCCGGAGTTTCTCGCCGCGATCAGCCTTGCCGCCCTGCGCGCCGACGTGGAGCCCAAACTCGTCTTGGAGAACTTCCTCAAACCCGCCCAACAGGGCGACTCCCCATCCCGCGACGCCTTTCTCATCGCCGGTCAACTCGCCCTCGACAAACAAGACCCCGCCCTCGCCTCCCGCACCTACCGCGCCGGCCTCGAAAAATTCCCGTCCGATCCCGATCTTCTGGCCGGCTACGCCGCCTCTTTCCGTGACAGCGACCGCGGGCAAATGATCGCCCTGATTCAAGCCTCCCTTGCTGCAAACCCCCGCCAGATCCAAGCCCGCCTGCTCATGGCCGAGCACCAAATGAGCGCCGAAGACTTTGGCGCCGCTCAGCTAGAAATCTCGCAAGTCACCTTTCTCAACCCCCACCACCCCAAAGCCAATGCCTTGCTCTCGGCCATTGCGCTGCTCCAAAACCGCGACGAAGACGCCGTCCGCCATCGCACCACCGCCCTCACCCACTGGGAAACCAACCCCGAGGTCGACCACGTCATCGGCCAACAGCTCTCCCAACGCTACCGCTTCCGCGAAGGCGCCGCTGCCCAACGCGCCGCCCTCGCCGTCTCCCCCCTTTACGTTCCCGCCCAAGTCCAACTCGCCCGCGACCTCCTCCGCCTCGGCGAAGAAGAGGAAGGCTGGTTCTTCGCCAACCTCGCCCACGAACGCGACGGCTACAACATCGACGCCTTCAACCTCACCACCCTGCGGGATCGCATCGAAGACTTCGCCTTGTTGGAAAGCGATTACTTCCGCCTCCGCATGAGCCCGGCAGAAGCCGCCATCTACGGCGAACGCGCTCTCGCCCTCCTCGAGGAGGCCCGCATCGACCTCACCGACCGCTACGGCATCACGCTTCCTAAACGCACCACCGTCGAAATCTACCCCAACGCCCAGGACTTTGCCGTGCGCACCTTCGGAATGCCCGGCGTCGGCGGTTACCTCGGGGTCTGTTTCGGCTCGGTCTTTACCGTGAATAGCCCCGCCGCTTCCCAAGCTAATTGGGAATCCGTCCTCTGGCACGAATTTGCTCACGTCATCACCCTCACCATGAGCGACAATCGCATGCCGCGGTGGCTCAGCGAAGGCATCTCCGTCTACGAAGAGGTCCAGCGCAATCCCGCCTGGGGTCAACGCATGTCGGCCGATTACTACCGCCGCATCGTGGCTGGGAAAACCCACCCCGTCAGCCGCATGAGCGCCGCCTTCATGGAGGCGGAAGACCAAGCGGGCACCATTTTCGCCTACTACCAATCCTACCTAGTCGTGGAGTATCTTATTTCCGAATACGGATTCGAGCCCCTCAAGAAACTCCTCCGCGATCTCGGCGACGGCACCGATATCAACGTCGCCCTCGCCGCCCATTTCGCTCCGCTCGCGGAGCTTGACGGGGCCTACCAAACCTTCGCCCTCGACTACGCCAAAGCCTTCGCCCCCGACATCGACCTCACTCCCACGCAAACCGCGGGCGGCGTCTTTGCTCAACTGCTCACTCTCCCCAACTTCTCCGCCTCCGCGATTAACTTCGACGAAACTCGCGCCGCCGTCGCCCGCCACATGGATGCCGGCGAGTGGGTCCGCGCCCGCGAGTCACTCGAACCTTTGCTCGCTTCCGGCGTCTACTTTCCCGGGGCCGAAAACATCCACATCCTGCACGCCTCGATCTGCCGCGAACTCGACGACAAAGCGGGTGAAAAAGAAGCCCTCCTCAAGATCGTGACCAGCGAAGCCGGCTACCTCCCCGCCGTCACTCGCCTGCTCTCGATTGCCGAAGGCGAACGCGCATGGGCCGAGATCGCCCGCTGGAGCAACGCATGGCTCGCCATCGACCCCCTCGCCTCCACGCCGTGGCGCGCTCGTTTGCAAGCGCACGCCGCCCTCAAACAACCCACCATCGCCATCGCCGCCGGAGAAACCCTCCTCCGCCTTGATCCCCCCGATCGCGTCTCGATCCACCACCAAATCGCCGAACTCCTCGAATCCTCCGATCCCAACGCCGCGCGCCGCCACGTGCTCCAAGCCCTCGAAGACGCCCCTCGTTTCCGCGCCGCCTACGAATTGCTGGACCGAATTCCTTCCGCCACAGTCAACGACTCCCGCTGATGCCCGTTCCCCCTTCTCGCCCCATGCCCCGACGCCTTCGCTCTCCCTGGCTGCTCTGGGCCCTCATTTTCGTCATCACCGGGGCTGCGTTTTCCTTTGCCCAACGCGCACCGCGCGCTCAACGCGAAGAACGCCCCCGCTCCGTCCCGCAATGGGAAGTCGACGCCAACTTCCAACACGACGTTTTTTCCTTCGCCCGCCTCCGCTATGAGAGTTGGAACAGCGGCGGGGGCTGGGGTGGCCACCGCGGTGGCTGGGCCACCGACGCCCCCGAAGCCGATCTAAACCTCATGTTCCGGCTCCAACAGATGACCAGTCTCAAGGTCAATCCCGAGCCTACCTACATCGACATCGAGGCCGAGCAACTGCGCCACTACCCGTTCGTCTACATGGTCGAACCCGGCCGCCTCAGCCTCCGCGAAGACCAAGTCGTCGCTCTCCGTAACCATCTCCTCAACGGCGGCTTCCTCATGGTCGACGATTTTTGGGGCGACGGTGAATGGCAGAACTTTCGCTATGAAATCGAACGCGTCTTCCCCGATATGCCCCTCGTCGAGCTGGAAATTGATCACCCCATCTTTCACAGCGTCTTCGACCTCGATATCAAACCGCAAATTCCGAGCATCAACTCGTTCATGTATGACGGCGGCACCTCCGAGCGAAACTCCGGCCCCGTCCATTACTGGGCCATCTTCGATTCCAAAGGTCGCATGATGGCCTTCATTGGCCACAACACCGACCTCGGCGACGGCTGGGAACGCGAGGGCGAAGACCCCACCTACTTTGAACGCTTCTCCGAACGCTACGCCTACCCCCTAGCCATCAACATAATCTACTACGCCATGACCCACTAGGTCTCCATAATCCCCCCCCTGTGGGTCGGGCTTTACGCCCGACATCCCCACCTCTCCGAAACAAAAATCAACTTCAGTCCGTCAGCCCTCCCCGTCTTCGCGCCCTTGCGTTTAAAAAAATCTGCCCCTCGGCGCCCCCTCTCCCTTCTCTCCTGTTAAAACCCACCGTGCGTCAGCCCTTTGTTTTCCTTCGTTCCCTTCTGTAAAAACAATCCTCCCCGCCTCCGTTCTCTCTGTTCCCTCCTGGAAAAAAACCAGTGCGTCAGCCCCCCTCTCTCCAGTGCGAAGCCGTTAAGCGAAACCATTAGCGTCCATTTGTTCTTCAATCGCCCATTCTGGGCCCCTCTTTCATCACCCTTGCGGGGGCACGCCGTTCCGGCGCACCATCTCCGCGCTCCCGCGCTCCGCGTGGTTAAAACCCTGCCTCCCCGCTCCCGCTCCCACCCACTTTCCCATGACTCCCGACCCCGATCCCTCTCCCGACTCCCCCTTGCCGCCCGATCTTCCGCTCACCGACGAAGCCGCCTTCGCCGCACTCCAAGCCGGCCGTGATCGCATGACCGCCGAACTCGCCAAAGCCGTCGTCGGGCAAAAAGACGTCATCGAGCAACTCATCCTCGCGCTCCTCGCCGGCGGACACTGCTTACTCACCGGCGCGCCCGGCCTCGCCAAGACCTTGCTCGTCAAATCCGTCGCCCAAACGTTCGACCTCAAGTTTCAACGCATCCAGTTCACCCCCGACCTGATGCCCGCCGACATCACCGGCACCGAAGTCCTCACCGAAGACGATTCCGGTCGCCACCTCACTTTCGTTCCCGGCCCCGTATTCACCAACCTACTACTCGCCGACGAAATCAATCGCACGCCCCCCAAGACCCAAGCCGCCTTGCTCGAAGCCATGCAGGAGCATCAGGTCACCGCCGGCGGTGTCCGTCACGCCCTCAGCGAACCCTTCTTCGTCCTCGCCACCCAAAATCCCGTCGAGATGGAAGGCACCTACCCTTTGCCCGAAGCCCAGCTCGATCGGTTCCTCTTTAACGTGCGCGTCGACTACCTTTCCGAAGCCGACGAAATCGAAGTCGTCTCCCGCACCACTTCCCGTATCGCCGCTCGGATCGAGCCCGTCTTCAGTGCCGCCGAAGCCATTGCGTTCCAAAAACTCACCCGCCAAGTGCCCGTCGCCGACGATCTGGTGCGCTACGCCGTGCAACTCGTCGCCGCGTCTCGGCCCGGCCAACCCAACACCCCCGATTTTATCAACGACTGGCTCAACTGGGGTGCCGGCACCCGCGCCGCCCAAGCGCTCATCATCGGCGGCAAGGCCCGCGCCCTCTGGCAAGGCCGCAGCCACGTCACCGAAAAAGATATCCGAGCGCTCGCCGTCCCCGTCCTTCGCCATCGCCTCTTGCTCAATTACCGCGCCGAGGCCGATCGCGTCGAAGTCGAAACCATCATCCAGCGCCTGCTCGAAACCGTCCGCCTCGCCTAACCGCTCTGCTGCGCCGCCTTGCCCATGTCGACCTCCTCCGCACCTTCCGCCGATCCCCTCGCCTTACTGGCGGTCAAGGATCTGTCGTTGCGCGCCAAGGTCGTCATGGAGGGCGTCCAGTCCGGCCTGCACCGCAGTCCCTTCAGCGGCTTCTCTTCCGAGTTCACCGAATACCGGCAATACAGCCCCGGTGACGATCTGCGCTACCTCGATTGGCGCGCTTACGCCCGTAGCGATCGCTACTACCTCAAAAAATACGAGGACGAGACCAACTTGCGCGCGCTCATTCTCCTCGATGTCAGCCGCTCCATGCGCTTCGGCTCCGGGCCGCATCCGAAGATCGAATACGCCCGCACTCTCGCCGCCACGCTCGCCCGTTTTCTCCACGAACAACGCGACGTCGTCGGCACCGCCCTCTTCGATGAAAAGGTGCAGGACGTCGTCCCTCCGCGTTGGCGGCCGGGTCACCTCAACCACATCTATGCCACCCTCTCCCGCGAGCCCGCCGGCCGCGAAACCGCGATCGGTTCCGCCTTGAACGAGGTCGTCCGCCTCTGCCGTAAACGCACCCTCGTGCTCATCATTTCCGACTTCCTCGCCCCCGTCGACACGTGGTCCACCGCCCTCGGCGAGCTCACTGCCGCCCGCCACGATGTGCGCGCCTTGCAAGTCCTCGATCCCGCCGAGCTCAACCTCGAGTTCGGCCGCGCCGCCATGTGGGAAGATCTCGAAAGCGGCGAAGCCCGCTACGTCGATCCCGCCCAAGCTCGCGCCGACTACACCACCCAAGTCAAGGCCCACCTCGCGGAGGTCAAAGGCGCGTTCGACCACAACGGGGTCCTCCATCACCTCACCACCACCGCGCAACCGCTCACCGATGCGCTGGTCTCTTTTCTGCAGACCCGTCGCGGCGCCTCCCGGGGCACCCGTCCGTCCCGAAGGGGTTCCGCCGCGTGAGTCTGCTTACTCCATTTTTTCTCGCCGGCCTCGCCCTCCTCGCCGGCCCGATCATCGCCCACCTTATCCGGCGCGCGACCAAGGACCGTATCGAATTCAGCGCAATCCGTTTTCTCAATCCGGCCAAACCTCGTCTCGATCGTCGCAGCCGCGTGCAACACCCGCTGCTCCTCCTGCTGCGCTGCCTCATCGTCGTCGCCCTCGCCCTCGCCTTTGCCCGGCCCTACTGGACGCAAACCACGCCGCCCACCGCCTCCGAAATCCAACCTCGCATCGTCATCGCGCTCCTCGATCGCAGCGCCAGCATGCAGCCTCCCGAGCGTTGGGCCGAGGCCACCACCCGCGTCGAAGCCATTGTCGACGGCCTGGAACCTTCCGACATCTTTTCCCTCATCGCCTTCGACGCCCGCACCGAGATTTTACTGACCGGCGAGCAATGGCAAAATGCCCTTCCCTCCGAACGCCCCGGCATCATCTCCGCCCTCCTCCGCAACCAATCCCCCACGTGGAGTGCCACCCACCTCGATAACGCCATCGCCACCGCCCTCGAGTCCGTCCGCGAACTCAATGAATCCATCGGCGGTTCCGCCTCCAGTGAACTGCTGATCGTTTCCGATCTCACCGCCGGCACTCGCGTCGCCGGACTCGCCGGTCTCGATTGGCCGGCCAATATCCAGGTCAAATTCGACTCGGTCACCGCCTCCTCCGCCCCCGATCAAATCGCGCTCCAATGGCTCGGTTGGGGCACGGATCTCGGCGCTGGCGCCCCCGCTCGCGTCCGCCTGATCGGCACTCCCGGTGCCCCCCCACGCTCCGTTTCTCTTCAACTCGTCGATGCCGGCAACAACACCCCTTGGGCCCCCCCCATCGAAACCGTCATGCCCGGCAGCGGCACTCAATTAGCCTCCGTCCCCGTCAGCCCCGACGCCCCCGCGGCCCTCCGTATCACTCTCGCCGACGCCCCCGACTCCCTCGGCCAATCACTCAACCTCGTCCGGCACCGCGACCGCGAGATTCAGTTCAAAATTTGGGGCGACTCGCCCTCCTCCGACTTGTCCTCCCCGCGCTTCTATCTCGAAAATGCCGTGACCGGCTGGCGCGACCCCGCCACCATCGCCGATGACCCCAGCCAACCCGACGCTCCCACTCTCCACGTCATCACGAGTCCGCTCAACCCCGCCGAAATTTCCACCGTCAAGTCCCGCCTCGAAGCCGGTGCCTTTGTCATCCTGCTCGCCAACTCGCCCGAGCTCGCCGCCCAAGCCGCCACCCTGGCCGGCGAAACCGACTGGCGCGCTTCCAACGCTTCGCGCCGCAACCCGCTCCTGTTCGGCGAGATCAATTTCGGTCACCCGCTTTTCGCCTCATTCGCCGATCCTCGCTTCAGCGATTTCACGCGTATTCGCTTTACTCGTCCCACGTCCCTCACCCTCCCCGCCGACACCCGCACTCAAGTCATCGCCCGCTTCGACAACGGTGAACCCGCCGTCCTTGAAACCGCCGTCGAGCGCGGCCGCCTCATTGTCTGGGCCACTGGCTGGGGGCCTCGCGAAACCCCGTGGGTGCTCTCCACCAAATTTGTCCCCTGGCTCCAAGCCGTCGCCGAACGTGCCGCCGGCGGCACCATTCCCGTCTCCGTCACCGAACTCGGCGACCTCTCCCGTCTCAACCTCCCCGCCGAGTCCATCTTCACCGCCCTCCGGGACCCAGACACCACCATCGATCAACTCACTCAACCCGGCATCTACCAAGTCACCGTCCCCGAGACCCGCCCCCGTCTTATCGCGCTTAACGTGCCCGCCTCCGAGACCAATTCCGAACCACTCGCTTGGGACACCTTCGAAGCGCTTGGCGTCCCGTTAGGCGACCCCCTTGCTGTCGCCGAATCCGTTGATATTCCTACCGGCGACCTCCCGGAATCCGCCCTCGTCAGTGAAAGCCGTCAACGCGCCTGGCGCTGGTTTGTCCTGCTCGCGATCGCCCTGCTCCTCGTCGAGGGACTCGTGGCCCTCCTCCTCAACCGCCGCGCTTCCACCGTCGCCCCGGTCCCCGCCAACCCGTAATACCGATGCGCCGCCCCCTTAACCTTTTCTTTAGTCCGCAAACTCGCCTCGAGGCCGAGCTCCAGACCATCGCCCGCAGCCACCAATCCATTCGGATTCATCAACGTGGCATCATGATCTGGAGCACCGTCGCCGTCGTGGCCGCTGGCTTGCTCGCCATCCGGTTCGGGCACGAACCGTTCGCATCCTGGCTGGGTCCGCTCCTCGCGCTCAACCTGATCACCGGCGCCGCGATCCAATTTCGCAGCATCCTCCGCGACAAAGCCGATATCTACGCCGCCGCCCGGCGCATCGAAAAAGAAAATCCCGAGCTCGACGCCATCCTCCGCACCGCCGCCGAGCAAAAGGCCGATGCCCAGGGTAAACTCAACTTCATGCAGCAGCGTCTCCTCGACGAGGCCCTCGCTCACGCCAACGCCAACCTCTGGCACCAATCCCCCCGCCGCCAATCCCGTTGGCTCGCCGCGTCTCACATCGGGTCCATTGTCGCGGCCTTCGCGTTTCTCGTCCTCGGTATTCGCTCCTCCGCCCCTTTTAGCTGGAATTGGTCCGAATTTTCCCCCCGCTCCGTTGCCACCGCCCCCGGCATCGAAATTTCCCCGGGCTCCATCGAAATTGAAAAGGGCACCACCGTGGTAATCGCCGCCCGTTTCAACGACGCATTCCCCGCCACCGCCAGGCTCGTCTGGCGCCAAGCCAACGGGGTTTCCGGTCGCTCCAACATGGCGCGCAGTCTCTCCGATCCCGTCTATGCTTTCACTTTACCGGAGGTCGCCGCCGACACCGTGTATCAGGTTGAGTATGACGGCGATCGCACCGCCGACTTCACTCTCACCGTGTTCGAGCTCCCCGATCTCGTCCGCGCCGACGCCAAGCTCGACTACCCCGACTACACCGGCCTGAAAGATCGCGAATTCATCGACACCCGCCGCGTCAGCGCCGTGGCCGGAGCCGGCCTCGACTACGAGTTCCTCGTCAACCGCTCCCTCGCTTCCGCCCGCCTCGTCACCCCCGATGGCGAGGTCGTCGAACTCGAACCGCGCAACGACGATTCCACCGCCTTCGGCATCGCCTACACCCTTATCGAGTCCCAGCGCTTCAAACTCGAGCTCACCGATCGTGACGGTCGCACCGATCCCGATCCCGCCGATATCCGCATCGCCGTCCAAGCCAACGAGCGTCCCGACCTCGCAATGCAATTCCCTCGTTCTGACCAACGCGTTTCTCCCCTCGAAGAGCTCACTATTCAAGTCAAGGTCACCGACGACTTCGGCCTTCTCGATTACGGCGTCGCCTACGCCATTGGCGGCAACGACCCAGTCTACGTCTCCACCGCCGGCGAGTCGCCCTCCGTTCTCGAATCAAATTTCACCTACCTGCTCGCGCTCGAAACCCACGCCGTCGAGGTCGATGAACTCATTACCTGGTTTGGCTGGGCCGATGACTTCGGTCCCACCGGCGAGAGTCGCCGCTCCACCAGCGATCTGTTCTTCGCCGAAGTCCGTTCCCTCGATGAAATTTTCCGCGAAGGTCAAGGCGGCGGTGGCCCCCCCGGCGGCGGCGGCGAAAACGGTCCCGCCGGCGATCTCCTCGAGATTCAACGCCAAATTTCCGTCGCCATTTGGAATCTGCAAAAATCCGGCGAACCTTCCGCCACTTTCGAACCCGATGTTTCGACGCTGGAGATCAGCCAGACTCAAGCCCGCGAACAAATCAACCAGGTCAAAGAGCGCCTCGATGAAGCCCGCCAACAACGTGCCGCCGATGACGCCGCTCGCGCGATGGACGACACCATCGAACACCTCACCGACGCTCGCGACAAGATCGACCTCGATCCTTTAAAATCCGCCTGGTCCAGTGCTCAGCTCGCCTTCCGCGCCCTCCTCAAACTCCAGCCCCGCGAAGTGAATGTCACCCAAGGCGGTCCCAACAGCGGCGGTAGCGGTGGCCGCAGCCAATCACAGCTCAACCAGCTCCGTTTCCGCCAAGATCAGGACAACTACGCGAGCCAAAGCGAAGCCGAAGCCCCCGCCACTCCCGAGGAGCGCGAACAACTCAACGTTCTCGCCCGCCTGAAAGAACTCGCTCGTCGCCAAGACGATCTCAACGCCCGCCTCCAAGAGCTGCAAACCGCCCTCGCCGCCGCAGCCGATGAAGCTGCTCGCGAGGAGATCCGTCGCGAACTTAAACGCCTCGAAGAAGAACAACGCCGCATGCTCGCCGAACTCGACGATACGCGCTCCCGCGTCGATCAGATGCAGTCCGGAGCACAACGCGCCGAAGCCAGCGAACAACTCGAACAAACGCGCGAAGACATGCAGCAGGTCGGCGAAGAGTTGGCCCAAGGCAACGTCTCTCAGGCCCTCGCGTCCGGCACCCGCGCCCAAGAATCCCTCGAGCAAACCAGCGAAGATCTTCGCGAAGACTCTTCCAGTCTCTTCAGCGACGAGATGCGCGAACTCCGCCGCCAAGCCCGCGAACTAGCCGAACAACAAGCCAAAATCGAAGAGCAGTGGAACCAATCGGGCGACGGCCCACCTTCGCTCGATGGCTCGTCCGAAAGCGAACAACTCGCCGAAGCCGTCGATGCCCAACGCCAACGCTACGAGGACTTGATCGATCGTCTCCAACAAGCCTCTTCCGACAGCGAAGACGCCGAACCTGTCCTTCACCGTCGGCTCTACGACGTGCTCCGCCAACAGGGCACCAGCGGCACCGAACAACAACTCCGCACCGCCACCGAACTCCTCCAACGCGGCTTCGTCGATGAGGCCCGCCGCGAACAATCCGGCGTGAACCGCGCGCTCGATGAACTCCGCGATAGCGTCGAACGCGCCGCCAATTCCGTCCTCGGCGACGAGGGCGCCGAATCCCGCTTCGCCCAGAGCGAACTCAACGAACTCGTCCGCGAACTCCGCGACGAAATGTCTGCCAATGGCGACCAGTCCGGTGGTCAATCCGGCCGCGATGGTCAGGGCGAGGGCGACCCGCCCGGCCGCACCCCCGGCGATCAAGCCGGCGATGAAGAATCTCTCGCCGCCAGCGGCGAACCCGGCGAGGGCCGCGCCCCCGGCCCTAACGGTGAATCCGGCGAATCCAGCGAGCAACTCGCCACCAACTCCCCCTCTCCCGGTCAGATCCCCGGCCCGGGCCAACCCGAGGCCACCCCCGGCGACCAACCCGGCCAAACTCCCGGCGAGGGTGAAGGCTCGCTCCGCGTCTCCTCCTCTTCCGGCCAACCCGGTAAAACTCCGGGTCAAACTCCGGGCCAGGGCTCTGGTCAACCCACCGGCAACGCACCCGGCCAAGCTCCCGGTGGCACTCCCGCCGAATCACCCGGCGGCGACCCTCCTGCTCCCGGCAATCTCCTTGAGCAACTCGCCCAAGCTCTCGGCACCTCACCCGGTGGCGCCGATGGCGGCGGGGGGAATCGCCCCAACGGCCCCCTCACCGGCGAAAGCTTCGCCGACTGGGCCGACCGCCTCCGCACCATCGAATCCCTCATGGATGATCCCGAGCTTCGCCAACGCCTCGCCCAAGCCCGCGGACGCGCCGAAGAGATGCGCCGCGACTGGCAACGCGAAGCGACCGAACCACAGTGGGATCTCGTCGACACCGGTATCATCAAACCTCTCGAAGACGCCCGCGCCTGGCTGCGCTCGGAACTCTCCCGGCTCGAAGACCCCGAAATTCTTCAGCCCATCGACCGCGATCCCGTGCCCGAGAAATACGCCGAATCCGTGCGCAAATACTACGAGGCCTTGAGTGCCGCCGAGTCGGAACAAACGCCGGCTTCCGACCGCTAATTCGCCTGTGCTCTGCCGTATGCCATTCGCCGTTCTCAACTTTGCCGGGTCTTCTTGGTGGTGGGTCGCCGTGCTCGCCGCCGCCGGCCTGATCCCGCTCGCTTGGTATGCGCTGAGACCCGCCGGACAACACCGCGGCTCCCTCGCCGTCGGCCTCGGTCTTCGCCTCCTCGGCATCGGCCTCCTTCTGCTCTGCCTGCTCGATCCCCAGTGGCTCGCCCCGCGCGCCAAACCCGGGGCTAACATCCTCGCCGTGCTCGCCGACAACAGCCAAGGCATGGCCATCGTCGACCGTCCGGGCGAACCCACGCGGGGCGAGAGACTCCGCACCGATTTGATCGCACCGCGCACGCCTTGGCTCAAAGACCTGAATGCGCAATTTCAAGTGCGCCCCTACGTATTCGATGATGAACTACGTCGGGTCGGCGACTTGGCTGTCCTCGATTTTTCCGGGCCTCGCTCCGACCTCGGTTCCGCCCTCGAGCGTATCCGTGAGCGTTTCGCCGCCCAACCGCTCGCGGGCGTTCTACTCTTCACCGATGGCAATGCGACTGATCTCACCTCCACCCTCACCGATGCCTCCGGCCTGCCGCCCATCTACCCGGTTGTCGTGGGCGAGACCGCCGACCTCCGCGATCTGCGCATCACCCAAACCACTCTCCGCCAAACCGCCTTCGACGACGCTCCCGTTTCCCTCCGCATTGGCCTGGCCGGTCGCAGCGTCTCCGCCGAACCGCTCAGCGTCACCGTCCGCCCCCTCAACGCCTCCGGCACCGAAGCCCCCCTCGTGCAATCAGCCCAGCTCTTCCGCAACGACCAACCCGAAGAAGTTGACTTCGATTGGCGCCCCTCCGGCTCCGGCATTCAATTCTACGAAGCCACCGCCCTCCCCACTTCCACCACCGCCTCCCCCGAGGCCACCACGGCCAACAATCGGCGCTACCTCATGGTCGATCGCGGTCGCCCCACCTACCGCATTCTCTACGTGGGCGGTCGCCCCAACTGGGAATTCAAATACCTCAACCGCGCCCTGCTCGAAGATCCTCAAATCGACCTGGTCGGCCTGCTCCGTCTCGCCCGCCGCGAACCCAAATTCGAGTTCCGCGGCCGGGCCGGCGAATCCAGTAACCCCCTGTATCGAGGTTTCACTGACGCCACCGACGACACCGCTCGCTACGACGAACCCGTGTTGACCCGTATCAATACCCGCGACGCCGAAGAACTTCGCGCCGGCTTCCCGCGCACCACCGCAGAACTCTTCGCCTACGACGCGGTCATCCTCGACGACGTCGAAGCCGACTTCTTCTCCCCCGATCAACAAATGCTCCTCCGCCGTTTTACCGGGGAGCGCGGTGGCGGCCTGCTCCTCCTTGGCGGCGTCGATTCCTTGGCCAACGGTGACTACCAATCCACTCCGCTCTCCGCCGTCCTGCCGATCTACTTGGACCGCCGCGCCGAGCGCCAACCCACCGGACAACTCACGTGGGACCTCACTCGCGAGGGCTGGTTGGAACCATGGACCCGCGTCCGGGCCGTCGAATCAGAAGAACGCGACCGACTCACGGCCATGCCGCGCTTCTTCATCGCCAACGGCGTCTCCGCCCCCAAACCCGGTGCCACCGTCCTTTCCTCCCTCACCGATGATGCCGGGCAAACTTTCCCCGGTCTCGTCGCGCAACGCTTCGGCTCGGGCCGCGTCGCCGTCCTCACCGTCGGCGACCTCTGGCGCTGGGGTCTCGCCGGCCAAACTGAACAACTCGATCTCGCCCGCTTCTGGCGCCAAATCTCCCGCTGGCTCGTCACCGAGGTGCCCACCCCCGTGAGCCTCCGCGTGGCTCAAGCCGAACAGGGCGCCGCCCGGCAGCTCACCATCACCGCCCGCGACGAAGACTACCGCCCTCTCGATCTCGCCAAGGTGCAGGTCACCATCACTCGCGCCGACTGGAACACCGACGCCGATACCACCGCTCAATTCACCTCCGTTTCCTTCGCCGCCGAACCGTCCGTTGACGCCCCCGGTCGCTACCTCGCCGAATTCACCGGTCGCGAACCCGGCGGCTACCTCGCCCAAGTTGAGGTGAGTGATTCCGCCGGCCGCCTCATCGGCACGGCCGAGGCCGGTTGGGTCAACGACCCCATCGCCGAGGAATTTGCCTCCCTCGATCCCAACGTCGCCCTCCTCACCGAAATCGCCCGCCAGACCGGCGGTCGGGTCCTCACTTTCGCCGACCTCGATGGCCTCGCCGACGAACTCGTCCGCGCCCCCGCCCCCATCACCGAAACCCACGCCAGCTCACTCTGGCACAACAGCGCCGTCTTCGGACTCGTCCTCCTTTGTTTTGTCGCCGAGTGGGTCTGGCGCCGTTGGAAAGGACTCGCCTGATGATCCGCCGTTTTCTCTCCCACCTCGCCCTCTCCTGCGGCCTCGCCCTCACCCTGCCCGCCAGTGGTGACCTCCTCATCATCATGGGCGCTCCCGGCGAAGAGGATTACCTCGCGCCCTTCCAACGCACCACTGCCGCCTGGATCGATGCTGGCGACATCGCCGGTCTCAACGCGCAGACCATCGGCGCCGCCATCACCGCCGTATCCGACGACGACGAAACCACCCCCACCCTGAGCGACGAACTTCGCGACTGGCTCGCCGCCCAACCCACCGGGGGTGAGCAACCCCTCTGGGTCGTCTACGTCGGCCACGGCACGTTCGACGGCCGTATCGCCAAACTCAATCTCCGCGGTCCCGATGTCTCCGCCACCGAACTTCGCGACTGGCTCGCCCCCTTCCAGCGCCCCATGGTCATCGTGCACGGCGGCTCCGCCAGTGCGCCCTTCCTCAACGCGCTGTCCGGGCCCAATCGCATCGTCATTACCGCCACCGAAAACGCCAACGAGATTAACTACGCCCGCTTCGGCGAACGCTTTGCCACCGCGGTCTCCAATCCCGAAGCCGACATCGATCGCGACGGTCAAACATCCATCCTCGAGGCCTTCGTATCCGCCGCCAACAAAACCGAGATCTACTACGACGAAAACGAACGCCTCTCCACCGAGCACGCCTTGCTCGATGATAACGGCGATGGTCGCGGCACCCCCTTCGATTGGTTCAACGGCACCCGTCTCGTCAAAAAGACCGAGCAGCCCACCCAATCGCCCGACGGCAAACGCGCGCGACTCCTCAGCCTCATCCCCTCCCTCGCCGAACAAAATCTGACCGACGCCCAACGCGCCGCCCGCGACGAACTTGAGGCCGCGCTTGAAACCCTTCGCACCCAAAAAGCGACCCTTGAAACCGACGACTACTACCACCGCCTTGAAGTCCTATTTCGCCAGCTCAGTCGGATCTACCCAACTGCTCCGACCGAGTAATTCTCGCTCGCCCGCGCCGCGGCTAGCCTCTTGGCTCAGCGTCCACCCCATCATGATAATCACGTCCGAGCCAAAAGTGTGGGTCGGGCTTTACGCCCGACACCCCCTGCCCCTAAGCTAAAAAAGCCCCCAGTGCGTCAGCCCCCCGATGCGTAGCTGTGAGACGAAGCTGTTCCGGCGCACCATCTCCGCGCTCCCGCGCTTCGTGTGGTCAAAAAGACCTGCCTCACCGCCCCTGCGCCAACCCCAATCTGAAATCCCAAATCCAAATTCAAAAATCCTCCCCCATGTTTCGGCTCGATAACAAAACCGCCCTCATTACCGGTGCGGGCTCCGGTATCGGCCAAGCCATCGCCGAACTCTTCGCCGCCCAAGGAGCCACCGTGTGGGTCGTCGACCGCGATATCCCCGCCGGCCAAGCCACCGTCGCCGCCATCAAAGCGACCGGCGGCCAAGCCGACTTCGCCGCCCTGGATGTGAGCGATCCCACCGCCGCCGCCGCGCTCGCCTCCTCGCTCCCTCCCCTCGATATCCTGGTCAACAACGCCGGCATCGGCCACGTCGGCAGCCTCCTCCAAACCACCGCCGCCGACCTCGACCGCATGCACGGCGTCAACGTTCGCGGCCCCTTTAATCTTTGCAAAGCCTTCGTCCCCGCAATGCTCGGGCGCGGCACCGGGAGCGTGATCAACCTCGCCTCCGTCGGCGGAGTGATCGCAGTTCGCGATCGTCTCGCCTACACCACGACCAAATTTGCCGTCGTGGGCCTCACCAAAGCCCTCGCTCTCGATCATTCCGCCACCGGCGTGCGCTTCAACGCCATCTGCCCCGGCCGCGTCGAAACCCCCTTTGTGAAAGCCCGCATCGCCGAATACCCCGACCCCGCGGCCGCCTATCGCGAAATGTCTTCCACTCAACTCAACGGCCGCATGGCCCAGCCCGCCGAAATCGCCGCCGCAGCCCTCTACCTGGCCGCCGACATCTCCGCCATGGTCACCGGCAGCACTATGATGCTGGACAGCGGCTGGAGCGCCGGAAAATGACCGATGAGCAATCAGCTCCCAGCTCCACCCTATTGCCCCGAAAAGGTCGAGACGGACCGCTGGGCCATCCGCCGCGCGTCAGCCCACCAGTCCGTTCAGTTGTTGTAACCGGGGGCGTTGCTCGACCTCGCCCTGCGTTGCCCCTCGGCTTAGTTTCCTCTGTTACCTTCTGTAAAACAATCCTGCCCTCCCCCTCTTTCCTATGAAAATCATCCGCTATCAAGATTCCTCCGGCGCAATTCATTACGGTTCCCTCCGTCCCGACGGCACCGCCGAACGCCTCACTGGTGAGCTCCTCGGCAAACTTACTGCGACCGGTGAAGACGCCGACGTCGCCAAACTCCTCGCGCCCATCGCTCCCGCGCAGATCCTCGGCATCGGCCTCAACTACCGCAAACACGCGGAGGAAAGCGGCATGAAATTCCCCGAGCGCCCGGTCCTCTTTCTCAAAGGAGTCAACACCGTGCAAAACCCCGGCGACCCCATCGAACTCCCCCGCGTCCTGCGCAGCGACGAGGTCGATTACGAATGCGAACTCGCCGTCGTCATCGGCAAGGCCGCCAAGAACGTTTCCCGCGAGCACGCCCTCGACTACGTGCTCGGTTACACCTGCGCCAACGACGTCTCCGCCCGCGATCACCAGATCCGACTCGGTGGCGGCCAGTGGAGTCGCGGTAAGTTCTTCGATACCTTCGCCCCCCTTGGTCCCTGTATTACCACCACCGACGAAATCCCGAACCCCAACGCCCTCAAAATCGCTACCATCCTCAACGGCGACCGCGTCCAGGATTGGAACACCAACGACATGATCTTCGATATCCCTGCGATCATCGAATACCTCAGCGGCAGCACGACCCTCGTCCCCGGCACGGTCATCATCACCGGCACCCCTCACGGCGTCGGTATGGCCACCAAACCCGAACCCCGCTGGCTCCGTCCCGGCGACGAAGTCACCATCGAAATCGAAAACATCGGCTCCCTCACCAACCCCGTAATCGAAGAACCCACCTCCTAGCCCCCCGCCTTCAGCTGCACAATGTGGGTCGGCCTTTACGCCCGACATCCCTGCCCCTCACGGCGCCGTGCTTTAGCCGGCGTCCGTTGCCTCAAAGAGGTCGGGACGGACCGCGGGGTCGTCCGCCGTGCGTCCGCCCTTCCTGCCCTCGGTTCCCCTCCTTCAAACCAAACTCCCGGCCTCTCCGAAACAAAAAAACTACTCAGTTGCCTCGGCCCTTTTTTTTTCTGTTTCCTTCTGTAAAAAATCACCCAGTGCGTAGCCGTTATCCCGCCCTGCGGGATGATTAAAAATCCTGCCTCCCAGCCTTGCCCCCCCGTCAATGACCAAACTACCCCTCACCTGCGGCCTCACCCTCGCAACCGTCCTCGCCACCGCCGTCACGCTCACCGCCGCCGCCCCGGTCGAATTCGATAAACAACAACTCGCCGACCGCTTCTACTCCGAAGGCGTCGCCGTCGCCGATATCGACAACGACGGCACCCCCGACGTCATTGCCGGCCCCTACTGGTATCGAGGTCCCGAATACACCAAAAAACTCGAGCTCGCCGCCCCTCACGCTTTCGACCCCAAGAGCTACTCCAACGCCTTCGTCATGGGCGCGCATGACTTCGATGCCGACGGCCTCACCGACGTACTGCGCATCGGCTGGCCCGGACGCGCGGGCCACTGGCTCAAAAATCCCGGCAAAGTTCGCCAAGATTGGACGCCCTTCGTCATCCATCCCACCGTCGGCACCGAGTCCCCTGAACTCCTCAACCTCATCGGCGACGAAGCCCCTGAACTCATCATGGCCGCCGACAAAAAACTTGGCTGGTCCGCCCCCACTCCCGGCGCCTCGCCCGAAGCCCCTTGGCAGTTCCACCCCGTCACGCCTGAAGAGCATTGGCAGCGCTACACCCACGGCATCGGCGCTGGTGACGTCAACGGCGACGGCCGCAACGACCTGCTCACCTCCACGGGCTGGTTCGAGCAACCGGCAGATCTCACTGGCGATCCGCTCTGGCTTTACCACCCCGCCGAATTCGGCAGCAAAGGCGGCGCTCAAATGTATGCCTATGACGTCAACGCCGATGGCCTTAACGACGTCATCACCAGCATCCACGCCCACGAATACGGCATCAGTTGGTTCGAACAAAAACGAAACCCCGACGGCCAAACCACTTGGATTGATCACCCCATCATCGCCCGTGAACCGAACACCCCGATCCGTGGCGTGCAGTTCTCCCAACCCCACGCTCTCATCCTTGCCGATATCGACGGCGACGGCCTCCAAGACATCGTCTCCGGCAAACGCTACTGGGCCCACGGCCCCGGCGGCGACGTCGACTCCGACGCCCCTGCCGTCATCTACTGGTTCAAACTCGTCCGCGACAAATCAGGCGCCCACTTTGAACCTCACCTCGTGGACGATGCCTCCGGCGTAGGCACCCAATTCATCGTCCAAGATCTCAACCACGACAATCGCCTCGACATCATCACCTCCAACAAGGCCGGCGTCTTCGTCTTCAAACAAAAGTAGGGCCATCGCGCCCCCCCCAGTCCTTCTCGTTCTCCCCGTGGGTCGGGTCTTTACGCCCGACTTCTCTGCCCCTCAGCCATTCTGCCTCTCAACAATCAGTCCGACCGTATCTACCCACTCGTAGCGCCGTGCGTGTTCTTCCGTTGCCCGAACCGGCACCCACTTCATCACCCCTTCGGGGCTCGCCGTTCCAGTGCACCATCTCCGCGCTCTCGCGCTCCGTGTGGTTAACAAATCCTGCCTCTCAGTCTTACCTGGCTTCCCTGCCCCTCAGCCTCCCCCTTCCTCCCCAACCGCTGTGTTCTCTGTGACCAACCTACCCTGCCGCTCGGCCCTCACCCGCTTCGCCTCCCTCGCCCTTCTCCTCGTCGCCTTCACCGGCTGCGCCCGCCAGTCCGGCCCTGAGGCGCCCGCCTTTGAATTCCATGACGGCGACCGCGTCGTCTACCTCGGCGACACTCTCATCGAGCGTGAGCAATACCACGGCTGGCTCGACGTCATGTTCGCATCGCGCTTTCCCGACCATAACATCAGCTTCCGCAATCTCGGCTGGGCGGGCGATACCCCCGACGGCAAATCCCGCCTCGGCCGGAGCCTCCTCCAAGCCGGTAAAGAACCCGCCGACGAAGGCTGGCGCCAGCTCACCTCCCAACTCGCCGACGCCGCCCCCACCGTCGTCGTGCTCGGCTACGGCATGACCAACTCCTTCGACGGCGAAGCCGGTCTCGCCGATTTCAAAAGCAACTACACTCAACTCCTCACCGAGCTTCGCGAAATCTCCCCCGACGTCCGCTTCGTCTTCCTCGGCCCCCTCGCTCACGAAAATCTCGGCGCCCCCTGGCCCGACCCCGCCGCGCACAACGCCGACCTCGCCCCCTACGCCACCGCCATCGCCGAACTGGCCGCCGCCCACGAATCCCCCTTCATCGACCTCACCCCACTCACCACCGGCAATCCAAAATCCGGGATCCAAAATCCGAAATCAGCCGCCACTGGCGCCCCCCTCACCTCCAACGGCATCCACCTCAACGCCACCGGCTATCGCCACTTCGCCGAATCCGTCGAAGACCAACTCTTTAAATCCGCCGGCGCCTGGCGCGACAGCCCCCACGCCGAAACCCTCCACCAAGCCGTCATCCGCAAAAACGTCGCCTACTTCAATCGCTCCCGCCCGGCCAACATGGCCTACATCTTCGGCTTCCGAAAACGCGAACAAGGTAACAACGCCACCGAGGTGCTGGAGTTCGATCAACTCGTCGCCGCCGAGGACCAAAACATCGCCCTCCTGCGCCACCTCCAGCCCACCGACATCACCGTCCCCGAGCAACGCCTCACCAATCGTGTCCTCGAATTCACGCCGCAGGCCCGCCCCAATTTTGAAGTCGCCGACGGCTTCGAGGTCACCCTCTGGGCCGAGAACCCGCTCATCAACAAACCCATTCACATGAACTGGGATGCGCAGGGTCGCCTCTGGATCGCCGCCTCTACCGTCTATCCCCAGATCGAGCCCGGCCAAGCCCCCGCCGACCGCATCCTCGTGCTCGCCGATACCAACGCCGACGGCACGGCCGACCAAGTCACCACCTTCGCCGACGGTCTCCTCATCCCCACCGGCGTCCTCCCCGGCGACGATGGCGTCTACGTCGCTCAAAGCACTGAACTGCTCCACTTCCGCGACACCGATGGCGACGGCGTTGCCGATCAACGCCGCATCGTCCTCAGCGGCTTCGGCACCGAGGACAGTCACCACAATCTGCATACGCCGCAGTGGGGACCCGATGGCCGTCTCTACGTCAACCAATCCGTCTATACGCGCACCCGCACAGAGACCCCCCACGGCGTCGTCGACCTCAAAGCCGGCGGCATCTTCCGCTTCGATCCGCGCGATCAAAAAATGTCCATTCACTACCGCGGCCTGATCAACGGTTGGGGCCACGCCTTCGACGCTCACGGCAACTCCTTCATGTCCGACGGGGCCGGCTTCTCCGGCCCCAGTTGGGGCATCACCGGCGCGATCTACACCACGCTGGCGCCCGCCCGTCGCACCCTCCAAACCATCACCCCCGGATCCTTCCCCAAATACGCCGGCATCGAAGTGCTGCACAGCGACCTCTTCCCCGCCGACTGGCAAGGCGACCTCATCACTTGCGACTTCCGCGCCAACCGCATCGTGCGCTTCAAACTCGACGACGACGGCGCCGGCTTCATCGGTCGCGAACAACCCGAAATTATTCGCACCGTCGCCGATTCCTTCCGCCCCATCGACGTCAAACTTGGCCCCGACGGCGCCCTCTACATTGCCGATTGGAGCAACCCCATCATCCAACACGGCGAAGTCGATTTCCGCGACACCCGCCGCGACAAAGTCCACGGCCGCATCTGGCGCGTCGCCCCCACCGGCCACAAATCCACTGCGCCCACCGACCTCACTCAACTCTCCAACCCCAAACTCCTCGACCTCCTCCTCTCCCCCAACGGCGCCACCAAGATCCAAGCCCGTCGAGTCCTCACCGAACGCGGCTCATCCTCCGATGTGGGTCGGGCTTTACGCCCGACACCCCCTGCCTCTCCGCCCATCCAAAATCCAAATTCCGAATTCCAAAATTCCGCTGCCGCCCTCCTCACCGATCTCGACACCTGGACCGCCAACCACTCCGCCGACCCCGCCCAACTGCAAGCCCTCTGGCTGCGCCAATCCCTTAACCTCCCGCTCGCGCCCGTCGCCACCAATCTCCTCGCGTCGTCCTCCGGCCCCACCCGCGCCGCCACCATTCGCGCCCTCTCCCTCGCCGCAGAAGACGACTACCCCACCGTCGCCACCTTCACTCAAGACAACCACTCCCGGGTGCGCCTGGAAGCCGTCCGCGCCCTCGCTCGCTTTCCCACGGCTGCGAGCGCCACGACCGCCCTCGCGGTCTTGGAAACACCGATGGATCCCTACCTGGACTACGCCCTCTGGCTCACCATCAACGAACTCGCCGCCCCCCTCTCCGAATCAATCCTCAGCAACACCTGGCCAAACTCCGACGTGGGTCGGGCTTTACGCCCGACATCCCCTGCCTCTCAGCCAATCCAAAATTCGGATTCCAAAATCCAAAATTCCGCCGCCCTCGCCTTCGCCCTCACCGCCCTCCTCCCCGAACAAGCCGCCCCCCTCCTCGGCCACCTCGTTGCCCTGTATCCCCTCCCCGCGGACGGATCCGGGCCCTGGACCCGGCTCATCCAAGACTCCGGCGGCCCCGCCGAGCTCCGCGCTCTCTTTGACGGCGTGATCTCCGGGGAGTTTTCCCCCGCCGCCACCACCGCCGCCCTCAACGCTCTGCACGAGGCGACTCGCCTGCGCAAAACCCGCCCCACCGGCTCACTCGATGCCTTGATCCCCCTGCTCTCCGCGCCCAACCTCACCGTGAAAAACGCCGCCATCCGCCTCGCTGGCGCGTGGAAATTGAGCGCCATCGTGCCCCAACTCATCGCCCTCGCCAAAGCCCCCGCGACCCCCGAGTCCACCCTCCGCAACGCCCTCGACGCCATCCGCGACATCGGCGGTCCCGCCACCACCACCACCCTCGTCGGCATCACTCGCGACCACGCGGCTAACGTCTTTGCCCGCAACCGCGCCGCCATCGTCCTTGCCGCTCAGGATCTACCCACCCACGCCGCCGACGTCATCGCTCGCCTCCAAGCCAGCCCCACCGATGCCGCCGCGACTCAACTCTGGCGTAGCCTCCTCGGCATCAAAAACGCCGGTGCCGTCCTCGCCGAGAAACTCCTCGCGAGCCCCGTCTCCTCCACCGTCGCCCGCGCCGGCCTCCGCCCCGCTCGCGAAGGCAACCAAAACGAAGCCCTCGTGCGCGTGCTCCTCGATCAAGCCGGCCTCTCCCTCTCCACCGAGAAACTCACCGGTCCCGAGATGATCGCTCTCGCCGCCACCGCCGAAGCCGACGGTCACGCCGCCCGTGGCGAAATGATCTACCGTCAATCCGCTCTCGCCTGTATCGCCTGCCACGCCATTGGCGGAGCCGGCGGCAAAGTCGGCCCCGACCTCACCAGCATCGGCGCCAGCGCCCCGACCGACTACATTATCGAGGCACTCCTCTACCCCGCCGATAAAGTCAAAGAAGGCTACCACGCCACCCTCGTCACGACTCACGACGACCAAGCCATGACCGGCGTAGTCATCAAAGAAAACGCCCAAGAACTCGTCCTCCTCAATCCTGCCAACCAAGAAATCTCCGTCGCCGTCGCCAACATCGCCAGCCGCACCAACATCGGCTCTCTCATGCCCGCCGGCCTCATCGATACTCTCCTGCCCCAAGAGCGACTCGACCTCATCAAATTCCTCAGCTCCCTCGGCAAACCCGGCCCCTACGACGCGACCCGCAGCAACGTCGCCCGCCAATGGCAAGTCTACCTCACCTGGAGCAGTAACCGCCACCTCGGCGTCGAACGCGTGGCTCAGGGCGACTTCACCCTCCCCGACTGGTTCACCACCTATTCACGCGTCGACGGCATCGTCCCCCCGGTCGATTTCCAAGCCGCCTTCCCGCGCCACAACAACCCTGACCACCTCTTCCTCGCCGTCCAATTTTCAACCCCCACCGCCGGCCGCGTCACCTTCACGCAAGTAGCCGGTCTCACCCAAGCGTGGCTCAACGGCACCCTCGTCCCCATCGACGAAACCTTCACCCTCACCGCCCAAGCCGGAGCCAACACCCTCGTCTTCCGCACCAGCCCCAAAGTCTTCCCGGAAAACCTCCGCCTCTCCTCCACCGACGTCACCTTCCTGAGCAATTAACAAGCAGCGCCCCCGTCCGTATGCCTGCCATCCGAGGTACGAACGCCCCCCCCCACTCCGACTGTAGGGGCGTGGCTCGCCCACGCCCGCCCCTGCCCCCCCACTCCGACTGTAGGGGCGTGGCTCGCCCACGCCCGCCCCTGCCCCTCGGCTCCGACTGTAGGGGCGTGGCTCGCCCACGCCCGCCCCTGCCCCTCGGTCCCTCCGGGGTCAGGTCGTCAATAAGTTCAACGCAGCGCAGCGAAGTTAACTTATTCCGACCTGACCCGTCCGCCCGCCCCCCCCACCGATTCGCCCGCCCCCGCCTCCCCGCTCCGACTGTAGGGGCGTTGCTCGCCAACGCCCGCCCCTGCCCCTCGGTCCCGTCCGCCCCCCCCACCGATTCGTCCGTCACCGCCTCTCCGCTCCGACTGTGGAGGCGTTGCTCGCCAACGCCCGCCCCTGCCCCTCGGTCCCCGTCCCCCAACCCGTCCGTTCCACCCCCACCGCCGTCACCGCTTCACCGTCTCACCGCCCCACCACTCCATCGCCTCCCGTTCCTCCGCCCGTTCCCCCTCACTCAACCCCTTCCTCCCCAAATGCCACCCAATCAACCCCACCGAAGCCGGCCGCCCCAGTGCTTTATCCTAAAAACGACAGTTGAGCGGGACAGTGAGATGTGAAAGTGACTAACTGGGTGCATGATGCATCCGATTGTCGCCAGTCAAACCGCTCACCCTGCGGGTGAGTCAAAAATTGCGTTGGCCACGCCGCCGGAGCAATCCTAAGAGCAATCCTAAGGGGTCAGAGCAATCCTAAGGGGTCAGGCGTTGGAGCAATCCTAAGGGGTCGAGCAATCCTAAGGGGTCGAGCAATCCTAAGGGGTCAGGCGTTGGAGCAATCCTAAGGGGTCGAGCAATCCTAAGGGGTCAGGCGTTGTAGTTTGTAGTCGAGCAATCCTAAGGGGTCAGGCGTGGTAATTGATACTGCTGAAAAAGTCTTAGCGTCGGACGGGAGTATTTTTAGATTTGGCGGACGGTGATTTTTTACGCGGCGCGGTCTTTGCGAGTGGGACGGGAGGCAAGGCCGCAGCGGAGAGCGCCCGTTTC
>Ga0209491_10002500_pt1 | contig 32723 bp, 31 predicted proteins | sample BON02_FD_187213 | JGI IMG/M metagenome (GOLD analysis project Ga0209491, IMG submission 187213) | Freshwater microbial communities from Lake Bonney liftoff mats and glacier meltwater in Antarctica - BON-02 (SPAdes) (version 2) | ecosystem: Environmental > Aquatic > Freshwater > Ice > Glacier... | reverse complement strand
CTGATCATGTTCATGCGGATGCAATTTGCGCACTTACGAATCATGCGGACGGGGAGCGCATCACAAAAGATGCTTTGGGCGAGGGTTTCGCTTATGTGGACTGGAAGCGACCTGGATTTCAACTGAGTAAAATTGTGGGGAAATTGGAGAATTTTGAAGGAGTGGTTTTAGCCCATCACGGTTTAGTCACATGGGCGGAAGACTCTGATGCTTGTTTGAGTCGAACCCAGGCCATAGTAAAAAAAGCCGATGAGTTCGTCGATAACTACAAAATTGTTGCAGGTCCATCCGCAGAACACCCAGACCTCGACGATGAAGAGATTCGAATCTTGCTCATGCGTTTGCGGGGATCTGTCTCCCGTGAACAGCGTAAAATAGTGAGAGTCGATGACCGGCTCCGATCTGTTGCGGACCACCCTCGGCTCCTGGAAATCGTTGCGGGTGGAGTGTCCAGCGCTGATCACATGTTGCGAATCAAGCCACTGTCGCTGGCATTGGATGATTCAGATAGCCAGACAAACACGGGAGTGAATGCGGCGGTGAGTACCTATCGAGACAATTACCAAGAATATGTCAAGAGCAATCTCGAACATATGCCAGAAGGCTTCAAATCTCACGATCCCAATCCCAGAGTCATTCTGGTACCAGGTCTTGGCGCTGTCACAACAGGATTGAATCAAAAAGAGGCAAAAGTTGCTGCCGACATTGCCGTTCACACTCATTGTGTTGCTGCGAATGTAATTGACGCATTTGGATCTCCAGAATCATTACCCGAAAGTGAAATTTTCCAATTTGACTACTGGCCAATGGAGTTGTACAAATTAGCATCTAAACCGCTCCCGAAAGAATTCGATGGGCGCATCGTTGTTGTCACGGGTGCGGGTTCCGGTATTGGACGCGGAATTGCAAACTATCTCGCTGCTCTAGGGGCGTCACTAGTCCTAGCGGACTTAGACGCTGAGGCTTTGAAAGTGGTCAGTACAGAAATCACTGACGCAGGAGGAAACTTCCCTGAGCTGGTGACCGGCGATCAATCCGATCCCGCAATAGTCCAAACCACAATTAACAAGGCAATCGACAGTTTTGGTGGGCTTGATTCGATTGTGCCCAATGCAGGAATCGGTGTTCCTGGAGATCTTGATTGTCTCACCCTCGCCGACTGGGAATCGGGGCTACGAATCAATCTAACCAGCGCTTTTTTGATCACCCAGGCAGCCATCCGAGCATTTAAGACTCAAGGTATTGGTGGTTCTATTGCCTATGTCGCTAGCAAGAATGCATTCGGACCAGGTGCGGGATTCGGTGCATATTCTGTAACGAAGGCGGGCATGATCCAATTGATGCGTATTGCAGCAATTGAAGGTGGTCAATATGGGATTAGGGCAAATGCAGTGAATCCAGATGCGGTCTTTGACAACTCCAAACTGTGGGATGGGGGAGTCCGTGAACAGCGGGCAGCAGCTCATGGAATCGAACCAGCTGAACTTGAGGACTTCTATGCCTCGCGTAATTTACTCAATCGCCAAGTGACGACGATTGATGTTGCCTCGTCGGTGGCCTTCCTTCTGTCAGAAAGATCTTCACGAACGACCGGCACCGTAATTGCTGTCGATGGAGGAGTTTCGGCCGCATTTCCTCGATAGTTTTTAAGTCGCCCACCCGTAATTGGATTCAGGAGTTTTTCAAACTTGGTTGCCGTGCTAACTGGGGAACGCTATGGTGAATTAACATTTTGTAACAATACTTGTACGGAGTGGTTCTGTGCACATTTCAGCGCGGGTTTTACGAGGAGGAAAAAATGAGACTGACGCCAGAGCGTGCAGATAAATTTGCATTTGGGTTGTGGACAATAGGAAATCTCGGTCGGGATGCGTTCGGAGAATCGACAAGAGAGCCAGTTGATCCAGCTGAATTTGTGCGACGGCTGTCTGATATCGGCGCATGGGGGGTTTCATTCCATGATGATGACCTGATGAGTCCAGGTACTTCTGAGTCAGCACGTCGAGCACAACTCGATAGTTTCAAAACGGCGCTTGAAGATACAGGAATTGTTTGTTCCATGGCGACGACGAATCTCTTTTGGCACCCGGTTTTTAAGGATGGAGCCTTTACTTCGAATGACAGAGACGTCAGGCGTTATGCCATTCAAAAAACGATTCGAAATATCGAGGTAGCTGCCGAACTTGGTGCTCCCACATATGTTCTCTGGGGTGGGAGAGAAGGCGTTGAGACTCCCGCGAGCAAGGACCCCGGAGTTGCCCTTGATCGTTACAAAGAAGCCCTCGATTTCCTCTGTTCGTATGTCGCAGAAAAGGGCTATGACATCAAATTTGCCATTGAACCTAAGCCCAATGAGCCTCGGGGCGACGCATTTCTCCCAACGGTGGGACATGCGTTGGCATTTATTAATGAATTGGAAAAGCCAGAAATGGTTGGCCTCAACCCTGAAGTCGCGCATGAAACCATGGCCGGCTTGAGTTTCTTCCAAGCGATTGCCCAGACTCTGTGGAGTAAAAAACTCTTCCACATCGATCTCAATGACCAAAAAATTGGAAGGTTTGATCAAGATCTACGATTCGGCTCGGAAGGATTAAAGGACGACTTCATGCTGGTGCGACTGCTTGAATCATCCGGCTATGAGGGTCCGAGACATTTTGACGCCCGACCATATAGAAATGTGCGAGGTGAAGGAATCTGGACATTTGCCCAAGGGTGCATGCGCAATTATCTTATTTTGGCTGAGAAGGCCAAGGAGTTCAATGAAAGCGCCGAGGTGAAAGACGCCATGGAAAAAGCCAAAGTTTTCGAACTCGAGCAGCAGACAGTCGGCGGATACAGTGGACAGGCACTCAAAATGTTGATGGACACTCATTTCGATATCGAGAAACTGGCCGCACAGGATTACGCAAACGACGAATTGGATCAACTTGTCATTGATCAAATCTTCGGCGTATAAATAAAAGTGGGATCAGAAAAAATCTAAGTGTTATTCAATTGTTATAGCTATTTAGCCAATTCTTATGGGAAATTTTTGTGAAACTTACCATAATTTGATCGTCTGGATATCCCAGGTGAAACTGAGCGGGAAATCTATCCCCGCTCAAGTTGATTGAATCAGAGAGGGGAAGTGTATGAGCCGAAAACTCATGGCGAAGAGCCATGCTAGTGGGCGTTCATCGCAACTCAGAGGGCGTGGGAGAGGGTTCACGGTTGCCGCAACAATTGGCATCGTCGCAAGCCTAGTTCTTGCCGGGTGTAGTTCGGGTTCGGAGACTGCTACGGGTAGTGACGGTTCAACCACCGAACAGGATGTTGACACTAGTGAAGACAATCCGTTGCGCGGTAGCTCAGCAACAAATATGCAGGGTAAATCACTCACGCTTGGCTATTCACGTATTGGCGGTTGGGGACCGAGCGCGGCACCAGAAGCCATGTTCCCCGCTTTCCAAACTTATGCCAAAGAAAACTATGGCTACGATGTCGATTTGACCTTCGCCGAGGCACCTTTCGGCGAACTTTTCCAAAAGATTGCACCTACTCTGGCTGCAGGCTCACAGGAATTCAACATCATGATCGTTGACAGCCAGTGGCTGGGCGCTTTGGCCGAACCAGGCTGGATCGTCCCTGCAGACAAGATCTATGACCTAAACCCCGAGCTCGATATTGAGCCATTCTCGAGCTTGGTAGCAAGCACTTACCAGGTTTATCCAGATGGTTCAGGCCAGCGTTGGGGCTTCCCACAGATGCCCGACACGCAGGGTGTATTCCTTCGATTGGATATGTTGGAAGACCCGGCCAATCAGGCTGCATTCGAAGCCGAATATGGCAAGCCACTGCCAAAAACGTATGCTGAATACGAAGAAATAATGATGAATGACTTCCTCGAAGTTGTCGCATTTTTCCACGAGCAGGACAATGGTATGTTCGGAACGGCACTTCAGTACAGCAAGGACTACGACTTCTTCTCCTGCGCGTACTACCCATTTGCGTACTCGCGCGGTGGCGAAATCTGGAATCCGGACACCAATCAGATTTACGGGGTCCTGAACTCAGATGTAAATGCTGCGGCTATGGAAGAGTTTGTTGGACTCAAGACGTACCAGGCACCATCATTTGCTACCCAAGGCATCGGTGAAGTTGTTGATTTGTTTACTTCAGGTCAAGCTTTCTCTGGCTTCCAATGGTTGGCGATTGGTTCTGCGATGATTTCCCCCGAGCTCGAAGGCAAGGTCCTCGCGATCCCCCTTCCTAAGTTTGTGGGTCCAGATGGCCAGCCAAAGATCGTTGGTGCGATGGGTGGACAGCCTTGGGTTGTCAACTCTTTCAATGACGACGACCACATGCGGGTTTCCATTGACTTCTTGAAGTGGTGGTACTTGCCCGAGACTCAGGACACCTTCATTCTTGAAAATGGAGGACTTCCTTGGAGCAAGGAAGGCCTGAACAACGAGGTCTACCTTGACAGCGCACCATATGTGCGCCCATTCAAGTACATGTTGGAAGAAGGCCGTTCGGTTGACTTCTGGCACGTTCCTGAATACGCCCAAATGCTGGCAGTTCAGCAAGAAGCGTGGAATGGCTACGCAGCCGGAACCGTGTCAAGTGCGGCTGACGCCCTTGAATACACGGCAGCAAAGCAACAGGAAATCCTGTACAACAGCGGCCGAAGTACAGAGCCACCACCCGAGGGTACCGCCAGCTTGACCCTTCAGTAATACATTCACTGAGTTAGCAAGGCAAAAAAAGGAGTAGTGGAGTGTCCCAGCACGAATGGGAGACTCCACTACTCTTGTCATACTCGAAAGGAAAAACCACAAGATCATGAGTGAAGGCACATTGGCAGGTGGGCAAGAAGATGCTGTGCCTAGCCGAACTCCGAAGCGCACAATAAAGAAGACTAAACTCCGTTTCTCCAGCGAGTCGTTGTGGTCGGGGGGTTTGTTAGTACCAGTTTTGGCGTTTTTTATCTTGATGAACGTCGTGCCAACCATCTGGATGCTGGGGTTGAGTTTCTACGATTACACGTTAACTTCGGCTAAAGGCATGGAATTTATTGGCTTTGACAACTATGCGCGCCTTATAAATGACGGGCCAATTCAACTTGCTATTTCTCGGACGTTCCTTTTCATGGTCCTCGCGGTCATAATTCAAACGGCACTCGGAGCCCTCATTGGCTATCTTTTCTGGCGCAGCGACCGCATGCCAGGTCGACGACTAGCGTTGACACTTCTATTCACCCCTATGGTGCTCGCACCGTTGTCGAGCGGCTTGTTTTGGAGGCTCATACTTGACCCCGTTTTCGGTTTGGTCAACTACGCTATTACGTCACTCGGATTTGAGCCCGTAAACTTTTTGACAAATCCGGATTGGGCATTCCCAACGGTGCTCCTAGTCGACACGTGGATGTGGACTCCGTTTATGGCTCTGATGACATTAGCGGCACTTGGATCAGTTCCAAAAGCTGAACTAGAAGCGGCTCAAGTTGACAATTTGTCACTATGGCAACGTCTAATCCATGTGATCATCCCTTATGCGAAATTCATTATCGTGCTGGGAATTTTGCTTCGGACGATCGATGTGTTTAAAACCATGGATTTGGTTTACCTCATGACAAATGGTGGTCCTGGCGACCGAACAGAGCTGATCGCGGTCGGTTTGTATCGTCTGGCTTTTCAGAGCTTTAATCTCGGCTACTCTTCGGCGCTAGCGGTGCTTCTGCTCTTTATCGCTATTGCGCTCACCTCGATTTACCTATTCGTTCTCAACTTGCGAGCTCGCAAGGAATTGAAGGAGCAATCATGACTACGATTTCGGTAGAAGATCCATCGACGAATCACACATCCATGCGCGTTGGAAAAGCCAGCCAGCGTGAACGCCGCTGGACGTTGGCATCGGTATTCTCTTGGGTTGTCGCGCTCATTTTCTTCGCTCCGATCGCTTGGATTGCCATGTCTGCGTTTAAGACCAGTGGGCAAATTTTGTCGGTTCCTCCGTTGTTCGTATTTCAGCCGACGCTTGATAATTTCATCGAAATGTTCCAAGACCCGAAGATCCCAAAGTTCTTTTTCAACAGTGTCTTGCTTTCCGTCGGCTCTGTGTCGATAGCGATTGCGGTGTCTTTTTTGGCAGCCTATTCTTTCTCGCGTTTCAAGCCGCCGGGCACGGATTTTCTGATGTTCTTGCTGTTGTCTACCCGATTTGTCCCTGCTGCTGCTTTCGTTATTCCGTTTTTTCAACTCTTCGGCATTCTAAACTTCAGGAACACGTTTCACGGGCTTATTATTTTTTATGTGATGTTCAGTATTCCTTTCTCTGTGTGGATTTTGAAGGGGTTTATTGACGGTGTTTCACAAAGGTTTGACGAAACTGGTCTTGTCAATGGAGCGTCAAGGGCCCACGTTATTTTCCGAGTTGTTCTGCCTCAAGTTAAGCCCGGCCTAGTTGCGGCGTTCGTGTTTAACATCATCTTCGTCTGGAATGAGTTTCTCTTCAATTTCCAATTAGGTGGCACAGACACGAATTCGATCCCGGTTGCCCTTTTCACCGCTCTTTATCAAGGTGGCGCGGTTAACTGGACATATGTCTCTGCATTGGGCACGGCGTACGTCCTGCCACTTGCAGTGTTGATTTTCTTCTTCCAAAAATATCTCCTGGTCGGAATGACTTTCGGAACAGTGCGAGGCGAGGTCTAATGCCAACATCTAATGGGAATCCCCCCTTGACGGGAGAAAGCCTTCTGCCAAGAGGCAAGGCTGCGTTCGCACAGCGTGCACAAAATGTTGTCATGGCGTTGCTCATGGTCAGTTTGGTATTGACGGCACAAGGTTTCTCGCTGGTCGTTAGTCAGATTGGAATTATCGCGCTCGGTTTGACGGTGCCGCTGCAAATAGCTGTAAGTAATGTTGATCCGAAAGCCAATGTGAAAAGTACGATCAGGAAATCCATCGTTATTCTTTTAGTCGTAGCTGCAATATTCGTATTCTCTATCTGGATCACCCCGATTTTGGTGGGTCTCGGTCCATGAAAAGGTCGCATAAATCATGACACAACAAAACGGAAACCATGTCCTTCGAATGGAGTCCGTAGGCAAAGCTTACGGAACTACCCAAGTTCTGAGAAATGTGAATGTGACGGTGAGTGCTGGTGACTTCTATGTTGTTTCCGGGCAACCGAGCTCGGGTAAGTCTGTCCTATTGCGGTTGATCCTTGGTCTCGAGTCGCCAGATTCGGGAGGTATTTATCTCCGCGGTGAAACTGTCACCGACGAAGGTCCCCAGAAGCGCAATATTGGCTATGTACCGCAATCCTTTGCGTTGTTCCCGAACAAGTCAGTCCGAGATAACATCACCTACCCCCTGCGTCTTGATAAGGCCAGTAAACAAGTTATTGCAGAGACCTTGGAACGTGTAACAGAATTGCTGAATATCAAAGACTTGCTGGATAAAAGACCTGACCAGCTCAGCGGCGGGCAAAAGCAGCGGGTAGCAATTGCCCGTGGGCTGGCCAAAGACACAGACATTTTTGTTTTAGACGACCCACTTGTTGGCTTGGACTTCAAGCTCCGAGAGAAACTTATAGACGACCTCAAAAAAACTCGGGCAGCTCTGGGCGTGACTTTTATCTACTCGACATCTGATTCGCTGGAAGTTCTTCTCCTCGCTAGTCGCGTTGGAGTGCTATCTCGCGGTACGGTCATGGAAGAAGGTGAACTCGCTGACGTATATGACGAGCCAAATTTTAGTGCCTCGATGGAAACCTTGGGATTTCCCGCTGTGAATTTCCTTGATGGCAAGATGACCAAAGCTGGCTCCGCTTCCATCGTTGAATGCGCACTTGGAAGTTTTCCCATGATCGAGTCGGACTATGAAGGCCCGGTGGTTCTTGGAATCCGCCCGGAACACATCGAAATTCAAACAGAGAAAGCTGGACAGAACTTCCTGTCTAAGGTTCTCTTCACAGAGGATGTCGGTGGCTCTGAAATTATCTACGCCGAAAGCAACAATGTGCGACTAGTTCTAGTGCTGGGGGCCAGCAGCCCTCTCTTAAGTGAGATACAAGCCGGAGAGTTTGCGGCAAGTGTCCGGCCGGAATATGTAGTGGCCTTCGATCCTGAAACACTTCAACGTATTACTCACGGAAGGGAATCACCTCGTGTCTGACGTCGAAATTATTGGTTTGTCGAAGGATTTTGGTAACTTTGTAGCGGTAGAAAGTGTCAGCACAGTTTTTCGAGAAGGCACCGTAACAGTTTTGCTCGGGCCATCTGGTTGTGGAAAAACGACTCTGATGCGAATGATTGTTGGACTGGAAAAACCAACAGCCGGCCAGGTTCTTATTGGTGGCAAAGACGTGACTCGAGTTGCTACATCAAAGCGACGTATTGGCATGGTTTTCCAATACCCGGTCGTTTATCGCGGTACGAGTGTCGCGCGTAATCTCGAATTACCGTTAATTGCGGACAAAGTGTCGAAAGCCGAACGTAAAAAACGAATTGATGAAGTAGCAGAAATACTCGGTATCACTGATCTTTTGGGGACAAACGTCGACAAGCTCGACAATGCGGGGCGTCAAAAAATTGCCGTTGCACGTGAAGTTGCTCGTAAGCCTGAGGTGCTTCTATTTGACGAACCGATAACAAATGTTGACTTGACCTCGAAACTTGAACTCAAACGTGCCTTAAAAAGTGTATTCCAAGAGTTGCGTCAGACAATCATTTACGTGACTCACGACCAGACCGAAGCAATGAGCCTAGCCGACAACATCGCACTAATGAATGAAGGGAAAATTGTGCAGTTGGCTTCACCCAATGTGTTATATAACGAGCCAGCTGATGTTTTTGCCGGATGGTTTCTTGGCAATCCAGGGATGAACTTTCTACGCGAAAGTTTTGTCATCGAGCATGGCATGTTACGCAGTCCATTTTTGCCTGCTCCTCTGCGTGTGAATGGTGAAACTAGCGGGGCTGAAGTACTAGGTATTCGCCCTGAATACATTGGTGCTTCTCCCGAACCGATACCCAACTCAATTGAGGTAGCGGTAATGAGTAAATCCATTTCGATTGGCGGTCAGGCGTTGCTCGAACTCGAGTTGGGTGGCCAACAGTTCAAGGCAGTTATTGACCATGGTTCCGGAAAGAAAATGAGGGATCGGGCGTGGATCAAGATGCCTCCTTCTAGACTCTTTCTTTTTGATTCAGGCGGGCAAGCAATTGCTTCGTCTTTGTCTGATGAATAAGGAGCAAGAATGAACATTTCATTGGCAGTAGGCTGTGATATGGCTGGAGTGGGATTGCGCGACTACCTGTGTGAGAAACTTCAGTCGGACCCTCGAGTGGGCGAATTAGTCGATTTCGGGGTCCCAAACAACCAAGATCACACAGCCTACCCCACGGTGGGTTTCTCGGTGGCTCACGACGTTCGTGAAGGTAAACACGATCGGGGTCTGTTGATCTGTGGAACCGGAATTGGGATGGCAATTTCAGCGAATAAGGTAGCTGGAATTAGAGCAACTACCGCCCACGATATTTACAGTGTGGAACGTTCGGTGCTGAGTAATAACTGTCAGATACTGGCTTTGGGTGCCCGAGTTCTGGCGCCCGAACTGGCGTGGATGTTGGTAGATCGCTGGCTTGACTTGATGTTTGACGAGTCTTCGGCATCAGCTGAAAAAGTCCAGATGATTAGTGATTATGAAAAAGAGGAAATTAACTATGAGTAGTTCCCAAAGCCTTGGTGGTTTGACAGCTTGTATCTTGGCCGACGAAGGTGTCGAGGATTTGGAGTACTACGTGACACTGATGCGCTTGCAAGAAGAAGGTGTCTCGGTTGTTACTGCCTCGATGAAGGGCGAAGATTTTCAAGGGAAAAATGGACTTTGGGTTACCCCTGATTCAGACATCTTTGGCGTTACTGGGAAGTTATTTGATGTCGTCGTATTGCCCGGTGGATGGGCGCCAGACAAATTGCGGAGATCGACTCCAGTTTTGGACTTAATTCGATCGAATTATCAGGCCGGGAATATTCTGGCAGCAATTTGCCATGGACCTTGGTTACTGGCCTCCGCTGATTTAGTTCGCGGGATGAAGGCAACCGGGTCACTGGGGATTCGCGATGACATGCAAAATGCCGGTGCAACTTGGGTCGACGAAGCAGCCTTTACTGAAGGACAATTCGTCTGGGGGCGGGTCGTCGCTGATATTCCGGCGTTTTGTTCAGAACTGGTGAGTTGTCTGCGTGATTTCAAGGCTGCCAAGTCTTAGAAGGTTCACTCGTTGGCCGCTACTGCTTGGCAACTTCTCGTGCGATGGATTGCAGAATCATTGCGATCGAAGTGGCACCAGCGTCCTGGTGACCGATTGCACGCTCTCCGAGGCGACTGGCTCGTCCTTTCAACGGAACAAGGTCCTTTGTATCGCGCGCGGATTGCATCGCAACTTCGCCAGCTATATTCAGCGCACTTTCAAGATCGCGGTTCTCCGACGCTGAAACTCGCATCGACTCAATTGCCGGGTAAAAGGAATCTAGTATTGTTTTGTCTCCTAATTCAGCTCCACCGAGTTCCTGAATAGCTGTGAACATGGCTTGATAAATATCAAGCCAGTCTGAAGTCTGATCAAGTGTTTGTTTGCCTCTGGCCGCATCTCCTGCAGCAGCGAACGCGGCTTCATACAGTGGGCCGATAGTGGCCCCTACTTCGGCGGCGTAAGCCTCAGCTGAGGCATCAAATGCATCGGAAGGGATATAACTGTTTGGTAAATCAGCTAAGGATCGTCGAACCGCGCGCATACCGATTGTCATGCTGACTCCGTGATCACCATCACCGACTTCCCCATCCAAGGCACACAGATAGTCCTTTTGGTCTTCTACGTCGATTGCGACCTGATGGAGGATTTCGGCAACTGCTAATCCATCTATATTCATGAGGCACTACTTTCGCGTCGTGGTTTCTTAAACATGCAAGTATTGACAGGGGAGTTGAGTAAAATTTCCATCTCGGGGTCCAGCCGAGTCATGCTGATCGAGGCTCCGGCCATCTCTAGCGCCGTAACGAACTCACCGACAGCTTTGTGAGCAATAGTGATTCCATGTGCATCGCAGAGCTCTTTGACTTTTCGGTAGACAACGTAGAGTTCTTCAGCAGGTGTTCCACCAAGACCGTTGATTGAAAGGGCTACCCGCTGGTCACGATAATCTAAATCTGCCACTAGTTGAGAAAACATTTCCTCAACGATTTCATCAACGGGGGCGACTTTTTGTCTTTTCATTCCTGGTTCACCATGGATTCCAAGTCCTATTTCGATTTCGTCGTCTCCGAGGGCAAAGGTCGCCCGCCCATTAGCAGGAACAATGCAAGAGCTAAGCCCGACGCCGATCGTACGCGTATTTTCATTTGCTCGATGCGCAATCCCGGCCACTTCCTTGAGTGAAGCCAGCGTCTCCGCTTTGGCCCCTGCAATCTGGTAAACCCACAGCATGCCGCCGATGCCTCGACGACGAAGTGCATCGCTTAGAGGAGCTGAAGCCACGTCATCGTTCATGACAACGGTTTCAACCATGTGACCCATCTCCCGGCACTTATCTTGCGCCCGGTCAAAGTTAAGGCAATCGCCTGCGTAGTTGCCATAAATAAAGACCACTCCCGCCCCAGAGTCACAGGCCAGGGCTGCTTCAATTATGGGTTTGGCGGGGGGTGAAGCAAAAACGTTACCGAACGCGGCGGCGTCAGCCATACCTAACCCCACAAAACCGGCGAAGGCCGGCAAATGCCCTGAGCCACCACCGACCACGATGCCGACTTTGTTGGGGATTGGGCTCTCGAGACGGGCGATTGATCGGCGACCGACTCGCTTCACGATCTCGTCATTGGCCGAAATGAAACCGTCAACCATCTCCTCGACCATATCGAAGGGATCATTTATCAGCTTCTTCACAGTTACTCCTTTTGGCTCTGTGATTTTGCTCGGTTATGGGCAATCTCAACCTGATTGTGGGTATAATCATGACTCATCTTACGGTCCAGACATCGCATACAGTACAGGCATCATGGTTGTTTGTGGGATAATTATGTTAACTTGGCAAATAATAGTTAAGAGGAACCAATGTTCATATCTCGTCGGGTAAAAGCGCTCTCCACGGTGGTCGCACTCAGCGCGATCCCCATCTTGGCCGCCTGCTCACCTGATTCTGGCTCATCCGCGACGAGTGATGCCACACCAAGTATTTCATCGGTGATCTGGACCAGTGCAGCCCAAGCCATAACCGAAATAAACGGCGCCGGATTTGACTGCGAAATAGACGAGACGGACGTTCTCAAACAGGTCATCACTGAATATCCAGCAACGAAAAAACCCATTGGTGGTTCGATTATCACCTGTGATGGTTTTCAAGTCCTCCTGATAGATAACCCAAACAAGTATTTAGATGAGTTGCGGTCAGCCTGCGCAGACGTGACGACCGCAGAGTTGGAATCGGAGGAACTCAATGCATTGCTAGTTGCTGGAGACAATTTTCTGATTACCGGTCGGACAGCCGGATCCGCTTTCCCAACTGAAACTTTGGCACAAGAGTTGCGACAAACATTTGGTGGCCGCCTGCTAAACCTAAGGGATTATTACCAAGATCTGTGCCAAGGGATTCCCGCCACGACAGCAGAGCCGCAGGCATAAAGGAAAATACCTACGGCTCTCAAGCGTGCTCCGTTGACTACCGCGAGCTAAAAGCTGCGTCAAACGCTTTCTCTGAGGGTTCGATTTCAGCCAGTTTGCGCACAAAAGCCAGTGCGTCAGGCGCACCCAGCAAGCGGTCCATTCCGGCGTCTTCCCACTCGACTGACATGGAATATTGGAAGTTGATGAAATTCAGCATCCGGAAAATATCTTCCCAGGGAACGTCACCATGACCCGTCGTCACGAAGTCCCATCCACGACGAGGATCAGCCCACGGCAGGTGTGATCCCAGCCGGCCATTGCGCCCATCGAGTTTGCGTTTGGATTCCTTCAGGTGCACGTGATAGATCCGTTCTTTGAATTCTAATAAGAACCCCACAGGATCGAGGTCTTGCCACATGAAATGACTGGGATCGAAATTTAGTCCGAAGCCTTCTCGGTGACCGATAGCTTCGAGGGCGCGTTTGGTCGTCCAGTAGTCGTAGGCGATTTCACTGGGATGCACCTCATGAGCGAATTTGACCCCCACTTTATCAAATACATCAATGATGGGATTCCATCGGTCAGCGAAGTCCTGATAGCCGCGTTCAATCATTTCAGCCGGAACCGGTGGGAACATGGCGACCGTATGCCAAATTGAGGAACCCGTAAATCCAACTACGACGGGTACCCCCATGAGTGCGGCCGCGCGCGCAGTGTGCTTCATCTCTTCCGCGGCCCGCTGACGAACCCCCTCGGCGTCACCGTCTCCCCAAATTCGGTCTGGGAGAATTCCGCGGTGACGTTCGTCTATTGGACTGTCACACACGGCTTGTCCAACAAGATGATTGGCGAGCGCCCAAGTTTTCAGATTGTGTCGCTCCAGGATCTCCTTTCGGCCTGCAATGTAATCGGGCTCGGTAAGGGCGCGATGAACATCGAAGTGATCACCCCAACAGGCAATTTCTAGCCCGTCAAATCCCCAATCACTGGCTAACTTGCATACGGTTTCAAAGGGTAGGTCGGCCCATTGGGCTGTCAGTAGGGCAATTTTTCTGGGCATTTTAGATTTTCCTCTCCACTAGCGTAAGTTGCGATTTATTTGCAGCGCTGCGAATGACGGCATCAAGAACAAGTTGCACCTGAAGACCATCCTCGAAACTTGGGGTTGGTGAATGATTGGAGGCGATGTCCCTGAGGAAATCTAAGATTTCATGGGTGAACGTGTGCTCATAACCAATAATGTGACCTGGTGGCCACCAGGCTGACATGTAGGGGTGACCGTCACCTTCCGTCACCATTATCCGGCGAAATCCGGCTTCGGCCGGTGGCAGTTGGTGATCATGAAAATAGAGAATGTTCATGTCTTCGAAATTAAATTTGAGTGATCCCTTTGACCCAAAAATTTCAAAGCCAAGATCATTCTTACTACCGGAAGCGAATCGAGTGGCTTCAAAGGTGCCGAGTGCGCCATTGTCGAAAGTCGCGGTGAACACGGCTGCGTCGTCGACGGTTACGGTTCCCTTGCCTAGGGCAGTGTCAAAACTTTCTGCGATGAGTCCGGAACTGCTTGAAGGCAAGGGGCGTTCGGTGATGAAAGTCTTGAGGATTCCGGAGACCGCTTCGATGCGCGCGCCCGTGACGTACTGTGACAAGTCGACGATATGAGAACCAATATCGCCCAATGCGCCGGACCCGGCAATGTCTTTGCGTAGTCGCCACACCAATGGAAACTCTGGATCAACAATCCAGTCTTGTAAGTACCGTGCCCGGACATGGTAAATCTCCCCTAGACGGTCACTTTCGACAAGTGCTCTAGCAAACGTCACTGCGGGAACCCTGCGGTAGTTAAACCCCACCATTGATCTAATGCCTTGCGCGGCTGCATTTTTAGCGGCCTGCGTCATGGCGATCGCCTCTTCGGTCGTATTCGATAGCGGTTTTTCACAAAGAACATGTTTACCCGCTGCCAACGCGGCTATTGCAATTTCACTGTGTGATGACCCAGGGGTGCAAATATCGACAATGGAAATGTCGTCGCGGGTGATTACTTTCCGCCAGTCGGTGCTGCTTTCTGCCCACCCATGTTTTTCTGCCGCCTCAGCGGTGGTTCGTGCATCTCTTCCGACGACTACTTGCATGACCGGCTCTAGAGGCGTATCAAATACTCGCCCAACAGTTCGCCACGCTTGGGAGTGGGCCGAACCCATGAATGCATGTCCAATCATTGCCACCCCGACTCTCTTGGGCTTTTTCTCCGACAAGTTTTAGCCTCCGATCGAGTTGAATGATTTGTTGGATCAATCGATTGCAAGAATAGGGATGGATTTTAACGTTGACTGTTAGTTTAGTCATAGGCATTGTTAATATGGTCGAAAATATTCACACGTGGGTGATTTTATTTAAAGTTGCTAGGAAAGGATCCAAGATGAAGGTTGCTTGCGTCGGTGTCCACATCCTCGATGTACTCGGGCGGCCAGTTGTTGAGGTACCCAAAGGTCAGGGAATAGCGCTGATAGAAGAAATTCGAATTACTGTTGCCGGAACAGCGGGGGGAACTGCAGTGGACTTAGCAAAACTCGGAGCTGAAGTGACTTGCATTGGGGCTCTGGGCTCCGATGAAATAGGCCATATTGTTCGTGGAATTCTGCGACGTTTTGGGATCGACGATTCAGGCCTTGTCGCCAAGGAAGGTGTTCAAACTTCCTCGACGATGCTGCCGATTCGTCCCAATGGGGAACGACCTGCGCTCCATGTCATGGGAGCGAACGCGGTCTTTTCTGAGCAAGACGTTGATCTTGATTCACTTAAAATCTACGACGCCGTCCATGTTGGTGGCACCTATTTGATGCCTTCTTTCGATGGAAGTGGAGCCGCTGTGGTGCTGAAGCACGCTCAGGATGCCGGAGCGCTCACCACCATGGACGTCTTGAGTATTTCTCGGGACGACATGATGTCTGTTCTAGAACCCAGTCTTCCCTTTTTAAATTTTTTTATGCCCAATCTTGAGGAAGCCCAAATGATCACCGGTCTGGAAAAAGCCGACGATATTGCACGACTCTTTTTGGATAAGGGAGTTGAAACCGTGATCCTCAAAATGGGCGAGCTCGGTTCGGTGATTTATTCCGCCGAGGTGGGTGAGGAACGAGTTCCTGCCTACGCGGCCGACGTTGTCGACACCACAGGGTGCGGCGACGCCTACAACGGCGGATTGATCTACGGCATGTGCTCAGGATTAGGGGTCATCGAGTCCGCAAGGTTGGGATCGGCTTGCGGGAGTTTGGTCGCTACTGGACTGGGATCAGACGCTGGAATCGTGGACCTGGCGACGGTGCGAAATTTTATGGCCCGCACAAAACCCCTTAACGTGGCCAAGTAACAAGACGCTTTGACACGATGAATATGGACCACACGCAAACTCGTGTCTGGATTGGCACCAGTTGGAAAATGAATAAGACCTTAAACGAATCAGAATTCTTTCTCCAATCCTTAGATCTTTCCCAAGTCCCTGAATACATAACGCCCTTTGTGATACCCCCATTAACCGCATTGGCGACCCTGGCAACTAGCTCTAGTCGCGATAGCAGACTTTTACTTGGAGCACAAAATGCACACTGGGGTGAGGAAGGGGCAATGACGGGTGAGGTATCCATGCGCATGATCAAAGACGCCGGCGCTCAACTTGTTGAAATCGGCCACTCCGAACGGCGCGAATTCTTTAGAGAGACTGATCATGACGTTGCACGGAAAGCACGTGCGGCCGTTGACCAAGGCGTCACTCCACTAATTTGTGTTGGAGAGGCGGAAGCACTTAGGAAAGCTGGTGACCATGTCGCATTTGTGAAAAACCAGGTTGTGCAAGCACTTTCACTATTGGATCCTGCTCAACATAGCCAAGTCATGATTGCTTATGAACCGGTGTGGGCAATAGGTGAATTTGGAAGAAAACCTAAAGCCACTGAGGTCGTTGACGTACTAGACCAACTTGCGCTACAACTCGAAGAATTGAGTAGTGGAGTCCGCATTCCTCTGCTTTATGGAGGCGGCGTTGACGCTGACAACGCTCAGGAAATCGTGAAAATCGAATCGGTCAATGGACTTTTTATTGGGCGTTCTGCTTGGAGTGCCGATAATTTTAATAAAATTTTACTGCTTTGTGGTGCTAACTGTCCTTAAATCAAGTTCAACGAAATATAATGCCAAAGGCTAAAGTTGTCTGTTCGAATCTTCAATAGGGAGAGGTGAATGCGCCCAAAAAAAAGTGACGCGCGGCGATCCGTGATTGCTGACCGAATAATAACAGAGGGTTCTTGCTCTGCCCAAGAACTTGCTAACGAATTTAGTGTATCGATAATGACCATCCATCGTGATCTCGATGAGCTCCAGCGTCGGGGAGTCGTGCGAAAGTTTCATGGTGGGGCTACTGCGCAACCTTCCAGTGTCTTCGAGTCTCGGATGTCATTCCGAATCGATGTCCAACCTGCTAAGAAGAATGTCATTGCCCGACATGCGTTGTCCTTTGTGCATTCAGGAATGTCGATTCTCCTAGACGACTCAACGTCGGCTATGCACATGATCCCCGGATTAGCTGAGCGGGCTCCGCTTCACGTGTCTACAACATTTTTGGCAGGTCTCGGACAGCTGGCTGAGCTGCAAGACACCTCCAATTTGATAGTGATCGCGATTGGTGGTCTTTATGACCCAATGCATGACTCATTCGTTGGATCGCAGGCACTGGCACAAATTGCCAATATGAGGTGGGACGCTTTATTTATGTCTACATCCGCGGTAGATGGGCAATCTATTTTTCATCAGGAAGATCGAATAGCTGGAATCAAAAAGGGCATGATGGATTCTTCGAAAAAAAAGTATCTTCTCGTGGACAACACCAAAATTGGCAAGGTAGCAATACACAAACTCGCTTCGCTGAATGAGTTCGACTTAGTGATCACAGACGAAGATGCCGACCCAAGAATTTTGGATCAATGGTCGTCGAATGGGGTCCCGTTTGTTGTGGCGACTGAGGCTTCAGTAAAAAAAATGGAATGGCCTAAAAATCTAGTTGGGACCGGTCATAAAGACGCAGTATGAACGGTTTCAACCAATACGCAGGCATTGCTGAATAGATCGCCGCGATGAAGGGCGCCGCCTATTAGCAAAGTCACGATATTCCCATAAACCTTGATCATTTAGGAACTCGATCTAGTGTCATACCGCCACCCGGACTGGGACAAATTGAAGTGAGTTCACAGAGGGGCGCAACGCACGCCCTTGCGATGTTCTCGCACTCTTCTTGAGAAAATAAGAAGCACCAACCATAATGTGGAAAAAATACTAATGTCAGCCGCAGCGAGTCGCATGTTGACCACGCCGGCGATGCCGGGAGGTACGAGAGGGGCTCCAGCACCTCACTCTTTTGCCTGATGGGCAGCATCCACCAATTGATCACCAGGTACGTTGAGCGCGGCCATGCAGACCGAGTGGTGACTGCCGGCAGCGTTGATTTCGGTGACCATGCGGGCAATTGTTTTCACTCGCTGCGCCCAAGGTGCCCACGGTTGGCTAGCCAAACCGTGATCACCTTTGATCAGGTCGAAGTCTGCTCGCCAGCGGATTGTTGTTGGGGTGGACAAATACACGGTGAGCGAAGAAGGTCACGATGAACTACCCCGAGTGAACCCACTCATTGAAGCCGAGCAAAGTGAACGCCTGATGTGCGGTAAATACCAACCGCGGGAATTCTTCTAACTAGCGTGTTCGCAGAATTACGAACTGAAAGCGGCCCTCGACAAAGTAGGTTTTGCTGTACATAAAGGGTTGACCGACCTGATCGAAATGGACTTGGTCAAGTAAAAGGAATAAGCCTTGATCTGGCTGCTGACTTCCCCAAGCGATGCTGTGCGAAGAAACCGCATGCAGTTCGGCTATTGCTCGCGCAGGGTGGATGCCTAGCGTGTCAAAAACTCCAAAAACTGAACCTTGCCCCATCTGCTCGATGGCGGTTTTTGTCAGGCCGGTCGTTGGTATAACGTCGTAGGAGTAGGCGACTACTTCACCATCGGCGAATATTGCCCGCTGCAAATCGAGAACGGTGCTCCCGAATTGAAGATCAAGACGTCCGATCTCATGGTCGGTCGCCAACCGAACTTTCCCCTGGCGACGCTCCATTGATGGCTTAAATCCCATCTCTTGGATCGTCTCGGTAATAGACCGCAATTCTTGTATGCCGGCTTTGATACCGGTGCCGAAATCGCACACGAAGGTACCTGAGCCATGTCGAACATCAACCAAACCTTGTGATTCTAGGAGCTTAACCGCAGTGCGGACTGTCACTCGGGATACGTCGTAGTCAATGGAGATCTGGGTTTCACTGGGCATGCGGGAACCAGGCGAGAATTCACCGAGCATGATTCGTGAGCGCAAATGTTGAGCTAGCTGACGTCCCAAGCTGCTACCACGATAGGGGGTATTCAAAGCCTGACGGAGGGATTTGGGTGCCGCCGCCTGTGTCACCCTGAAATTATCTCGCATTGATTGAACTCCACTGTCACTGGATCTCAGTTTGATATCGATACAGCCGAAATCGGCCGTTGCGGTTGACATGATCCCTTTGGAAATCTATGTTCTTACAAGTTGTAGGACGACTTACGTCATAGGAGTAGTTGGGTGACCGAAATTAAGGCCGTTCGCTGGTATAACGATACGTTGGTGCTCTTAGATCAAACGCTTTTGCCAGGGCAGGAAGTTGATTTCATCGCCGATTCTGTTGACAAGGTGGTTGACGCCGTAGAACGGCTTGTCGTCCGTGGCGCACCTGCACTCGGTGCTGTTGGCGGATACGGAGTTGTTGTGGCCTTAGATCAAGGAATCCGTGCCGGATGGACGCTGGAGGAGACGCAAGTTCAAATTTACCGGATTCGAGACGCTCGACCCACGGCGGTCAATCTCGCTTGGGGAGTGGATCGAGTTCGACCTCTGGTTGTAGAGGGTCGAGACGCGGTTTTGGCCGAAGCTCATCGAATAGCGCTGGAAGACACTGCAGCCAATAGGCAACTCTCCAAACTTGGAGCGGATTGGATTCTCCAACAGACAGGTCTTTCGACATTGCGAGTACTTACTCACTGTAATACAGGTGCGCTTGCTACTACCGGTTGGGGAACTGCTCTCGGAGTCATTCGAGAACTGCATTCACGCGGCGCGCTTGGATTGGTTTATGCAGATGAAACTAGGCCGCTCCTACAAGGTGCGCGACTGACTGCATGGGAGTTAGAACGCGAGGGCATTAACTACTGTGTTCAGGCGGATGGTGCGGCAGCTTCGACAATTTTGCGAGGTATGGTCGACTTTGCAATCATTGGTGCTGACCGGATCGCACGAAATGGTGATTCAGCCAACAAAATCGGCTCTGTAGGCGTGGCGCTGGCTTGTCATGCTGCTGGGATTCCATTTATGGTGGCGGCACCGTCTTCAACCGTGGACTTAAATACGTTGACAGGGGACGACATTCAGATTGAGTTGCGCGAGGGCTCCGAAGTAACCGAAATTGCAGGAGTCAAAATTGCACCGGCCCGTGCTCAAGGTTTTAATCCTGCCTTTGATGTCACACCTGCGAAATACATCTCTGCAATCGTGACGGAAAAATGTGTAGTGGAGCCGCAGCGCACCCATGACGTTAGCGCGCTCGTGAATGGTGAAAAGACATGAAGCAAGAGGGCAAAACTCCAGAACCGCTGGACCCATAATTACGCGCCGGTGCAGTACGAGGAGTCCTGCAACTGGGACAAGTTCCACCCAAAGAACGCAAGGAAGACTCTGACCCACGCGAATTCATCAATTTAGCTCAAACAGTGCTAACGCGTAGTCGTACAAATTGAGAGCCGCAATCACAAAGGAGCAACGGCCTCAACCAATTGGCTTGCATTGGAAAATAAGTCCCCTCGATGGAGCGCGCCACCGATGAGAAGTGTTACATCGGTTCCATAAACCTGGATCATTTCAGGAACGCGATCAAGGGTCATGCCGCCACCCGGGCTGGGAAAGATGGGATCGAGTTCACCAAGTTGTGCGGCACATGCCTGGGCTATGCCCTCACACTCCCCTTGACTAAATGAGAAGCGCCCGCCGTAGTTGGGAAATATGCTGATGTCAGCACCCGCTAGTCGCATCAGGGTGCCAAATACAATTCCATGGTCGATTCCTTGTTGAGGATTTACCACGGTTGAACCCAAAAATGATGGGTGCGACATGATCGGGAGGTTAAGTTCCGCGTCTTGTGAAAGGACTCGCATATTGTCCATTCCAGCCAAGCCCGGTAGGATAAGAAGGGCACCGGCACCCCATTCTTTTGCTTGATGGGCGGCATCAATCAATTGATCAGCAGGCACGTTGAGTGCTGGCATATAAACCGAATGATGAGTGCTGTCCGAATTCACTTCGGCGACCATGCGCGCAATTGTCTGTACGCGCTGCGCCCAAGGAGCCCATGGCTGGTTGGCTAATCCATGGTCGTCTTTGATCATGTCGAAGCCTGCTCTCGCTAAAGTCACGGCGGTTGCGCCTAACTCCTCAGGGGAGAGGCCCATGGGTTTAAGGGCCGTGCACAACAATGGTCGGGTCGGGGCATTAAAAATTGAGCGTAAGCCGGCTACGCCAAATCGTGGTCCACTAAAGTCAGCAAGGAACTCAGCGGGAAGTTTCAGATCGATGATTCGAACTCCATTGAGGAGTGACACATTTCCCCACAGCACGTTGAGGAATTGTCCTAAACCGCCACCGCTCACGCCGATTGGGTAGCCGATTGTGACAACTTGGCCGTCAATGTTTTCAATGCGGCCTACAACATCGTTTTGAATCCAAGTTGGGGCAAGGTCGAATGGGAATTCGATCGTTTGCTCGGTTCGAATTGCCTCGGCGACTATCCGCGGTTTTACGCCGATACTGGGATCTATGCGGTAGGAAACAATTATCCGGGGAAAATCCGAATCGCTACCGGAAATGGAGTGCTTTGTGGTACTCATAGCGCTTCTGCTTTCGCCGCGCTATGCAGTGCTGCTACGCGAATTTCCGTGAGATCTGAATCTGGGATGTTCAAGGGGGAGCCGGTGAGAATTTCGACGCGTTCGACCAATGCCCGGGCATCAAGTTGATATTCTTTGAGCAAGTAAGGCAGTGATGCTCCGTGGGCGTACGTGTCATTAAGCCCAATTCGGGAGAGGGGTACCGCCATCGCATTCTCGGCCATAACTTCTGCGACGGCTGATCCAAGACCACCAGTGATCAAATGATTTTCCATCGTGATGACACCTTTGCGCGCGCTTGCCAGTGCAGCCGTCACTGTCGGGTCAGAAAAAGGCTTGAGGGTGGAAACGTGAAGGTGCGTGACCTTGAGACCTCGTTTAACCATGGCGGGAACCGCTCGCATCGCTTCTTCAGTGCAAATCCCTGATGTCAAAATGACAATATCGGTTGGGTCCGCGACGTCTTCACCAGCACACGTCAGGACTCGCGCCTTGTTGAACTCCATGGGGGTGTCAAAAAGGCGAGGAACTTCACCGCGAAGCATCCGTAGATAAACCGGTCCATTAATTGCGTGGGCTACATCAAGGACACTTTCTACTTCGGTTGCGTCACCCACTTCAAGCACTGTCATGTTAGGAATCACGCGCATGATTGCAATGTCATCGATCGACTGGTGCGTGACTCCTCCAGGCGTCGCGATTCCCGGTAAAAATCCGACGAGCCGCACTTTGAGATTCGGATAAGCCACAGACATCTGGAGTTGGTCAAGCGGTCTGCGATAGAGAAAAACCGAGAAGGTGTGCAGCCATGGTTCAAAGCCTTCCCGAGCAAGTCCGGCCGCAAAGCCCATCATGTTTTGCTCGGCCATTCCCATTGAAAAATAACGCTCGGGGTAGATATCGCGCCATTTACCAACTTCACATGAGTTGGTGAGATCTGCGGTAAGCACGAGAACTTTTGGCTTGTCCACCGACCAATTGATAAAATTATCTACATGTGGTCTGATAACGATTTCAGGGGAAATAGATTGCTCGGTCATCGACTGGCCTCCAATTGGGCAAATACATCGGCATAACGTTGGCGTTCCTCTGAACCTGTAAAACGCAGATAGTGCAAGTTGGGAGATCGCTCTTGGAGGATAGGTACTCCCCGAACGGGATCGGTGTAGGCCAGCACAAAATGTGGCTTTCCTGTTCCCCTTGTTAAAGCCTGAGCCAAGGTTGATATGTCGTGTCCCGGTACAGAATCGACACTGCATCCGAAAGCTCGGATACGTAGTGAAAGTGGCTCAATATTCATAACCTCAGACATCGGGCCATCACATTGACCCTTGTTGACGTCCACTATTACTCTCACGTTATCCAATTTGTGAAACGCGAGTGCTTGGAGCGCCTCCCACGTTTGTCCCTCTTGGAACTCGCCGTCGCTCATAAACACGTAAACCTGCCCGGTTTCTCCTTTAAGTCGGCGTCCAAGGGCAATCCCACCTGCGGTAGAAAGTGCCTGCGCTAGTGATCCAGTTGTCGATTCAAATCCCGGGGAATGTTCAGCGCCGATCATCTCTACGGTTGAGCCGTCTTGATTGAATTGGTCAAGTGCGCTCGCGTCTAAGCGACCTGTTTCAATCAGTGCTGCGTAGACAACAAGGGCATAGTGTGCGGGTGAAACCACAATTCGGTCGCGCTCCGGACCAATTTCTCCATGGAAGTCTCCCCCGTTCAGGTAGACGGAATTTTTACCCGGTACCTGATGAAAAGGCTCCGGGAATTTGGGTGTTGCCAGCGGTGCAAGATTTGCGACCGTATAAAGAGTGGCAAGTACTTCTGCAGCCGAGCAGGCTTGGCTCAGATAGCCGCCATCGTTGGCCATTACGTGCTCAAAAACCCGGAAACGAATGTTCTCAGCCATTGACGTTGCACTGGCGATAGCGTCCGGAGAAAGTGATACATCAGAATGAGCATTCATTTCCTAATCCTAGCAACTTGTTAGTTGTCCTACAACTATTTATTGCAGATCTTTTGTATCGGCGCGATGCCCTAGGGTGTGGCCACTGATGCAGATGTCTGATTCGCACGCCAAGGAAGGTGCCTATGACCCACACCCCGTCGATTGAGATCCCATGGGAGCAGTTGCGACATTCCGCCGAGGAATCGAGGTCACATGCTTACGCTCCCTACTCGCAGCACCCAGTTGGTGCTGCTGCATTGACAAATACTGGCCGTATCGTGACCGGCTGCAATGTTGAGAACGCTTCTTTCGGACTTACCCTGTGTGCTGAATGTGGATTGATCAGTGAATTGATAAGAACCTCAATCACTGGTTCGAGAGAAACTTTGATTGCATTTGCCTGCGTTGGGCCTAATCCCGGCCCGCTCCTACCTTGCGGTCGCTGCAGACAATTGCTCGTTGAGCATGGTGACCCCACACTCTTGATTGATACCGACCGCGGACCGGTCCTTCTCACTGATCTCATACCCTTCGCATTCGGACCCAAGGACCTTCCCAACTCATGACCCAAAAATCATTCGCGCCACTCGGCGTCATTGCTGGCACCGGTTTTTATGATCTCCCAGAGTTAAGTGAACGGGAATCCGTCGTCGTTGACACGTTTTTCGGACAGGCCAAATGCGTAACAGGATTATTACACGGGCGAAAGACCGTATTCCTCTCCCGCCACGGCGTCGACCATTCAGTACCACCACATCTTGTGAACTTCCGCGCGAACATAGCCGCGATGAAAGAGCTGGGAGTCTCTGAGATTCTGGCAATCAACGTAGTGGGGGGCTTAGGCCCAGTTTCGGGAGATTTAGTGGTGGTAGAAGACTTCATTGACTTCACTAAGACAAGGGTGAATACTTTTTTTGATGGCACAACGCCCGAGGGCGTGGTGCACACCGACATGGGAGAGCCCTTTGATCAACGCTTGCGTCACGTGTGGATCAACGCTTGTTTGGAGTTAGATATTCCTATCATCACGACAGGTATTTATGGCGCCTACGAAGGGCCTCGATTTGAGACCCGCGCTGAAATCCGTGCCGCCCAGGGAATGGGAGTCACGGTCGCAGGCATGACGGTAGTGCCTGAAGTTATTTTGGCGAATGAACTCGCAATTCCCTACGCGTGTATTTCGCTGGTAGTGAATCCTGCAACGGGATTAGGAACTGAACCTGTCACCATTGAAGAGATTAATGTGGTGATTGAGCAAGGATCCGAGACAGTGAAGCTGATCCTTTCGTGTGCCGCAAAATCTTTGGTTTCAACTCTGGAATTAGAGGGCACAGAAGCATGATCATTTTGCATAATGCCCGCTACATCGTTACCTGTGACTCACAAGATGCGGTGCTTCAGAATGCATCACTAGTGATCAAAGACACTCAGATCATCGATCTCGGGCCAGCACAAGAGGTTAAAAACAGATACCCGGAAGCACGAGTAATTGATTTAACAGACCAATTGATTATGCCCGGATTAATTAATCTTCACACACATTTACCGATGACCCTCTTGCGCGGCGTCGCCGAAAACGTCGACTTGCAGGGCTTCTTGGAATTGGTTTGGGCGGAAGAAGCACGGATTATGGATGCTCAGGGAACCTACCTTGGTGCTCGACTTGGCGCGCTTGAATCCATATTGGCCGGTACGACTACTGCTTTGGACATGTATTTGCACCCTGCTGATAATCACAGAGGAGCCGTTGAAGTGGGGCTCCGTCATGTGACGGGTCCTGTATTCTTTTCGTTTCTTGGCCCCGATAATTTGACCTGGAATCAACGAATAGCTCTGGCGCGCGAGTGGCCACAAACCCTGCGCGACATTGGTGGACCTTATGTACCACTTGCCCTGACCCCCCATGCACCATTGACGGTTTCACCGGATCATCTCCGAGAAGTTGCCGAACTCGCGGTTGAGCAGGGGGCAATTATCACATTGCATGCTTCAGAAAACATTTCCGAGAACGAAGATACCGTCAACGCCCATGGTGATCGGCCAATAAGTCTTCTTGACGCTACCGGCATTCTCGACCTCAAGCCTGTGTTGGCCCACGGGGTGCATTTGAACGAATCAGAACTCCACCTCATTGCAGCTAAAGGTGCTTGCATCGCTCATTGCCCAGGCTCTAATCTAAAATTAGCGAGCGGTGCGGCTGATTTCGCTCAATATCGCGAAGAGGGAATCACACTTGGTCTTGGCTCGGATGGTTCCTCGTCGAGTAATGACCTTGACATGTTTGCCGTTATGAGAATGGCATCGAACCTAGCCCGATTGGTCCGTAGTGACCCGGCCGCGATTGCTGCGTCTGAGATTGTTCGAGCGGCAACCATTGACGGAGCCACTGCTCTCGGGATGGCGGAGAGAATCGGCTCCCTGGAAGTGGGCAAGGAAGCCGACGTCATTTCTATCACGCTGCGAGAACCACACATGATTCCTATTCGTGACCCGTTCACCACGATTGTTTACAGCGCCGGCCGAGCCGACGTCATTCACGTATTTGTTGCAGGTGAGCAAGTCATTGATGGTCGAAGGCCCACAAAAGTAGATGCCAAAGAGATCATGCGCGATGCACTCCGGCACATTGCGGGGGAATCTTCGTGAGTGAAACTGCTGTGAACAAATCCCTTAACGACCTTTCGGCTACTGAGGTTATCGACCTTTTGGGACTCGAATACCTTGATGGTGAAGGTGTGTGGATCAAACTTTTGTGGCGTACTCCAGAGGCCAACGCGATTTATGGCTTGCTCACCGATACTGATTTCAGTGCCTTGCACCAGCTTCATGAAATTGAGTCGTGGGTTCACGTGGCGGGTGCTCCCATTGACATGACAATCCTTCACTCCGACCACAGCGTCACTCATCAAGTTATTGGCCAGGAAGTTGGGTCAGGACAGGAGCCGCAATTTCTCGTCCCTAAAGATGCCTGGCAAGGCTCCACGTCAAGGGGGAAATGGTCGCTCGTCGTCTGCATGTTGGCGCCACCCTTTAGCGGATTTGAGTTAGCGCGGTCAGAAAACGATTTCACGCCGTGGCTGAATTCAAGAAACGACGATAAGGACCGGATTGGGCTTGTCAATCGATTAAAGGAACTCATTCGTGAGGGAAAAAATGAGCGAAAATAATGATGTCGATGCATTGGACCTCATTATCGTGACCGGGGCATCAGGACACCTGGGCCAATCGATAGTGGAGAGATATCTTGCGGCGAAAAATGTGCATGTCGTCGCACTTGGCCGCGCGCGCACAGACAGGTCAATTGAACTGGAAGAAGTGTGGAGCAAACGATCGCGAGAGTTCACGTATCTGTATCTTGACCAAGTTCTTTCTACGAATCAGTCCTTGGTCGATTGTTTGAGCGAACTCTTCCCAAGGTCACGGATTAGTGCTTTGATTAATAATGCTGCGAGCCAGGACTTAGGGGCACTTTCCGAACTCACCAGCAATCAGTGGACCACGATGCTGGCGGACTCATTCCTATCGATTGTCGAGTTAACTCAGGGGCTTATTGACCATATGAGATCAGGATCTTCGATAGTCAATATTTCATCCGTTGAAGTGAGTGTTGCTTTCCCCAATCACGGTGCCTACGCCTCTGCGAAAGCCGCGCTTGAGGCCTACACGCGATCATTGGCTAATGAATACGCGCGGCGAGGAATTAGAGCAAATGTCGTTGCGCCCGGGCTAATTGAGCGGGAGGGGCTTGCCCAAGCGTGGCCGCAGGGATACGCAGCCTGGAGAAACACTTCGCCAGCAGGTACTCTCGTGCTCGCAGACCAGGTGGCCAGCGTTGTCTACTTTCTCGGCAGTGAAGAGTCATCGGGCGTAAGCGGAGTAGTGATTCCGGTTGACGGCGGGTGGTTATCCAGTTCTCGTTTGTCCCTTGCGTAACAACAGCAACATTATTGTTACAAGTTGGTACCGAGACGGAGGTAGAGCGGATCAGTTGTAGGAAAGCGACTACCATTCGCTCATCTCCAGCACATGTGCCGGTTGTCTTGACGACATGCGCATCGGTGGAGTTTAACTCGCTGCACTTAAACATCGACCAACGAAGAAAGGCACTTGTATGCATCGCAAGCTACTAGTTGCTGGACTTGCCGCCGCCGCACTCGTGCTGGCCGGCTGCAGTTCAAGCACTGACACCGCAACTGACACCGCCACCGCAGAAGTAACGGCTGAGGCGACCGACGAAGCAGTCACAGAGGAAATGGCACCAGCGGTAACGACTGACGACAGCAACTGCGCTGCGCCTGAGAATTACTGCATCGGGCTTGTTACCGATACGGGCAAGGTTGACGACAAATCATTCAACCAAGCTGCGTGGGAAGGTACCCAGCAAGCTGCTACTGAAGTTGGCGGCTTCGCAAAGTACGTTGAAACCACAGATCCCAAGGATTACTTGTCTAATATTGAGCAGTTTGCTGCCAAGGATTACGACACAATCGTGACTGTTGGATTCCTTATGGGTGAAGCAAGTGTCACTGCTGCAGCTGAATTCCCCAATATCAACTTCATTGGTGTAGATCAGTTCCAAGGTGCGGAAGTTCCAAACCTGACTGGTCTGGTCTTCAGTGAAGATAAGGCTGGCTACGCGGCAGGTTACTTAGCTGGGTTAATGACTCAGACAAACAAGGTGGGCGCAGTACTCGGTACGGACACTGTTCCACCCGTGAAACTCTTTGGTGAGGGATACCGCAAAGGGATTGCTGCTGCAAACCCAGAGGCAGAAATCACCATCGTTTATCACGAACCAAACAACGCTTTCAATGATCCTGAGTGGGGTGCCGCTGAATCGAAGAAGCAGCTCACACAGGGAGCTGACGTGATTTTTGCCGCTGGTGGCAACACCGGAAATGGTGGACTTATTGAGATTGCAAAGGCTCCAGGTGCCGGAACATCAGTGTTCTGCATCGGTGTTGACGTTGATCAGTACTTCACTGTTCCTCAAGCACAGACATGTCTGTTGACCTCAGCAGAAAAGAAGCTCGTTCAAGGCACCGCAGACCTAATTCTGTTGTCCTTCGAAGGTTCTTTCCCTGGTGGAAACTACGTGGGTAATGTCGGGCTGGCTCCATTCCACGACACGGAATCAGCTGTTCCTGCTGACGTAGTGGATCAGGTGAACGCGGTTATTGCCGGTCTCGAAGACGGCAGTATTGAAACCGGTGTAGTGCTCTAAATTACGTAAAATGAGACGGGGTGGCGCAGTTTTTCGCGCCGCCCCGTTTCACGTATAAAAAGGACCTCAATCCCAGATCGAAGTTTTGCCAAGTCCCTGACCTCATGACGTGAATATGGAAGGATATTGTTGCATGTCTAGCCAAGATCCCGCCCAAACGGACTTAGGATTTACTGATCCGAATCCGCAACTTGGACCGAGATATGGGCGTATTCAAGCAATTGCCATCCCAGTTGTGTCTGTTCTACTTGCCTTTGCTGTAGGTGGCATTCTGATTTACTTCCAAGGCGTTAACCCTTTGACCGCCTATAGGGTGCTTTTTGAGGCCGCTCTGGGCGATGAAGACGGATTGCTGAGAGTCATGCAGAAATCAACGCCTCTCATCCTGACTGGCCTCGCAGTGGTGATTGGTTTACGGGTTGGTCTTTTCAACATTGGTGTACAAGGGCAGTTGACGGTAGCTGCCATTGGAACCGCATGGGCGGGATACCACTTCGACCTACCTATGGTGATTCACATCCCATTCGCCCTAGGGTTTGGCATGTTGTGTGGCGCAGCTTGGGCATCTATTGCCGGTGTCCTTCGCGCCTACCGCAACGTTTCCGAAGTCATCACCACGATAATGCTCAACAGTATCGCGATCTCTTTGGTGGACTATCTTGCAAGCCGCCCCCTGAAAGAATCTGGACAGCCAATTTCTCGAACCCCATTAATTGGTGACTCAGCCGTACTGCCAACTTTTGGGATAGTACCTAGCGGTTTTATAATCGCGCTGATCGTCTCTCTCTTTTTGGGATGGTTCCTTATTCGAACGACTGAAGGTTTTCGTTTCAACACAGTCGGCTTAAATCCAAGTGCTGCACGTTATGCGGGGATAAGCGTCAAAAGAACCATAGTTCTTGCAATGATGGTCAGTGGGGCCCTGGCCGGGATGGGTGGTGCGATAGAAACCATGGGGATAGTCGGTCGCTTTGAACCAGCTTTTAATGCCGGACTTGGTTTTGATGGAATTACTATCGCGTTATTAGCGAGAGCTAATCCAATTGCAACAATCCCTGCCGCAATACTTGTTGGAGTGCTAAGAACAGGAGCGGCATCGTTACAATTCGAGACCGGAATTGAGCCTGAAGTCGTGGACGTAATCCTGGCGCTCACTTTGCTATTTGTTGCAGCACCTATTGTTTCCCGCTACATCTTCCGCATCAACAGCAACCGCAAGCACAAAAGCAAAATGGGAGGTGGTGCGGCGTGAGAGCACGTTGGGCCTGGTCTTTAACAGCAATCATCCTTGTAGGGATTATGTTTTCCTACACTCAAGACGAGATAAAGACAACATCCGTATTGTCTTTCTCGCTGCGTTACGCCGTCCCCTTAATCATTGCGGCGATGGTCGGGTTGGTATGTGAACGAAGTGGCGTGATCAACATTGGCATTGAGGGCCAATTACTCATGAGCGCTTTCGCCGGATTTTTCGGTGCAGCTCTCACTGGCAGTTTGATTCTCGGAACACTCTTTGGAATTGGCACCGGACTCATCATGGGAGCGCTTTTTGCTGTGGGTGCCGTCTCATGGAAAATGGATCAAATTATTGCCGGCACGATTATCAATATTATTGCTACCGGTCTCACTTCATTTTTCTATGTCCAAGGTCAAGTGTTGCCAGCGAATACACCAATAGTTGCGATTCCTATTCTGAAAGACTTGCCACTAGTTGGCCCTGTGTTATTCAATAACGGGTTGTTCACTTATGCAGCGATTCTAATTGTGATCATTTTGCAGATCATGTTGTTCTTCACGATCTGGGGGTTGCGCACTCGTGCTGTCGGTGAGAAACCTAGTGCGGCTGAAACTTCGGGGATTAATGTCCAGCGCACCCGCTTCATCAACGTAACTCTCGCAGGTGGTCTCGCGGGCATTGCCGGCGCCTATCTGTCACTTGAAGCTGCCGGCACATTCGAACGTGGATTCACTGCGGGTCGAGGATTTACGGCACTGGCCATCATGATTTTTGGTGCGTGGAATCCAATGGGTGCATTTGCTGCGGCGCTCTTCTTCGGACTGACACAGGGTGTAGCTAGTCAACTACAAGCCGACGAAGTTGTCGCAATTCCCCCGCAGTTCATCAATATGTTGCCCTACGTCATGACAATCATTCTTTTGGCTCTCGTGGCCGGTCGAGTAAGACCGCCCGCCGCTGTCGGTAAACCCTATGAGAAAGATTAGGCGGCGCCATGACCAAACAACCTGTCCTTGAAGTTATCGGGCTCACCAAGCGATTTCCTGGCGTAATCGCCAATCAAGATGTTTCATTGACGATCCACGAAGGTGAAATCGTCGCGCTACTCGGAGAAAACGGTGCGGGTAAAAGCACCCTTGTCAAAATGATTTACGGCTTGTACCGACCCGATGAAGGCGAAATAAAGATCAAGGGTGAAAAGGTCCGGCTCAGCGGTCCTCGAGAAGCTATTCGGCGTGGCGTCGGTATGGTGCACCAGCACTTCCAATTAGTTCCAGTATTCACCGTTGCTGAAAACATTATCCTTGGAGATGAACCACGCAAACTTTCTTTTATTGAAATGCGTAAAGCTATAAGGGAGGTAAACGAACTCTCCAAGAAATACGGCCTAGCCGTGGACGCAAAAGCGATTGTTCAAGACTTACCTGTCGGCGCTCAGCAGCGAGTCGAAATCCTGAAGGCGTTATACAGACATGCCGATATTTTGATTATGGACGAACCTACTGCAGTTTTAACCCCGCAAGAAACAGACGAACTCCTTCAGGTAATGAAAGGTTTTGCGGCTAATGGGGTTGCCGTAATTTTTATTACGCACAAACTTCGAGAAGTCCTCGCTATCGCAGACAAGATTGAAGTTCTTCGTGGTGGCAAAGTAGTAGGGACCACCACGCCAGCAGAGTCTGACCAAGGCAAACTTGCCCAAATGATGGTTGGGCGCAGCGTGTTGCTTTCTGTCGACAAGACTCCAGCGAAACCAAAAGAAAAAGTTCTCGAACTTGTGGGCCTTTCCGCGAAAAATGATATTGGATTGCCGGCAGTTCGCGGTGTGGATCTTATAGTTCGAGCTGGGGAGATCGTGGGAATCGCCGGAGTAGAAGGTAATGGCCAGCGCGAACTTGTTGAAGCGCTTACCGGTTTGCGTAAATCAACCGCGACATCAATGGTAATTAATAACTATAATGCGATCGGTGCTAGCCCACATAAAATTCACGGATTTAAGGTTGGTCACATTCCTGAAGATAGAGAGAAAGACGGCCTAGTTGGTCCTTACTCGATCGCCGACAACATGGTGTTGAACCGATTCGATGAACCTCAGTTCTCGAAGCGCGGAATTCGCAATATGGATGCTGTTAATAGTCAAACTACTCGACTAGTTGCAGAATTCGATGTGCGCACCCCATCGATTAAGACGTCAGTTGAATCCCTCTCCGGAGGGAATAAGCAAAAAGTAGTGATTGCTCGCGAGTTATCAGCAGAGCCGACATTTCTCATTGCTTCACAGCCCACTCGAGGTGTCGACGTCGGTTCGATTGAGTTCATTCATTCACAAATAGTGGCGGCTCGTGATAAAGGGGCCGGAGTGCTCCTCGTCTCGGCTGAGCTCGACGAGATTCTTAGTCTGTCGGATCGAATTTTGGTCATGTATGACGGCCAGATAGTGGCTGAACTTGACAGTGAAAACGCTGACCGTGTCGAGATTGGCCGTCTGATGGCCGGCGGGAATTCATCCGTGAGCAACCATGAGTGACCATGGTTGAACCATTCGCAGCCGTTGACGTCATCAAGGCCAAGCGCCAAAAACAAGTCTTGAGCAAACCCCAAATCGATTGGGTCATTGACGCTTACACGCGCGGCGCTGTTGCCGACGAACAAAT
>Ga0209491_10002497_pt1 | contig 32764 bp, 18 predicted proteins | sample BON02_FD_187213 | JGI IMG/M metagenome (GOLD analysis project Ga0209491, IMG submission 187213) | Freshwater microbial communities from Lake Bonney liftoff mats and glacier meltwater in Antarctica - BON-02 (SPAdes) (version 2) | ecosystem: Environmental > Aquatic > Freshwater > Ice > Glacier... | reverse complement strand
CGCTCTCTCGATTTGCTCACGCCCGCCCCCCCACTCTTCGAGCCAATTAGATCGTCAGCTCCGCTCTTTGAGGCCGTCTTCATACACAGCATCCGTGATCGTCCGGCAGTGGAGCCGCACACGTTTCTCTGCGCGCGGGATCATCGACAACGGATCGCGGATCGGAAAACGTGCGACCGCGACCGCGACCTGCGAAAAAACACCACTCGCCCGCCGACTGCGCGGGAGCCTAGCCTCTGCCCCTTCCAATGCCGCGATCGGCGGTACTCGTGTCGTCCGCGGCGACGTCGGATGGGACGCGCGCGCGCCGGCGACGCGCGAGGGGCGCTCGCCTGAACCGCGCGGATGCGGCGCTGTCTCTCGTCCTCGTCGCCCTCGTGGCGGCGTCGGCGCCGGTGGCGTCGGTGGCGTCAGCGTCGGCCGGCGGGGACAACGGCAGCAGCAGCAGCATCATCGCCGAGGGCGCCAGGCGCCTCGAGGTCGACGCCGGGCGCGTGGTCCGCAACGTGAGTTCAGGTCCGGAGGTCAAAAACGAGAGACAGAGAGAGAGAGAGAGAGAGGGCAGCCCCCGTGAGACGTCGCTGCCCGGCAACAGGCCGTGCGCGCTCGCTCAAACCAAACCCAAAACCCAAACACCAAACACCAAACACCAAACCAAACACCGGATTCAAACTCAAATTAACAACAACGACAGCTCCTCGAGCTCGCCACCCACTCGGACGACCCCAACCCGGCCGTCACCCGCCTCGTCTTCTCGCCGGCCGACGCCCAGGCCCGCGCCATGGTGCGCCGCCTGATGCGCGACGAGGCCGGATTAGTCGTCCGCGAGGACAGTGTCGGAAACATCTACGGCACGTGGCCCGGCAGCGGCGGCGGCGGCGGCACGTGGGGCGGCGGCGGCGGCGGCGACGGCGGCAGTGCGGGCGACGGGCAGCGCCTCGGCGCGGTGCTCACGGGGTCGCACTGCGACGCCATCCCGCTGGCGGGCGCCTACGACGGCACGCTCGGGGTGGTCGGGGCGATCGAGGCGCTGGCGGCGCTGCGGCGCGCGGGCTTCAGGCCCTTGCGCCCGCTGGCCGTAGTCATGTTTACGTCCGAGGAGCCGACGCGCTTCGGCCTGTCTTGCAGCGGGTCGCGCGCCATGGCCGGGGCGCTCGACTTGAAGGTGCTGACGGCCCTGCGCGACGCCAACGGCACGGGCTACCTCGAGGCGGCGCGGGGGGCCGGGTATGGCGCCGCGTCGGCAGAGGCGATGCTGGCGGGCGCGCGCGTCGAGGAGGGGGCGGTCGATTATTTCTTGGAGCTGCACATCGAGCAGGGGCCCGAGCTCGAGCGCGAGGGCCTCGACGTGGGCGTGGTCACGGCCATCGCGGCGCCCGCGGCCCTCGAGGTGGCGTTCAGGGGCCCTGGGGGGCACGCGGGCGCGCTGCTGATGCCCGGGCGGCACGACGCGGGCCTTGCGGGCGCTGAGCTGGCGCTCTCGGTCGAGCGGAGGGTTTTGTCGACCGGCAGCCCCGACACGGTCGGCACCACGGGCAGGTTCGAGGTGTCTCCGGGGGCGGTCAACTCGGTGCCCCGCGCCGCGACCCTGGGCATCGACATCCGAGACACGGACGGCGCCAGGCGCGACGCCGTCGTCGCCGCCGTGCTCGACGACGCCCGCGAGCTCGCCGCGCGCCGGGGGGTCGGCGTCGACGCGCGCGTCGCCAACCAGGACCCGCCAGCGGCCTGCGCCGACGACGTCCAGGCGGCCGTCCAAGCCTCTGCCGACGCGCTCGGATACAGCTCCAAAAGGATGGTGTCGCGGGCGTACCACGACGCGCTGTTCATGGCGCGCGTGGCTCCGACAGGGATGGTCTTCGTGCCGTGCCGCGAGGGGTGGTCGCACCGGCCGGACGAGTCCGCGTCCGAGGGGGCGATCGGAAAGGGGGTGCGCGTTCTGGCGCTGGCGATGGCGGAGCTGGCCGGGGGAAAGTTTGGTGCGGCGACGACGGGGGATGAGGCGTCGAAAGACGAGCTCTGAGAGTGCTGCTTTTTTATCTTTTGATCTTTTGATCTTTTGATCTTTTGATCTTTTGATCTTTTGATTGTTTGTTTTTGCGCGTTGTTGGCGTTGGCGAGTAAACACGCTCGCGTTTTTTATTTCTGTTGGGCTTGGCGACGCGTCAGTCAGGTGAGGAAAGTCACATCTCTATATGTCTGGTGTACAAGAGCGTCTTGCGCTTCCATGTCACTCTTCCGGTCGATGTCGCAGGTCAGTCAATACAGTCAGGTGTAGTCACGCGCGCTTTTTCTCGCCCTCGACAGTGATCGCGACCGCGACGCGCACCCGACCCGACGGAAACGGCGCGGGCGCGGCGGCCGGCGCCGCCGCCGTCACCGAGACTTCGATCCTCGCGGGCGCGCCAGGAGGGGGATCGTCGGCCTGTTCCCCCTCTTCTTCCCCTGTCGCGCGCTGCTGCCGCCGCCGCCGCCGCCACACCGCCTGCGTCCAGCCCGCCGCCCCGAGCACCGACAGCGCCGACCCGAGCGCCGCCAGGCCCGCTGCCGGCGGCGCCACGGCGCCGCCGCCCAGACCCGGCCCGACTGCGGGAGACGGAGCCACCGCCGCCGTTGCCGCCGCCGCCGCTCCGACAAACACCGCGAGCGCCTTGACGTTCCCCACCGCCGCAAAGGTCGAAGCGCGCAGGCGCGCCAGGCAGCGGAACTGCGACACGTTGACGGCGACGGCGCACGCGGCGCTGGCGGCCACCCAGAAGAGGGAGGCGCCAGGGCCGCCGCCGCCGTCGCTTACGCTGCCGCCGCTGCCGCTGCCGCCGCTGCTGCTGCCGCCGCTGCTGCTGCTGCCAGCGTCAATGATCGAGGAGGAGGAGGAGGAAGAGGCAAAGGGGAGGGGCGGGTCGAGCAGCGGCGACAGCGCCAGCAGCATGAGCGCCTGGCAGGGCGCCGTCTGCGCCAGCAGCGCCGCCGGCGTCATCAGGTTGCCGCCGCGGCCGCCGCGCCCCCCCGGGCGGAGCGCCGAGGCGGTGGCGCACAGCTGCAGCGCCGAGAGCAGCGTGGCGAGCGCGGCGGCGGCGACCCCCGCGCCGGAGAGGCGGGCGCGGTCGGCGGCGCAGACCAGGAGGGCGCCGGCGGCCAGGGCGGCCAGCGAGAGCGCGCGCGGCAGGAGCGAGGAGGGGGGGCCGGGGCGCCGCCCCGCCGCAGCGTCTCCGCCGTCGCCGTCGCTGCCAACGCCGATGCCGCCGCCGCCAGCGAGCGCCGCCGCCGCCCGCTCGACCAGCGCCACCGCGGGCGCGACCATCATCTTGCTTGCCTGGAAGACCCCCACGCTGTTGCCGCGCAGCGACAGGTTGACCGCGGCCACGGAGAGGGCGCTGATGGCCGAAAAGCGCAGCGCTTCCGCGAGGGGGAGCCGCGGCGGCGCTTCCTGCTGCTGCTGCTGCTGCTGTTTGTCCCGCCGCCGCCGCCGCCGCCGCCGCCCGAGCGCCGCCGCGCACACGAAAAAGTGGAGGGCGCTCAGGGCGACGGGCCGCGGGAAGTGGCTCAGGGCGCGCTTGTTGACAAAGACGATGGCCACGGACGAGGCGACGTTGAGCGCGAGCCACCAGGCAGACGCGTCGCCGCGCGGCGGCGGCGGCGGCCGAGGAGGAGGCGCGCTGCCGTCGGGGGTGGCGGCGGCGGCGGCGGCAGAGAGCGCCCTGACGACAGGGCCTGCCGCTGCTGCTGCGCCGGCGCCACCGGCCCCTCCCCCGCTGCCGCTGCCGTTGCTGCTGCTCGTGCGCCGCCGTTGCAGAGGGGCGCGGCGCGGCACCAGAGAGGGCGGCGGCGACCAGGGCGCGGAGGAGGAGGAGAGCAGCGAGAAGAGCGAGAGATGCGCCGCGCGGCGCGGTGCCGCGTCGGCGACGGCGGCGTCGTCAGCGGCGACGGCGGCGGCAGCGGCGGCGGCGGGGACCGAGACGTCCGCGGCCGGTGCGACCGCCGCGTCGCACGCCATCCCCTTGCGCGAAGCCTGGGTCGATGCTGATGCTGCTGCTGTTTTTGTTGTTTCAGGCCGTGGACGTGGTCTCGATTTCTCTTGATGCTTTTTTTAGAGACCTTTTTCTCTCCTTCCGCTTCTTCCGCAAAGAGGAGTTGCGCGGATGCGGGGCTCCAAGCTTTGATCGGTAGGCGGGCGCTTTCCAAGGGGTCAGTTCGGGTGTTTCCGTTGCGTTTGACGCTTTGTGATTAAGGATTGGTCCTGGATTGGTGCGAGGAAGAGTCAAAGATTCCTGTTGTTGCTTTTTTTTCGCGTCGTCGGCGGGACGGTCGCTCGTCGTCGTCGCGCGCCCCCCTCTTCTCTGCGAAACGCCGCCGCGCCTCTTCTGCTCAGAAACGCCAATCTCCAAACAAACCCACCACGCCGAAAAGCACCCAACCATGCTTCTACAACGGCGACACCAGCAGCAACCGCCGCCGCCGCCGCCGCCGCCGCCGCCCGCGTGGCGCGTGGCGTCCGTTCAGATCCAAAACTTCAAGGCCGTCGCCGGCCCCGTGACCCACCACCTGGTCGCCGCCGCCGCCCTCACCGCCGTCACCGGACCAAACGGCAGCGGCAAGTCGACCCTTTTAGAGGCGATCGCTTTCGCCCTCGGCGCCGCCGCGTCGCAACTTCGCGTCGGGTCGTTTGCGGAGCTCTCGGCGGCGGGCGACGGCGACGGCGGCGGCGGCGGCGGCGGCAACGGCGGCCGCGCTGCCGCCGTTGCCACGGCAACGACAAACCCACCAACAACCCACGTCGAGCTGGTGCTGGCCTCGAGCGCGGGCGGCCAGACCACGCGCCTTGAGGCGTTTTTGGTGCCGCCGTCGGCTGCGGCGGCGGCCGGGAGGCGCGACGACCAGCAACACGGCGACGGTGGTGGCGACGACCAGGACGCGGCGGCGGCGGCGACTGGCCAGGGCGGCGCCGCACCCGCGGTGGTGCGCGCGTTCAAGGTCGACGGCCGCCCGCACGCGCCGGCCTACGTGCGCGCCCTGCTGCGCGAGCGCGGCCTGTGGATGGGCGCCGCCGAGGGGACGTCCGCCGCCTCTTCCTTCTCCTCGTTCGTTCGCCAGAGCTGCGTCGCTGGCCTCGCCAGCGCGAGCGCGGCCAGCCTCGGCGCCGCGCTCGCTCGGGCCAGCGGCCTCGCGCGCTTCGACGAGGCGAGCGCCGCGGCGCGGCTCGAGGTGCGGCGCGCCAAGGCGGCCGCGGCGGCGGCGACCGAGGCGGCGGCTGCGCTCGAGGGATCGTTGCGAGAGGGGGACGCAGCGCGCGAGGCAGGCGAGCGGCGGACGGCTGCCGAGGCGGCCGCGCGCGTGCTGCTGCCCGCGGCGAGGGCTTTGCTGGCGCAACGGGAGGTGGAGGCGCGCGGTGCGCTTGCGGAGGCCGGCCTGCGGCTGGCCGATGCCGAGAGCGCCGCCGAGCAGGCGCGCGCACGCGCAGCGCAGCTCCAGGCGGGCATTGTCGGGGGGGAGCAAGACGACGTCGACGAGGGCGACAACAACGACGACGAGGACGAGGGGGCAGCAGAGGAAGGAGGAGGGGGCCACCTTGTCAGCGCCGACCTGCGCCGCGCCGAGCGCGAGGCCCAAGACGCGCGCCGCGCGATCGAGCTGCTGCGCGAGGCCGACGAGCGGGCGGCGGCGGCGGCAGCTGCGGCGACGACGGCGGCAGCGGCTGGGGGAGCCGGCGGCGGCGGCGCTGGGGGGAGCAAGAGCGGCAGCACCGCGGCCGACCCGGCCGCCGCAGCCGCCGCCACGGCCGCCGCCCTGCTGGTCGCCCGGCGCCGCGCCGAGCTGCGCGCCTGCCGCGATCAAGATGACGGCGACGACGACCATGAGGAGGGAGAAGAGGGGCGGGACGACGGCGGCGCCGCCGCCGCCGAGCGCCAGGCGGCCGCCGCCGCGTCCGACGCCGCCGCTGCCGCCGCTCGCCTGCGCGCGTGCCTCGGGGGCGGCGCCCTGTCGCTTTCGACCAACCACCGCCTCCTCGTCGACTGCTTCCGCGTCAACGGCCGGCAGGCCGGCCCCGGCGAGCTGGCCGCGCTGGCGGCGGTGGCGCCGCCCTCGCTGCTGCGCGTCGCCGTGACGGCGACCACCGCTGACGCGGCCGCGCTGCTGCGGTCGGCCGCGTCCTCCTCTGCCGCTTCAACGGCGGCGGCGGCTGCCTCCCGCGGCTGCGCCGGGGCTCCCGCGCCGCCGCCCCTGCGCGTCTGGCCGCTCGACCGCCTCGCGGGCGCCGACCCGCGCCAGGCCCGCCGGCAGCGCGCGGCCGCGGCGGAGCTCGGGGGCGGGCGCGCACGCCGCCCGCTCGACGGCCTGCTGCTGCCGCTGCTGTGCGCCGCGGACGCCGCCGCCGCCGCCGCCGCCGGCGGTCCCGCCGCGCCGCCCTTGGCCCCGGCCCTCGAGCGCGCCTTCGGACGCCACATGATCGCCGCGGACGAGGCCGCCGCCGCCGAGCTCGCGACTCGGCACGGCATCGCGTCCGTCACGCTCGGGGGCGGCATGATCAGCCGGCCGGGCGTGGTCGAGGGGGGCGGAGGCGGGGGCGCCGGGGGCGGCGGCCCCGCCCTCGCGGCGTGGCGCGCAAAAGCGGCCAGCGACGCCGCGGCGGCCGAGGCCGAGGCGCGCGCGGGCGAGGCGGCCAGGCTGGCCGAGCGCGCGGGGCGCCGGGCGGCGGCGGCGACGTCGCTGAGGGAGGCGCTCGAGGCCCAGGGGCGCCTCTCGGCGGCGACGGCGGCGGCGGCCGCATCTGCTGCTGCTGCTGCTGCTGCCGCTGGTGGTGCCGTCATCGAGAATGACGACGACGAAGCCGAGGCCGCCGCCGAGGAGGCGCGGCTGCAGCGCGACCAGCTCGCCCTGCTGGCGGCGAGCGCGGCACGGCGGCTGCCGGCGCTGGAGCTCGAGGCGGGGCGGCTGCGCGCCGAGGTCTCGCGCGCGGAAGCGCAGCGGGCGGCGCAGGCGGCGCGGCGGCGCGCCGACCGCGCTGCGGCCGAGAGCGCGCGCCGCGAGTCGGCCGCAGCGCTCCGCGCCGTGTCCGAGGCGCAGGCGGCGGCCGAGGCGGCGGGGCGCGCGCTGCGGGCGGCGGAGCAGCGGGCCGGCGAGGCCGGGGGCGCGCGGTCGGCGCTCGAGGAGAAATGGGCGGGCGTCAGCATCGTCGGCACGGCGGCCGTTGCTGCTGGTGACGATGGTGACGGTGACGATAGTCTCATGGCTGCCGACGCCGACGGGCCGCCGGACCAGGCGCTGCTGCGGCGCCTGGCGCGAGCGCGCGAGGAGCTGCTGCTCCGGGGGACGACGGCTGGGGGCGGCGGCGGCGGCGGCGGCGGCGGCGGCGCTGGCGGCACCACCACGGCCGCTCAGCTGCACCGGAGCGAGCACGAGCAGCGGCAGCGGCAGCGCCTGGCGGCCCTGCGCTCGGCCTCCGCGGCCTTGGGGGAGGCTGCCGCGGCCCTCGAGAGCTCGGGCATGTCCGGGCCCGACGCGTGGCGCGCGGCCCTCCGCGCGCACGCGCGCGCCTTTGCGCGCGTGGCGGCCGAGTTTGGCGTGCTGGCCGCCGGCCTCGTCCCAGGTCTCGAGGCGCGCCTGGTGGCGTCCTCGGGCGGGGAGGAAGGAGGCGCAACCGTCGAGTTTCGCTACGCGGCAGCAGGCGGCGGCGGCGGCGGGACAGGAGGGGCCGCTGCTGCCTCTGCCTCTTGGCGGGCGGCGCTCTCCGAGCTCAGCGGCGGGCAGCGCTCTCTGCTCGCGCTCGCCCTGCTGCTGTCGATCGCGCGCTGCGCCGGCTCCGGGCGCGGCGCCCGCTCGGCGCTGCTCATGCTCGACGAGGTGGACGCGGCCCTCGACGAGTGCAACCAAGCGCGCGTGGGCGCGTTGCTGCGGGCGCTGGCCGAGGGGGAGAACGGTGGTGGTGGCGTTGGTGGCGGCGGCGAGGGCGGCGGCGTCGGCGGCGGCAACGGCGTCCGCGGCTCGCGCTCGTGCCAAGTGCTCGTGATCAGCCACAGCCCGGCCCTGCTCGAGGCGGCGGGCGGGTCGGCGGCGGTGCTGGACGTGTCCAAAGGGGTGCAGGGGGGTGGGCGGGCCGCAGGCTTCGTCGTCGCTGCTGACACCGCTGCGGCGGCGGGCGGGGGGCGCGACCGCGGCGGCGGCGGCGGCAAAAAGCGCGTCGGAAAGGCCGCGCGGCGCTGAGCGTGTCTGAAATGTTCGTTCTTGCTTACTTACTTCGAGAGGAGAGAGAGGCGGTCGTGGTGACGAGGACGACGACGACGACCCAAAGACGAAAAAACGATACCAATTCGTAAAAGACGCACGCCGCCTTCACGCATTTTCCGGCTCCCCCTCGCTGTCGCCCTCGCTCTCGTCATCGCCCTCGCTCCTCTCGCTGCCGCCGCTGCTGCTCTCGGCCTCCCGCTGCCCGCCGCCCCCCAGCTCGCGCAGCTCCCGCTCGAGCGCCGCCGCGCGCGCGCGCTTTTCCTCGACCTCGCGCTCCGCCTCCCTCAGCTCTGTCACGTCCAGCGCCAGGTCGACAAAGCTCTCGTGCGCGCGCCAGCTGCAGAGCTCGGCGGGCCGCGCGGCCAGATCGGCCTGCTGGCTCGCGCTCAGCGACGCCGCGAGCGGGAGCACGCGGGCCGCGTTCTCCGGCAGCACCGGCGCGCCGGACGCCAGCAGCTCGGCCATCGTGCAGCGGCACCGCTCATGCACGCGTAAGTCTTCTGCCTCGGACGGCGGGACCCTGTGGATGAGCCACCTCGCCAGTAGCTCTCGCTCTCGTCGGTCATCCCCCGAGCGCGACGCGTTTTGGATGAGGAACGGCGCAGGATCTTTTGAAATAGCGGCCAGTGCTCGTCGCGCAGCCAGTAACCTCCTCCACCGCAAGCCTCGATCAAGGGCGTGCTGCCGTACTTGTCGATCACGTCAACCGAAGCGCCTCGGTCCAGCAGCAGGCGCGTTGCCGCCATGCCACTCGCGCTAACAAATGCAAAGAGCGGAGTCCGCCCGTCGTCGGCTCCAGTGTCGACGGCCGCGCCCGCGTCCAGCAGCAGCGCCACCATTTCGGCGCCCTCGCACCGGTGTAATGCGGTGTAGCCGTCGCTTGGGCTGCGCTCGTCCACGGGCGCGCCCGCCTCCTCGATCAGGAAGGGCGCGAAGCGGGTGTTGTTGTGGGAGGCCGCCATCATCAGCGGCGTATAGCCATGGTTGTTGAAAACGCCCGAGGTGCGCGCGCCCGCCGAGACAAGCAGGTCGCGCGCGGCTTTCTCCTCCTCGTCGTCGTAGCGACAGCTGCATCGCGCGCGCGAGCCGAATCGCGCCAGCCAGATGATCAACGTCTCGCCCCATGCGTCTCGTGCATCGACGTCCGCGCCGCCCTCCCGAAGCAGGACCTCGAGGCAGCCGAGCTGCGGCGCTCCGATCATTGAAAAGGTGGCGACACGGTCCGAGCGGAGGCCGAGCGGCAGCGGCGGCGCGAGGCAAACGTGGGCGGTGGGTGGTGCTGAAAGCATCGCCTGAGCCGTAAGACTGTTCCTCGATCTTCTCCATGGCGTCGTGGCCGTTGCGAAGCAACGCGCGCACGCTCTCGACCTGGCCGTACGCGATGCAGACCGCCAAGGGGGTGAGCTTGCGGTAGCTGCCAAAGATGCCGCCGACGTCGGCGCCGGCCTCGACCAGCGCGCCGACCAGGTCGCCGCGCCTCTGGCGGTGCGCGGCCTGCAGCGGCGTCTGGGTCGCGGTTGGGCCGCGGTTCACGGCAAGCGCGCGGGGCACCTCGTCTGCATGCGCGCACTCCTCGATCACGCGCCGCAGCTCCTCCTCGCTGGCGCCGCTGGCGACCGCGTTGTAGACGCGCAAAAAGTCGCAGGCGTCGCTGCTGAGGCCGCCGGCCGCTGCTGATGTTGTTGCTGTTGCCGCCGCCATTTGCTTGCTGGTCGCGCTTCGTCTTTGTTCTTGAGCGTTGGTGCGCGGACAGGTTGAATTGTGTGGGATGATCAGGATGCTGTTGGAGGCACGCGCACAGCGAGCGGGCGGAGGGGAAAGAAATGAGCGGTGACGACGGCGGCGCTAATGTTGTTTTGTGGGGGGGGGGGGGGAGGAGCGAGCCAAAAGCGCCAACGCCGAGCTGCCTTCGTGTTCGCTGTGCGTCGATAGCGTCTTGGCGTCTTGGCGTTGTGTGTGCGCGCCGTCTGTCGGAATGCGTGTGTTGGTACAGTTTCTGTTGTTGTTGCCTTTTGTGTCTCTTCTGTCGAGCGGCGAGAGATTTTAGGAGGAGCGGCGGCGCTCGTCGTCTCGTCGGTCGCTCTTCCCTCGTCGCCGCCGCCACGCAATCCTCACAGTCGTTTGGGGCGTTGTTTTTGTTCCTTGTTTTCCTCCTCCGACAGCTTTGTTTAGTTCGTTCTATAGAGAGTCTCAACACGCCTTGGTCTTGGCCGTCGCACCAGCACCCCCGGTTCGGATCACCGCGCGCGTGTGCGGTTGCTCCCGCTGCTCCTGCTGCTCCCGCTGCCGCGCCCCCTGTCGCCGGCGCCCCACAGCGGCCGCGGCCGCCGCCGCCGCCCAGGCCAACGACCACGCCAGCGCCGCCGCCGCCAGCGCCGCGTCCGCGTGCGACGTCTTCCACCACGGCATCGTCGCGCCCGCCGTCGCCAGGTAGGGGCCGTCCCCGCGCACCCGCGCCGCCATCTCCACCAGGTCGGCCGCCCGCGCGCGGTACGGCAGCCGCGCCGCGCCCGCGCGCAGTCGCCGCGAGGCCGCCGCCGCCCCGCGCGCCAGCTCGCCCCCGCCCTCGCCCCTCTCCATCGCCCGGCGCAGCGCCGCCGCCAAGACCCTCGCCCCCTCGTCCCGCCCCCTGTCCCCGCGCGCGAGCAGCAGCCCTTTCGGCACAAGCACCCCCCGCCCCTGGTCCGCCGCGTAGCGGATCATCTCCCCCTGCCCCGCGATCAGCGGGACGCCGACGACGGGGACGCCGTGCCAGGCCGCCTCTGCCACCGAGAGGTACCCCCCCTGCGTCAGGAAGGCGCGGACGCTGCGGTGGGCGAGCGCGTCGTTCTGCGGGAGCCAGGGGGAGGGGCGGACGACGCCGAGGCGCACGGCGTGGGCGAGGGTGAGGATCGCGGCCGTCGGCGCCGCCGGTGCGCCGGCTGGCGCGAGAGCTCCGTTGCCGCGGGCGTCGCCGCTGCTCGCTCCCTCCTCCTCCGCTCCGGCCGCCCCGCCGCCGCCGCCGCCGCCGCCAAGCTCCACCTGCTCCTCGAGCGTCAGCTTCCACAGGAAGCGCGCGCGCGGCTCCGCGGCCAGCAGCTCCGACCACGGCAGGGAGGCGTACCCGTCGCCGTAGGCCACGCGCATCAGCGCGTCCAGGACCGTCCGCGACGCGCGGGCGGGCGCGCGGAGGGAGCCGCCAAATGACACCAGCGCGACGCCCAGCGGCGGCGCGCCCCCGCCGCCCTGCCCGTCCAGCCACCACCGCAGGTCCCCCGGCAGCGGCCTGGCCTCGGCCGGCAGCACGGGACCCACGTAGTGGGACAGGGGCGCCACGGGGCGCGGCGGCTCGAGCGCAAAGTGCGAGTTGACGAGCAGCAGCAAGGGCTGCGAGTAGGGCCACAGCGGAGGGCCGCCGCCCCCCGCGACGCCCTGCCGGCGCGCCGCCGAGCGCATGGGCCCCCAGGGGTGGCCGTAGGCCCAGGCGAGCGCGAGTCCCGAGGCCGAGGACGCGGCCAGGTTGGCCAGGCGCTGGACCAGCGACATGGAGCCGTCGGTGGGGAAAAAGGTGCCGAGGGCGGGCACGTAAGAGGCGGGCGAGCGGCCGCCGTACACCAAGGGCTCGTGCAGGGCGGCGGCGGTGCCGACGTCCAGGTCGACCGAGGGGGGAATGATTGTTGGCGCGCGCCTCTTCTGGGGCCTGGACGAGGGGGCAGACGAGGGGGCGGAGGAGGAGGACGATTGGACTTTGTCGTCGCTTTTTTCGTCGTCGTCGTCGAGCGGCGCGGCGCCCACCTTGAGCGGCAGCAGCGGCCCCCAGGCGAGCGGGTCGACCACGAACAGGGGCGGCGCGGGGGGCGCGTCCCGCCCCAGGCCGCCGTCGTGCCCGCCAGAAAGTTCGGCGGCGATGGCACGGGCCACCACCCGCCGCAATCCCCGGATCAGCCGCACGTCCGCGAGCACCGCCTCTGAGCGGGCGGCCAAGGCGCGCAGGATGAGCCAAAGCGTCACGGCGGGCGGGGCCTCGGCGACGGAGCGCTTGTCGCGCTCGACGGCCTCGCAGTCGAGGGCGTACTCGTGCCACGTGATGCGGCGGGAGGGAGGATTGGGGGAGGAGAAGGGGAGGGAGGGGGAGGACGGGGCGTCCTCGCGCCGCAGCGGCTGCGGCTGCGGCGGCGACGAGAACGACGACGACGGCGCGCGGGCCGAGCTGCCGTCCGGCGAGCGCGCTGCCGCGCCGTCCTCGCGTCGCCCGTTGGGAGGAGCCCCGAAGGCCTCGCCCGCCCCGTCCGGCGGGCCGCAAGGCGGCCGCGCAGGGGCCCCAGAGCCCTCGCCAGGCGCCGCTGCTTCCTGCCCCTCCTCGCCGTCGGCCGACGTCCCTGTCGTTACGATGTCCGGCCCCGCCCCCATGCCCGCCTCTGCCGGGGGCGAGAACATTCCGTCGACGCTCCGCTCGGCAAAGGGCCGGTGGCAGGCCGGCGTGAGGAAGTGGACGTCGTGCCCGCGGAGGGCGAGCTCGCCCGCGACCGACAGGTAGACGAGCATGTGCGTGCGCTCGCCCAGCGGGTAGAAGACCAGCGTGTGCGGCGGCCCGGACGGCGGGCGGTCGGGCGCAAAGAGCTCGAGAGAGGGAGTGGCGATGAGGGCGCGGCTGGCGGCGAGCGGCGGCGGCGGCGTTGTTGGCGGCGGCGGCGGCGGCGCTGTTGCCGCTGCTGATGCTGCTGCTAAAGGCACGAGGATGAGGACCAGCGTCGGAATCAGCACCATGCTCGCCACCATCGACGCGCCGCGCGCGCCTGCTCGCGCGCGCATGGTCGTTGTGGTGGCGCGCAGAAGAGAGAGAGAGCTGTCGCGGCCAACAGATGGTGGTTGGGGGGTCGTTTGATCGTTTCGGTGTTCCTCGCTCTCTCTCCGCGGAGGATGATTGATGATGGGTCGGGGGAGTCCCGCTGCCTATAACAAGATGATTTGTGTCTAGTCTACATGCGTGCTTGTGTGTTTGCGCGGGGGTGGCGTTTGCAGCAAACGCGCCAACGGGTGGCTGTTCGAGAGCGGCAGCGCGAACGGGACGACCCCGCCGCACGACAAAAAAACGCAAAACAAAAAAAACCAAGTCACGGAAGAGGGCGAAATCACCTCGCCACCCCCTTGTCGTCCAGCCACCCCCGCAGCAGCCCCGTCGCCCGCTTGTTCAGCTTCTCCCGCAGGTCCGACACCGCCTGCCGCGCGCGCCACGTCTCCCGCGGGTCCTGCTTCCCGACCCCAAACATAACGTCCACCTCGGCCTGCCCCTCGCGCCGGTAAAAGACGGCCGCCCGCTCGATCATGGTGTACGTGTCCAGGAAGCGGTCGTCCGCGATCATGGGCACGCCCGTGATCATGCTCGAGTAGACGGTCGAGGAGAACTTGGACTCGTAGTAGAGGGGCGACGCGAGCATGGGCACGAGGGCGAGCGAGTGCGCGACCACGTCGTAAAACACGGGGTAGGGCGGGTTCTTGTAGACCGCCACCACGTCGCGCACGCCGGCTTGTTGGTTTTGTTTTGTTTTGTTTTGTTTTTTGTGTTTTTTGTTTTGTTTTTGTGTTTTGTTTTGGTTGTTGATTGGGTGTTGTTAGTTGATGGTTTGGGGAGGGGTCGGGCGGCGTGTTTGTGATGAGCTAGGGGGACAGGGCAAGAACTCGGGCGGGCGAGCGAGCGCGGCGCACGAGGGCGAGATAATCCGCCGACCAAAGAAGAACGAAAAAACCAAACCAACTCACGCGGCACGAAAAACTTCTCCACGGCCTCGCCCAGGATGTTGAGCCGGAACGACGCGAGCGAGTGCCGCCCGTGCTCCCCGCGGTAGGCCGCGATCTGCCGCCACACCGCGCCATAGTCCCGCCGCGCGCTCTCGATCCGCCCCTGCACGCTAAACCCTTTGAGGCACGACGGGCCGCCGCCCGGCGCCGCCGCGTCCAGCAGGTCCTGCATGCCGCACGCCCGGGTCGCCGCGTACGGATAGACCGGGAGCATCCACACGGGCTCGACCGCCCCGCCCGCCCCTCCTGCCGCCGCCGTGCGGTTGCGGATGTAGCGGGCCACGTGGGGCGCCAGCGTCGTCAGCGGCACGCCCGCGCTCTCGCTGAGCTTGCGAAGCCGCGCAAAGTCCGCCTCGGGCATGTGGGCGTTGTGCACGTACAGCAGCGTCACCTTCGGACGCATGGCCGCGACCACCTGCTCCACGTACGGTATGTGGTACTCGGGCGACAAGAACCAGGCCAGGTCGTAGCGCTCGCGGCCGTCGTACTCCTTCAGCTGCCGCCACTGCACGCCAGGGGCGCCCCTCATCCAGCTCGCGAATCCGTACCAGTTGGCCGCAAGGACCTTCGCGGGCAGGTAGACGTGCACGTCGAGGGAGGTGAGCGAGCGGAGGACGTGCATGGCGCCCGCGACCACCTCGAGGTGGAACTGCACCTGGTTGATGACCGCGAATTTCAGAGCGGGCGCGTCCGGGTTGGGGTAGCGCGGCGACGCCTGCGCCTGCTGCTGCGATTGCTGCGACGACGATGGTTGTTGCTGCTGCTGCTGCTGCTGACGTGGCGCTGTGGCCGACGTCGACGTCGGCGTGGATGCCGCGCCTCCTGCTGCTGCTCCTCGATCGCCCGCCGACGTGGTCCCTTCTGCGGCGGCCGGCCGCGGGTCGGCGTCCTGCCCTTTGGCGGGGGCCACTGCGGCGGCGCGGGCCGGGGCGCCGGCGAGCGCGAAGAGGAGGAGGACGAGGGGGAGGGCGAGGAGGAGCGAGGCGGCGCGACGGCGGCGGTGGCGGGGGCTGCTGCCGCCGCCGCCGCCGCGCGAGCCTGGCCGAGCCGACGCCATCGTCGTCGCTGCTTCTGCGGCCCGCGCTCGTCCCGCTCCCGCATTCCGGCCCGCTCCCGCTCCCGCTCCTGCCGGCGCGCCCGGCGCCGCCGCCGCCGTCGCTCCTGCTGCCGCCATATGGTCCTCTGGCCCGCTTCTTTGCGACCCCAGACAAGTGGTGGCGGTGCTGCTGCTGCTCCTCGGGTGCCGGCGCGGGTGCTGCTACTGATCCTCGGTTTAGGCAAGGAGGGAGGGCCAGTCGCGTGCGCGCGCGCCGCCTGTCCGTTCGCGCGTTGGCGTCGGCAACGGCGTCGGCGTCAGCGGTCGAGGGGCGTCTGTGCGGGCGGGGGTTGGTTTCGTTTTTGGTTTGGCGCGTGAAAATGTGGTGTTTCGAGTGGGATGATGAGCGATCGGGACACTTCGTCTCAACGTTTGGTTCGCAACCAGGAGCACCGCGCGGGCCAGAGAGAGAGATACAGAGAGGCGGGCGGTTAGGCCAGCTCCTCCCCCCTCTCAACAGACGATCCTCCCTTCGCCGCGAACTTTGCAGCGTCGCGGCGTTAGGACGACGCCGGAACCGTGGGTGCAACCGTTCGAGCGAATTCGATCGCTGCGTTCTCTCGGCGTCGCTTCAGGGAGCGGGTCGGGCGGAAAAGTGAACCCGCACGTTTCAAAGGAAATTCCGGCGGGCAACCACCCCTCCTGCGAGCTTCACCTCCTCGACGTGCGTCTCTCCCTCTGTGCGTGTCGATCGGCGCTGCGTCGGCGGAATCCAATGCGCCAGGTGTCGAACCGTACCTCGTGGATCGTGGGCCGCAGAGGCTTCCAGCTTCGCCTGGTGCGATCGAGCGATCCAGAACGCCTAACGCAAGCAATCGCGAGGAAGAAGAGAAGGAGGAGAGAGAGAAGAGGGAGAGTGCTGTCTCTCCCGTGTGCTGAACAAGGAAAGAAAGAGAGGGATGCCCGCGGTTCGCCGGCGTAGGGCCACAGAGGACAGAGTGGTGGTGGGAGAGGATATAGGGGGCCCGCTTGTGTGCGCCGGCGGGCGGCGGCGCACCGCTCGCTCGCTCGCTCGATCAGAGGGAGAGAACGACGGCCAACTTTTGGGACCACGGTTAATTGCGTGTGTGAGAGGAAACGCGAGGCAACGGAATGGATGGGTATTGTGTTGTGGGCGTGACGTGCGTGTGTGTGCGCGCACCAGCCGCGCGTCCTTGGCGCTCTGTTAGGGACAGAGGGCGAGAAGGCGCATATTTCGACGAAAAAGGCAAGGGGGGGCGACGACGAACGGAGGGCCCCCGACGCGCAGAGTCGGGCGGCGCCGCGGCGCAAGAGCGGGAGCTTCCCCTTCCCGCGCGCGCGCGCGCTCGGAACGAAATCGGCAACAAACCAAGCAAGGCCAAGACCGTCAATCCCTCGTCCCCCGCACTCACGGCCGCCCGCCGGGCGACGCCGACAGCATCTCGCGCGTCAGGTCGCCCACGCTCTTGCCCTGCTTGCGCGCCGCCTCGGCCAGCGCCGCCGCCGTGGCCGCGTCCATCCCGCCGTTGCCGTTGCCGTTGCCGCTCGCGTAGCTGCTGCCGTTGCCGTTGGACGCGGCCATCGCCGCCGCCACCGGGCTCGGCGCCGCTGCCTTGCCAAACGCCGCGTACTTGCTCCCCGCCGCCCCCGCCCGCAGCGCCTCTTGCCCCACCCGCTCGCAAAAGTCGCCAAACCGCTCGTCCGCGCTCAGCCGCTCCCCCGCCCACATCGCAAACAGCGGGCCCAGCTCGGACTCGAGGTCGCGCACGCGCACGCGCTCCGCGTAGAGCGACGCCAGCCGCGTCTGCCCCAGGTTGCCGCCGATCCACAGCTGGTAGGTGTTCGGTCCGTCGCCCACGAACCCGAGCTCTGCGTTGTAAGGGCGGGCGCACCCGTTGGGGCAGCCCGTCATGCGCAGCACCAGGTCGTCCGTGGCGGGGAGGCCGGCGGCCGTGAGCATGGCGCGCACGCGCCGGTTGACGTCCGGGAGGCCGCGCTCGGCCTCGGTGATGGCCAGGCCGCACAGCGGCAGCGCGGGGCACGCCATGGAGAGGCGGTCGACGCCGTCCAGGGGGCCGGACGCGTGCCCGGTCCCGCCAGACGCGAGCGGGTCGGTCGGCAGGCCCGAGGCGCGAAGGGCGGCGTCCACCGCGTCCTTGGCTGAGGGAGGCACGTTGCGCAGCACCAGGTTTTGCGACGGCGTGAGCACGACGTCGAGGCTGTGCTGCTCGACCACTTGCCTCAGCGCCCGTTTCGGCGCCCCCTTGAGTCGGCCGTTCTGCACCCACACGCCGCAGTAGAGTAGGCCGTCCCCCTGCTCGCCCCACCCGAGGTAGTCCTCGAACCGCCACGCCGGCAGCGGCGAGAACGCCTCAAACTTTTTGCCCATGTATTGCTCGGTCACAGAGCGGAACCGCTCGAGGCCCCACTCGTGCACCAAATACTTTAGGCGCGCCTGCTTGCGGTCGTCGCGGCGGCCGTAGTCGCGCTGCACCGCGACCACGGCCTTGACGGCGTGGAAGAGGTCGGCCGCGGGCACAAAGCCCAGGGGGTCGGCCAGCCGCGGGAAGGTGTCGCTGTTGCGGTGCGTGCGTCCCATGCCGCCGCCCACCAGGATGTTGTACCCTTTGACTTTGGTCGCGTCCGCCTCGTCCATGATGACGACGATGCCCAGGTCGTTGGTGAACAGGTCGACGCTGTTGTCCCCCGGGATGGTCACGGCCACCTTGAACTTGCGCGGCAGGAACTGCGCGCCGTAGATGGGCTCTGGCGACCCGGCGTAATTCGTGCCAAAGCCGTCAAAGGCGCGGTCGCGGGTCACCGCCGGGTCCTCCTTGTAGACGCTGACGAACTTCTCGCCGTCGAGCCACACGTCGTAGTAGGCGCCGCTCTGGGGCGCGAGCAGGTCGGCCACGTCGACCGCCGCCTTGCGCGCGGCGGCGTAGTCGGGCCGGGCGCCCTCGGCAAAGGGGACCGCCGGCGCCATGACGTTGCGGTTGACGTCGCCGCAGGCGGCGAGCGTGCTGCCCATGTTTTTGATCACGGTGCTGAACACCGTCTTGAGGTCGGCCTTGAGGACGCCGTGCAGCTGGTACGCCTGCCGCGTGGTCAGGCGCAGCGTGCCGTTGCCGTAGTCGTCGGCGAGCGAGTCCATCGCCAGATAGAGCGCGTTGCTGACCTCGCCCGCCGGCTGGCGCGTGCGCATCATAAACTGGTACTGCTTGCCGGCGCCAAAGGCGCGGCGCTCGCGCTGGTCCTGTGGTTTGTGGTTGTTGTCGTGGGGGAGGGGGTGGTGGTGGGTGGTGGTGGTGGGTTTTTCGTCGTGTTGGGATTAGTTTTGATTTTGTGGGGGAGGGGGGCGGCGGGTGAGCGGTCGGTGGGCAGGCGCAGATGGCGAGAGGGACTCTCTCTCTCTCTGAGAAGCGCGCGCGTCTGCGTACCTGCATGTACGAGCCGTGGAACTTCATGAGCTGCATGGCCTCCTCGGAGATGAAGGGGTTGTCGTTGACGAGCTCCTGTTTTTTTTGTGGTGCGGGGTTGTGGTTGCGACGGGCGGGGCGGGGCGAGAGAGAGGGTGAGCGCCGGGCGTCGTCGGTCGTTCGTTGTCATCCGGCGGCGGCGGCGGCAAGCCATTGCAGCGATTGGCGGACGTTCGCGGCGCGGCTGAGCTGCATACGGGTCGCGTGAAGCAAGGCACTCGCTCATTCAAGCACCGCCGTGGTGTCCTGGAGAGGCGCGCGCGCGGGACGGGAAGAGGGGGGGGAGGAAACAGAAAAGGAGCAAGAAGCACTTTGGCAAACGCCCCGGACGACAGCCTCCGGCCAAGAACACACCTCCATCAGCGGGTGCCGCAGGTAGTCTGACTGCTCCTTGATGATTTCGACCTTGGAGCGGCGCGCCGTGTGCGCCGTGGGCGGGCGCGAGGGCACCGCCACGTTGGCGACCAGCAGGCGGCCGCGCGACAGCAGCAGCGGAGGGCTTCCTCCGGTGGCCGCCGCGGCGGGCAGGCGCGAGGACGCCGCCGCCCCGGTGGTGACCCGCGCGCCGAGCATCGCCTTCATCGCGGCGGGGCGGGCGACGCGCAAAGGCGACTTTTTGCTCGCGGAAGAAGTGGTCGAGACGAGGTTTGGGCTGCGCCCACGCGGGAGGGGTTGGTGCGTCTGTGTGTGCGCGCGCGCGACAGCAGAGGCGCACGGCAATGGAGGGTGCTGGATAGGAAGTTTGGTGGTCTGTTGGGATTGAAGCAGAAGCGCGAGGGGAGAGCACGAGATTCTGGGTGGGCGTCGGCGTCGGCGTCGGGGTCGCACGAGCGTCGGGCGCACGAGCTGCCGGCCGGAAAAGCGGCCAAGCCGTTTCAAGGCCAATGTTCGGAAAGGGGAGCACAAACCTGCAACCTCTAGCAGCCGCCGCCCCCGAGAACAACGCGCCACACGTTTGGCGGCAGCGCCGGCGGGCCCTGTTCTGCGAGGATGCTCCCGCCCCCCGGCGCCGGCGCCACCGCCCCCACCGCCTCCGGCCCCCCTCCCCCGCGCGCGGGCGCCTTCTCCCAGCGCGCGGCGAGCGCGCCGCCGCCCCACCACAGGGGCCGGCGCGTCGGCCCGTGCGCGAGCAGCAGGGGGGCGCCCGCGCGCACCGCCGCCGCCGCCGCCGCCGCCGCGCCGCCCGGCGGGCCCGCCCCCCCGCCCCCGCCGCCCGCCAGCAGCAGCAGCCTCTGCTCCTGATCCGCCGGCAGGGCCACCCATGTCGCGTCGGCCGGCAAGGCGGCGGCGCCGCCGGCCGCCGCCGTCGGCGTCCACTGCACGAACGCGACGGTCTGCGCGTCGGCCGAGGCGCCCAAGGCGCGCGACGACGGCGAGAGGGCGACGCTCGGGGCGCGGCTCGCGAGCAGCAGCAGCGCGCCGCCACAACCGCCGCCGCCGCCGCCGCCGCCGCTGCCGCCGCCGCCGCCGTTCCTCGCACGCCACACGTTTTTTGGGTCCTCGACGGTAAGGGCGAAGCGGTCGCCGTAGCGAAGCGGTTCGCCGAGGGCCGGAGAGTACGGGGACGACGGGGAAAGCACGCGCAGGGCCGTGCTGGCGGTCCCTGCTAGCGGCGGCCGCGAAACGGGCGGCAACGGCGACGGCGACGCCGGCGGCGCGAGCGCGGAGGCGGGCAGCGCGGGCGGCGTCTCGTCGCCGTTCTGGCCCCAGGACCAGACGCCCGCAGCGCCGCCAAAGGGGTCGGCCGACAGCAGCAAGAGCGGATCTTTGTCGTCTGCCTCGCCGCCGCCGCGCGCCACCAGCAAGACGTCGCCGTATTGGACCGGCGGCCCCCCTCCGCCCCCGGGCGGCGTCCCTCTTGCCGTCCTTGTTTCCCTGGCGTCGTCGTCGCTCGTCGCCCGCTCGGACAGTCCAACGGGCGCTGTCGCCGCGCAGAATCTTGTATGGTGCGCGTCAAGGCGCGACCGTGCGGCCTCGAGCTCCTGCGCCTGCGCGTCCTTGCCGAACTGGGCGGGCGCCATGGTTTGTTTGCGCTCTTGTTTGCTCGCTCGTCTTGTGCGCAAGGGGGCGGCGGGGCGGCGGCGACAGGTGGCGGCGCGGCGCTCCCCCCGTTCAAACGACCAATTTGTTTTTACAACGCTCGCGGTGTGCCTTGTGGCGGGTTGTTGACACACGGAAGGAGTCGGGGTGAATGACAAGCCCGCCACAAGCAAGTAGTGGGACGCGAAAAGGGGAAGGGGGGGGTTGGTGGCAAGTTTTTTTGTGTTTGTGTTTTCCTTACGTTTTTTTGCTGCGCCAACGGGGGGGCGGCGCGGCGCGTTTTGCTCTCTCTCTCTGCCTAGGAGGTCGCCACGCGCGCCTCCTGGGCCGGCTGCTGCTGCTGCTGCTCCCGCTCCTCCCGAGGCTGCTGCTGCAGCCGCCCCTGCCCGAGCAGCGCCTCGCCCAGCGCCGCCGCCTCGCGCGACAGCGCCGCGCCGACCGCGCGCGCTGCCGCGCCGGCCTCGCCCGCGACCGGCGCGCCTTGCACCAGAATCACCTGAGCGCCGCTGCCGCCTTGTCCGCCGCACCCGACCGCGAGGGGACGAAGAACCGTCAACTCAAAGGACGACGACGACGACGACGACGACGACGACGACGACGACGACGACGGCAACGAGGACCAGGACGGCGGCCCGGGCGCCGGGCACAGGTGCATCTGGCCGCACAGGCTGGCGGGCTGCAGGTAGGCGAGCGCCATGCCAAACACCAAGGGGGCGTATTGGTCGACTTCGGCGCGGCAGCGGGCGGTCAGGTCGGCGCCGCCCAGGGCGTCGCACGCCTGCTTGGCGGCGCCCGAGATCTGGTCCTGGAGGTCGGGGCTGGCGAGGGCGCCGTGGAGGTCCTTGACGACGGCGAGGCAGGCGTCGCAGTTGCCGTCCGACAGGGCGGACAGAGGGGGGGCGAGCGGGCCGGACGGAAAGAGGAGGGCCAGGGGCGTCGCCGCCGCCGCCGCCAGCTGCTGGCCGCCGCCGCCGCCGCCGCCGCCGAGCGCGCGCCGCGCCAGCGCCTGCGCCCGCGCCACGATCGCGCCGAGGGGCGACGGCGCCGCCGGGCACGCCGCCAGCCGCGCGCACAGCTCGCCCGGCTCGGTCGTGTCGACGTAGTCGTAGATCTCGCCCTCGTTGGCCTCGACAAACGACACACAGGCGTCGCGCGCCCGGCCCTCGGGCAGGGCGGCGCAGGCCTGGAGGCCCGCGGCGTGCACCTTGTCGCGGGTGATGGGGTCGCTGAGGGCGTCCTTGATCTTGGTGAGGACAAACATGCACAGCGGGCAGGAGATGTCCTTGGGGCCGCCGTTTTGGTTTTGGGCGGGGGCTAGGGCCGGGGCGAGCAGCGCGGCGAGGCGGGCGGGCAGGGCGGCGACGCCGAGGGGCGGGGGCCGGGCGCACACGCCCGCCGAGCTGCAGAGGGCGTCGGGCTCGAGGTTCACGCGCATCCACTCGACGAGGGCCTCGACGAGGTTGTTGACGTTCTCTCCGCACTGTGTTGGTGCGGTGTTTTTGTTTGTTTGGGGGGAGCGTGCTTTTTAGTTGTGCTTGGTTTTGCGCGCGTGGCTGGCAAGCGACGGCCGTGGAGCGAGGGCGCGCGCGCGCCGCCGTCGATCGGAAACCGAAAAAAAGAAACTCACCGACTTCTTGTCCTCAAAGTTGGGGCAGATGCTGGTGATGAGGAACTCGGCCTGCGGTTGTGGTTGGATGAGACAAGGATCATGGGGCGTGATGAGTAAGAGGAGTGAGGAGGAGGAGGGGCGTGAGGCGAAAACGTTGCTTCTGCTGAGTCTCGGAACGTCCAGCGCACAACTCCACGCAAAAAAACCACCCACCATCTTGGTCTCCACGTACGGGTCGCCGATGGCGTCGTACAGGACGTGCGCGGCCACCAGGCACGACTCGCACGCGCTGCTGTCGGCGAGGGGGCGCGCCGCGTCCGCGACGGGCAGACGCGACGAGACGAGTGCGAGTGCCGAGACAATCGCCAGGGCCGCCGTCAGGCGGCACACGCTCGGCCGCGCCATGATTGGTTTGCGTGCGTCAGGAGGTTGTTGGCGTGAGGCGCGCGCGCGCGATGCGTGGATGGGGGAAGGAGGAAAGAGACAGAAGGGGGGTGTCCCTGATTGATCCAAGGCAATCGCCGAGACGCAGCAGAGAATGTGCGCGTGTGATCGAGATTGTTGCCCGCTTGTTGAATATGGAAGCTAGTGATGTGGGGTGCGAGACACCCGGCAGAGCGGTCGCCACTTGACAACCTTTTGGTTCCGCCGACGAACGACCGCGCGAGCGGCGACCGAACGAGCGGCGACGACGATGCTTTCAACACTCGGCTCAATCACGCACAATCACGCACGCGCCCGTCCGCGGGTCGTAAACCGCGCGCCCGAGCCCCCCGTCGGGGCCCATGCCGCCCACGCCGCAGCCCAGGAGGGCGCCGAGCGCGCGGCGCAGCGCCTCGCGCCGCTGGGCCTCCTCCCCCTCTTCGCCGACGCCCTCTTCCTCTGTCGCTCCCGCCCCCCCCGCCCCCTCGCCTCCCGATGCCGCCGCCGCCAGCAGCCCGCACTCGGGCGCCCCAGCGACCGCCACGCAAAAGGCCTCGAGCGTCGAGGGAGGCGGGCGCGCCCACGTAGGGAGCTCGGCGACCGCGCGCGCGCAGCGGGCGAGCCGCGCCCGCGTCACCGCTGGCGCCGCCGTCGTCGTCGCGGCGCCGCCGAACGTTGCCGTCGTCGCCGCCGCCGCCGACCGCGGGAGCACGCGGCGCGCCACGGACAGCAGGGCCGCGTCCAGCAGGGCCGACAGGTCGCGCATCGCGGGCCCGCCCTCGTCCGAGGCGGCGGCGGACGCCGCCATCAGGCCGGCGAGCGCGGTCGACAGGCGCGCCGTCTCCGCGGGGGACAGCGCGGCGGCGGCCAGCAGGCGCGCTTGCAGGAGGAGGGGCTCCCCGCCGCCTCCGCCTCCGCCGCCGCCGCCGTTGCCGCTTTTGGTTGCGGCCGCCGAACCCGCAGCCGAGCCCCCCGCCGCCGCGCCGGGGATCGGCGGCAGCAGGCAGCACGCGCGGCAAACGCTGGCGGCCCACCGCGCCGACGGGTAGGAGCGCGAGCCGCCCGCCAGAGAGGCCGCGGGGCTCGGGCTGCGAGCGCCGCCGACGACGGCGCGGCCGCCGCTGCCACCGCCGCCAACGACGCCGCCGCCGCCGCGCCGCCGCCGCCAAAGCAACCCTTGCGCCGCCGCCTGCCCGTCGCCCCCCTCCTCGTCCTCGCCGTATAAGTCGTCGTCGTCGTCGTCGTCGTCGTCGCGCGACGACACGGGCGGCGAGGGCCAGGGCGACGGCGAGGAGGAGGAAGAAGGCGACAACGACCCCGCCCCGTCCATCAGGCGCAGGATGCCCGCCGCGCCGCTGTGGCGCGTGAGCTCGTCGGCCGCCCAGAGCAGCCGCACGCCGAGCCGCGGCGCGGCGGCGGCGGCGGCGGCGGCGTGGTGGGACAGGCGGCGGTCGGCCGCCGCCGCCGCGGCCGCCGCCGCCGCGGTCTGCGCGGCCGCCGCCGCCGCCTGCGGCGCGGCCAGTAGCACGGCGCGCTGCCAGCGCCGCAGCCAGGAGCGCAGCTCGCGGCGGCGGCGGGGCGTGCCCGCGGCGGCGCTCTGGGCGGCGTGGTGGTGGCGACGGCGGCCATGCGCAAGGGGCGGCGAGGGGCCGCCGCCGCCGCCGTCGCCGGCGTCGTTGCCGCCGCCGCCTCGCTCCGTCGTCGGAGGGTCGCCGCTGCCTCTGCCTTCCGGATCGCCCGGATCGCCTCGGCACGCCACCGCCACGGCGCAGCCCAGCCCCGCGAGCTCGGCCAGAGGCAGGGCGGGAGGTCCGCCGCCGCCGCCAGCCACCGCCGCCCGACGACCCGCCGCCCCTTGTTCGGACAGAGAGGGCGCGGCGGCGGACCCGCCGGCGCCGCCTGCCCCCCCCCCCCCCCCCCCCTCCGCCCGACGCCAGGCCCGGCGCCGTGGCGCGCAGGAGCGCCGACACAAAGCGCGGCGAGGGGCGATGCCGCAGCCGCGCCATGGCCGCGGCCATCGCCGCCAGGTGCCTCTGCTGCTGCCGCTGCTGCCACAGCTGCCGCGCGGGCCGGGCTTGGTCGCCGCCGCCGCCGCCACTGCCGCCGCCGCCACCCCCTTCGTCGTCCGCCGGCGGCGGACACGAGGACGACGACGAGGCGGCAAGCAGCATCATCTCTGCCTCCTCGAGCGAGGCTGCCTCGTACGCGCGCATCCAGGCGTCGAGGGGCCGCACGCGCAGGGCCGCGAGCGCGGCGCCGGCGGAGGCCAGCTCGCGCGCGCCGAGGGCCGCTTGGCCGGGCGGGAGCGGCGGCAGAGGCGGCGGCGGCTGCAGCGGCCCGCCGCGCCTCGCCGCGCGCTCGCGCCGCCGCCGCAGCGCCTTGGCCCGAAGGCGCGCCGCCTCCCCGAGCTCGTCCAGGCACCGCGAGAGCCACGGGGCGGGCGGGAAGGGGATCGCGCCGCGCTCCTCGCCGTCGCCGCCCCCGCCGCCGGGCAGCTCCCGGACGGGCAGGGCGCGCAGCCGGGCGAGCGCCGACAGCGCCTGCGCCCAGTCCCGGGGGGTCCACCGGGCGGCGGCGGCGTGCTCGGCAGTTGCCGCCGCCGCCGCCGCCGCCGCCGCCGCCGCCGCCGCCGCCGCCCCCCGCCCCCCCTCGGCGCCCGGCTGCGACGCCGCAGCGATGGCCGCGGCGGCGCTGGCCGCGTTGGACGCCTGACGCCCTAGAAGCTCGGGGATCCACGACCGGTCGGGAGGCACGACCCGCAGGCGCGCCAGGGCGCTGAGGACGCCCGCGGCCTCTGCCGGCGAGAAGGCCGCGAGCCCGCCGCGGGCCCGCCGCCGGGACGCGTTCCTCCCAGCCGGGTCGCCCGCCGCTTCCGAGGAGGCGGGCGGCGGGGGCGCGGGCAGGGGCTCCCACCGCTGCGCCGCGAAGCACAGGGCGGCCAGCAGCTCGCCGCTGGGCGCGAGCCCCTGCGCGGCCATCGCGCGGAGCGCCACGGCCGCGTCCCGCGGCGTCAGGTCGGGCCCGCCCGGGTCGGCGCCATCGCTGAACGCGCCGCCGCCGCCGCCGCCGCCGCCCGCCGCGGCCCGGTGCAGGGCCGAGGGCAGGTCGCGCGCCAGGCGGTATGCTTGCTCGGGCGTCAGGCCCGCGGCGTGCGCGGAGGCCGGGCGCGGGGCCATCGCGGTGGGTGCGCGGCGGACGGGCAGACGGGGCACCGCCGCCGCCGCCGCTGCCGCCCCTCCAGTCGCCGCCGCCGCCGCCGCCGCCGCCGCCGCCGCCTCTGCCGCCAAGGCCGCCGCGTGCTGAGCGGCCATCGCGCGCAAGGGCACGCGCAGCTCCGCCAGCGCCGCGAGCGCCTCGGCCGCGTCCCTGCCCCGCGCGCGCGCCTGCCCCTGCGACGCCCACGCGTCGGCCCACGCGGAGAGGTACCAAGAGGGCGCGAGCGGGCGCGCCGACGAGGGCGGCGGCGGCGTCAGGCCGGGCGCTGTGGAGGCGGCGGGAAACGACGGGGCATCGCCGGCGGCGCTCCATCCCCCGGCGTCCCCGCCGTCCCACTCGTCCCCGCCCCCGCCCCCGTCCCCGCCGCCGCCGCGCTCCTGCGCCCGCAGCAGCCGCGCCAGCGCCCACAGCGAGGAAGACAGCTGCCGCGGCGCGCTCTCCGGCAGCGCCGCTGCGCTTAGCGCCAGCAGCCGCCGCAGCAGCGCCCAGCGGGTGCCCCGCTCGGCCGGCGCCAGGGGGCCGGCCGACCCGCGCTCCTGGCCGCCGCGTGCCGCCGCCAGCACCGCGAGCAGGCCGCTGACGTGCAGGGCGTTCATCGCGCCGGTGCCGCCGCCGCCTCTGCCGCCGCCGCCGCCGCCCCCTGCGCCGCCGCCCTCTGCGCCTGCTCCTGCTCCTCCTCCTCCGCCGTGCGCGTCGAGCAGCGCCGCCGCGCCCGCCCAGGTGCCGCCCTCGCGGCGGATGAGGTCGGCGAGCGCGGCTGGGTGGAGGGGACGGCGCTGGCCATGCGCGTCGACATCCTCGTCTACTTCTTCTTCTGCTTGCGTCGGCGGCGGCGGGGCGGGCGCGACCGCGGAGAGCGCGGCGGCAGGGCCGTGGACGGGGCCGCGCGCGCAGGAGGGCCGTGGACGGGGGGCCGGTGTCCGCGCGAGCGGCGAGAGCGGCGGCGGCGGCAACGGCGCGTGAGGCGGCGGCGCCCAGTCGCTCGCTGTGCTGCTGGCACCGCTGCTGCGTCCGGCGGCCACCCGTGGTCGTCGACGTCGATGGTCCAGCCTTGCTGCTGCCGCCGCCTCCCCTCGCGCGGCCGTCGCCGTGGTGGGCGACGGCCGCAGATGCATCGTCTTCCCCCTTTCCGGCCTGTTCTCTTGCAGAGAGATCGGCCGCTGTTTTGTGATTCGTACAGCGCGCGCGCGTGTGGACCAAAGGGAACAGAGCGGATGCGTTTTAAGGGCAAGTGGCGCGGCCGAAAGAGTTCGCGCCTATGTTGTGAAAGCGGCCCGCTGTTGCCGCGCGTGCGTCGACGGCGGCACCGGCGTCGGCGTCGGCGTTGGCGTCCGCGTCGTCGTTTGCCCTTCGTCGGAGCCCGTCCCTGCTCCGCTCCGCTCCGCTCCGCTCGTGCGAAAAACAAACTCGGCCGCGCGCGTCGCTCATCTTTACACCCAAGCGCGCCCGCGCGCGCCCGTAAACACGCCACACACACCCTCACCCACGCATCCATCACGCCTTGCCCCGCCTGCTCGCCGCCCGCCGCGTCACCAGGATCACCCCGTCCGACGCCTTGCCCGACGGCCGCGTGCGGCCGCCCTTTGCCGGCCGCGCCCACGGAGACACGCTCGGCCGCCCCCCGTTGGTCCGGCCGCCGTGCGGGTGGTCGACCGGGTTCATCGCCACGCCGCGCACGGACGGCCGCCGCCCGCGGTGCCGGCTCGCCCCTGCTTTTCCCAGCACCGCGTTCTTGTGCTGCGGGTTGGACACGGCGCCCACCGTCGCGCGGCAAAGCAGCGGGATGCGGCGCTGCTCGCCCGAGGGGAGCCGCACGATGGCGTGCCCCGCCTGCTTGTTGGACACGACGGCGCTGACGCCCGCGGCCCTGCACAGCTGGCCGCCGTGGCCCGGGCGGAGCTCGACGGCGTGGACGGCGATGCCGACGGGGATGTCGGCGAGGGCGAGGCGGTTGCCGGGGCGGATGGGGACGGGCGTGGTGGCGGGCCCCGCGTCGTCGCCGCCGGCCAGCGCAGAGAGCCGCGCCGCCTCGAGGCGCGCGGCGCCGCCGCTGCGGCCGCCGCCGGCACCGCCCGGGGCCGAGACGACGACGTCGCCCGGGGACAGGCCCTGGGGCGCGAGGATGTAGCCGTACTCTTTGGCGGGGGGGGCCTGAGCAGAGGCGGACGGACGCCGCTGCTGCTGCTGCTGCTGCTGCTGCTGCTGCTGCTGCTGGTGCCACCGCTGCTGCTGCTGCAGCAGCCGAGCGACTGCTGATGCTGCTGCCGCTCCTGCTGCTCCCGCAGGTGCTGCTCCTGCAGGTGCTGTTGCTGCTTCTGCGGCTGCTGCCGCCGCTGCTGTCCCCGGGGGGCTCACACCCGCCACCGCCGACAGAGCGCGCCCGCCCCCCCTGGCCGCCGCCGCTGCCCGCATAACGCCGACCGCGGCCGCCGACGCGCCGCCGTCGTACCGCACGAGGGCGAGGTACGCCGAGCGCGCCGGGTCGTACTCGATCCGCTGCACGGTGCCGCGCACGCCCGCCCGCCCCGTGGCCGCCGTGCGCAGGAAGTCCACCTCGCGCAGCCGCCGCCGGTGCCCGCCGCCCCGGTGCCGGCACGTGATGCGGCCGTGCCCGTTGCGCCCCGCGGTCGTCTTTGCGCCGTGCACCAGCGCGCGCATCGGCGCGCCCTTCCACACGCCATCGCGGCGCACGGTGACGCGGCCGCGCTGGCCCGGGGAGGTGGGCTTCCAGAACTTGAGGCCCGGGTTGGCGGCCTGCTTGCGCGCAAAGTCGGTGGCGAAGGGCCGCCGGCCGAGGGAGGGCAGCGGGGGGGGGGCGAGGCGGGCGGTGGCGGCGGCGGCGTGCGCGGCGGGCGGAGGAACTAGCGGGACTGGCCGGCGCAGGAGGAGGGTGGAGAACGCGAGCGCGCCGCCGCTGGCGCTGGCGCTGCCGCTGCCGCCGATAGAGATGCTGCCCCCTGCTCGCCGCCCCAAGAAGGAGAGGGGCGGGAGCAGGGGGCTGCCGGCGCGGGCGACGACCTCGCTCGGCGCCGCTCGCCTTGCCAACGCCGACGCCATCGACGCCGCCGCTCGTGCCCCCGCCGCAAGCGATCCTGCTCCTGTCACTGTTGTTGCTGATGCTGCCGCCTTGGCCACGGCGGCCGCCACTGGCACTGGATCAGGGCGGACCGCGCCCGCCGCCCGGAGGAGCAGCGCGGCCCCCGCCGCGAGGCGCATTGAGCCCTCTGTTTACAAAGGGGGGTGGGTTCAATCGCAAGAGGATCCGCAGTGTTCAGGTAATCTGGTGATTCGGGTGTGGTGGCAGGCAGGGATGCGCAGTCGCGTGGTGCGAGAGGGAGAGACGGTCTTCCAGCTCTTGAGGAGGAGCCGACGGGACCAGAGGAGGCGATAAGCGCAGACCTCCCCCCCTTCTTCAGACGCCCCCGAGAGCTCTCTATCTCGCCCTGCCATCACTTCAACCAACACCATCGAAATCACGATGATGCGCTGAACCACCTGACCAGCACCAACGCATCAAACGCGATGGCGTCCTCACACATCACGCCAAAGAGCGTGCAGGTCGTCGCGCACTCGCTCGACATCCCGCGCCTGACGGACGAGGCCGCGCGCCTGCTGGCCCCGGACGTCGAGTACCGGCTGCGGGAGGTGATCCAGGTGCGGTGGCGATCGATCGGTCCCCGCCGTTCTATGTTCCGACGCGTCCAAACGCGTCTCTGTCTGCGCGCGATGCGCCGACGCCGACGCCGACGCCGACGCCGACGCCGACGATGCGCGCGCGCTCCCCCTCGCTCGAAAAACTGCCGCCGCTCACAACCTCCCCCCTTGGGCGAACACCACAAACAACAGGACGCCCTCAAGTTTGCGCACCGCGCGCGCCGGCTCGTCCTCACGGGCGCCGACGTCGACGCCGCCCTGTCCGCGCGCGGGCTCGAGCCCCTCTACGGCGCCGCCGGCGCCGGCGCCAACGCGGCGACAGGGGGCGGCGGCTTCGGCGGCGGCGGCGGCGAGTTTGCGTCCTCGTCCTCATCCGCTGCTGTCTTTCTGCGCGCCGCGGGGCACCCCGACCTGTACTACGCCGTCGACCGCGAGGTGCCCCTCGGCGCCGCCATCGAGGCCCCCCTGCCGCGCGTCCCCCGCGACGCCGGCGCCGCCTTCCACTGGCTGGCCGCGCGCGGGCGCCAGCCGGCCACCGCCGAGAACGCGCCGTGCGCGCACAGCGAATACCTCCAGCGGAGGGCGCGGCAGGGGGCCGCGCGTGCGGCGGCGGCGGCGGTTGCGGCGGCGGGCGGGAGCGCGGCGGACGCGGCGGCGGCGGCGGCGGCGGTGGCGGCAGCGGCGGGGGACGCGGCGGTTGGGGGAGGCGCAGGCGCGGGCGCGGGTGCGGGCGCGGGCGCGGGCGCGGGCGCGGCGTCCGCCCAGGGGGCGGGCGGCGGCGGGCCCGGGGGCGGCGTCGGGGGCGGCAGCGGCAACGGCGGCCTCGTTGGCGGCGGCATCGGCGGCGGCGTGGGCGGGGGCGTGGGCGGGGGCGGCGGCGGCAGCTTGCCTGGCGGCAGCGGCAACGGCGGCCTGCCCGTCCACGCGGCGCTCGGCGGCGGCGGCGGGATTGGCGGCGGGTTTGGCGGCCCGTCGGGCGCGCCCATGCTCCTCCCCCGGCCCGGCGCCGCCGCCACCTCGCGCGCCCTCGCCGCCGTCCCGCCCGGCACGCTCTTCCCCGGCCAGCACCAGCAGCATCATCAGTTTGACGCCGGCGCCGGCGCCTCTGCCGTCGCTGTCGTGCCGCCGCTGCGCCACGCCGTGTCGCGCGAGCTGCAGGCCTACTTTGACCGCGTGGCCGCGCTGCTCGAGGCGGCCGCGGAGGCCGACGCCGACGCCGACACGCTCGCGGGGCTGCCCGCGCCGCAGCGCCAGCCGCCGACGCAGCATCAGCAAGCGGGCGGCATGTCGAAGCCGCCGACGACGCCGCAAGCCCCGGCGCAGGGCCCTGCTGCGGCGGCCGCCGCCGCCGCCGCCGCCGCCTCCGCCGCCGCCGCCGCCGCCGCCGCCACGCTCCGCGCCGCGCTCGCGTCGCTGCGCTCCGACCCGGGCCTCCACCCGCTGGCCCCCTACTTCTCTGCCTACGTGGCCGACGGGATCGCGTCGGCCGTGGCCGCGGGCGACGCGCGGCGCGTGGGGCGCGCGCTCGACCTGGCCGGGGCGCTGCTGGCCAACCCGCACGTGCGGCTCGAGCCCTACCTGGCGCAGGTGCTGCCGGCGCTGATGACCGCCATGCTGACGCGGAGGCTCGGCGGCGGAGCAGGCGGAGGAGGAGCAGGAGGAGGAGGAGCAGGAGCAGGAGGAGGAGGAGGAGGACTAGGCAGCGGCGGCGCGGGCGCGCGTCCCGCCGCCGCCCCCTCCGCCTCCGCCTCCGCCTCCGCCGCCGCCGCCGCCGCGCGCGCCAGCGAGGGCGGCGACCCGTGCCACTGGCAGCTGCGCGCCCGCGCCGCCGCGCTCGTGGCGCTGGCCTGCGCCCGCCACGGCGCGCCGCACCTCGGCGTGCGCCCCAGGGTCGCCCGCCTGCTGGCGCGCGCCTTCGCCGACCCCTCAAAGGCGTCGCTGGGCCTGGGGACCAAGTACGGCGCGGTCGCGGGGCTGGCTGCCTTGGGGCCCGAGGCCGTGCGCGCGGTGCTGATCCCGCACTGCGAGGCGCTCGTGTCGGGCGTCCTGCTGCCGCGCATGAGGGCGGCGGGCGGCGGCGGCGGCGGCGGCGGCGGGCAGGAGGCGGCAGCGGCGGCGGCGGCTGGCGGCCCCAACGCGGCCGCTGCCGCGGCGGCCGCCGCCTCTGACGCCTGGCGCGTCTACGCCGCTCTGAAAGACGCCATCGCCGCCACCATGCGCGAGTGGTTCGACCGGCTTGCGGCCGACAGCGTCGAGGGGCGCGGCCGGCAGTGGCGGCCTGCGGGCGGCGGCGGCGACGGCGGCGGCGACGGCGACGGCGACGCGGGCGCGGCCAAGGCAGAGGCGGCGCTGGCGGCGGGGGCGGCGGCGCGCGCGGCCGCCATCGCGGGCGGGGCCTTGGGCGCACGGGGGGGCGCTGGGGAGATGGACGTGGACGGGACGGCGGGAACGGCGGCGGGCGGCGGAGCGCCGCTGCGGCTCTCTTGCGCGCCGCAGCTCTCGCCGGCGCAGCGGGGCGCGCTCGCGCGCGCTTGGCGCGACGACGCCGACCCGCGCGCCACGCTCGACGCCGTGGGCGCGCTGTTTGGGGGCGAAGGAGACGGCGGCATGCTCGCGGCCATGCCCGGGCTGGAGCTGCCCGGCGTGTTTTTGTAAATCGGCCAACTGACAAGAAACAGTAGACGAAAACACACCCGACGATGAACGGCCGCCGTTTTTTGCGAGGGACTCTCCGAGGGGAAACGAGAGCGAGATGACAAGACGAGAACGATGATCCTTTCCTTCCCGAGTTTTTACACAAATCAACGCAAGAGGCTGGCGTCTGAATACTGCTCCTCGCGTCCATGCTACAACAAAGAGCGGCGACCTACGAGGTGCAAAGAATAAACAAAGGGGGGGCTGACGCTGTGCGACTCGGCCGAAGATGCGCGAGAAAGAAGACGGAAAGGAAAAGAAAGGATTTTTTTGGATGCTCGCTCGCCTTTTTTTGCCGTTTTGTTGTATGCGTTTTTCGTAAAAAAGAAGTAAAAAAAAGTTTTTTTCTCATCTCTGTATATAGTGCGGTGGTGGTGGTGGGTCGGGGGCCGGATGGGTGTGGTACACAAACAGCTCAAAAAAAAAAAACAAGAGGCGCGCCGCGGAAAAGAGGCGCCTCGATGCGGGGAAAAAGCGTTTTGTAGTTTTTTCTCGCCCGCCGTCCGTCATTTTGGTCTTTGTTCCTCTGTTTTGAGTGCGGTCTGTGCGAGCGTTGCTTCGTTCCTCGTCGTCGTTGTTGCGGGCGCGGGG
>Ga0209491_10002496_pt1 | contig 32765 bp, 36 predicted proteins | sample BON02_FD_187213 | JGI IMG/M metagenome (GOLD analysis project Ga0209491, IMG submission 187213) | Freshwater microbial communities from Lake Bonney liftoff mats and glacier meltwater in Antarctica - BON-02 (SPAdes) (version 2) | ecosystem: Environmental > Aquatic > Freshwater > Ice > Glacier... | reverse complement strand
TGATTCGCCCGCCCCGCCCGGCGGGCTCCCCTGCGGGCTCCGGGTTGACTTCGCTTCTCTCGCCCTTCGGGCTGCCTCCGGCAGTCTGTCTCGCTGCACTCGACTCCCCTCCGTCCAAAACGCCTCCGATCCCTTGGCGTTTTTCGATGTCGAAGGGCGGGTCCGGCGGCGGCGGCAGGGCGACAATACGTTGATGGTCGCTGTCGCTCCACCCTTCGGGCTGCCTGACGGCACTCTATGTCCGCTTCGCTTCCATTCCCAAAGTCCGTGAAGCTTCAAGAAGAACGCGCCTTCGCTCCTACGAATCATCGTTCCCACCACGTTGATTCGGTCGCCTCCTCCGGCTCCCTCACCCTTCCGGTGCGCTTCAGGGCCGCTCCTTCGGATCGGTCCGTCTCGCGGCTGCCACCGCCGCTCGGCCCATCGTCCCAGGGCAGCAGGGGCATTTGTGCGGATCTTCGCCCCAGACGCGCATGATGAGGTCGCGCCGGTCGTAGCGGACCATGCCGACGTTGACCACCACAATTCCCCGTCGAATGGTTCAACACGGATTCGCACAGATTTTCTCGGATCAGGTAAAAGTGCTACCCTTTTGCAACGGAACTCGTGAGAGTTTCGTCTTCGGTTTTCCACCCTCCGAAGGTGTCACCGCGCCGAAACCTCCGTGTCCCCTCTCACCGGCGCGGGACCGACCCACGTCTCACGGAGGACCGCCCCTGTCGTCGCCGAGAGATAGACCACCCCGATGGAGACCTGGGCGGGGCTGATCAGGTTGAGCATCCAGACCGGCTCGGCTCCGAGATCGCGGACCCGCAGTTGAAAATGGGCACTGTCGAAGGCCCGCTTTTGCCGGTGGGCGAGTTTTTCGACGACACGGAAGGCGGCGGCCGAGTCGACTTTGAGCGCGGCGCGGGAAATAGGAAGATGCGGGAGATCCTGCCCCGGCAGAGGGCTGAATTTGCGCTCGGCGAGGATTCGTTCCCGCGCGAAGATAGACTCGCGGAGCACGCCCGGTGTCGCCGGGTGAGAGGTCAGGATAAGCCACTGGACCGGCTCGGGCTGCCCGAAAAAGCCGACCATGCCGAGAACGTTCGCCCCCGGCTCAAGGGGCGCACCGACGAGAAAAGCATCGAGTGCGCCGAGCGCCGATTCACCCGCTGCCCTCTCAGGTGGAGCGGCGCCAAGGGGGCATGAAAGGGCCACAATTCCTCCCACAAGCCAACTGGTGATCCTTGCTCTCATCTTCTCGCCCTGCATGGCCATATCCGGACAGCAGAATAACTGTAAGAAAACCGTATTATTAAGCAATCGTTTTCTGTGAAAAATACGGATTTTCCCTTTTAATGTGGCTTACAGGGAAAAACTTGCCAATTTTGGCCTGATCGCGAAACTACTGGCGCGTCCGGTCACCCTCCGTTTCCGTATTCTCGTTATGCCTTTGTCGAAACCTGATAGCGCTCTTCTCATCCTCGGTCACGGATCGACGGAGAATCCGGACTCGTCCCAGCCGAGCTGGGATCATGCCGAGACGATCAGGAAGACGGGCCAGTTCGGCAGTGTCCACTGCGCTTTTTGGAAAGAGGAACCGAGCTTCCGCCAAATCTGGCCTATGATCGAGGAGCGCGAGATCTACGTCGTGCCGAACTTCATCAGCGAAGGCTATTTCACGCGACAGGTCCTCCCCCGCGAACTCGAGATCGAGGGGCACACGAGCGTCCGCGACGGGCGCACGATTCACTACTGCGATCCGGTCGGGATTCACTCGGCCATGACCGGCCTGCTCATCAAGCGGGCCAGGGAGATCATCGACGACTCCGTCAAGCTCGAGGATACGACCCTCATCATCGTCGGGCACGGCACCAATCTGAACAAAAAATCGACCGAGGCGATCACTGATCAGGTCGAGGCGATCAAGGCGAGCGGCGAGCCCTTTGCCCAAGTCCTCGACGCCTACATGGAGGAACCGCCCTTCATCGCCGACTGGCAGACCCTGACCGACTCGCCGAATGTCGTCGTCGTTCCCTTCTTCATCGCAGACGCGCTTCACAGCTACCAGGACATCCCCGTGATGCTCGGGATCGAGACCGAGATCACCGCAGCGGCGAGCCAGCGCGAGGTCTTCCGGCAAAATCCTTATCACTTTGGTGAGCGTACCCTCTATTATAGCTCCGCGATCGGGACCGATTCTTCCCTTGCCGAGGTGATCGTGGATCAGGTAAGCTACTTCGACGACCACTACCGCTCATGACACTCGCCGGGGAACTCGAGTCCCATCTGCCCGCCGGAACGACCCTCGTTTTCGGACAACTCTATCTCACCCGCAACGACGAAAGCAACTTCGAGGCCTGCCATCTCGATGACATGGGCGACAAAGTCTCGCTCGTGCCGGTCGACTCAGTCACGGACCTTCGCGAGCTCGCGAAGTTCGACGCGAGTGGCGAATACCGCCCGCTCAAGACCGCACCCACACTCAAGGGTGGATGGAAGACCTGCTGTGACGACGCGGCAGAGTTCCTGAAACGTCTCGATGCGATATACCCCGCTGTCTTTGCGACGTGGATCGCCTATGCCCGGGGCGAGCATCACCCCACCTCGCTCCGCCGCACCCTCGACCGGCAGACAGGCATGTACCGCTTTGCCGGGACCATCTCGGACCAATTGGCCAATCGCATGATGCGCGAGCTCTGTCACCCCGGCTGCATCCGCACGATCGCCTGGCCCATCAACGACGACCATCCCGTGAGCCGGCTCAAAGCGCACCCGAAGCACATCCCCGTGATCTGCACCGAGGCATGCACCTTCGCGGTAGATGCGGCCCGAACCCTCGCCAAAGAAGCCTTCGAAAAGGCGAATGCACCCGTTGCCGGGGCAGCGGACTAACCGACTCAGCGTTCGGGATCGACCCCTCTCCAGAAGCGGCTTGATTTCATGTCCGTATCCGGATCAGCGTCCGGAATCTCCCTCTCCGAGAGTCGATCCGCGTGACCGTCGAGGTAGACAGCGATGACCTTACCGCCGTCCCAGCGCTGGTCGAGCGTGTCGATGATGGCCTGGCGATCCTGGAACATCACCACATTCGGTTCACTGCACTCGATGTAGAGAAGCGCGTTCGGGGCAAAGAGGAGGTTCGAAAGAGCCTTCTCGGTCAGGTAGGGATCGCTCGACTCCACCTGATCGTAAATGCGGTCATACTGAAGATTAGCGTTCATTGCGTAACTGTGCTTGTGCCAGTTTTCCTCCAGCGGATTCTTTTTCACCGACTGGGTCGATTCGAAGAGGGTGCCTTTGAGATGATCTCCATTCTCACTGATGTCGTAGTTCGTGACCTCACCTTCCTTGTCCTCTTTGAGGTAAAGTTCGCCAAAGATCACACCATCGAGCCAGAGCCCCGATTCCCCGAGATTATAATGAAGAGGGAAGAAATCCTCAGGATTGACATCCGGTGGCGGAACCATGCCACCCGGATACTCAGGCGAAGGTAGGCGACTGCCGTTGTCCGACGCCCAACTGATCGTGGCCATGCCGATCTGCTTGAGGTTGGCCGTGTTCTTTGCCGCCTCGGCGACTTCCTTGGCTTTGTTCAACCCGGGGACGAGCAGCCCGACGAGGATGCCGAGAATGGCGATGACGACGAGCAACTCGACGAGAGTCATCGCGCCGCGGAGGGAAGGATGGGAGGGTGTCTTCATTACAATCAGGAGGTAGTTCGGGAAACGGTCAAAGCACCTACGAGCACCGCCCGACTCTCCCAGTTACCACTTTATCGAAAAGGGGGCCTGTGGGTCAAGTGCAATGCGATCATTCCACGCAAAAATCGTCCCGACCGCAGACCGCCCTCCGTGACGGCCCGCGACCGCATAGCCGATATGTGCCATTGCCGGGGCGACGGCATCCTGATCTAATCGACACAGATCATGCAGCCACCACCCGCTTTCGCCCTCATCCTAGCCGCCCTCCTCGCGAGTCCCGTCATCACCCCGGGTGAAGACTGGCCCCAGTTTCGCGGGGTCAACGGCAGCGGAGTCGCCACCGGCACCGACCCGGTCCCGACGGAGTTTTCCTTTGAATCCGGAGTTCTTTGGAAAGCGGAACTCGGCGACGGGATCGGCTCGGCGGTGATCGTCGATGGACGCGTCTTCAATACCGCCATCGTCGAGGAGAAAAATTTCGTCATTTACTGCCACGAGGCGGCCTCGGGCAAAGAACTCTGGAAGCGCGAGCTGCCCGCCGGCGAGCTCCCCCGCATCACCCCGCCGAACAGCCACGCCTCGTCCACACCCGCAGCCGACCGCGAGCGGGTCTACGCCTACTTCAGCACCCTCGGCATCATCGCCTTCGACGCCAAAAGCGGCGAGCAGATCTGGCGCCACGAGCTGCCGAGAGCGGCCTACCTCATGGACTGGGGTTCCGGTGCCTCGCCCGTCCTCCACGACGGGCGTGTCTACTTTGTTCAGGACGACGACCTCAACTCCTTCGTCATCTGCCTCGATGCGGGCTCAGGCGAGCAGATCTGGAAAACCGCGCGCTCCGAGATGCTCGCCGGCTACTCCCTGCCCGTCATGTGTGAAGCAGGGGGGCGCAAAGACCTCGTCGTCGCCGGGTCCGGCAAGCTCATCGGCTACGATCCCGCGACCGGGGCCGAGCGCTGGTCCTGCTCGAGCCTGCTGCGCACCATGATGACCTCGCCCGTCGTGCAGGGAGACCTCATCTACCTCGCGGTGCAGAGCTACGGCGACTCGACCCGCACCCTCAAGTTCGCCCTCCTCGAGTGGCTCGACACCAATCAGGACGGCAAACTCGCCCGGGAAGAGATGCCCGCCGAATTCCTCGAGCGATTCGACGCGTCAGATAAAAACAGCGACGGACTCATCGACGAGACCGAGATCGACAGCGCCTTCCAGCACGAGAACAACCAGGCCGCCGGCGGCAATACGATCCAGGCCGTGCGCGGCGGTGGGAGCGGCGATGTGACTAAAACCCACGTCGTCTGGAACATCGACAACAAAAGTCCCTCGAACCTCTCTTCACCCCTCGTCTACCGCGACCGGCTCCACGTCGTCAAATCAGGCGGCGTCTCCAGCTGCTTCAGCGCCACCGACGGTGCGACGATCTGGGACCGCACCCGACTGAAGAACTTCGGCGATTATTATGCCTCCCCTATCGCCGCCGACGGCAAAGTCTACATCGCGGGGAGGAACGGTTTTGTCCTCGTCCTCGACGACAAGGATGAACTCAATATTCTCGCCAAAAACGACATGGGCGAGGAGATCCTCGCGACACCATCGATCGCGGACGGACGCCTCTACATCCGAACCCGGGAGAATGTCTTCTGCATTTCCGGCGAAGCCAAGTGATACCGCCCCCTTTCTGCCATGCTGACCCGCTTACTCATTCCACTCCTCTGCTGCACCGTCCTCACGTCCCTCACCGCCCGCGCCGCCGGCCCCGAGGTCACCATCGTGACCGCTCCCAATCCGGACGGGCTCGATCGCTTTGCCACCGACGAACTGAAGCGAATCCTGGAAGCCCTTTTCCAGGCGCAGGTCACCGCAACCGATAAGGCTGCGGAAGCCCCGAATCGCATTCTCGTGGAATCCCGCCAGACCGGAGAATCAGGCAAGCCCGGCACCCACTTCCTCCAATCAACCCCGGGCGGCCTCGTTCTCGGGGGTGCAACCCCGCTCGCCAGACTGTGGGCGGTCTACGAGTTCGGTCATCGCAACGGGATCCGCTACCTCCCCACCGGCGACTTTCTCCCCCTCGAGACACCCACCTTCACTCTCGAGGGCTACGACGAGAGCCTCTCCCCCGTCGCCGATCATCGCACTTGGCGCGCGCTCGGGACCAGCCCCGCGAGCCAGGCGTCGTGGAGCCTCGCCGACTACGAAGCCCTCTTCACGCAACTGGTGAAGATGAAATTCAACAGGGTTGAGTTGGTCATGCAACCCTCTCAGGTCTTCGCCGGAACGGTCGCGCCCGGTTCCGGAATCTGGGAAGGCGCCCCCATCGACGTGAGCGGAGACATCGCCGGCCGATCCGTTTTCGCCGGGAGCAAAACCTTCGACCACCCTGCCATGAGAGCAAAAAAGACGGTCGAGGAACGCGGCGAGGCTGCGGTAGTCTTCGTCAAAGAGGTCATCGCTGCGGCGAAAAAGCGAGGACTGGCCGTGACGATCGAACTCATCGGAGCAGACGAAAAGCAACTTGCCGCCCTCGGCGATCTATATCCCGAGGCCGATCAAGTCACCGCGACCCCGACCTTCCCCATCCTGACATTCGCCCAACCGGGCGGGGGGCTCATGCCTCACCCCGCCGTGCTCGATCCCGGAGAAAAATCGACTGACTTCTCCGTCGAGGCCCCCCTCGTTGCCGATCACGCACACACCCTCTGGCAGCTTTCGCGCAGGGCGTTTCAATCGAAGTCCGATCCTGACGAAGACCTGCAGCACCTCATCGGCCCCATCTGCGGCGAGGGAGTCGTCGAGTCTTTCGGCAACGGCCTCGCCGCCCTCACTGAAGCTGCCGCCCTGCTCGCAAAGGAAGACCCTGCTTTCGGAGTGCCCGGCGATCCCGGGTTCATGCGCTTTTACGAATCCGCCGAGCCAGTCCCCGACTGGATCACGAAGGGCAAGGAGCTCTACGGCAAAGCCGTCGGTGAATTCTACCGGGCCAACACCCGCGCCCGCGACGGAGCACGCCCGCTCTTGCTACGCCACGCGAAGCGCGCCACCTTTGCCCTGCACTACGTGAGCGCCGCCGAGGCCGCAAGAAATGCCGGCATCGCCAAAGCGGCCGGCGACGACGATGCCCGCATCGAGAATCTCGAGCTCGCGGTCGAGGCGATGCACAATGCCCTCGCCATCTATGCCGAAGTCGCCACCGAACCCGGCGACGCCGGAGCCATCGCCTTGATCAACGCCGACGCCTACCGCCCGCTCCTCCGGGCGCTGGACGAGTGATGGGAAAACCAAACAGGGCACGGGACTCTCGTCCCATGCCCTGCTCAAACCAACGATCAACCTAAAAAAGGATTACGCCGCGACCGGCTGCGCGATGACATCAAGACGCATCTGCGACCAACCGACCTTCTCCGTGCCAGGGGCGTCCTCCTGACCAACGAAGGCGGTGAGACGAGTGGACGAAGCCATCGAAAAGGCGGGGTAAAGGAAGATCTCGCCCTGGATGCGGACACTGCAGACGAAGTTCTGCCCGAAGCGATACAGCGTGAGGTCGCAGGGAACGGGAACGCCGGGCGCGAGTGGCGCCTTGGCGAGGTAACCGATCACACCGCCGCCGTTGCTGAGGTCACACACCTCCCCTGTCGCCGGGTAGATCGCCACCGCGATACCTCGCTTGCGGCTCTCGTCGAGGATGCCGACGACGACCCGGCGGGTCACCCGGCAGGGCTCAATATCGACCTTGAAGCTGACTTCGGCATTCGGGTTCTCGACGAGCGGGGTCTGGCCCAGTTCTTTGAGTGCAAATTGATTTAGTTCAGGGATGGCAACATTCATGGTGGGATGAGGGAGGATTGAGGTGAGGTATCGCCGGTAAATCGCGCTCCATGCGAGATCTGCCATAGCTAATAAAATTATTATAAATAATACCAAAAATATACGGAAATTCAAATTAATTCTGATAATTATGGTTTATTTTATAAATAAAGCGTTTTGCACGGTGCTTCGGGCATGTTCCGCTGCAGATATCCATTTCCAAGCGGCCGGATCGGGTTAGCGTTTCACTCCCCTGCCCCTCCATGGACGACGACCTTTTTACGGATAGCGCTGCCGGTGAGTCCGGACTTTTCGCCGACGATGGCGGTGACCTCCCCGGTCCGAACCTGAAGCTCGATCCCACCATGCCGCTCGCCGCGCGGATGCGTCCCCGCGACCTCAGCGAGTACGCCGGTCAGGGCCACATCCTCGGCGAAGGCAAGCTGCTGCGCCGGGCGATCGAGGCGGACCGATTCACCTCACTGATCTTTTACGGCCCGCCCGGAGTGGGAAAGACGAGCCTCGCAGAGCTCATCGCGCGCCGCACTGAGACCCGTTTTATCAATCTCTCGGGCGTGGAGAGCAACGTCGCCGAGATCCGCCGCGCGGTAGAGATCGCCCGCCAGTTCCAGCGCACCCGCAACGAGGTCACGACGCTCTTCGTCGACGAGATCCACCGCTTTAATAAATCGCAGCAGGATGTCCTCCTCCCCCACATCGAGCGCGGCACAGTGCGGTTCATCGGAGCGACGACGCACAATCCCTATTTTTACATCAACAGCCCCCTCGTCTCGCGCAGCCAGGTCTTCCAGCTCGAGCCGCTCTCGCCCGAGGATCTCACCGGCCTGCTTGCCGCCGCCGTCGCCGATCCCGAGCGGGGTTTCGGGAAAAAGACGCTCGTCGTCCACGAGGACGCCGCCCGCCATCTCGTCACGATGTGCGATGGCGACGCACGGAAGCTGCTGACCTCCTTTGAACTCGCCGTCTTCACGACCGAACCCGACGAGACGAGCGGCGAGATCGTGATCGATCTCACTGTCGCCGAAGACTCGATCCAGCGGAAAAGTGTCGTCTACGATGCCGACGGCGATGGTCACCACGACACCATCAGCGCCTTCATCAAAGCAATGCGCGGCTGTGATCCCGATGCCGCACTCTACTGGCTCGCGAAAATGCTCTACGCCGGGGAAGACATCCGCTTCATAGCGCGGCGCATCGTCATCGCCGCGAGTGAAGATGTCGGCATGGCGGACTCCAATGCCCTGCGCGTAGCCGTCGCCGCGCAGCAGGCGGTCGAGTTCATCGGCATGCCCGAGGCCCGCATCCCCCTCGCCCACGCCGCCGTCTATATCGCCACCGCACCGAAGAGCAATCGCGCCTATCTCGGGATCAACGCCGCGATGAAGGATGTCGCCGAGGGCCGCACTCTCGCGGTGCCCCCCCACCTCCGCACGAGATCGCGCAAGAAGATCGGCGAAGCGAGCGGAGCCATCGCCGAGGGCGAAGCCGTCTATCTGTATGGCCACGACTACGAGGACGGCTACGTGCCCCAGGCCTATCTGCCCGAGGGGCGACGCTACTACGAACCGTCCACCAACGGCATGGAGCAGCGCGTTGGCGAGCGACTCGAACACTGGCGCCAGCGCTTCGAGAAAGAGAGCGGGAAGTGAGGGCAAAATAGCCTCGACACCCAATCGGTCGCTCGGGCCGAGCTCCCCCCTACCATGCCAACGCACCGTCTAACGAAACTCGATCTCGAGCGCGTCGAGATACCGGCTGATGCGATCATTGCGCTGCGGGGCGGCTTTTTTCTCGAGAGCCTTGCGCATCTCCATGTATTCATCAAAGACCTCGCTCCGCTCCGGGGCTCGGGTCGCCTCGAAGTAATTCAGGTAGTCTTCCGCGCGAACGAGGGTCTCTCGTATCTTCGTGCGCATTTCTTCGATGCTCTTCAACTCGGCATCGAGATCCTTGACTTCGCCTTTGATCAACTTCACGATGACCGCCTCATAGCCCGAGAACACCGGACGATAGAGCGGGAAACCGCTGCGCTTCAAATGCTGGAGCCGCTCAAAGGCCTCGGTCAGTTTTTCCTTCGTCCCGGCCCGGCCGAGATAGCCCTGGTATTGGTCTATCGTGCCGACAAAAGGTCCGGTGCTTTCCGGAGGGGGAGGCTCGCCCTTCGGTTTGGCGAAATCAAAGAACCCCCTTTTGACCGGTTTCGCGACGGGGGCGGCTTCGGGCACGCCCTCGAAGCGCAGCGTGAGCGCCGCGGTGAGCGCCTGCTCGGTATCCTCGCGATTGAGAAATTCGAAGCCCTGCTGTTGGCCGAGAGAGGCGACTTCGAGCGCCCACCACTTGTCGAGACCCTCTTCCAGTTCACGGACAGCGGGAAAATGCTGTCGCAACAGAACGTCGAGCGGTGCCGCCCCGGGCCGCCCGAGATCCGCGAGGAGACTGCGCATCCCCGCATCGCCCTCGGGCTGATCGAGGAGTGCCTCGACCATCGCCGAGGCCGAGGCGCGGAAGATCGCGTAGTTCACCGGGTCGAGCCTGGCCGCACCCTTCACCGCGACGATCTCATCAGGTTTCAGCATCTGCCCGCTCGTGAGGAAGCCGCGATAGAAGGCACTCGGGCTGCCACCCCTGCGGTGGAAAATGAGCTGGTCGAAGCCGTGTAGAATCCAGTCAGGCACCTCCACCTTCTCCAGTGCAAAGTCTCCCGTGCTCAGCGCGTAGGGGGCGATGACTTGCTCGATGAGGAGCGCCTCGACCAACTTCAAGCGGAAAGCGCTTTCGTCGAAGGCATCGTGGAGCTTCACCTCGACCTTGATGATAAAACGCTGGTCGGGCCGCACCTGCACTTTGGTGATGAGGTATTCGCCCTTGTGGACATCGCTCACGTCGCCCCATAGAGTCACTTCGATCGGGACGGTCCAGACATTCCGCTCCACCGGGGCCTCGGGATTGAGGCGGTAGAGGAGCCAGCGGAAGTCGTTGCGGTAGTCATTGACGAAAGAATAGAAGATCACCCGCGTCCGCGGTTGCCCGCCCGTGACCCGCACTTGATAGTCCTCGCCCCAGTCCATCGTCGGCAACTCTCCGATCGAGCTGCGTGCGGTCGACTCACCCACGCCGGGGGAGGTGATCGCCCCGCCCGTCGAAGCCTGCGGTGTCGGGACATCCTGCGCGGGCACAAGCGGCGTTCCGAGGCACAACATTACTGTCATCATCGCAGAACGACGACACATTAGGAGAGCCCATGGTTGGCCACTTGCGAAGATCACAAGGGAAAGGTAGCGAAAAGGGCGGCTTCTCACAATCACGGAGTTGCCCGGTGGGGAAAACTCACCAGTTCCGCTACGGCTTGCGCGGGCGATGGAGAAAGTCCCCAAAGGCTCAAATCCGCCACTACGGGAATTGACGAACTCCAGCGCCCTGATACATTTGCCTCGTTCCTTTTCGCAACGCCACCCGGGCCATCTCATGAAAATCACGCTTCCCCTCCCCTCTTTCTTCGCTCTCGCCATGTCGGGATTCGTCCTCGAAACGGCCCGCGCGGTCGATTACCATGAGGAGATTCGGCCTATTCTGAACAAAAAATGTTTCAAGTGCCACACCGGTCCGAAGTCCAAAGGCGGGCTGCGCATGGACTCACCCGAAGACTTCGCCAAACGCATCGGCGGCGATGATCCGGTCATCATTCCCGGTGATCCCTCGAAAAGTCTCCTCACGATCAAGGCGGGGCTGCCCCGCACCGACGGCGATGCGATGCCCCCGCCACCCGCCCGCGAGCGCGGAGCCGAGCCCATGACCGCCGCCGAACTCACCCTCGTCCAGAAATGGGTCTCGATGGGTGCGAAATTCGAAAAAGGCGAACTGGAGCCCCCGGCTCCCGCCGAAGAATCGGCCACCGCCGCCTCCGAAGGAGCCCCAATGGCTGCGATGCAGACCTGGACAAACAGCGCCGGGGCCTCGCTCCAGGCCGCCTTTGTCTCGCTCAGCGACACCAGCGTGACGCTGAAAAAGGAAGATGGCTCCCAGTTCGAGTATCCCCTCGCGAACCTCAATCCCGAGAGTCAGGCTCTCGCGAAAAAGCTCGGCGGCCAGTGATCAGGCAGACTCGGGGAGAAAAGTCGGCATCACGATACCCGTGACCGGCTGAGACGCACCGCGCACCTGACCGAGGTGCAGCTCGCAATTTCGCGCCCCGAGCGAATAGGCCATCTTGACGAGGCCGCTTTGCTCCGCCGGGAGGAGGAAGACGACCCCTCGCCCGCGAAAGCGGTCGAGCTGGGCCCTCAGCAGAGCCTCGGCAGCCGCCTCTGACCGCATCACCCCGGGCCCGATGAGGCACATCGCCGGGTGATCGACCGAATTGAGAAAGCCGTCGACCTCACCGTTCCCGTCGAGGGACACGCAAGTCGTCCAGATGCCGGTGCTGTTCTCGATGAAATAGCAGTAGTCCCGCTCCCGCGAGATACCGCTGATCTCGAACTCGAGCCGCCCCATCGCCATGATGTCCGAGGGGATCGCCTCGCGCACGCGCGGCAGCGAGGGATGGCCTTTTCCGGGTAGCCCCTCCTCCGGAACCTTGAGAAAGAGATCCTGGTAGAGGCAAAAAGGGACAAACCCGTTTCGATTGTAGAGCGAATACGAGTCCAGATTGAGCGCGCTTGAGACGAGCCGCAGCGGCAGGTCGCGACTTTCCGCCTCGTCGATGATGCGCGCGAGAAGCCGACCCGCGAGCCCGTGGCCGAAGTAGTTCGGATGCACGTTCATGATCCCCAACGAGACATGGGTCTCCCGCGGATGGAAAAAGCACGAAGCCACGATCATTCCCGTGTCGCCATGCTCGAGGACGAGACCGCCCTCGGGATCGAGATCATCGTAGACCTCGCAAAAGACCCGGCAGTCCTGCGGCCGACACTGAAAGATCGCATGCCCGAGCCGCTGCTGATACCAGGCGTTGGTCGAGAGAAAGATCAGTTCAGCGACGGCATCAAAGTCCGCCGCCTTCATCAGGCGCATCTTGAACATGCTCCCGTGTAACGAATACGATCCGCGTTATCAACGCAATTCGTTTCAAGTTTCAACTCCCGTTGACTTCGCTTCGCTCCGATTCTCCCCTCACATCACCATGCCGCCATCGACCGTCAGAACCTGTCCGGTGATGTAGCGGGCTTCGCGACCGGCGAGGAACATCACCGCATTCGCGATGTCGCTCGTCTCGCCGAAGCTGCCGAGAGGAATGTTTTTTTTGATCGCCTCCTGAACCTCTTCGGTGAGGTCGTCGGTCATGTCCGTGACGATGAAGCCCGGCGCGACGGCGTTGACGCAGACCTTGCGGCCGGCGAACTCCTTGGCGAGCGCTTTGGTGAAACCGATCAGCCCCGCCTTGCTCGCCGCGTAGTTGGCCTGACCGGCGTTGCCCATCAGCCCGATCACGGAACTGATGTTGATGATGCGGGCGCCCTCCGCTTTTAAAAGAGTACGCTGAAAGGCCTTCACCGCGTTGAAGGCGCCCTTGAGATTCGTGTCGAGGACGGTGTCCCAGTCGTCCTCGCTCATGCGCAGGGCGAGACCGTCGCGAGTCACCCCCGCATTGTTCACGAGGATACTGACCGGCCCGAGATCGGCCGCGACCTGTTTGCCGAACTCTATCGTCGCTTCGTAGTTCGCGATATCGACGGCATAGCCTTTCGCGATGCCTTTGCCAAGAGCGTTGAGCTCGTCGGCCGCAGCCTGCGAGTTCGCCTCGGTCCGGCTCGCCACGGCGACTTTGGCCCCCTGCTCGACGAACGCCCTCGCGATTTCCTTACCGATGCCCCGGCCCGAACCGGTCACAACGACCACACGATCTTGAAATTGACTCATGCCCGCTAGTTCACCCATGCCGCAGTGACCTGCAACGAAAAATACGGCGAAAGCAGCAGTGGCAGCTCGCGCCTCGCAGGATCACTCATTTGCCTTTTCCGGAGCGCCCTTCTTCTTCGCCTCGGGAGCCGGTTCACCGTTCGGAACAAACTTCAGGACCGTGCCGTTGATGCAATAGCGCTTGTCGGTCGGAGTCTCGAAACCCTCGTTTTCAAAAACGTGACCGAGGTGACCGTTGCACACCTTGCAGAGCACCTCGGTCCGCGCGTAGCCGAGGTGGAAGTCGGTGCTGTATTTCACGTTCTTCGCCTTGGCCGGATCGTAAAAAGACGGCCAGCCGCAGTGGGAGTCGAATTTCTCGTTCGAGGTGAAGAGCTCGGCATTGCAACCGGCGCAGTAGTAGGTGCCGCCGCCGTGATTTTTGAACTCCTCGTAGACCTGACCGTTGGCCCGCTCGGTGCCTGCTTCTCGGAGGATGCGATACTGCTCGGGAGTGAGAATTTTTTTCCACTCCTCATCGGTCCTTTCGACAGGACCAGTCGGTTGGTCAGGGGCGGCGGCGGACACTTCGATCACAGGCTTCTTTTCTTCGGATTTGTCTTCGGCATTCACAAGGAGGATGGCCGAAAAACCAGCCAGACACAAGGAGGAAGAGAGGATGAGGAGCCTTTTCATGATGGGACAATACGGGATTTTCCCGATGGGTCAAAGGCGCGATCACACGCGACTTTTTGAGTTAGAAAGCCTTGCCCACGCAAAAGTTCAACCGCAAGAGGCCTTTTTTCTGTTCGATGGCTCTTTTCCGCGTTACTCATGCGTTCCTGTATGCACTGCAAGATCTTCCTTTTTACCGCCCTTTTCTCCCTCGCCGCTGGCGCAGTCACCGCCGACGAGCCGGCTGCCGCGATCGTTCTCTGGCCCGGCGGGGCTCCGGGGTCAGAGGCCCACCGCGACGTCCCCGAGAAAACGGAAGAGGGCAAAAGCAAAACAAACATCTGCAGCGTCCACCAGCCCTCGATCACACCCTACCTGCCCGACCCGGCAAAGGCGACCGGCACCGCCGTCCTTATCGCACCCGGCGGAGGCCACCGCGTCCTCTGCCTCGGTCACGAGGGTTATGCGCTCGGCCAGTGGTTCGCTGATCACGGCATCGCCGCCTTTGTTCTGAAATACCGACTCGCCGGTGAAGAGGGCTCGACCTACACGATCGAAGACCATGCCATGGCCGACACGCGCCGGGCGATCCGGCTCATCCGCAGCCGTGCCGCCGAGTGGAAAATCAAGCCCGCCCGCGTCGGAGTCCTCGGATTCTCCGCCGGCGGCGAACTCGCCGCCTACGCCGCGATGAAGTCCGATCCCGGTCAGGCAGACGCCGCTGATCCGATTGAAAAAGAAGGCTCGCGCCCCGATTTCCAGGGGCTCATCTACCCGGGCAAGTCAGACACCTTCACCGTCGAGACCGGGATGCCGCCCGCCTTCATCGCCTTCGGACAAAAGGACAGGCTCGATATCTCGCGCGGCATGGCCGAGGTCTATCTAAAATACCAGGCCGCCGGCGTTCCCGCCGAAATGCATGTCTACTCGAATGCAGGTCACGGCTTCGGCTACAGGCCCGAGGCCAAAGGCGGTGCCGCCGACTGGCCACTACGCTTCCGCGAATGGCTCGTCGATGGCAAGCTACTCGACGAGGCGAAAACAGAGCTCTAAGAGCCCGCTCACTCCCCTGCCCCGATGCCCGCTCCCGCGCAAGTCGACTGGTACGACACCCCCCTCTACTACGACATCATCTTCGACGAAGACACCGTCGAGGAGGCCGACTTTCTCGAGGTGATGTATGCTCGTCACGGAACCGGAGCCGGGAAAAATCGCTCTGTCCTCGAACTCGCCTGCGGGAGCGGTCGTCTCGTCCGCGAACTCGGGGGGCGCGGGTGGCGAGCGGCGGGCTTCGACGCCAATCCGCGCATGCTCGCCTTTGCCCGGGAACGGCTCGTGCACGAAAAAATCAAGGCCCGTCTCTGGGAGGACCGCATGGAAAGCTTCACCGTCCCCGGCGGGAAGAGATTCGATCTGATCCACTGTCTTGTCAGCACCTTCAAATACCTTCTCACCGAAGCACACGCCGCTGCGGCTCTCGAGCACGTCGCGGCAGCGCTGCAGCCCGGCGGGATATTTGTCCTCGGTCTCCACCTCACCGACTACCGCGAGACCAAAGTGTCGCACGAGCGCTGGGTCGTGACGCGCGACGGTATCGAAGTCGTCTGCAACACCCGCACCTGGCCCGTCGATCCCGGCACCCGCACCGAGGCGATGCGCTCCCGTCTGCGCGTCACCCTGCCCGACGGCACGGTGCGGCGCCAGGAGACCCACTGGACCGTCCGCAGCTACTCTGCCGCCCAACTGCGCCGGCTCCTCGGCAAGGTGCCCGCCCTGCGACTGATCGCCTGCCACGACTTCCGCCACGATCCTGACGAACACCGGAAACTCAACGACAGCTATGCCGACATCGTCCTCGTTCTAAAAAAATCCTAAATTCTGATGCGTGCCTCCTTCACTGCCAGCGAGGATGGCCCTCTCCTGCCCTTCCTCTTCGCGCACCTCCCCGAGGTGAAACGCCTCAAAGTGCGGCAGTGGCTGAAATACGAAGGGGTCTCGGTCAACGGAGTCGTCGTGGTCCGGTCCGATCACGCCCTCCTCACCGGAGACCTCATCGCGATTGCCCCTACGGCCAAAGCCGCGCCCGGCCCGCGACTGCCCGCAGGCATGGTGATCCGCTACGAAGACGACGCCGTCATCGTCATCGAAAAGCCCGCGAATCTGCTCTCCATCGCGACCGATGCGGGCGGCGAGTCCACCGCCTACACCGCGCTCAACGACTACGTGCGCGGCGACAAACGCAACCGCCAGGCTCGGATCTGGATCGTGCATCGGCTCGATCGCGAGACGAGTGGGCTCATGGTTTTCGCCCGCACCGAGGCGGCCAAACGCGCCCTCCAGGAAAACTGGAACCTCGCCTCGAAACGCTACTTTGCCGTGACCGACGGGGCCCCGCCGAGGGACGAAGGCACTCTCGTCGATCACCTCGACGAATCGAGCGCCTTCCGCGTTCGCATCACCCGCCGCAGTGAGAACACCCGCGAGGCCATTACGCACTACCGCGTCGTCCGGCGGACCGCCCGTCGCACCCTCTTCGAGCTCACCCTGGAGACCGGACGCCGCCACCAGATCCGTGTGCAGCTCGCCGGGATCCAGTGCCCCATCGTCGGTGATCCCAAGTACCATCCCGCCGGTGCGGAGGGAAAACGCATGGCCCTGCACTCCTGCGCCCTGAGCTTTCCGCATCCGGTCAGCGGGGAAAGACACGCCTTCACCTCGGATCTGCCGATGGAAATGGCACGGCTGCTGGAGTCCTGAGCCCCCAACCGATCACCTCACCCCTTCGCGAGAGCCTCGTTCGCCCAATCCAGCGCTTTGGCGTAGCTGCAACTTTCGAGAAAATGATTCAGCCTCGGCTGGATTTCAGACCGATGCCCTGTGTGGAAAGCGACGAGCGCCTCGGACACTTCCTGCAACTTCGCCAGCTGCCCCGCCGGGTCACGCTCCCGCAGCTCTGCATCGCCGATCACCCGCAGCCGCTCTTCGAGCAGCCCGATCAATTCACTGAGTTCTGTTTTTTCCAACATTCCTCTAACGAACAGGGTTAGATGACAGAGTCAACCCTGTCTCACCGAAACGGCCAGATCACGGGAATCAAAAACGACGCCACGATCCAGAGCACGAGATTTAGCGGCACGCCGACTTTGGGGAAGTCGGTGAATTTGTACCCGCCAGCCCCGTAGACGTAGGTATTCGTCTGGTAACCGATCGGGGTCGCGAAGCTGGCGCTGCATCCGAAAATGAGCGCGACGATGAAGGGTCGGGCGTCCACTCCGATCTCCCCCTGCCACGAGATCTTTGCGGCGATGCCGATGACGATGGGGGTGAGCAGCGCGGCGACGGCGTTGTTGCTGATCAGTTCGGTGAGTATCGAACTGAGCAGGTAGACGATCGCGAGAATAATAAAGGGCGAGAAGTCCCCGCACAGGGCCATGATCCCGTCGACGAGCACTTGCGCGGCGCCGCTCTGATCCATCGCCAAACCCAGCGCGAGCATCCCGAAGATGAGGAATACGATATTCCACTGAATCGCGTCATACGCCTGGTGCGCGGTGACGCAACGGGTCAGGATCATCGCGAGGGCAGCAAGGATGGCGAGCGCGGGGATGCCGAGAAGATTAAAAGTCGCCCCGAGGACGAAGGCCATCGTGATGCCGACGCCAACCCAGATTTTCGTTTTATCCACGATGAAATCGGGCGTCTCGGAGATACTGACGAAGTCTTTCTGCTGCTGCAGTCTCTTGAAGGTGTCGGGCTCGCCCTCCATGAAAAGGGTGTCACCGAAGGCGAGTCGCACCTTGTTGAGGGAGTCGTGCAGATTTACGCCCTGACGGTGAATCGCGAGGACGTTGATCCCGAAATTCCGCCGGAAGCCGATCTCCTTGAGCGACTTCCCGACCAACTCCGAGCGCGGACCGATGATGCCCTCGAGCAGCTTCAACTCGCGGGTCTCGACCTGGGTGAGACTCAGGTCGTTCTGCCCTTCGAAGCTGACTCCGGGATCTTTGCGCAGCTCTTTGAAGGCGTTACCATTGAGCACGATGAGAAGTTTATCCTTCTCGAAAATGACCAGTTCATCGATGGGCACATCGAGGCTCCGTCCGCGCCGCCGCACCTCGAGGACGCGAGCGCGGGGATAGGTTTTTAGCAGACTCTCGACGAGAGTTTTCCCCACCAGTGGAGACCCCGGCTCGACCTGGAACTGGGTGAGGACTTCGCGGGTGAGATCAGGATCGATCAGCTCCGAAAGCGAACTGCGCGAGGGCAGGAGCTTGCGACCTATCGTGATGATGTAGACAAACCCCACGAGCAGGTAAACGAGCCCGAGCGGGGTAACTTCGAACATACCGAAGGGCTTCTGCCCGTAGGTCTGGGCGATCCCATCCACGATGAGCGTCGTCGAGGTTCCCGTGAGAGTGCAGGTGCCGCCGAGGATGGAGGCAAAAGAGAGCGGGATGAGGAGCTTCGAGGCGCGAAGATTCACGGCACGGGCGTGGGCGAGGACGATGGGAAGAAAGACGACGACGATGGGCGTGTTGTTCACAAATGCCGAAAGCAGCGCGACCATGAACATCATCACGAGGAGAGCGCGGATCTCGCTTTTACCGGCGACGCGGGAGAAAAACTTCCCCATCGCGTCGATCACGCCGGTGCGTTCGAGACCGGCACTGAGGATAAACATGCAAGCCACCGTGATGGGAGCGCCGTTGCTGAAGACACTGAGGACTCCGCGCTCGAGCACGGTCCCGTTGACGACGACATCACTGAGCGGCAGCACCCCGAGCAGCAGCAGTACTCCCAGGGCCGAGAGCGCGACCACGTCGGGTGCAGTCCACTCACGGAAGAAGGCGAGGATCACCACCAGCAGCACCGCATAGACCGCGATGATGCTGAGATTGAGATCGGGGAAAAATGGCTGGAGCCAGTCTATCATCAGATCGCACCATAATCGGCCCGCGACTGATGCCAAGTCTGCGATTGCAGACTTTCCGCTCTTTCGTTACCCTCTCGACACGATGCCCGAAGACCGACCGCCCACTGAATTTGAAAAGAAGGTCTACGATGCCCTCACCCTCGTTCCGCGCGGGAAGGTGACGACCTACGGGCATATTGCACGATACCTCTCATGCGGCTCCCCTCGTGCGATCGGGCAGGCCCTGCGCCGCAATCCGTTTGCCCCCGAGACCCCCTGTCATCGCGTCGTCAGCGCCGACCTGACGATCGGCGGATTCTTCGGGACGACGAAGGGAACGCCGATCGATCGCAAGCGCCGTCTCCTCGAGCAGGAGGGAGTCCTTTTCCGAAAGAACGGCGCGATCGATCCCGCCTGCTGCTATCGCTACGATGAATGAGCCCCGCGAAGAGTTCGACCCTGCCGAAGGCATGCGACAGGAGCTCGCCGGCTACCTCGCCGAACTCGAGGTCTACCGTATGCCCTTCGGTCGTTACAAAAATCATCATCTCTACACCCTCCCCTACGAGTACCTGCACTGGTTCGTCGAAAAGGGCGACGGCTTCCCCTCGGGCCGTCTCGGCGAGCTGATGGAGTTCGTTTACCACACCAAAGCGAGCGGTTCAGAGATCGTTTTCTCGCGGTTGGGGAAGAGACGGTGAGGGGAAATTCACGGAATCAAACGGGGGAGCCATCGGATTGTGCGTCCCGCCTTCGATCCGCAGGGTGCTGGCCGCCCCGGCGTGGAGAAGCGCCGGGAGCAGCGTCTGGAGAACCAGCGTAGTGCTGCCGCCCGAGCCGATCGCGAAGGAATAGTCCCCTCCCCTCACTTTTCCCGGGGAGAAGACGAGCTCGACCGATCCGATCTCCGCGCCATCAACGGTCCCGTCACAGATCTCCGCTGCGGCCTTCACGCAGGTGAGATGCTGGCGCATCAGCCCCGGCTTGGGGCGTTTCCCGCGGATGTTTGTTATGCGAAAAGGCCGCCCGGTGATCGCCGAGAGCGACAGGGCCGAGCGCAAAATCTGCCCGCCGCCGGATTCGCCGGAGAGTGGGAGAAGTGGAGTTGCTTTCATGAGAGAATCAGGAATTGCGGGGAGCGGGGAGAGATAGTAAAGTGAACTTGAGATGAGCACGACCACCCTTAGCTTTCCCCTCGACAGCATGCCCGGACTTCCCGTTGAGGAAGGCTCGGAGTTTCTCGTAAAAGTAAGAAACGGGAAATTGCAGGTGACTTTGCCCGAGACAGAAAAAGCGGGCCCCACAGTAGCCGAGGATCTTGAGGATCCCGCCGTGCGTTTTGTGAGAAAGTGGAGCGGCGCATTTAAATATCCGGAGAGAGAAGAACTCGATGCCGACCCTCGTCTCGCCTATCTCGTTGAAAAGCACCTTAAATAATCCGTGAAGGTTTTTTTTGATACGAACATTCTGCTTAATGGCCCCTTCAACGAACCCCGGGGCGGAGTCCAGCAATGAATGCATCACCCGATGCCGCGAAGGAAATCACGAGGGCTGGATCGCCTGGCACAGTCTCTCCAACTGCCACTACATTACTCGATCCAGATCGAAGTCTCCGGAGATCGCACTCCACTTCATTTCCGACCTTCTCGCCTGGGTCGAAGTCGCTGAAACCAGCCGGAGTGACGCCCTCGCCGCCCTCGATTTTAGGATGCGGGACTTCGAGGACGCTCTGCAACTCGCTGCCGCGGTCGCCTGCGGTGCCGGGGTCATCCTCACCCGGAACACCACTGACTTTAAGGCCAGCCCCATTCCGGTGATGACACCCGAAGAGTTCCTCGCCAGTCTCAAGCGGTGAGATCTTGTTAAAGTCGCTCATATTTTAGTCATCCGCCTCGGACGCATCTTTGATCACAAAGCGCGCCTTCAGTTTGCAAACCTGCCGGGCGAGACCGGCAGACTCGACGCTGCGGAGGACTTCCTTGAAATCCTTGTAGGCGTTCGGCGCTTCGTCGATGGGGTATTTTCGCGAGTTGTAGAGGATGTCATGCGTTTCGAAATCCGCATCGACCTCCTTTTGATCGAGAGTTCGAGCCGCGTGCTTTCGTCCCATGCAACGACCGGCCCCGTGGTTCACGCTGTAGCACTTCCTGGAAGGCCTCCAACACGAGCGCATTGATGAGCATGTGGTTCACCGTCGCGAAGTTCGCGCCGAGAGCCATGTCATCGAGATAGGCATTGCCCTCGGGTGAACCGAGCGGCGCGTAGACGAGTTGCTTGTCTCCGGCCGGAAAAGGCAGACCCCATTGGTTGAAGAGTCACTATCCCTTCGAACCGGAAAAGGAAGACTACCTCATCCATCTCACGACCGGCACCCACGTGGCCCAGATCTGCTGGTTCCTGCTCAACGAAGCGAACTTTATCCCGGCACGGCTTCTCCAGACTTCCCCCTTGCAGGAAAAAAGTCGCGACGCGAAAACATCGGGCCGCTACGAGATTATCGATCTGGATCTCTCGAAATACGACAGGCTCGCGACCCGCTTCGCACAGGAGCAGGCCCGCACCCTCGACTTCCTGAAGAGCGGAATCGCGACGAAAAGCAAGGGATTCAATCAACTCATCGAACAGATCGAGCTGGTCGCGGTGAACTCCTCCGCCCCGATTCTCCTGACAGGACCAACCGGTGCCGGCAAGTCGATGCTCGCCGGCCGCATCTACGACCTCCGCCATACCAGGGCCGGACTCAACGGTAAATTCGTCGAGGTGAACTGCGCGACTCTGCGCGGCGACCAGGCGATGTCGGCCTTGTTCGGGCACAAGCGCGGCTCTTTTACCGGGGCGCAGTCGGACCGGGCCGGCCTCTTGAGAGAAGCGGACAAAGGACTCATCTTTCTCGACGAGATCGGCGAACTCGGTCTCGACGAGCAGGCCATGCTCCTCCGTGCGCTGGAGGACAAGACCTTTCTCCCGCTCGGGAGCGACAAGGCGGTGCAGAGCGATTTCGAACTCATCGCCGGCACCAACCGCGATCTGCGTCGCGAAGTGGCGGCGGGGAATTTCCGCGACGACCTGCTCGCACGAATCAATCTCTGGACGTTCTCCCTTCCGGGCTTGGCCGAACGACGGGAAGACATTGCCGTGAATCTCGATTTCGAGTTGGATCGCTTCGCGAAGAGTCACCGACGGCAGGTACGATTCAACAAAGAGGCGCGCGAGGCCTTTCTCAAATTCGCCCGCAGCCCCGAGGCTACCTGGAGCGCCAATTTCCGCGATCTCAATGCCGCCGTGACCCGCATGGCGACGCTCGCCCCGAAAGGCCGCATCAGCGTCGCCTGCGTCGAGGCGGAAATAGCACGACTCGCGCACGGATGGAAGTCGGTCACCTCCCCCGATGCCGCCGCCTCGAAAACCCAAGTCCTCAGTGATGAGCAGCGGGCGGAATGGGATCCCTTTGACCTCGCGCAACTCGACTACGTGTTGAAGGTGTGTCAGGAAAGCCGGACCCTCTCGGCGGCGGGAAGGCGGCTCTTTGCGGTATCGCGGACAAAACGCAGCATCACCAACGATGCCGACCGATTGAAAAAATATCTCGCCCGCTTTGGATTGAGCTGGGCCGATCTCTCAGGCACCGGCGGGGACTGATCCCCTACCCCGCCGTAGGATCCCTCACCTCCAGCACTCCCGCGACCGCTTCGAGAAGGCGCTCGATGCGGATGGGCTTGTGGAGGACATCCTTGATACGGACGTCGCGGGTGAGCACGTCCGGTAGATGCGGATCGTCTTTTTCCCGCACGAAGATCACGGCCGGGGCAAGGAGCCGCGGACCGCGACCGGCGGTGCAGGCTTTGGAAATGAGTTCGTAGAGCATCGGCCCGCTCAGCTCGCCGGTCTGCATCGCAAAGAGAAAGAGACCAAAGCGTTTTTGCAGGGCCAGTTCGAAGGCCCGGAGAGGATCGGCCGTGGTGACGACACGACAATCAGTGAAGTTCTCGAGCGTCTCGCGGATGAGGCGGGCGGTCGAGGCGACAGGATGCGCGATGAGGACTTCGACGGGACCGGCTGCCGGCTCCCTCACCGCTGCCGGCGGCACCGACACGGCGGACCCGAGCGGGACCTCTTCCGTGATCTCGACGGGGGTATGGGCTGGCTCTTCCTCGCCGACCGGTGCCGGTTCTGAGTCAATCGCTTCCGCGTCCGGATCCGGCAGATCCGGCAAAGACAGAGGGCTCACTTCACCGGGAGACTTCTCAGGCGGTGAGGCGATCTTTCGTAATGTTGTCCATTTCCGTTCTGCGGGACTTTCCATAAGAGTGACGTCGCGGGAGGCAAATCCAAGACGCCTCGCAACATAGCCTGAAAAACCGGATTAGGGAAATCCCGAGAAGCCTCCCGGCAGGGCCAGCGTGCGATCACCGCCGAGACCGCGACCCTATCCTCTCCGCAGTTGCTCGACGAAGCGCCACCTGCGGCGGATCGGCGGGGTGAGATTTTTGAAATTCATCGTTCGTGGCCGCTACCAGGCTGAATTTCTGTAGAAGAGTCATTTCTTTTTTCACCCCCTTCGAGTTCGAGTATGGCAGACTCGGGGATGCGGATGCGGGCGGCGGGATGAGAGGCCATGGGTTTGTGTGATCCCCACTTCCCTGCGATTGCGCCTGGAGTCATTTGGTTTCGCGCGCGGCTACGATCCCTACCACAACAATAAAACCGAACGCGATCCGCGCATGGTGAAGGTCAGCGAAAAGATTCGCGGCACCTTTCGACGCGACGGTCACGGCAACGCGTTCTGTGATCTGAGGAGCGTCATGTAAAGCGCACCCCGAAAATGCCCTGGATTCATTTCAACCCCAATGGCGTAAACTCGTCACTGATGATTGCAGGAGTCCGAAACCCGTGTGAATCTTATTTTTCGCTGCCTGCCCAAGAAAGCGCAGTCCCACTATGAAAAAAAAATCCTTATTGGCTCCTTCGGCCGACAAATCCCCGGAATCAGATCCGCGTGTGATCCAGCGATTGCTCCTCAATCTCGTTTCCCACATACCGAAATCGGACGTGAAGGAAAGTGATAAGCCGGACAGTCGAGCCCGTGCGATCGCAACGAAGGCAGCCCGCAACGCCGCTGGGGTTTCGGGGACGCTCGCATTACCGCCGGGACCATTGGGGATGATAACGATCTTGCCAGATCTGATGGCCGTTTGGAGCATCCAGAAGCAGATGGTAGCCGACATCGCCGCAGCCTACGGGAAGACAGCGATCCTCACAAAGGAAGCCATGGTCTTCTGCCTTTTTCGACATGGGGCGGCGATGCTGACTCGCGATCTGGTGGTTCGTGTCGGAGAGCGGATGATGGTTCGGAAGGTAGCCCTGCGGACAATGCAGGCGGTTTTGAAGAAAGTTGGTGTCCAAGTCACCCAAAAGGTCATTGCCAAAGCGATCACAAAATATGTTCCGCTGGTCGGGGCGGTCGCGATCGGCGGTTACGCCTATTACGACACCAGCCGGGTAGCCGCGACGGCGATCGACTTTTTCCGGCGGGAAATCGACATCGAAGACTCGACGACTGAAAAGCAGAAACTGAAACGGAATGCCAAAGCGACTGCGAAAGAGAAGGCCGGGGCGAAGAAGAGCCTGACGAAGAACTCACCTCCGACGAGCCCACGGAAGAAGGGGCTCGGCAAATCCTCAAGGGACAGTCCTTGATCCTCGAGAAAAAAGTTCGGGGCGATCAAGGTTGGTTGAAGTCTACGCGGAGAGTTCAATGAAAAAGAGAATTCTGGATCAAAGGCGTTATTCATAAACGCGCACCCAGTCGACTTCCATTCGGGACGGGAAGGCGGTTGAGGCATCCGGGTTCTTGGGCCAGTTGCCACCGACCGCAAGATTGAGGATCAAGTGGAAGCGCTGGTTGAAGGGGGCGGGCGACGGCGCCGAGGCGGAGAACCACTGGGAGGATGGGGTTTCGCGGTAGAGGATGTCGTCCACATACCACTTCATGCCGGCCTCATCCCAATCGAGCCGGAAGACGTGGAAGTCATCCGAGAAATCTCCTGACTCAACGTCAAGCCCCGCCGACTTTGGCGGCAAGCTTCACGGCAAACCCAGAGATGACGCCCGCGTCCTCACCTTCGGGGACGACGAGACTGTGGAAGTCGGCCGCGTCGCGGTAACCAAGGGCGGCGGCGCGCACCCGTGGCTTCGGGAGTTTGGTCTGGTAGGCCAATCCCTCACCATCGTCATAATAATGCGGGAATGCCTTGGCGACATTGCGGTGGTCAACGGCCAGGCAACGGCCGATCTCGGTGGCGAGGTCCATTCCGGCATGCAGGCTCTTTTTAGCCGCAAAAAGTTTCCCGGTCGATCCCTGACGAATTAGCGAGACCGACCCGAACGCTCCCTCGCCGACCTGACTGAGCAGCAGCATGTCGGATTCGTCGTCGATGTAGGATCCCACATCGGAGGGTGAGCCGAAAAGCCATGTCAGAATGTTCATGGGGACGCTTGGTTGGTTTCGTCAGCGCCTTGCGCCCTGCCCGGTCGATTCCGGTGAGGCGGCTCAGCGCCCTGACCTGGAGCGGGAGCTTTGGGATCTCAGATAATCGTAGCCCTTGAGCGCCTTCGCGGTAGTGGACTTCGGCTGCCCTGAAACAGAGGCAATCGTCGCCTTCTTCACCAAGGCCTTCGGTTTCGGCACGGTGATAGAGGATAGCGGTTTCGACGGGGTGGAGGGAATAGTGATTGAGTAATCTTAGCTCCAAAGCCCGGTTGGTCAAGGCCACAAGCACATCGCCATTGTCCATGTTGACTTTGCTTTTCGCCGCCTCGTAGTGATCTTTCATTCTGCAGGGATTGCATAAGCGCTTCAATCCCCCAAGCGCGGAAGAGCGGGTCGGTCGCCGTACCCGAGTTGAATCTGGACCCCTCCCATTACGTGCTTCGCGCCGCTGCACTGGATCAGGTCCAGCGCCGAGATGTGTGTTCCCTGCACAATTTCGGTTTTCAGGCGCTTGATGGCATCGAGTTCACCAAGCTTGAGAATCACCTGGTTGTCGCCTTCAAACTCGAGGACCTGGCTGAGTTCTGATTTCTGCACCCCTTTCCGAACCAGTGCCTTCAGGTACCAACCGACCACCGAGCAAGCGCAACTCCCTAGAAAATTGCGGCCCTCGTAGGACTCGGATAGCATCGACATCCGGAGGTGCTGGACTTCCCGGTCGAGCCGCATTTCCTCGATTCGGACTTGATAGTCTCCTGCCACTTTCGCCGTCAGCGCCGTAGCGGTTGCCGAAGCCACGATCCTATCTTCGAGGCAGCGGATTGTCCCTAAACTTACCTTGCTCTCTTTCCCGAGGCGCTTTCGCACCTCCCGATCGAGAGCCTGCTCTGTAAGGAAGATTTGTCCTTGCGTGATCGCCTTCAAGCCTTCGGGCGTGAATTGGGATTTCAGGGCACCAGTGATAAACTCCGCATTGCCGGCCAGATCGACTGCGACATCCTTGGCCGAGGAAGACAACTGTTTTAACAAATCTGAAAAATTCATACCCATTGAATAAAGGTCTCCAGACGATTCGTCAATTCCCGCTTGCGGAAGCATGACCGTAAGACACCTCCGCTACTTGGCCGAATTCGCCCCATTGACGAGATGATGGCTGAACTGCAGGCAACATTCAATCCGCAGGGACAGGTTCACGATCCGCTCTGACGATTACAGCAGGCTCTGAAATTCACGATTTCGTCAAAAATTTGCACCTTTTTGGCCGTCCTACTGGAACCTGTCCCTGTGAATTAGGAACCTGTCCCTGTGAATTTTAACGCCCTCTCCCGCTTGACATCTGGCAGAAACATCATAAAAAAAACCTCTCCCTCTCCCATGGACCAGAAACAACTAGCCAGGGAAGCGGTGAACCGTGCCGCGTCCCACCTGCATTCCTACGGGATCCGAGTAGCGGACTTCACCCTCACGACCGAGTGGGACTGGTGGCGTCCCGTCGGGGGATCCTCAGTGTGGCCAAGCACCCGCCATTTCAACATGGGGCGCTACCCGACCGAGTTCTCCCGCAACTGGTTTGCCATGCACGAGTTGGGCCACCTCCTTTGGGCCGAACACCAACCCCTGCGCAGCCATACTTTCCGCTCGGCCTTCGGTGAACCCCTTCCCCCAGACTACGAAAGAATCTACAAGCTCGAGGCATGGAAAGCCTTCCTTTTTAGACGTCCCGACGGCGAGCCGTCTTATTATGGTGCTCGTGGCGGCGGCGAAGAGCGCTTCTGCGAGATGATCGGCCTGATGTGGGCCACCGGTGGCTTTTCCGATCCCCCTCCCGCCGACCTCGCGACGCTCTGGGACTGCTGCTGGGCCCACGGGTTGGCGCGCATGACCTGAACGCCAGGTCATCGAGACGCGGAACAAAACCTGATCAGCCCCTTAAAACTGACTTGTCATTGGCACGACACTTACGACCCATCACTTCCACTCCGGCGACGCCTCTTTTGAGCTGGCTCAGCGTTGCCGTCTCTTACGATCCGAATAATGAAATCCGAAATCTGAAATCCGAATTTACCCAACGGGAAACAACTCACCGTAGTTAAAAAAGATCTCATCGCCCGGGCGAATCGGATTCACGCACTCAAAGCGGGCGGACTTCCAGCGCGTCGAAACAATGAGGAAGGCGTTCGGCTCGTCGCTGTGATTGATATATCGCGTGTAATTGGCCTTGGACCCTTCGTTGACGATGATGTGATTCGTGCAGACCCACAGGAGGTAACTCGATCCCGCAAACTTGCCTTCATCATACAACTCGGTCTCGGTGATGACCTCTCCGGTGTAGTAGCCGATCGTCTCCTCCAGATCGATCGAGACCCGCGAAAAAAGACCCATGCCCGCCCCTTTTATCGTGGATGGTAATATTTCAAAATCGGCTTCGGTGTAGGAGGTCATAGAGATCGTCAGGAAATGTTTTTCTACGCTCTCTCTGAGCGAAATCAACCGATATGACCTCTTGGTTCTCATTCGGGCGCCGTTCTACTTCAACCAGCGACCAAACCAATCGAAAGCTTCCGCCTGCATCTCCCGACTGAACCTGTACCCACCGGAATAGAAGGAACCTTTGTAGTGGTACGGGGCATTTGCTTTCCGATAGACCTCTCTGAGCATATCATCAGCGCGCTTCATCCCGGCAAGCGTGAACAAGGCGTCGTCGGCGGCGTTTATTACGAGAGTGGGAGAGGGCACACTCATGCCGATGATCTCAGGGAAATCCAGGTCCCGCGGCAGCACCTGAACAAAACTCATCCAGGTATGGGTGTAGGATTTGTTCAGCATAAAGTCCTCCCGGGTCGTCATCAGACCAACACAAACCGAACATCGAATTCGTGAATCGAGACCGCCGATAAAAACCGCTCTCATGCCACCTCCCGAAGGGTGTGACCGCCACTCTATTTAACAACCATAAGAAGACGGTCAACTTATAACTCGCACTCTCAACGCATAGTGTATCAGTGTGTTATGGGATCACGCGTCCTTCAAGCAGATGAAGACAAGATCGTCGTCGAAATCACGATTTCCAAGAATTCGAACTTCCTCGAATTCGAGGAGCAACTCCAGGGACGACTTAGCGAAGCGGGGCGGACGGTCACCGAGCGTGCCCTCGCGGATTTTGATGCTGATGGGTTCCCCTTTTTTGTCGGAAACACGAAGTTCACCGCGAAGAGGAAACGGGTCGCAAAAAAATACGAAACACCCTTCGCTACCGTCCACGTGGAACGCTTCGCCTACCAGAGTTCCGGAGGCGGGCGCACCCACATTCCCTTCGAACAGGACGCACGCATCATCGGCAACGCCACCCCGCGATTGGCCACGCTGATTTCCTCCAAATACAGCCACTGCAATTCCGGGGTCGCGCAGGAGGATCTCCGCGAAACCCCGCACCGCGAGGCGTGGATGGAGGACCGCTGCCACCGCCTCAAGCATGAGCACGGTGCCGTCAAACGACTCTTGAAGGAAATCGCGGTAATCCACGCGGAGGGAGCACATTCACTGTCGGAACTCGAAACTATCGGATCGCTCCTCGGTTACATGAAACGGAATTTGGATCGGACCAACTACGCGAGTTATCGAAAGAGTCATGTTCCGAATGAATCGGGCGTGACGGAGGCGGCCTGCAAGACGGTCGTCAAACAGCGGATGCGGGGATCGGGCATGAAGTGGAAGCATTCGGGGGCGGCAACCGTTCTCCGGCTCCGTTCGAAAAGGCCCACCAAGGGTGCGTGGGAAGCGTTTTGGACCCGTGTTGGTCTCATCGGCCTCTGAAAACTTCTGCCTGGACTAGACTCTTCGAACTAAATACTAACAACAACAAAATTAGTTGCACGAGTTAGTAACATTCAACTACGGTCAGACCCGAATGGCACGGACTGTAGATCGCCTGCTCCGCAAGACCGAAGCGGAAGTTCAAAGTCGCGTGATCCTGCGAGTAACTCGAAATGTTCTCGACGTCCTCCCTGATCCCATTCCCCACCGCTAGCAACAGAAAACGGCCAAGTCGAAGGTTGCGGGACACCTCATCGAAAAAACGAGCTTCATCGATCTCATCCGACTGGTCCGCAACTACCTCGAACAGCCCTTTTGAGTCGTTTCGGACCTGCTTTGCGCATCGGCTCAACTCATCAAAATCATAGCAATGTATCTCCTGGGCGTAGTCCAGAATCTGCCCGACGACACTGCGGCGAGCTTCGGGATTCCGCCAAAGCTTGCACTCCACAATCGTCAGGAGCCCGTGCTCATTTATGAAAAGGAGATCGAGAGGCCCGACGCCAGTTCGTAGCTCTCGACAAAGCGGTATCAAGCCGTCAAAAACAGGCTCGACCTCTGAAACGGGAAGCAATTCTGGAACCGTAAAGAGCAGCTCCTGCAGTCATGCCTCATCAAATCCGTCGTTGTCTCCTCCGGAGTATCTCACTCGCTTCAGTCTCGTTGACTCCCGGGCTTCTTTCACAAGGTAGCGCGGTGTAAGAAATTGTTGTCGTTTCATTGTCTAGTCAGCATTCACGGATCATGCTATTCATGTGGTGTTGGCTGACGGCAACAGAGCGGACGGGAACGAGTCTCCTTTCGAGCCCGACCGCCGAATTTCCAATGCCGTTCTTTCTCCCGCCAGGGTCACAACTCCGGCGCCACCCATTTTGATATGCCCGTAGTCGCCTTCTGCGCTTCGAACCACTCGTAATAGGGTTTCGTCGGTGACATCGGGGCGTCTTCGTTGACCATGAGTGGGCGCGCCTCTTTCCAATACTGATCATAGGCGGCGAGCATCTCCGCCGCGACCGCAGGGTGATCGGCGAGGACGTTGGCAGTCTGTGCGGGATCGCTCTCCATGTCAAAGAGCGAGGGGCCGGCGACATTGGCATTTTTGCCCTTTCCTTTTCCTTTTCCACCCCCGGCTCTGGCACCGACGTAGCGCCAGCGCTGATTGCGGACCGAAAAGTTCACGTCTTTGAAATCGTTCGGTTCGGCTCCGGTGGGCCAGCGACAGATGTGGTTGAAGAGGAATCTGTCCTCCCATTCCCCACCCGTTCCCTCAATGAGAGGCAAAAGACTGCGTCCCTCGACCTGGCCCGCCGGCAGCGCCGCCCCCGTGAGCGCGGCGAAGGTGGGAAGGATGTCGATGTGGGCGGCAATGCGGTCGACCTCCTGCCCCGGCTTGATCTTGCCGGTCCAGCGAACGAAAAAGGGCACCCGCGCGCCGCCCTCGTCGGTCGATCCCTTGAGACCTTTCATCTCCGCGTTGAAGAAGGGATAGCCCGGCGCGAGATCCTCACCCGGCTTGCCCGATCCACCGCCGGTCATGCCGTTGTCGGACATGAAAATGAGAATGGTGTTCTCATCGAGCTGCCACTCACTGAGCTTGCTCATGAGCAGGCCCATGTTCTCATCGATGTTCTCGATCATGCCATAAAAGCCGGCCTGCTCCGCCCCGAACCCGAGGTCGGTGAACCGTTTTGCGTTTTTCTCCGGCGCGATGAACGGACCGTGCGGAGCGTTCGTGGAAATGTAGGCAAAGAAGGGCTCCTTCGCCCTTGTCTTTTCCTTAATCCAGCCGAGCGCGGCGCTGAAAAAGACGTCCGTGCAGAAGCCTTCAGTTTGCACGAACTGACCGTTGTGCCGGATCACGGGGTTGGTGTATTTGTTGTCCGGCGCATCCGCGCACGAGCAATCGTAGGCCTGCCCGATGCCGCCGGCGCCGTGGATAAAGACTTCATCAAAGCCGCGCTGGTCGGGCTGATACTCATGCTCGTCACCGAGGTGCCACTTCCCGAAAATGCCGGATGTGTAGCCCGCCGTTTTCAGCACCTGAGGCAGGATCGTGGCATCCAGCGTCATGCGCTCGCGCTCGAGGATGGTGTGGGTGATGCCATTTTTCTCCGGATGCCGCCCCGTCATGATCGCAGACCGGGTCGGCGTACAGGTCGGCGCGACGAGGAACCGGGTGAAGCGCGTGCTCTGCGCGTGAAGATCATCGAGATGCGGCGTCTTCACCCACGGGTGCCCGTGCGCCCCGACCGGCGGGAAGCCCTGGTCATCGGTGATGACGAGAATGATATTCGGTTTCGTCCCCGCAAGTTCGGCGAAAGCCGGCAGGGCAAAAGAAAGGAGCAGGCAGGCGAGGACGGGGATTTTCATTTTTTTGACGGTTGATCGGGACATCGAGCTCACAGCATGGCGCAGATTGGCGGATGCGGCACGCACGGAATGAGGCCATCGCGTCATTCCGCCGGGATCGGCCTTCAATCCCATGATTGACGTTTTTTGTCCTATCGTCTTTTTTAGAGGATAATCATGGCCCGGAAAAAGAAAAACTCCCGCCCTGGAATCTCGTGGATCAGCTTGAAAAGCGACGGCATTCTGAGCGACCGACACGTCAACATGGCGATCGAACTCGGCTACGAGGCCGGCACTCTTCGGAGCGCCTTTGACAGGAGCACACCTGAGAAAGGCCGCCTCATGCTGGAGTGGGTCGAAGACATCTACTTCGAACGCCACGCCCGCTATCACCCCGTCGATCCGGATGCCACCCCCGAACACCAGCAGGAACACCCTGCCGAGAACTCTCTCCTGCGCGACCCGGGCGAGATCATGGATGACTACCTCCGCCAGGCACACTTCGTCCCCGGGAGCGACGATGAGCCCGACGATTGGTCTGTCACTTCAATAAATGCCCCAAGCACAAAGAACCCTGCCGCGTCGAGGGATGCGGGGCCATCCCGTTCGTCCGCATCCTCCCCTGGTTCCACTTCAAACCGGAGCGGCTCAACGAGCACAACAGCCTCTTGCTCTTCGACCGGTGAGCGGGCTTGCGAATGGGCGGTAAAGCTGCCAGCATGACACTCTCCGTTCTCCGCATGAACTCCTTCGCCTCTCTCTTCGTTACCGTTATCTGCCTCCTCGCTCCGTCGTTGACACGCGCCGTCGATCCGCCGGGCGACTACATCAACCGCCGCCTCGCCTCCCTAGCGCCCGATAAAGTCATCGTTTACAAAAAGATCGCCGACCGTGAACTCGAGCTCCGCCTCTTCCTCCCCGACGGGTGGAAGGCGGCGGACCGACGCCCCTGTTTCCACATCATCGACACGTCGAAGGATGGGTATGGAAACGAAAAAATCGGCGAACGCTGGCAGGAGCTCTCGCCCGTCCATCACGTCCGGCCCGGCCTGCCCCCGACCCTCACCTTTCACGGCACCGGGGACACCGTCACCCCCTTCGCCGGAGCAAAGGCCTTTCACGAAGCAATGCTCGCAGCGGGAAACCGCAGCGAACTCGATGTCAACGAAGGCGGCGC
>Ga0209491_10002490_pt1 | contig 32788 bp, 27 predicted proteins | sample BON02_FD_187213 | JGI IMG/M metagenome (GOLD analysis project Ga0209491, IMG submission 187213) | Freshwater microbial communities from Lake Bonney liftoff mats and glacier meltwater in Antarctica - BON-02 (SPAdes) (version 2) | ecosystem: Environmental > Aquatic > Freshwater > Ice > Glacier... | reverse complement strand
GGACTACTGACTCGAAGAAGAGAAATATAAAGGAAATAGACAAAGTAGTAGAGACATTCAACAACCATATTTCCGGGGTAGTAAATGCATTGATAATGAATCTAAGCAATGCAATGGCTGAACGCCTAAATGGCAAAATTCAAGAGCTTAAAACAGTAGGGAAAGGCTATCGAACCTTCGCCAACTTTAGAAGCGCAATACTGTTTTTCCATGGCGGCTTGGATCTATATCCCCACTAACTTAAGGGTAGAACCTAAAAAATTATCCTGTAAAACACCAAAAAACGTGGGAGAATAAACTGGTAATCCTCTCAAGAAAGATTCATGAATTCAATTTTGGTAATTTCGTTTTAGAAATTCACTGTTGATAAAACGTGCTCTATAAATCATGAAGTATAAAAAGCCAAGCAATCCCTTTCCAATTAGTAGCTATTATGGTCCTAACTATTTCTGCAATCGGGAAGGTGAAAGCACATATACTAAATAGCTTATTAATAAATGGGCATTCACATATTTTGATGGGGAACAGATTATTGGGGAAAGCTAACTTCATTCATTTTATCAAACATTAGCTTCAGGCTGATTAGGGATTTATTTACCTGAATATTCTTGTTACAATAATAATCAGCAACCTATCAATGCGCTTGCTTCTGCTTTATTACAGACTTTCCTTAAAAACCTCCGTTGGACGCCGAGTCTGGGAATTTATGAAGGGATTGTGACCAAAGATTAGATTTGATTAACTCATCGGTATTCCGCAAATCTCATTTCAAGTCCCACATTTTGAGAGGCCTGTTTAGGATATTTTGGTATTTCTATACAAAATCAATCCGCCGGTTATAGTGGTAATTAATGAATATGTATATCCGCAATGATGCTAGAAGCCTTATTTTCTTTGGTAATCTAAACCGATGAAACCTTGAAATTATGAAACTAATTCTTTGACCAGCTCCGAAGGAGCCTGACTATTCATGACCCTGTACGAAGTGCAGGGCAACAATTATACTACCGGCCTAGAACCCTGAACGGGCAATACTTAAAGTATCGCTCTTTCAGGGCTTCAATTACTCATACATTTTCACTACCCCCGGCTAAGCCGAGGGTCATGGATTGTGGCAATCCTTCGGATATTATTTTAGATGAAACATTAGAAAACCTCTCCTCAACCTCTAAGGATTTGAAAAATAAACTTTTAATATATTGGGATAACCAAATCTTCTATTGGTTTTGCAGTTTACTGGCAGAAAAGCGGACATTCATATTGATGCATAGCAACGGATTTTTATCCTATCCGGAAAAAAATACGGGTGCTTGGCTTCGAACCACGATACAGCAATTCCAAAATGTGAGATTCTTATTCTCTGGAAGTAGACAAACCTTACTTTCACAACTATTCTCATATCCTAAACGGTGATTACACAAAAGTGAAAGCACATTAAACCTCGAAAAAATCCCACAAGTAATATTTCGAGATTTCATCGCTGAGATCTTTCGAAAGAATGACAAGTCAAAAATTTAGCAAAAGAGATGTTGGTTTGGACAAAATGCGGTAGCTATTATATTCAGCATTTGTGCCTCCCCCTTTTTAAACCGGATAAAAAAATATAAGAGCAGGAAGATTGGCAAAATTGCGTTCAACTGATTATCCAAAAACAAGAGATTTTTTTCTAAAACTATAAATTGCTCTTTGGTACACAGCAATGGAAGCTTTTAGTAGCTGTCGCAGAAATAGCCCTTATTTACGCACCAACTTCAAAGGATTTTATCAGAAAAAATAAGTTGGGAAGTGTTGCCACGATTTTTAAATCAATTGATTTCTTATCACAAAAAAGATGATCTTCAAAGAATATGATATCAATGGCATTCCATACTATCAGTCATATGATGCGTTTTTTGAGAATTGGACTCAAGCTAAAGATTTTTGAAAGATCAAGAATGATCATAAACTTATTTGTTTCTCTTGTGGTGAAAAAAATAATGTTTGGGGAGTCTCTGCGATTCTGATTGACGGAGACAGGTCTGCGGTAAAAAAAACATCCCCACGTTTTGGTGAACCCTCATCTTTCCAATTGAAATCAATCCGGCCAAAACCCAGAATCAAATTTAAATTTCATTCTACCTTGATATTGTCTCTACATGACGATTCTTTCCAAAAAAATCGACGATCCCATTTGTGAAAACCTGGCTACCTTTATGGCAATATTGGAGATCAGCCTAAATCAAAAAAACCACAACTCTTTCGAGTTGTGGTTTCGGAGATTAGGTTTATTATAATTATTTACCGCCCAGAGCTTCTGCACCTGCGACAATTTCTAGGATTTCATTAGTGATAGCGGCTTGACGGCTTCTGTTGTAAAGCAATCGAAGATCCTTCAGCAAGTCACCCGCATTTTCCGTTGCTTTGTCCATCGCAGTCATTCGAGCACCATGCTCGGAGGCATTACTTTCTAAGACCGCTTTGTAAAATTGGATCTTTAAAGATGTGGGTACTAATTCTTCGATGATGTAAGCTCTTGATGGTTCTAGGATGTAATCGACTTCTGCTGTTTTTTCCAACTCGTTTTCGTTGTTTGACATCGGTAAAAACTGCTCCGTCTGTACGATTTGAGTGACTACATTTTTGAATTCATTAAAAACCAAAACTACCTGATCGTATTCGCCATTAACAAACGCATTCATGGTATACTCTGCAGCTGCTCGTACGTTTTCAAATGACAAATCTGAAAATATTTGGTAAAAATCTGCTACAATTGGGAATTCTCTCTTCTTGAATGCTTCGTAAGCCTTTTTACCCAAAGGTAAAATAGTGATCTCTTTCCCAACAAACTGACCAGCAATGCTGGCATTGCAGGCTTTGATGACGTTCGAGTTGAAGGCTCCGCAGAGACCTTTGTCCGAAGTCACTGGTACGATAAGCACCTTATTTACCTCTCGCTTTTGCGCATAAATAATATCTGCTGACCCTTCAGAGGCTGCTGATACATTATTCAGGATTTGAGTCAACTTCTGAGAGTAAGGACGCATCTGGATAATTTTATCCTGCGCTTTTCTGAGTTTGGCAGCGGAAACCATTTTCATGGCTTTTGTAATCTGCTGGGTAGAGACTACTGAGGTGATCCGTTGCTTTACTTCCTTAAGATTAGCCATTTTGAATGGGTTGTTCTTGGTATAATAATCCGGAAGGCCGAAGCCTCCAGGAATGAGTTAGATTATTTTGCGTATTTAAGAGCTAGTTCTCCGGCAGCCACTGCCAAAATCTTACCTGCACCGTCAACATCTCCTTTGAGGATCAAAGTCAAAGCTTCAGGATAAGTAGATTCCAAAAGCGTATAAAATTCCTTTTCAAAGGTTTTTGTTTTTTCCACAGGCACCTTATCCATCAACCCTTTTGTAGAGGCGTAGATAATAGCCACCTGATTGGCTACTGATACTGGAGAATACTGAGGCTGCTTCAAGATCTCTTGGTTTCTTCTGCCCCGCTCAATCGTACGCTTGGTAGTTGCATCAAGGTCTGAACCAAACTTAGAGAATGCTTCCAGTTCACGGAATTGAGCTTGGTCAAGCTTCAAAGTACCCGCTACCTTCTTCATTGCTTTGATCTGGGCATTTCCACCTACCCGGGATACAGACAGACCTACGTTTATCGCAGGACGAATACCCGCGTTAAATAAGTTAGTCTCTAAGAAAATCTGACCATCTGTAATGGAAATTACATTTGTCGGGATATAAGCAGATACATCACCAGCTTGAGTTTCAATAATAGGGAGTGCAGTCAAAGATCCACCACCTTTTACCAGATGTTTAATTGAATCTGGAAGATCATTCATCTGCTGCGCTATGGTATCAGATTTATTGATTTTAGCAGCTCTTTCAAGCAATCTAGAGTGAAGATAAAATACATCCCCTGGATAGGCTTCACGTCCAGGAGGTCTTCGTAGAAGCAGTGAGACTTCACGGTATGCAACAGCCTGCTTGGAAAGATCATCATAAACTACTAGAGCTGGACGACCGGTATCACGGAAAAACTCACCAATCGATGCACCTGCAAATGGTGCAAAAAATTGCATTGGAGCAGGATCGGCAGCGGATGCGGATACAATGATTGTATAAGGAAGCGCGCCACCTTTTTCAAGTGCTGCTACTACGTTGGCCACAGTAGAAGCCTTCTGTCCGATCGCTACATAGATACAGAATACAGGCTCGCCCCTATCGTAAAATTCTTTTTGGTTGATAATAGCATCAATAACCACTGCAGTCTTGCCCGTCTGTCGATCACCAATTACAAGCTCTCGCTGACCTCGACCGATTGGAATCATCGCATCAATGGATTTGATCCCCGTCTGTAGTGGCTCGGTAACTGGCTGGCGATAGATTACACCAGGAGCTTTACGCTCTAGCGGCATCTCGTACAACTCACCGGTAATTGGACCTTTTCCATCAATGGGAATGCCCAATGTATCCACTACACGACCAAGCATCCCTTCACCTACTAATAATGAAGCAATTTTCTTAGTTCTTTTTACTGTATCGCCTTCTTTGACTTCTTTGGAGTCACCAAAAAGTACAGCACCCACATTGTCCTCTTCAAGGTTAAGCACCATTGCTTTAAGGCCATTGTCGAATTCGATCAATTCACCCGCCTGAACCTTGGAAAGTCCATAGATTCGTGCTACACCATCACCAACTTGAAGAACTGTTCCCACTTCTTCAAGTTCCGCGGCTGTTCTTGTTCCGGAGAGTTGCTCTCTTAGAATTGCCGAAACTTCATCTGGTCTTACTTCTGCCATGATATCGTAAATTAATGCTTTTAATTAGATTTTACTTTCGTAATGATTCTCGCTGAACTCAACTTTCAACTCACTTAACTTGGAGCTGAGTGATTCGTCTAACTGACGATCGTTTACTTTCAAAATGTAACCGCCGATCAGTTCTGGATTAATTTTCTCTACAAGTTGAACAGACTCCAAACCAGAGATCTCTTTTACTATTTCGATAAACTGATTTCGCAATTTGTCATCTATAGTGAAAGTAGTAGTCAATTCAGCTACTTGTATAGATTTATAAGTATTGTATTGGCTTTCAAATTCTTTTGCTACATCTACCAATATATCTTCACGCCCTTTCCTTGAGATAATTTCGAAGAAAGTCAAAGTCATCTTTTGTGCACCTGTGGCATAAAGGGCTTTCAGCACTTTCAATTTTTTCTCGGAAGAGATAATCGGGTTGTTCAGCATAAGAGCCAAATCCCTATTTCCCTTTACCATGCTAGAAAGCTTGACAAAATCAGCATGTACTTCCTCAAGAATATCCTTTTCAAGGGAAAGCTCTATAATGGACTTTGAATACCGGTGTGCTACTCTATGATTTGACATGGAGAGGGATTAATTAAGCTTAAGTTCATTTACAAATCCTTCTACAAGTGCTTTTTGTGCCTTGTCATCAGATAAATTCTTTCTTAAGAGTTTTTCTGTGATGTCCAAAGAAAGTGAAGCTACTTGAGATTTGATATCTGCCAAGGCAGCTTTCTTCTCAGTTTCTATCACTGCTTTTGCATTAGCAATCATTTGAGCGCCAGCTTTTATAGCATCCTCTTTAGCCTCATCGATCATTTTTACAGAAGCATCTTGCGCTTTTTTCAAAATGATATCTCGTTCCAATCTTGCTTCAGATAGCAACTTCTCGTTTTCAGCCTTGAGGTTAGCCATTTCATTTCTAGCTGTTTCAGCTGACTTCAATGCATTCTCAATACTACTTTCTCTTTCGTCAAGAGCTGCAAGCATTGGCTTCCAAGCAAACTTGATCAAAATGAAAAGGAGTCCCAAAAAGCCAAATAATTGCCAGAAAATAAGACCGGTACTCGGTGTGATTAAATCCATTGTTTGAAATTTTATTTCAAATTGTTCAATAAAATAAAGAAAAGGGAAAGACCTAGCGCCAATCCCTTTTCAATTTAATTATGCGACCTCCGCGATGTTCAGGGCGATCAACAAACAAATAACTGCTGCAAACAGCGAAACAACCTCGATCAAGGCAGCAATGATCAACATTGCACCCTGAATCTTTCCAGCAGCTTCAGGCTGACGAGCAATAGCATCCATAGCTTGTCCACCAATACGACCGATACCTAGGCCTGCGCCAACCGCAACAATACCTGCACCAATTCCAGCTCCCATTAGAGCATAACCAGCAGTCAACAAAATAATAGTTAACATAACATTTAATTTATATAATTGAACAAAAGAAATTCCTAATTAATGATGATCATCATGTGCATGCTCTGCGACCGCAGATCCGATGTACATCGCTGAAAACAGCGTAAATACATAAGCCTGAATAGTCGCTACTAACAATTCGATCAAATTTATAAACGTCACCATCAAAGTACTTGCGATACCGATAGTGACCGATTCAAAGATAAATGCCAAGGCAATGAAGCCAAGAATTACAATGTGGCCTGCAGTGATTGCGACAAAAAGTCGAACCATCAAAGCAAACGGCTTAGTAAATAAACCTATGATTTCCACCGGCACAATGATTAAAAGCATCATTGGTGGCACACCAGGTGTCATAAAGACATGTTTCCAGTATTCTTTATTACCATTAACATTGGTGATAATAAATGTCAATGTTGCCAAGACTAAAGTCACCGCAATATTCCCAGTCATATTAGCTGCACCTGGTACCAATCCCAAAAGATTACCAAACCACACGAACAAAAATAGTGTAAGTAAGTAAGGAACAAATCGTCTGTACTGAGGTCCAATAGACTTTTTTGCTATCTCATCACGGACAAAGATCACAATCGGCTCAATGATTGCTGCTGCACCTTTTGGCGCTACAGCACTATGTTTCTTGTAATGTGAGGCTGCAGATAATGCAAACCAACCCACAAAAATTAACACTATAAATAGCATTACGACGTTTTTAGTGATAGAGAATTCTAAAAAAGTACCACCATCTGACTTCTGTAAATGGTCGTGCTCGTCGATGTAAAAACCTTCGTGAGCGTACTCCTCACCGAAGAGGTGCGATTGGGGATTTTGAAAATCAGTCGAACTGAAAAACTCCAGTCCTCTGCCAGATGAAAATACAATCACCGGAAGTGACAAAGTCACGTGAGTATCTCCAATAGTGGTAAAATGCCACTCATGCGAGTCCTTAACGTGGTGCATGATGAAGCCTGTCTTATCTTCTTCTCCACTTGCTGCATGGATATTGCCAGAAAAACCTAGCATAAATGCTGAAATTAAAAGACTTATTACCAGTATTTTACGCGTCATCAACTCTATTATTTGTGGGTTACTTCGAAATCGGGCGCAAGTTATACAGAAAGACGTAGATATCAAAAAGCAAGTAGCATAAAAATAAGACGAAGAAATCTGCGATAAACAGAATAATATTTTCCATACCAGGCCAAACGGCAGTTCCGATAAACACGAGAGTACCAACAAATCTCAAAATCATTGCTAAAACCATGATTTGAAAGAAATTTTCTCCAAATGATTTCAATAGAAATCCATTGAGTAAAATGATCAAAAATGAAAAAAATGTAAGAAAAAAAAATATATTCCATATTTCTGTGTGAATTACAGCAGGGAAAACCCAGCTCAAAAGACCTATGAAAACCGCGATTGTCAAAGAGAAAATAAGAAATCGGATATGGGTATTTTTAGGGAGTACCATGGACATAAGGAATAGGCTGCAAAAATAGACATATTTTATAAAATCATTTATTGTCTTGATTTGCGGACATCCAAAGCTGGTAAAAAGCTATTGCTACAGACAAAAAAGAAAACAACAAAAGCCAAACCGGGAATTTCATTTCGCTTTTTTGCTGAACCCACCACCCAAACCAAGTTCCGGCTCCGATTATTCCAAATAATTGGAAGGAAAGCCCGATATATTTGACATATACGGGAGTTCCGCCAGTTTTTTTCTTTTCTTCATTATCCTTCATTTCACTCGTATTTGACATTTTTAGAAAAGAATTTTCCTTTGGAGACTTAGCTTTGTATAAATAGAAAATAATCAAAGCGAATTTTCGTTCACTAAGTAACTCAAAAAACCTACTTTAGTACCCAATTTGGGACTAGTCATTCATGAAGAAGTTTTCTTTAATAGCCTTAGGGACATTATTTTTTGCTGCGGCATGCTCTTCTGAGCGCAATACGTTCACAAATCGAACTTTTCATAATTTGACTGCACATTATAACGCATATTATTATGCAGATGTAAAATTCAATGAAGTCGAGTCAGAAGTCACCTCAAACTACAAGGAAGATTATACTCAAATACTTCCAGTCTTTATTCCTGTGGACTCAGCTACGATTCAAAGTAACCAGGAAAAATTACAATCTGCTCGAGAATTAGCATCTAAAGCCATCGAATGGCATAAAATCAGTAAATGGGTTGATGATAGCTACTACCTTTTGGGTAAGATTGACTACTATCAATCCCAATTCGATGATGCACAAAATACATTCAAGTACATCAACGTAAATTCTAAAAATGATGATACTCGACACCAAACGCTCATCACTTTATTGAAACTTTATGTAGATCTGGCAGACATAGAAAAAGCCAATTTCACCATCGATTACCTTTCCAAAGAGTCCAACATTTCTGAGGATAATCGATACGAACTTTACCGAACACTTGCCTATTATTACGAATCGAGGCAGGATAAGAATGGAGTAATTGGGGCTTTGGATAAAGCACTGGAGTATGCCGGTGATAAAAAAGAAAAGTCCAGAATCAATTTTATTTTAGCCCAGCGCTATCAACGAATCGGAATTGATGCCCTAGCTTATGATTATTATAAAAAGGCGCTTGATGGTAACCCACCTTACGAACGAAGCTTTTTTTCGCAGCTCTATGCACAGCAAGTAGCGGAGCTCAATGCCTCCAAAGACTTGAAAAAAGTCAGAAACTATTACGAAGATCTTTACAAAGACCCCAAAAATAAAGATCTCAAAGACGTAGTGGTCTACGAGCAAGCCCTATTTGAGGAAAAACAAGGAGATACAAAACTAACCATAAACCTACTCCACAGAGCAGCTAAAGAACCAGGAAGCAATCCAAGACTAAAAGGCTACATCTACCAAAAACTTGCAGAGATCAATCTGGGAAAGTACAAAGACTACCGAGCTACGAAGTATTATCTGGATTCGGCGTTAACTTTTATCACTAAAACAGATCCTGTGGCACTGCAGATTCAGGAGCAGAAAATCTCTTTGGACAGCTACGTTTTTCATTTTGAGCGAATCAAAAAGAATGATAGCCTAAGCACGCTTGCCAAAATGTCCCCTGAGGAGCAGCAATTAGTCGCAGAGGAATACATCAAATCTGAAGAGGAGCGTCTCATGGCAGAAGCAAAGGCTGCTGAAAAACCAAGAAATTCTAGTCTTTTTGATAATCTCCTTGCATTCAATGATAAAGGTTCTGGAACGTCATCTTTCTATTTTGATAATGGAGTAGCAATGCAACAAGGAGCGATTGAGTTTCGAAGAACCTGGGGAAACCGACCAATACAGGATAATTGGAGGCGAAGTGGAGCAAGTTTTCAAAACTCTGACACAGCAATTCTTGAATCCTCAGAAAATGACTCAACTGATCTAACCGGAGACAATAATCCTCATAATAATCTTCCAAATCTCGAATCTTTACTAGCAGAGATCCCCAATAGCCCCGAGCAATTGGCTGAGTTGAATCTACAGTTAGAGGAATCCTATTTTGAACTTGGTAAGCTGCTATATTTCAATCTGGACGAAGTCCCACAAAGCATAGATAATCTTGAAACTCTGGTCCGATTATATCCCGGGTCAAGTCGAAAGCCCGAAGCCTACTATTTACTTTACCTCGGACAAAAAGATATAGGAGGAAATTCACAGCAATATGTAACTCGGTTAAGTCGCGAATTTCCAAGCTCACAGTATACCTTCTCGGCAAATAATCCACAAGCAGCTTCAGGCAACGTGGCCTACTTACAATCGTCCCAGAGGTACCAGAAAGCTTATGATGCCTATTATTCCGGTCAATATCAAACTACCAAAGATCTCATCAAGTCCACACTTGAAGAGTATCCATTGACCCGAAATACCGAACGATTGATTTTGCTTGATATCATGGTCACTGGTAAAACCGAGAGCAGAGCCTTCTACCGGGAGCGATTGGAAGCTTATATTCTTAACTCGCGGGTACCTGAATTAAAAGAATTGGCAAAGAATATGCTTAAACCGTTACTGTCTTCAGAAGAATTGGCTGCTTTGAATCCAAAAAAACCAGAACTGAATGACTCTACAGCCCTTGCGAGTGTAGATGTGGTAGAACTTGACACAACGATAGATCTTGCAGAATCTCCTTATAAGATAAACGATGCTCAAACGCATATCTTTGTGATTGTAATGAGTCCAAGTGAGTCAGAAAGTGCTAAAAATTTGCTCGGAGATTTGGAGAATTTTCATGCCAAAAATTTTTCTAATTCAAGACTGAGAACGGGAAATATGAACATGAACCGTGAAAATGCGATCAACATCATCAGTCCATTCTCAAATGCCGAAAAAGCGTTGGAATATTTCAATATTTTCCAAAAAGATTTCGAATCAGATGGGTTGAGTATTGATATCAAAGAAAATTCATTCTTCATATCAATAGAAAATTTTCAAGTACTCAACAAGAATAAAAATCTGGAAGAATACAGGGCTTTTTTCAAGTCCGTTTATAAATAAACTATGAGTAAAGACATTAAACCAAAAAGCCCTACTTGGGTATCTAAAGTAGTTAAATATCTTTGGATCGCATTCTTAGCGGGTTTTTTTGGATTCATCCTGTTCGTCTGGATGATCAGTATTAATTTCCTTGGACTTTTCGGCACACTTCCTGATTTCAAAGCGCTCGAAAATCCGGATTCAGAGATTGCCTCAGGGCTTTATTCAACCGATGGTGTCCTCTTGGGTACCTATTATCGTGAAAACAGAAGTCCTGTCAAGTACGAGGATCTATCCCCAAATTTGGTAAATGCACTAATATCGACTGAGGATGTCCGATTCAATGAACATTCAGGAATCGACATGAAGGCAATGATGCGAGTTTTCGTGAAATCCATTTTATTGGGTCAGGATGCAGGAGGTGGATCTACCCTCAGTCAACAGACTGCAAAGAATTTATTCAAAACCCGAAGAGATGAAAATCAAGGTGTATTGAGCTCTATCCCTGGCCTTCGGATGCTGATCATCAAAATCAAAGAGTGGATAGTAGCTACCCAGCTAGAAAAAGCTTACACGAAAAATGAAATATTAACACTCTATCTAAATACCTCAGAATTTGGATCAAATGCTTACGGAATAAAAACTGCCTCAGAGACGTTTTTCAATAAAAAACCTTCAGAGCTAGAAGTGCAGGAAGCAGCAGTACTTGTCGGACTTTTCAAGGCTCCAAGTTATTACAGTCCAGTATACAATCCGGAAAATTCATTGAGAAGGAGAAATACCGTGCTCTATCAAATGGTAAAGAATGACCACCTGAGTGAGGAAAAATTCGATTCCCTCTCTGTAATGCCTATTGAGCTTGATTACAGTGTCGCAAATCAGAACAAAGGTCTTGCTACATATTTCAGAGAAATCGTCAAAGCAGATCTGCTCCAATGGACCAAAGAAAATCTCAAATCAGATGGGACAGCTTATGATCTTTACGGTGATGGATTGAAAATCTACACCACAGTAGATAGCAGAATGCAGCGCTACGCAGAAGAGGCAGTTGATGAACATATGAGATCTCTGCAGAAAGCATTTTATAAGGAAATGGGCAGCCGAGATCCCTGGGTAGATGGAGAGAATCGTGTGATCCCAAATTTTATAGAAGATGCAGTACGAAGGACCGAAGCATATCGATTATTAAAAGTCCGATTTGGAAACGATACTGACTCTATTAACCTAAAGCTGAATGAGAAAAAACGAATGACAGTATTTGCTTGGGAACGGGGAGAAATCGATACACTTATGAGTACGATGGATTCACTAAGATATTACAAGAAATATCTACAGACCGGTTTTATGAGTATGGATCCACAAACTGGAAAGATCAAAGCTTGGGTAGGAGGACTAGATCATAAATATTTCAAATTTGACCATGTGAAGCGGAGTAAAAGACAGCCTGGCTCTACTTTTAAGCCTTTTGTATATGCAGCTGCAATTGAGAATGGATACAGTCCATGCTACAGCGTGATAGATCAACCCGTAGAAGTCTATATTCCTGGTCAGCCTGCTTGGAGTCCTTCGAATGCTAATGGATCATTTTCTTATGAAAAAATGACCATTCGACAAGCGATGGCACAATCGGTGAATTCTATCACAGCTTACATGATGAAGAAGATCAGCCCGAAAATCGTTGTAGAAACTGCAAAAAGATTGGGTATAACAAGCGATCTGGAAGAGGTTCCATCCTTAGCTTTGGGTGTCAACGATGTATCTGTATATGAAATGGTAGGTGCCTTTGGAACCTTTGTCAACAAAGGCGAGCACACCACGCCATTCTATATAGATCGTATAGAGGATAAAAATGGCAATGTCATACAGCAATTCACAGCCAAAAAACGCCCTGCCATGAGCGAGGAACATGCATACCTGATGACCTATATGTTAAGAGGAGGCTTTGAGGAAGGCGGGGGGACTAGTCAAGGAGTACCTTATTCCTTACGGGAAGGAAATGAACTGGGTGGTAAAACAGGTACTACGCAGAATGCCTCGGATGGCTGGTATATGGGAATTAGTAAAGATCTTGTATCTGGTACTTGGGTAGGTGGAGATGATCGTGCCATTCACTTTCGAAGCTGGCTATCTGGGCAAGGAGGGCGTACCGCGAGACCTATCTGGGCAAAGTTTATGGAAAAGGTATATGCTGATGCTAGTCTTGGCTATACCAAAGGTCCTTTTCCAAGACCAGAGCGGCCACTTAGCATAGAAATCAACTGCGATATATATGAAAAAGAAAGTCAGCGATTTGCAGATTTCGATTATAATGCTAAGGAAAACGACTTTTAGAGTACATTAAAAACTTGATAAAAATTGATACCAATTGCCTTATTAGATTTTCTTAACGTCTCCCGATAGATGTATATATAACCATTGCTCGCAATGCGGACAAAGGGATCGATAAACCACAATGTTACAATCCATATTCTTATCTCATTTTCTGGCGCCCAACAAAAATTTCGTCCTCGGAAATCAAGCAGCTAAGAAATGAGTATTTGGAAATTTCCCCGTATCTACTTAGGTGATGTACCCCCTGATGGTTCAAAAGGGGGGGGGGGGTAGTTTTCAGAAAGGCATTGAAATTTTCATTTTGAGCTAACTGAAGCATGTTTTTTCAGAGATTTAGTTTTACTCGGACATAAGTAAAAAAAATTAGCTACTAGATCGACACTCAAGAGCACTACATACACGATCCGCTTAAAAAAAACCCTAGCGATCCAATAGCCTCAAAAACACACCAAGCACCTATCGAAATAACAACGATTCATAGCTTGCAATCCTTAGAAGAAGCAATTTCTTACGCGAGCAAAAATTTTCATTATTGGTATTAGTTTTATTGTCAAACAGATTAGGACTAGAAAATATTCTCAATTTCAAATTAGAAGTCCTAATTCGTGAATGTTTATTTAATTTTACAGCATGCAATCTTCCTCATATCTTCCCGGCGAGCACCTCAATCTCCCAGACCAGCCGGGAGTTTACAAATATTTTAATGAGGAGAACGAGCTGATCTATGTTGGAAAAGCGAAGAGTCTCAGAAAACGAGTCAGCAGCTATTTTAATAAAAATACTGGAGTAAATCAGAAAACCAAAAAAATGGTGAAAGAGATCCGAAAGATTGAAATCACTATCGTGAATACTGAATTTGATGCTTTGCTCCTTGAGAATAACCTGATCAAAAAATCACAGCCCAAGTACAATATCCTATTGAGGGATGATAAGACCTATCCATACCTTTTGGTCACTAAGGAAAATTTCCCAAGGATTTTCCAAACTCGAAAATTAATCCCCAGGAGGGGCACTTATTATGGGCCTTTTGCCAGTGTGAAGGCTATGAATAATGTACTGGATCTCATAAGAGAACTGTTTACGATTCGAACATGTAAACTGGATTTAGCTCCCTCTAAAATAGCAGAGGGGAAATATAAAGTTTGCCTCGAATATCATATCGGAAACTGTCAGGGACCTTGCATAAGCTTGCAAAATGAAGCTGACTACCAAAATGATTTGGACCAAGCAAAACATATTTTAAAAGGAAATCTGGGTCAAGCAAAATCCTTTTTCAAGCAAGAGATGCAATTTCATGCTGAAAACCTGGCTTTCGAAAAAGCACATAAGCTTAAAGAAAAACTTGATCTATTAGAGAAATATCAATCCAGATCTCTTGTTGCTAGTCCATCCATCAAAAACTTGGATGTATGCACCATAGTCACTGACGAAAATACTGCGTATGTGAACTATATGCGGGTCAAAAATGGTACGCTAATCACTTCCAAAAATGTGGAATTAAAGAAAAGATTAGACGAAACTGAAGAGGAGCTATTACTGACAGCACTTATCCGATTACAAGATCAATTTAACAGCGATGCTGATGAAGTCTTACTCAATATTGAGCTTGCCGAACCGATTGATGGGCTCAATGTATTTACTCCAAAAATTGGAGACAAAAAAAAACTCATTGAATTGTCTTTCAAAAATGCCCTCTACTACAAAAAAGAAAAAGCATTGCTTATTGGCCTCAATCAGGATAAAAAAGATCGGGTCATCAAGCAATTGAAGGAGGATCTCAGTCTACAAGAGATTCCTGATCATATCGAGTGCTTTGATAACTCCAATACACAAGGCACAAATCCTGTTGCCAGTATGGTTTGTTTTCTGAATGGAAAGCCGGCAGTAAAGGAGTATAGACATTACCATATTAAAACTGTCGAAGGCCCAGATGACTTTGCAAGTATGAAAGAAGTCGTAGGAAGAAGATACAAAAGACTTTTAGAGGAAGGTAAACCTATGCCTAAGTTGATTGTGATCGACGGAGGAAAAGGTCAGTTATCTTCTGCCGTAGAAGCATTGAATGAATTGGGTATTTACGGACAGATGCCAATCATCGGGATTGCAAAGCGACTAGAGGAAATCTATTTTCCGGGAGATTCCTATCCTATACACATTGATAAAAAGTCTGAGAGTCTGCGTCTCTTGCAAAGAATACGTGATGAGGCCCACCGGTATGCAATCACCTTTCACAGAAATGTTAGAAGTAAAAATGCATTTGGAACTCAACTGACATCAGTACCAGGAATAGGAGAAAATACCGCTGACAAATTACTAAGCCATTTTAAATCAATAAAGAAAATGGATCAAGCCTCGGAATCCGAAGTTGCCTCCGTCATTGGATCAAGTAAAGCCAGAGTACTCTTCGAATGGAGAGAAAATAATAAAGGGGCATGAAGCCCCTTTATTATTACCATTCCCAAAGGGAATTTTCAAATTCCAATAATTTGTACTCGAACGCTAAGCCATTCAGGAAAGCTTGCATGTCCTGATTTGGATTATCCGAAGAAATCAAATCAGCAATAAGTGCTTCATCCGAGTTGGTAAATTTACGCACTACAGATCTGAACAATCTCGTCTCAAAAGCTTCATTATATGTCAAGCTATTGGATAAATTGTTGAAATTAATCCAACGTGCATCAGGGTGATCTTTAAAATAATTGTAGAAATCCTTGTAGCGAAGAAATGCAATGGCTTTTTGACCAGCGTCTGAATTGGTAGCCGATGGCATTACCAATTCGATGTATTTAATATCGAAGACAGTCTCAGAGTGATGTTTGTCGAATACAAAATCTTCCTTAAAGTCAAGATAATATAGTTGCTTCACGAAAATGCTGTCGCCTATGGCGTTCAACCAGAATTTTTCCTGAAATTCGGCAATAGAAAGAGGCATTGAAAACTCTTCATTTGCAAAAACTTCAAGTGCGTTTTCATCAACTACAGCCTTATAGATTTGATTGATAATCCCATTGGATTTAGTGTCCCCTGACCCGTAAAGTGGAAGATTGTATTTCTCTCTCAGATCTATTCGACGCCAAACCCCAATCTGATACATTTTATCATCTTCCCTGATTCTCTTTGCGGAAAAGATCGTATCCATATCGAATTGTCTATCACCAAATCCCGAGGGATTTTGGCTCGTTGCATTCTGTGCATTGCTAGCTACTGGAGCTAGCAATGTTGCTAAAAGCAAGGACAAGATTAATTTTGGAAGAAGCTTTTTCATAATTATTTATTTATCTGCGTCACTAATCTGATTATTTGATTCGGACAGCAACAACTTGTCTCAATTCTGAAGGAATTTTATTTCCTCTGAAGTTTGTACGGGTTACTTGTCTGATTTCAAAAACAATGACATCACCGGCTCTGGCACTTTCTAATAACGAACGCATTGCTAGGGAATTGCCTGAAGAGATTTGCGAAGTTTGTCTCGGCACTTCATTTCTCAACAATCTCATTTCTCCTCCAGTCACTTCAAAGATAGCATCTTTCGCCATTGTTCTAGCAAAAGTAGGTTCAGCTTTAGCTAGCAATTTAATCCCTGTCAATGTACCAATCGGATGTGCTTGACTAAGATCAAGTTCATTTCCGTTAGAGATGACTGGTATCAATGAAGGTGTAGGAACAGGCCTTATTTGGTAATCAACACTACCTATCTTATTACCTCCACTACTTACCCCTATATCTACCTTTCCAGATGCTCCAGGAATTATGGTCAATTGACCAGGCTTATTTCCCTTGATAGACTGACCGTTAGTGACAGAAAACTCAGGAGAATATGTATTACCCAAAGCAGGCACCTCAATCAAAAGTTCATTGGCACAATCAGCATAGAGTTGATTAACGACCTCTGATGAAACCTTGATTACTGGCTGAGCAACGAAATATTCATATTCTACAGGAAGAACTTTATCTTCTCCACCTACATTGGTTATAATTTCACCTTTAAGAACTCTTTTTGCCAAACCTCTATCATCGTACGTGCCTGCTGGTGTAACTGCAAATTCTATTTTGCCGAAACCTTTTGCATCTACAGGAACTGATCTGCCATCTATTGACATTGTTGGAGCTGCCGATGTAGAACTGGAAGCGATAAACATATCTGCTTCGAATTTTGTACCTGCTGCTACCACATTTGAAAGTGCAGCAATTCTAGCTTCTGTAACGTCTGCTTTGAAGAAGAATGAACCAATAGAATTTTGGATGGCTTTCAACGATTCACTTTCGATATTCAAAACTTCGTTTTGAAATTGTGAAATAAGTGCAATTACAGCACCTACAGGAGACTTCACAAAGGTTAATGCTACGAAATCTTTATTCCTTACTTCACGGTCATTTGCAAAAAGCTCAATGTCTTTTGCATCTTTTGCAATAGGTTGAAATTGGATATCAGGAAACCCAATATTATCCAGGATGGTAGAGATTTGCACTGGATAAGCGTTCAGCTTTTCCTTCATCTCTGCACCTTTACCATTGTTAGCAAAAAGATTACCAGTTATTTCGGTGTTTTTAAGATTCGCGTTGACAAAATTTCCCTCATCATTTTTCGCATTAGACTGAATGATCAAATCCTGCTTCAAACTTTCCAAATAATCGTATATCTCTTTTGTAGCTTCACGTACTTCTTTCGCAGCTCCTACTTTTGGAACATCAATTTCTTTGTTGCCTTGTTGCTCTACCGTATAAGCGATTGATTCTACCGTAGATACATTTTTACCAATGTAGTTTTTAGAAGTTCGTTCCATTCCTTCATTGATCAATATAAATTTCTGGAGGATTTGGTTGCTGACCTGGAGAGCCAATAAGGCTGTCAATACCAGGTACATCATACCAATCATCCGTTGTCTAGGTGTCTCTTTAGATCCTGCCATTTTTGAGTTTTACTGGATTTTAAATGAATCTAAGAAATTAACCTTTCATAGCGGAAAGCATTCCACCATAGATTTTATTCAACGAACTAACGTTCTGATTCAACTTTGACAATTCATTTTTAAACAATTCTGTTTCTTTGCCGGCTTCACTCAAACCTTCCATTGCTGATGTCATATTAGAATAGAATTTATTGAGTGTTTTCACATGACTATTTGCATCCTGAAGTTCCATTTCATAAACAGTATTCAGAGCAGATAGATTTTTTGTTACATTCTGCACTTGCGTATGGTACGCTTTTGCATCCTGAGAAGCAGAAGACATCTCTGTCAATGCAGCGGCAGTTTTACCATAAGAAGCATTCATGTCTACCAAAGTTTTGGCAGCAGATTTGATATTCGCAGCATATTCATTTGTTGCAACTGCAGCATCTGTTAAATTACCCATTCTCTCAGCAGAAGAAGCAAGGTTTTGCATTCCCTTTCCTAAACTCTCAATTAATTCAGGACCGACTTTGGCATTTGCCAACATTTCGTCTAATTTTTGGGCTGTATTTTCGCCAGCGTCAGCTTTCAACGTTCTTTTGACTCCAAGAGCATCACCGCTCAATTCTGGATAAACTTTAGACCAATCCACATCCTCTTGCTTGGGTTCGAATGCAGAAAGAAAGAAGATCGCTGCCTCAGTAGATAAGCCTACTCCAATCATTAGATTGGCAAATTGCCAATCCAGAATTTTAAACATCGCTCCTAGAATAACTACAGCGGCACCGATACCATAGATTTTAGGCATCCAACTGGAGTAGAATTTAGCTGAGATAGAGTTGCTTTTACTAGCCATTTTTAAGAATTAAGTTTTAAGTATTTTTGAGGGGATTTTGTTATCTTCTTTTTCTAGTTGTGCTTTTTACGTCCATTGAACCTGATCTGCCAATAAACGTCATGGCGGTCCTGAAACCAATGTGTGCTTGAGCTACATCTTCATACTCGTACGTTCTCGTACTCGTCTCCAAATAATGTGCTATATCTTTCCAGCTTCCGCCTCTTACCACTTTTCGAGGTTCGTTTGGATCAGCATAGACCGGATCCAAATCCCAAATAACAGAACTTGATGTGGTAGAATAGGCGTCAAGAACCCATTCCGCTACGTTACCTGACATATTATATAACCCAAATCCATTTGGAGAAAATACATCTATAGGAGCTGTGTATGCAAATCCATCATCAATGTAATTACCTCTTCCTGGTTTGAAGTTTGCCATCAAGCAACCTCGCTTATTTTTCAAATAAGGACCTCCCCACGGATATTTGGCAACATCCTTTCCACCTTTTGCTGCATATTCCCACTCTGCTTCGGAAGGAAGCCTAAAACTTGGACCATCGAAATTTGATTCATCCCTAGAATTTTGAAAATAGGTTCTCCACTGAGCATATTTCATAGCCTGATCATAGCTAATTCCAACTACTGGATAGTTGTCAAATGCAGGATGATCAAAATAGAACTCCATCAAAGGATCTCCATAATGATATGAAAAACTAGTTGACCATACCGTTGTATCAGGCTTTAATTCATCATAGTTCAATTGAGGAGGATCTTTTAACGTCGTCGGAGTACCAGTGTCTAGATCGCCATTTTTTACGGATTCTAAAAATTGTCTGTATTTGTTATTGGACACTTCATATTTATCCATAAAAAACTCTGAAATGGTTATCTGCTTGTTTAAAGAGGATAGCGTAAAAGCAATATCCTCATCAGATTGTCCCATCCAAAAAGTACCTGCCTTGACAGGGACCATATCGTAAGGAAGGTTTTGCTGCCAACTATCACGTTTTGGCACACCCGTCACTTCACCTCTTCTATTCATCTTCTCACTAGCAGATCCTTTTTTATTAAACAAACCACAACCAGGTAAAAGCGTCGCCAACATCAATCCTAAAGCGATTGGCATCAGACGCAAATTCATTTTTTTATACATAAATGACGTTTTTTCGTTCATTAGATAAATTTCAACTTTTCAATAGCTAAGGTTACGAATTTTAGTTGCATTTGACTCAATAATGCAAATAACCTGCCAAATTTAAAGTGTTAACAAAGGTCTCAAAAGTTTGGTATTTATTGATTTTCTCAAAATCTAAATCTAGGAGTTCGTTGAATCACCCTTTGAATATCTCTTGTGACATCCGTCAAGGCATAACGAAGCATCAATTCATGACTGGTTGGAGCTTTTGCTTCCAAGCCTCCAAATACGAGGTCAAAAGAATAACCTAATTTGAGAGAATTGTCATTAAGCAAACTGTAGCCCATTAGAAGTGAAATAGATTCCTCCCCTCTAAAGCCTATTCCTCCACTTATCTTGTCTTGATGAGTTGCAATAACGCTGACCTCATAGGAAAAATTATTGAAGGAGACGGATTTTAACATAAAACTTGGCTCTATCCTCAGTTGGCCAATCGGTCTAAATCTATATCCGAATAACATGTAAGAGTGGTTTCGCAATTGATTTGCATAAGATCCATCCCCAAAATCAAATGCAGGCTGATTCAAATGTCTACTGCTCAATCCAAAATAATAGTCACCTCGGTCGAGTAGTAAACCCGCCCCGAAATTAAAGTTGGTCTGATTCTCACTACCCGTACTTGGAATACTGAGCTCTGGGTTGACTAATATCAGTTCTCCATAATCTATAGAAGTAGAAAACATTCCTGCATAGATACCAAGGCTTAAAGTTGCTCGTTTTATTTTTTTATGATAGGCTCCCTGCATATTGATTTCCAGATTACCGGTTGGTCCAATTTGATCATTGACTATCGTTAAACCATAACCAATATTTTTTTCTTCCAAACTCCCCTGTGCAGTGATCAATTGTGTAACAGGAGCACCGCCTTGGCCTGTATTGGTAATATAATTCAACCATTGGGATCTATGTAATGCGGAGAACCTAAATCCCCCTTCCTTACCTGCAAAGGCTGGATTATAATAAATGCCATTGTACATGTATTGAGTGAATTGAGCATCTTGTTGGGCCATTAAAGATGTGAATCCAAAAAGGAAAATGATCAGAAAGAAACTATTTAAAAAGCACTTCCTTTGGCCTCTTTCAAGCATTTTTGTCTGGTTTAGTTCAATATTGAAAGTATTGTAAAGATTTAAACTGAAAAACCATAGCTTTTGATTCTAAAAGAATTACAAATTATTAGATTTTTTGATGTAAAGTTCCAAGGCCCCTGTCATGCTAGGTGCGTTCGGCATAGGAGCCTCTATGTCCAAAATTAAGTCCAAATCTCTTGCAGCCTGTGCGGTGGTAGGCCCAAATGCGGCTATTCTAGTATTGCCCTGAATAAAGTCAGGGAAATTCATTTTCAAAGATTTTATACCCGATGGGCTGAAAAAAGCTAAAACATCATACTTTACATCTGCGAGGTCTGATAAATCAGCAGCTATCGTATGATAGATAATGGCTTCTGTAAAGGCAATCCCACTTTTCTCCAAATGATTGGGAATATCATCTTTGCGAATGTCCGAGCAGGGAAAAAGATACTTTTCCGATTTGTGCTTTTTGAAATAATCAAAAAGATCCTGTGCGGTACGTTGCCCTACAAAAAGTTTTCGCTTTCTAATGACAATGTATTTTTGAAGATAATGAGCAGTCTGATCAGAGATGCAGAAATACTTCATGTCAGCCGGCATCTCAATTTTAAAGTCTTTACAGATTGCAAAAAAATGATCTATTGCATTTCGGCTGGTGAATATCACAGCCGTATGCTTTAAAATATCAATTTTTTGCTTACGAAATTCTTTTGAATGAACTGGCTCTACCTTTATAAACTGTCTAAAGTCGATCTTGAGATTATATTTCTCAGCCAATTGCGTGTAAGGTGAATTGACATCAATTGGAGCAGGTTGAGATACAAGAATACTTTTTACCGGCTTGAACCTGTCTTTTGTAGCTGCGCTCATTATTTTCTATTATTTTGAATATCAAAATTACTCTCCTAAAATCATGACCCATTTTGCAATTACCAAAAAAGGTACTAATTCAGCGATGCAAAGGTAAGTAAATAAATGATATTTCTTGAAGCTGAGTCTGCTCATCATAATCAAAAACAAAACCAGAACTCCTAAAACATAAAACCAGAAAAAAGCAGAATAGGAAAGCCCCAAAGCGATCTTTGCAAAATAGTAGTCATTCATCAAAAAATAGGCTAAGATTAAAATAAGTACTGTAGTAGCGATCATGACCAATCGCAACAGGTAAAAAAAATGCGCAAATTCAATTTTATTTAATTCAAATAAATAGGCAACAATCCGAACAGCGGTAAATTTAATTACGGTAAGCATCAGTAGCATTAATGCCCCGAAAAGCCATCCGATAGTCAAGTTTTGAAAAGTGATGTCAACCCTTGCTTCCAACCACTCAGCTTTGAACAAAATTATACCAAGTATCAATCCCAACGAGGACATCAGATTGACTATCAACACAAAAACAAGCACATCAAAAGAAAAGAACTTTTGCAGACTTCCAGAATCAGAAAAATCCCCAGCACTCAACAATGAGGTGGGCCGTATCATCATAAAAAAAATATATGGATAGGTGATTTTGTAAAGCATCACAAAAAATAACGTCAACAAAAGAGCGAAAATGAAAAAATCCCTTACTTGCTGTCTTGCCACTCCACTCCTTTTTTGCAGAATAACCTCAGTGAATTGACTTTCTGACGGAATCTCATGGATTTCGATCAACTTTTTAGCGCTGACATCCTCAAGGTTAATCCCCGATTTGAATAGCGTGAGCTCAAAGGCCGAGGTGTCTGAAATAGACTTTAAAAAATTCCCACTGGTAATAATAGTCGTATCACCTTCGGTGAAAAACCAAAGTTTTTCACCTAAAAAAACTACTGACTGACCCGGAAAACGAAAATAAAAATAAGATTGAGGAAATAAATTTAAATCCAGTGGAAGCAAAAGTCGATCGTTTGAATCAAACCAAGTCTCTCTACCTGAAGCTACCCATTGATCACTATAATCCTCAAGCACCTGAGCTTCGCTTTTTAAAAAAAAGGAAAGCCCAAAAACTAAAAAAAGAAAAAAGAAGCTCTTATTCATGAATTAAAATCTAGCCAAATATCCAAAGTGAATTCGGGAATACGAAAACTCCAAGGGCTGTAGATTCGATCTTCCTACGCCATAGATAAACCGAAATAGTCCTGATCCCGTCTCCAAATTCAATCCGGCACCAAAAGAAATTGGTCGGTCAATTGACGATGCAAAGTACGGGTTTTCCAGAATCCCTGCATCTACAAATACCATCAGAAATGAATTTTCTCCAAAAAACAAACGCTGCTCCATGCTGAGATATCCAAAGGATCTAGCAAAAAAGAAGTTTTCATTGAAACCACGAATTGTTTTTAAGCCACCGAGCCTAAATAAATCATTGAGTAGTAAATTTTCATTCTGAATAAATCCTCCATTTCCTTTAAACCACATCCCCCAAGTCGATTTAAAATAAAAATGCTTTTCATAGCTCCCCATAAATTGATATTGCGGGGTATTAAGATCTATTTCTGAATATACCTCATCAGGAATACCCGTATTTTGGAGAATCTTTTTGTTCCCAGCTCCTAGTTCAAACTTCAGTAAAGCTCCTCTTCTTGCAATAAAAGGATCATCCAACGTGTTGATATTTCCGCTAAGTCCATATTGATTCCAACGAAAATCCGCTACATCAGGAAGGGTAACAGTCTGGGCAAATGCCGTTGTACTAATAAGATCACCGGCCTGCCTTCTTGTGAAAAATTTGAAATAGCTCGATGAAGAAATCCTGTAGCCGAAATCAAGACTAAGGTGCCTGTTCAGAAAAGTACTGTCTTGTTTCAGTAGATTGAATCCAATCTGTATATCAACGGGGGAGTTGAAAAGAAAAGATTCCTTTGCAGAAACAGCTAAACTTTGCGTCTCCAAATTGAGCCGCTGCCAATGGATTTCCACATCTCTCCCCTTGCCACCAAGATGATACAATTCCAGATCCAGCTGCCCTGTGATCAACATTTTCCCAGGTTCATTTTCATTTGGAAGTAATCCGATAATCCCATCTAAAACATTGGTATTTCGATCTCTCAGGGCAAAAACAGGAACTGCTTTTTTGATTTGAAAAGCGAGCTCAGGCTCACGGGTAAGTGAGAAATATGGTGATCGCTGAAGAAGCTTACTAGCTTGACTCAGCTGCGTTTGAGAAAAAGAAGATCCTGGAGTGATTCCTGTCAGATTTTGAATGTATTCACTTTGTGTTTTTGTATTTCCGGTGACTTGTACAGAATCCCAAATAATTAATGGCCCTGCATCAAAATCCAAATTAGCACGAACAGAATCACCTTCAATTTCGATTTTATTTAAAATAACTTTTGCAAAAGGAAAACCTTGATTTTCGGCTTCAGTGACTATTTCTTTCATCCACATCAAGGCTGAATTATAGTCGTTACTGATCGATTTGATGTTTTTTGAGAATTGCGTTGGAACATCCTCAACCGTAAATGCTTTCCAAAAATACTTTTTTCCTAAAAACACTTGCACTAAAAGGGAGTCAGTTCTCCGCTCTTTCCTAAAAAAGGCCTCTAAATAGCCCTCATTGCGAACAACGGTCTGAAGTGAATCCAAAAACTCGGTCTCTTTCTTTCGGGAAGAAAAACTCTGTTCTCCTCTCCATTCTGACTCCGGAATTGTCTCCCATTTGAAAAAAGTAGTCTCTTGCGCCTCAACGAATGATCCGAACGCTAGAAAAAACAAAAAGATCAAACTAAACTGGCGCTTCAACTGGTTACAATGGATTGATTACATTTGCAAAATAACAGAAATCAACTTGGCAGGCATCTATATTCATATTCCGTTTTGCAAGCAAGCATGTCATTATTGTGACTTTCACTTCAATACGAACCTTGATCGAAAAGAACAAATGGTGGAAAGTATCATTGAAGAACTGAAGCTTCGGAAAGATTATTTACAAGAAAAATCAGTGAAAACAATCTATTTCGGAGGAGGAACACCTTCTTTGTTAAGTGCAAATCAAATCGAAAAGATTCTTGACACAATATATACTGACTACGAATGCGAACTGGAAGAGATTACCTTGGAAGCGAATCCAGATGACCTAGGCAACGATAATCTGTCGGACTGGAAAAGATTGGGCATTGATCGACTCAGCCTCGGGATACAAAGCTTTGACCCAGCGGTGCTCAGTTTTTATAACCGAACACATTCCGCCATAGAATCCAAAGTTGCGATTGAAAACGCAAGAAAGGCCGGATTTGAAAAATTCAGTCTTGATTTGATGTACGGTTTTCCTGCTGCCAATCATCAGATTTGGGGAAATGATCTAGCTATTGCTATTGATCAAGACCCGGGCCATATATCAAGCTATGCTTTAACGATAGAGCCTAAAACAACTTTGGAAAATTGGACTAAAAGGAAAAAATTCATTCCCGCCTCAGAGGATTTTGTGGCCACACAATTTGAAATTCTTCAAGAAGCCACTGAAAAAGCGGGCTACATTCAATATGAGGTTGCGAGTTTTGGTAAACCAAACCAATTTGCTTTGCACAATACCAATTATTGGAAAGGAGTACCATACTTAGGCGTAGGACCAAGTGCGCATTCATTCGATGGTAAGATTCGGGGTTCAAATCCTGCCAACAATTCCGCCTATTTAAAATCACTTGGTAACCAAATAATTCCTTTTCAAACTGAGGAGTTATCTGAAAATGATCTGGTAAATGATTACCTACTTACTGGACTTCGAACGATCTGGGGGATAGATTTTGATCAGATATTACAAGTACATCAGATTGACCTTTTCCAGGTGAAAAAAACAATTTTGGCCCGAATGGAAGAGCAAGGTTGGCTCGTTTGGAACCATAAAAACTTATCTTTGAGTAAAAGTGGCAAGCTTATAGCCGATAGCATCGCACAAGCACTTTTTATTTAGGCAGAACGACCCATGAATAACAATCCCTATTTCAGTAGAAAAAAAGAAGCCGCCCCTCTTGAATCTGCTTTTAATGATTTGCTCAAAGCATACAGGCTTGAAGGCAAATTCAGAGAAAAATCCCTCATTTATGATTGGCCTGATCTAGTAGGTAAGACAATAGCCGACAGGACCAGCTCTGTTTACATTAAAGATCAAAAACTATTTGTGAAAATAACGTCAGGCCCTGTCAAAAAAGAATTGATGATGCATAAAAGCAATTTACTCTTATTGATAGAGGAGAAATATGGGAAAGGGGTTATAGCTGATCTAATTTGTATTTAGATTTCAAAAAAATCGATTCCCTTAATTTCGCACTTTTTAACGGGCAGAGGAAGTTGCCTAGTCAATAAGAAATTATAATTTTATTACGCTTGCCTTTTGACTTAGGCAAATTAGAATGATCAAACTACCTTCAATCCATCTTGGAAAACTCAGTTTACTGCTAGCCATATTAGTGTGGCTGGCTTTGCTATTTATGGATTTGGTAAGGCTATTTGCAATTATCAATGAAATGGATTCGGGTATACCTATAGAATTCACTTGGGTGCTGGAAATTCTTTTTTTTCTGATGGTCTATCTTTTTTATTCTTATTCAATTTCTAAGAATTCTGATAATGAATTCATTAATTTAATTTGGAGAGCTGCATCCATGGGGATTTTTGCTGTTGGGGTATCAGCCTTGATTTTCTTATTCTATGGATCAATCAGTGAGAGCAGACTCTCTCAAGAGCCTTTTTTGAGAAATTTTTTTTACCATATTAATTTTGCGCTTACAACAGCATTTCTGATTTCTGCAGCCTTGCTTTGGAAGCATCTGATTCTTTACCAGAGGAGCAAACGAGTGATAAAGCAATGGCAGGCCTATGAATTTGCTATGTTGATTGCGATGTTCTTCATTTTTTTTAACCAAAACACGCTAGACTACAGCTTCTTATTTGGTTTGGTGCTTTTGATTGGGCTTGGTGTTGTGCTTTCCAGCAATCTTAAATGGATTCCATACCTCACTTTCAGAGACAAATGGAAGTCACTACTTTTTCTGTTTATCATATTACTCTCTTGCACCTTCCTTTTTGTACAAATACAAGGGTATTCAGATCAGGCAATATATCCGGTCAATCTGACAGACAATTTATTTTTAGTTAGTCTATTCGGGTTTATTTTCTCGTATGCCCTTTTCAGTTTCTTGGTGACACTTTTCAATCTCCCTACTTCTTCCGTATTCGAGCAGAAACTGACAGAAGCGATCAGCTTCCAAAGGTTGAGTCAATCTATAAAAGCAGAAGAAAATGAAGAGCAAGTATTGGATATTCTTATGGATTCCTGCATTAGTGCATCCTATTCAGACGGAGCATGGCTGGAGATGGGCAAAGAAGAATTTCCTGACGGGTACCTAATTGAACGATTTTTAGATCCAAAGATAAGAGAAGATCTTTCGGTCCTAATTGAGACATCAAAAACAGCACAAGATTGGGCCTCACAGAATCAACCGGAAAATTTGCGCCCTCTCTTAATTAGGGTAAATCATCCCACTTGCGAGTCTATCTTGCTGGTTCCACTGATCATTAATAAAATACCTATTGGCAGGATGATTCTATGTAAGGAAGTAAAAGACGGTTTCAACAAAGAGATGGTTAATATCATCAGCACATTTGTGAGCCAAGCTTGTATTTCTGTAGAAAATCATAGACTCTTGAATCAGGCGATTTTGAATGAGCGATATCAGGAAGAACTGAAAATCGCTCAGAGGGTGCAGAAATCATTACTTCCGACAAAGCTGGACCACAATTCGGCTTTTGACATTTCTGCATTTTCTAATGCTGCCGATGAAGTAGGAGGCGACTATTATGATACGTATCGTCTGGATGAAGATCGCTTTGTGTTGATCATCGGTGATGTGTCGGGAAAGGGTACTTCTGCGGCATTCCACATGTCACAGATGAAGGGCATATTCCAAAGTTTGATTCAACTAAACTTAAGCCCGACACAATTTTTTATCAAAGCGAATGCAGCACTTAGCAGATGTCTGGAACGAAATCACTTTATCACTTCCTCGATATTCTCAATTAATACCACAGATAAAACTATCATTCATGCCAGAGCAGGTCATGTTCCGACACTTTTTTATAATTCTGAATCAAATAAATCAGACTTTTTAGAGATTGAAGGCTTGGGTTTGGGGATTTTAAGAAACATGCAGTATGAGAATCACGTTGAGCAGAAGACATTCACCTTCAATTCTGGAGACGTACTGCTTTTATTTACAGACGGAATAGTAGAAGCCAAGAATCCAAAATCACAACAATTCGGATACGAGAGAATCAGGACTTTATTAGAAGTTAACCATGACCTTTGCCCTAGTGATATTCAAAATATGATAATATCGGCACTTCATGAATTCGTTGGAGGAGACGGGAAGATAGACGACGATTACTCGCTGTTGGTAGCCAAATTTAATTAATAGAAATAACTAAATCCTTGTAAGATGCTCAATATCAAATCTATCAGTGAAAACCAAAATGACATTCTAGTACTAGAAGGAGAAGTCGATGCAAGTAACTCTGTATTAATTGATGAAGCCATATTGAAGTTAATCGAAGAAGGCAGTAAATCGATTCTTATCGATGGACATAAATTAAAATACATTTCATCAGCAGGGATGGGAGTTTTTATGTCTTATCTGGAAGATTTTGAAGAGAAAAATGTGGATTTCAAAATTTTCGGTCTTTCCGATCAAGTTTTTGAAGTATTCAAAATATTGGGATTGCATCAATTGATGAATATTTATTCATCCAAAGAAATCGCACTAAATTCCTGAAATGGAGCACAAAATTACCTTATATTGTCAAATTACGGCACTTGCAAAGCTTCGGGAATTTCTTAGAAAAACTTTGATTATGCCTATGCTTACCGATGGCGATAAGTTTCAAATCACCCTTGCAGTGGAAGAGGTATTTGCCAACTTAATTATTCATTCTCATCGTTGTAATCCAACAGAACATATTGAATTAAAAGTAAAGAGTTTTGAAAACAAACTTATTTTTGAAATCAAGGATCAAGGAAACGCTTTTAATCTGCTCGACTATGAACTCCCAGACCTTATGAAAGTCAAAGGAGAGAAGCGAAAGGGCGGACTGGGCATCATTTTGGTAAAGAGGATTATGGATGAAATAGAATTTGAATCCCACGATGGTACGAATACCTGTAGGCTAATAAAATGGTTTCGCTCCTAATTCTTGTTAAATGCTTAGCATTCGGGACATTTGACTTGAAATCCTAATAAATTTGTAAAATTGCACTCTCTTAGCAGTAATCACATCCATGAAACACCGAGCAACTTCGGCATATTTAATCTCCTTTTTAATCACCACAGGATTTTCCGTACCCGGAAATTCTGCGATCCAATCCAGCACTCCCCAAGAGTCTTTGATGACTATCGGAGGTAAAATCGTGGAAAAAGATGAATTGATCTACCTTATGTCAAAGGGTCAAGGTCCTTCCGAAAATGTATCAAGTGGAATCTCAAGAGAGGAATTTGATGAAAATATTAACCTTTTCATCAACTATAAGCTAAAAGTAAGAGAAGCTGAGGCGCAGGGATTGGATGCAACAGTCGAGTTTTTGAGAGAGTTTGAATCATTCAAAGAGAACCTAAAGGCTCCGTACTTAATCAAGAACTCTTTGGAGGAAGGCGAACTTCGAAAAGCCTATTCTAGAATGCAGGAGGTAGTTAGAGCTAGCCATATTTTGATCCAATTCCCTCCAAGCGCATCAAAGGAAGACAGTGTGTCGGTACTAAAAATGGCTTTGAAAGTGAAAAGCGAGGTGGAAAACGGCGGTAATTTTAATCTTTTGGCTTTGGAATATTCAGATGATCCATCTGCAAGACAGAATAAAGGTGATTTAGGATATTTTACGGCCTTGCAAATGGTCCAACCTTTTGAAGATGCCGCCTACAATATGAGATCCGGCGAAGTATCCAACCCTGTACTCACTAATTTTGGATATCACATTATCACAGTTCAGGATAGACAGCCAAATCCCGGTCAAGTTCAAGTTTCTCATATCTTAGTTAGAATCGATCCAGCCAACCCAAATGGAGAGGATCTAGCCAAGCGAAAAGTAAACGATATCTACACGGAGATTCAGAAAGAATCTACAATATGGGAAAATATCGTAAAGGATTATTCGGAAGACCCTTCCTCACGTGAACAAAGCGGATTATTGCCTTCTTTCTCTGTAGGTTCCATGATTCCAGAATTTGAGATGGCCGCATTTATGCTCACCGAGCCAGGGGAGGTTTCACCTCCTATTCGTACCCAGTATGGCTATCACATCATTCGATTGGAAGAAAAAAAGCCCTTGGATAATTTTGAAAGCATGGAGGATAATATTCGATCCAGAATTTTAAGAGATTCAAGATCCACCATGATCAAATCTCAAGTGATGGCCATTCAAAAGTCCAGATACAATTTTGATGAAAACGAAGTTATTATTGCTGGTCTGAGGAGTGCATTAAATGAACTATCCAAAACAGAATTTAAAAATTACATCGAAAGCAATGGGGATACTTCTAAAGAGTTATTCAAAATCGGTAGTATAAGCTATACTGCGTCTGAACTAATTGCTTTCTTGGAAGAGGTAGAATTAGCGATCAAAAGTAATCAGAAAACCTTTGACTTTTGGTACGATAGATTTGTGGCCAAAAGTCTAAACGATTCTGAGGAAAGAGACCTTCAGGATACCAACAAGGATTATCAAATGCTCATAAAAGAGTATAGAGATGGAATCCTGCTATTCTCTTTGATGAACAAAGAAGTATGGCAAAAAGGAATAGAAGACTCAGTGGCACAGCAGAATTATTTTCAACAAAACATTGAGAAATATCAGTGGCCAAACCGCGTAAATGCCTACATAGTAAGAGTTCTAGACCTTACCAAAATCGATAAAGCTCGAGAATTACTCGCAAGCAATTCTCTTTCCTCGGAGTTGGTCTCCAGTTTTGAATCTTATTATCAGGAAATTAGTCCTTTGGCCTATCAGACAGAGTACGGGCTTCTTCCTTATGCGACAAATCCAGAGTTATCCAAAGCAAATTTGGAACTACCCTATCAAGAAGTCGGAGCCAATGGCCAATTGAATTTGATTTTGTTGGGAGAGAAAATCCCGTCCGGACCGAAGGAATTTAATGAAACCAGAGGCTTAGTCATTCGCAATTTTCAAGAATCTTTAGAAAAGAGTTTGATTACCGAACTCCGCAAGAAATATCCAGTACTAATTAATAATAAGGCGAAAGAGGAAGCTTTTATTTTTCTAAATCAGTAAAAACTATTACGAAAGAAGACGCGCTCTTTTGAAGTCTTCCGAAGGAAAATATACCATGAAATTACTTAACCGACTTACATTTTCATTCCTCGCTATTCTTGTAGCAGGATCTGTTTTTGGCCAGGAGACTGCTGCACCACCGACAGGCCAAGTATTAGATAAGATCGTAGCAAAAGTTGACAACTACATCATATTGGAATCGGATGTGCAAAAAACCTATATGGAAGCAATCGCTCAAGCCCAACAGGGAATGGAGCCGCCTACCCGTTGCGAAATATTCGAGTCACTGATGATCAATAAATTGATGGTGGCAAAGGCAGAAATTGATTCAGTAATGGTAACAGATGCTGAAGTGATGCTCCAGACGAATTCACGATTTAACATGGTCATGCAGCAATTTGGAGGCGATGAAGCTACTTTAATCCAAGCTTACGGTAAAACTTCGGATCAGCTGATGAACGAAATCGAAGGGGTCATCAGAGAGCAACTCATCGTACAGCGTATGAGAAGCAAAATCACCGAGGGACTAACGGTGTCTCCAGCGGAGGTAAGATCATTTTATGGAAGCATTCCTAACGATTCCCTTCCATTCTTCTCAGCAGAGGTGACAGTAGGACAGATCGTAAAAAAGCCAGAAGTGAATGCAAGAGCAAAGGAGCAGATTTTCGAACAACTAAGGCAATTCAAAAATGATATCGGTACAGGAAAAGCAGAATTTGCTACACTGGCTAAACAATATTCCGAAGATCCTGGCTCAGGCGCTCAAGGTGGCGACCTTGGCTTTTTCAGAAGAGGTGAACTCGCACCCCAGTTTGAGTCTACTGCCTTGGCTTTGAAACCAGGTGAATTGAGCGATCCAGTAGAGACGGACTTTGGAGTCCACTTAATTCAACTTTTAGAAATAAAAAATGGCACATTTAACACCAGACATATTTTAAGAATACCAAAGCCGACATCTGAGGATATACAAAGAGCAGAGCGATTTTTGGACAGCTTAAAAACCCAAATTCAGGAGGGGAAAATTGAGTTTGCAAATGCTGCTAAAGAATACTCAGATGACAGAACTACCTCAGACAATGGTGGATTCTTCACAGACCCTGCAAATAATTCCACTAGATTGACACTAAGAACCTTGGAGGATCCAGTTTTATATTTTACCCTTGACAGTATGAAAGTTGGCGATATTACCAAGCCAATCCAGTACGAAGACCCACGGGAAGGAACTAAAATCAGAATTCTCTTTTATAAGTCAAAATATCCTGCTCACAGAGCAAATCTGGGAGACGACTACGAAAAGCTAAAAGCTGCCACACTTCGCAGAAAAGAGGATACCCTTTTGAGTAAATGGTTTATCACAGCCAAAGAAGATATTTTTATTGATCTGGATCCTATCTACGATCGCTGTGATGTTCTTTCAGGAAAATAGGAAAAACCCGAAGCGCTTGCTTCGGGTTTTTTGTTCTGCTGCCTTAATATCAAGCCCTTTTCTCCACTTATAGGATATC
>Ga0209491_10002487_pt1 | contig 32804 bp, 25 predicted proteins | sample BON02_FD_187213 | JGI IMG/M metagenome (GOLD analysis project Ga0209491, IMG submission 187213) | Freshwater microbial communities from Lake Bonney liftoff mats and glacier meltwater in Antarctica - BON-02 (SPAdes) (version 2) | ecosystem: Environmental > Aquatic > Freshwater > Ice > Glacier... | reverse complement strand
TTTCAACGGGAGGAGTTGGCTGGAGGGATTTCACTGACAAAAGCACACAATTTCCGTGCTCTTTTGTCTAGTAGAAAATATTTCCCCACTGCGTATGCGATGAGGAGGTTCAAGCCAACCGCCCTTCTCCGAAGCGGGTCCCGACAATGACAATGCCAACGGCTTCTTCTACTTCGGCATCCTCGAAGTCAATACGCGCCCCGTCCCGGAACCCTCGGTCACGATGAGCCTGCTGGCCGCGATGGGTGCCTTGCTCGCAGGCCCCCGGGATCGGGCAAGATCCATCCTACGATGACCGCGGCAGCGCTTTCGGTGATGCTGGAAACCAGAGATGTTCGCCTTGAGACCCCGCCCTGAAGGCTGGCGCGGCCACGCGGAGGAGACAAGCTGCCGGGATCAGGGGAATATTGTCCTGTGTTCCAACGTGCCGTTATTGAATGAAAATCCCAGCCGGAATCCTTCTCCTGACCCTCGCGATCTGCGATGCGGATCCGGGGGCGTTTTTGGCGAAGTATTGCTTCGAGTGCCATGACGGGTGGGAGCAAAAGGGGGACCTGGATCTCGAGAAACCCGGGACGGACATCGCGGGCGGGGATCGGCAGGCGACCTGGCGTTTGGTCGGGGAACAGGTTCAATTCGGAGACATGCCGCCGGACGACGAGCCGCAGCCGGACAGGAAGGAGCGGGCCGATTTTTTGAAGTGGCTTCAGGACGGGCTTTTGAAAGCGCAGCTGATCGGGAAGGGAAAATCCGCCTTCCCGGAGTTTGGCAACGAGGTGAGGCATGAGCTTCTCTTTGGAAAAGAACCGGGACCGGTGATCCCCGGACCGGTGCGACTTTGGCGGATTCGCGGGGAGATCTATGAAAACCTGATGGGCGGGGTGAGCGATGGATATGCTTTTTCGCAACGCCGAAGCGGTCGCGAAACATCTGGTGACCAAGGACGATGCACGCTTCGCGGACTTCCGGAAACTGCTTGGGAAGGAGGCCAGCCGGGAGGATGCCCTCGCGGCGGTGACGCGGCAATTCGACCTCGCCCTCCGCCGTCGTCCCACTTCGGAAGAACAGGATCGCTTGATAGAATTCTGGGAGGATTTGAAACGTGAGGATTCCCTTGCCGCTGCCACCGAAGGGTTGCTGGTGGCCATTCTGATGCAGCCGGAAGTTTGTTATCGCGAGGAATCCGGGGCGGGAGGTTTTCAAGGACAAGCCGCCCGTGGGGATCTATCATCCCACCCTTTTTGTGAGCGATCTCGGGCATCTCATCGCGTGGATTCTCGTGCGGGACCGCGAGATTTTGCGGGAGCTTCTCACCACAAACCGGGCCTTTGTGAATTGATCGCCATCGAAAAAAACGACAAACCATCGAAGCGCGAAAAGAGCGTGGAGATGTTCGACTATGGCCAGGCTTTCGGGCTTCCGCCGGATTGGCAGTGGGACCGCGATCAGCCGTTGACCCTGCCCTGCCGGGGACGCGGAGTTCTGAGGCATCCCGCCTGGCTGGCAGCTTCGAACACCATCGGTCATGCCAAGAGCCACGGCGACGTGCGCGTTTCCAACTGGACGCCTTGTAAATCAGTCAGATGCTTTCCGAGGATAGCAAGATCATCATCCAATAAGTTGGTCTTCCATTCGGAGCTGGCCGGAGCAAACTCCACTCGAAATGCTCTACGTCCCTCTCCCCCGGCGCTTCAAGGCGGCCTTCTTCGAGTTCTGCCAACACTGGCCAAAAATCGCCTGGCTTCTTGGATTTGCAGAACGACGTCGACGCCCGCTCAAGGCCTTCTTCTTTCTCACACTTCACATCATCGGCTTCCTGTATTCGATCGCTGCGATCAACTATAGCCGCACTCCGCAGGGATCCGTTGCCTGGGCCTTGTCTCTGAACACCGTTCCGCTCGTCGCGGTCCCAGCGTATATGATCTTCGGTGAAACGGAGTTCGATCAATACGTCCGCACCCAGGGAGATGGCCTGCGCGAAATGCGTCCCATGGCAAAGGAGTGGCTCGCCAATGTCGCCGAGGCCCAGCCGCCCTCCGATGAGACCTCGTCCACCCTTCGGACGATGGCCAACATTTCTTATCTTCCGGTGACCACCGGAAATGAAGTCGAACTGCTGGTGGACGGAAAGGATACCTACCAGTCGATCTTCGAAGCTATCGATGATGCAAAAGATTATATCCTCCTCCAATTTTATACCATCCGGGCTGACGATGTCGGCAACGACCTCAAGGCGCGCCTCATTAAAAAAGCGAAAGAAGGGGTCCGCGTTTATGTCCTCTACGATGACGTCGGCAGTATCGATCTCACCGATGACTTCTCTCGTGATCTGCGGGAAGCGGGAGCCCTTGCGACACTCTTCATGCGCTCCGCAGGCAAGCCCAGCCGCTTTCGCTTAAACTATCGGAACCACCGGAAGCTGGTCGTCGTCGATGGCCGCACGGCCTTCGTCGGCGGTCACAATATCGGGAACGAATACCTGGGAAAAGATCCCGTTTTGACTCCTTGGAGAGACAGCCATCTCCGCATGCGCGGCCCGATCGTGTCCACCTTGCAAGTCCCTTTCATCGAGGACTGGAAGTGGGCGACCGATGACACGATTGAGGACCTGAATTGGGATCTCGAGAACGTCAAAGAAGGTTCAAGCGCAAATGCCCAAGCCGTCGCCGTTCCGACCGGACCCGCCGACTCGGAGGAAACGTGCGGACTTTTCTTTCATGCCGCCATCAATGCCGCCCAAAAGAGGTTGTGGATCGCGACGCCCTACTTCGTTCCGGACAATGGCCTGATCGCGGCCCTTCAACTCGCCGCAAAACGCGGAGTCGATGTCCGCATCCTGATCCCGAAAAATTCCGATAGTCGGCTCACCGAGCGATCCGCCTATTCATATCTCGACGAGTTGGACATGGACGGCATCCGGTTCATGCGATACGACTCGGGCTTCATGCATCAGAAGGTGATCCTCGTCGATGACGATTTCACGGCGATCGGGAGCGCGAACTTCGACTACCGATCGGTGCGCCTGAATTTCGAACTGATGGTCGGAGTCACGGACGCCGCTCTCGCAAAAGATGTTGAAAAAATGCTCCTCAAGGACTTTTCAAAAAGCTCCCCGTTCAAGCCCGAACATCTCGCCGCGAAAAGCTATTGGTTCCGGACAAGTGTCCGCGTCGCCCGGCTTCTCGCGCCGATCCAATAATCCGTCTTCCGAAAAAAAACCACCACTCCCAGAAGAAGTCACCAGCCGCTTTTACAGAAAAAATTTGCAAGCCCTGCGCCAAGCTCTTTTTACCTGCGGGTCGATACAGGAGAATCAGTCCTCCAGGTAGAACAGGAGGTCGCTGAGGTTGTCGAGTTCGTCCTGGAGGGATTCCCAGTCACGGGATTCGATGAGTTTGGGAATGCCTTCGAGCTTGGTGCGGATGGCGGCGGCGTCGGTGTCGGCAACGCCGCGATCCAACAGTTTCCCGGCGCGACCGCGCAGGCTTTTGGCGGAGGCGATGAGATTTGCGGAGGATTCGGGGGGGCGGACTTCGAGGGCTTCGTCCTCGTCGGTTTCGTCCGGCTCGAAGGCGGAAAGGGCGGAATTTCCTGAATCGTGCTCTTCGAACAGGGCGGCGATGTTGCCGCGGGCGGTGTCGAGATTGATGCGGTGCTGGCCAGCGGTGTCGATATTCACGGATTTCGCCAATCCGGTGGATTTCTCGGTGGCGGTGACGGTGAGCAGGCCACTGAGGTCGATCTGGAAACGGACGATGATCCGGTTGCCCGCAGCCGCCTTGCTCAGCCCCTCGACCCAGAATTCGCCGAGTTTCAAGTTCTCCTCGGGGTCGTTACTTTCGCCTTGGTTCACCACGACGAGGACGCTTTCCTGCTGGTCCACGGCGGTGTTGAAGACGTCGCTCTTGGTCACCGGCAACGGGGTGCCGCGGCGGATGAGGGGAACGCAGGTGAGTTCCGGACCGAAGATGCCGTAGCCGGTTTCCGCCGTGACGCTGTAGGTGTGGGCGGAAATATCGACGAGGATGGCGGGTGCCGGTTGGCCGGCGAGCGCCGCGCCCTGGATGGCAGCACCCATCGCGACGACGAGGTCGGGGTCGATCTCGTGGCGCGGCTCGACGCCGAGTTTCGCGTGCAGGAGTTCATGCACGGCGGGAGTGCGGGTGGCACCGCCGACGAGCATGACCTTGTCGAGTTCGCGTGCGGTCACGCCGGCGTCGGACAGGGATTTCTGGAGGCAATCGAGCGTCTTGTGGAGCCAGGGATCGATGAGTTCCTCGTAATCGGAGCGGTCGATCTCGGTTTCGAGGTGGCCGGTTTCGGTGAGATATTCCTCGCGGACGCTCGCAAACGGGGCGTCGGAGAGGGCGATTTTCACCAGCTCCATGGCGCTCTTGAGGCGGCGGTGGGCGGCGGGAGGCAGGGGTTCGTCGCTGCCGAAGCGCTCCTCGCCGAGCCGGGCGAGCGCCTCATCGAAATCGTCTCCGCCGAGGTGGACATCGCCGTGGCTGGCGCGCACTTCCACCACACCCTCCTCGACGCGGACGACCGAGACATCGAAGGTGCCGCCGCCGAGGTCATAGACGAGCAGGGTCTGCCCGGCGGGGGCCTCGGTCTGGCCGGCTCCGTAGGCGAGCGCGGCGGCCGTCGGCTCGTTGATGATGCGCAGGACGTCGAGGCCGGCGAGCTTGCCGGCGTCCTGGGTGGCGAGGCGCTGGCGTTCGTCGAAAAACGCGGGCACGGTGATGACGGCTTTTTCGACCGGGTGGCCGAGATGATCCTCTGCGGCGCGCTTGAGTTCGCCGAGGATGAGGGCACTGATTTCTTCCGGGCGGTAGGATTTGCCGCCGAGTTCCACGGTGCCGTCGGTGCCCATGAGGCGCTTGACGGAGAGGACGGTGTTCTCAGGAGCGGAAATTGCCTGGTTTTTCGCGGCGCGACCGATGACGAGCTTACCCGCCGGATCGATGCCGACGGCACTGGGCATGGTCCTCTCGCCGCAGACGGGGATGATTTCGAGTTCGCCCTCGCGGACGACCGCGACGGTAGAATTGGTGGTGCCGAGGTCGATGCCGATGACGGTGGGGAGATCGTTGCTCATGGAAGGAGATTTGAAAATTGAGGTTTGAGATTTGAAAATCAGTCCGCAGGGCGGCGGGAGACGCGGACTTGGGCGGGGCGGATGAGTTCACCGGTAGCGGTGCGCCGCCAGCCGGGGAGGAGTTCGTCGAGGACGGTGTGGTCGGGCTGGTTGGCATCCGGCGCGGATTCCACGGCGGTCATCACGGCGGGGTCGAAGGGCTGGCCGGTGGTGCGCAGGCGTTCGAGTCCGGCGCGTGTGAGCAGCGAATTAAGGTGGCTGCGGAAAATGTCGAGCGCATCCGCCTGCATGTCCCATGCCTCGGACCACGCGGCCTGGCGCTTGCGCGAGCCCGGCCACCAGCCGCCGGAGGCGGGCGGGCGGGAAAATCCCTCGGAGATCCGGGCAACGCGGTCCGCCATTTCCACCATCGCGAGCGCCCAGTCGCGCGGCAGGGCGTCGTCGGCGGCGCTTGCAGCACCGGTGGTGCGAACGGTCTTGCGGGTTTCCTCCATCATGGCGGAAAGGGAATCGAGCACGGTGCCGAAGTTCTTCAGCACGTCGAGGGTGCGCCGGTTCCCGCGGCGGGCTTCGGAGGTGCCGGCCATGAGTTCCTCGTGCAGGGAGGCCAGCGTCACGCCGGATTCCGCCGGGTCCGCCGGGGCAGGCCTTTCGCTCTCCATTTCAAATTCTTCGTCGTAGGGTTCCATGAATCAGCGTTTTCTTGGGGGTTTCGTGGCATCCCGGGCGGCTGCGGCGACACAGGATTTCAGCAATGCCAGGAGCGGTTTCGCTCCCGGCGGGCGCATCCTGGCGGGCAATTGCACGAATTCCTCCAACGCCTCTACCGGCCCGGTCCGCCGGTCTTTCAGATGCAGCAACTTCCAGCGCCAGCGGTCGCGCGAGGTGCGCAACAGGCTGTAGGCTTCCTGGATCTTCTGAAACTGGTCGGGCTGGTGCTCCGGCGGGTATTTCCGCAAAAGCCGCTGATAGGCGGAGCGGACGTCGCCATCGCCGGCGTCCGGAGGCAGATCGAGAACGAGGTAGGGATTCATAGGGGAAAGTCCATCTGGTCGCCGCCGACGCGCTTTTTGGCGGCGGATTTCTTTGCGGATTTCCCGGAGGCTCCGTAGATTTCCTCCGCCTCGTCCTGCATCAACTTCATCGCGTCGGCCAGCATGTCCTCCAGGCTGGGAGACGAACCGCCCGGTTCGAAATCGAAGGGATCAGGTTCGCCAAATCGGCTTTTCAGCCGCTCGCGCAGGGCCTTGGCTTTCGCAAGGCAAACGGTCTCGCCGGTATTCTCCGCCTCGTTGATGATCTGGTCGAGTTGTTCGAAAAACTCATTTTGAGATACGCGCATGAGTTCGTCGCTGGCTTCCAGGGACAGCAGGTAGGCGAGTTGCAGCCAAATGCGATTCAATGTTCGGCCTGTCATGATGACTACGACTTCCCCGCGAATCCGGTGAAGTGATCGCCGGAGCAGTTGGCCGGTATCGTCATTCAGCCCCTTTCTCGAGCTGGCGGTGCTCTCCAGGAAATCCGCCAGACCGGCGAAATCCTTGTCCGTCGCTTGTTTGATCATCGCGGTGACCGTCGTTTCCACGCGTTCCATGGCCCGGCCCAAGGAAGCGCCACTCCAGCGGGAAATGGCTTCCGTGAAGTCCGCAAGCGGGAAAATTCGGGCGAATTCCTCCCAACCCGGCGGCCTCCCAAGGACATCCTTGCGCCAATCCGCATCCAGGGTTTTTCGCTTCGGCAGCCGGTAGGCCTCACGCAGCTTTTCCTCCAAAAACAGGCGCTCCAGCGCGGACGGTGCCAGTTTTTCCGCTTCCGCCATGGCCGTGTCCGCCGCCTCCGCGTCGGTCTCGAGCAGGCCCCGCCGCAGCCGCGCGATCCAGCGGGAAAGCATGAGATGCGCGTGGCCCGTGCGATCCTCGAGCAACGGTTCCAGCTCTTCCCAGACCGCCGTCGCGGATTTCTTTTTCTTCCGCAGGTCGATTGCCTGCCGGACCAAGGCGACCGCGATCGCGCATCTGATTTCCCGGTCCAGCGGGTCAAGTTCGAGCGCCGCGCGGAGGGCCTTGAGCGCCTTGGTGTAGGTCTTGCGGTCGAGGGCCGCGTTCCCCGCGAGCTGCAGGAACTTCTTGTTTCGAGGAAAGCGCTTCACCACCTCCCCGAGCAGTTGGTTGTGCCCCTTGGCGTCTCCGGATTTCTCAAGCACGCCGAGCAGGGAGAACCAAGCCTCGTGACATTCCGGATCAGCCTTCACCGCTTTCTCGAGCGCCTCGCGTGCGCGGCGGAAATTTTCCTGGGAAGTCGAGCTGCCTGCCGTCTCCTCCAGACCGGCCAGCATTTCGCCAAACCAGTGCCAGCCCACCGCGTCGCGCTGCGGGTCGGCACCGTCGCGGCGGGACCACTCCCGCAGGACCAAGGTCCACGTCCGCTCCAGCTCGCCCGGCTCGTTGTCCTCCGGCATGGCGATACACGCTTCCCTTACCACCGTGAGAAGGGCGTTGCTCTGATCCCCCAGCTTCCCGCGACCGTAAACTTTCAACAGTTCGAAGCCGTCGTCGTAGTCGGCCTCGCTCATCTTGCAATTGAAGGGCAGGACGCTCTCGGTCAGCAAGCAGGCGAGGCCGGGTCGATCATCCGGGAACGCGCTTCTCATCCCTTTGCTCAAATCCCGGTAGGCCCGCACCGGCTTGCCCGCCTTTTCAGAGGCTTCCGCATCGAGAATCGCGGTTGCCCACTCGGCGGGTTGCCCCGTCGCCGCCAGATGGAACGGCACCCGCGCCCCCACCGGAGCCGCCGGTCCGGGTCCGGGCAAATCCGGATCGAGCGTCCGCGCCGCCCGCGCCAGCGCACCTACCGGCGGCAGGTCCGCAAAGCATTTGCGCGCCATTTCCCGCTCTTCCCCGAAGGCGTGGCGCGTCCCCCGCAGGAACATCCGCCAATGCCGGAAAACCGAATCGCGCGGCAGCTTGCGCAGCGCCTCCTTCGCCTCGTCCCAGCGCCCGTCGCCCGTCGCCGCGCAGGCCTCACGCACCGTCGCCAGCTCCGCAGCCAGTCGGTCCGCCGCCTCGCCCGCGCCCTCCGGCGGGGAAAACCCATCCGTGACCAGCGCGTCGATCGCCGCCAGATCCTCCGGCGAAATGGGATGTTCCGACGCCGTTCCACCCGCAGCCCCCAGCGCCACCACCCAGTGGATTTCCCCTCCGTCGGCCGGACGGCCCGCTACGGATGCGGTGGGGCACGCCACCTCACCGCGCAGCTTCGCCACGATTTCCGGCGGGGCGATCGTCGCGAGGTAGTCGATGACCGGCACGGCGTCCTTGCGCCGCCCCTTGCCGATCATTTCCCGCGCCAGGCCGACGTTCGCCTCCACCAGCAACGGCAGGTAGCGCGGGCGGTCCTTCTTGCAAAGCGATTTGGCGGCATCGCGGGCCTTGCGCCACTTGCCGTCCCGCAGGGCGCGCAGGAATTCTCCGGCGGCGGGGTCGTTGGCATATGGGGTCAAATCCAAACTCACTTCGCCAAAGAGCGAAGACAGCCCGCCGGTCAATTTCAAGAACAAATTCCGGCACGGCGCATTAACATTAGGGCGTTTGCTCAGCCGGGCCTTGAAAGCTTCTCTCGATGGCAAAAACCTCGGACACGGCCTCGGAGCGATCGTCACCCTCTGCCGTCATGAAGATGGGCGGCCCGTCGTGATGGAAAGGCATCGCGGAGCGAAGGACGATTGCGAACTCCCCGTTGCCCAGGAACTTATCAGAAAAAGTGGCGCGTTCGTCCCTGCCTATGCCCTCCTCTACTTCGCCGGAACCCGCCCCGCCGAACTGCAACGCCTCGGCTCTAAAAGAGCCGAATTCATCAACCGCCGGACCACAACGATCAATATTCCTGCCTCGATTTCCAAGACGAAGGAGAAACGACTTCTTACCATTGGTGAAAATCCCGCGGCATGGCTGGACGCCTTCCCCGGCCCGATCATCCCGCCGAACTACAGGCGAGGGAACGAGCAAATCAGGAAACACTTCAAGCCCACCCACGACGAAGCCAGACACAGCTTCATCAGTTACCATGTCGCGCTCCACCGGAGCACTGGCGATGCCGCCCTTCAAGCCGGGAACTCTGAAGCCGTCGTAAAGGGTCACTACCTCAACACCCATCCAGCGGAGGAGGGAGCAGCCTTTTTCGCCATCGTCCCCGACCTCGAAGCTAGAAGGGCCGTCCTCTCGACTGAAATCCCCCACCCCGTTCCCGGAGCACTCAAGGCCATTTAATCAGTTCTTCTCATGAGTCCCGAAGAACCTCACCAACGGAATCACGCCGGCGAAAGAACTGGCATAGGCCCTTTGGTTCCTTTCTCTCCAAGGATTTGGAACCGCCTCACATTCGGTGTCAACCCCGACAACTTGAAACCGAACGATTACTCTCTCCGGGATGGCGGAGCTGGAAAATCTTACCGCAACACTTACCGCAATAGATCCTGCCAAAAGGGGCATTTGAGGGGAAATAACGCGCATTGATCACCTTTTGAAAAGCGAATCCACGGCCTTTTAAAAAACCCGTAATCCATTGAATTACCAGGTTTAGAGAGTGGAGCCGCCTGACGGACTCGAACCGTCGATTCAAGAACGACGATTTCACCCTATCCCAGGAAGTCCTACATCCCTTATTCCATAAGGAACAAGAACGAAGCTGGATTTCATGGAATGAAGTTGACTGTTGGCACACTGTTAGCACAAATTGCGGAATGCCGACGCTCTACCGCAAAAAATCCCCATCGGGGAAGGTCCTTCCGAACTGGTATTGTACTTTCCGGGTCACCACTTCGAACGGGGGAACCCGCCAAGTCCATCGCTCGACAGGATTCACCAGAAAGAAGGATGCTTTGGATGAGGCCCTCAACTTCGAGAAAGCCAGTCGGGCGGAAGCTGGTGCCGACGACGAGACATCCCGCGCCATTCTCTCCAAGGTGAAGGAGGCCGGGGAACTTGCCGTGAAGGGTCGCCTCAATCCCGCCCATGGCCGCCGTCTCATTGGCGAAATCATGGCCCTTGGCGGCGATGCCACCGCCGGCAATTTTTCCATCCGTGGATGGATCGACGATTGGATCAAGGAGAAGGAAACCTCCACCAAATCCAGCACCGTCCAATTCTACCGCTCCACCACCAAGCAATTCCTCACCTTCCTTGGCGAGAAGGCCGATTCCCCCCTCGACTCCATCACTACCGCGCAAGTCCGGGACTATCGCGATTCCATCCGGGCAGCAGGACGGGCAGCCAAGACCGCCAATCACAAGCTTAAATGCCTCCGCTCCGTCTTTGGCGATGCCGTCAAAAACGCCGCTCTCCTCCACAACCCCGCCGCTCCCATCAAGTCACTCGACGAGATTGATTCCGTCCCCCGCCTCCCCTTTACCACCGCCCAGGTTGGCAAACTTCTTGCCGCCGCGCCTTCATCCGATTGGAAAGGCGTCATTCTCGTGGGTGCCCTCACCGGTCTTCGCCTCACGGACATCACCCGCCTCACCGCTGGCAACCTCGATCTTGAGCGCAATGTCTTGAACCTCACTCCGGCCAAGACCAGCCGCAAAGGCACTACCGTCGAGATCCCCCTTCATCAGGAAATCATTGAATTCTTCGATATTCATGCCCTCCCGCCCTTCGCTAAGTCGCATGTATTCCCCTCGCTTGCCAAAGCCACCCCCGGCAGCCGGTCCGGCCTTTCCAAACAATTTGCTGACATCATGGCGACCGCCGGCCTCGACCGGGGGATGGTCCGCACCACTGAAAACGGAGCCGCCCGGAGCACCGGCTCCTACTCCTTCCATTCACTCCGCCACACCTTCACCTCGTGGCTTGCCAAGGCCGATGTCCCCGAGGAAGTCCGCATGAAGATGACCGGCCACACCGAGAGCAAGACCCATCAGAAATACACCCACCAGGAGCTTTCCACCCTCCGCGCCGGCGTCGGAAAGATCCCCCGCATCTCCCGGCCCTCCGCCTGACCGCCGCCCTGATTCCCCCGGAAATCGCTACCAAATGTTACCTTTTTGCCGCCCCGCCGCTGCACTTCCGTGAAGCTCCCCGAATGTCCCAGTATCCCACCGGACCTTCAATTGTCATTCCCATCGCCCAAGGATTCCTCTTCAATGCGGGCGATCCATGGCCGACCAAGTTTCCATCCACGACATCCTCGCCGAGTTCCGCGAGGAATCCCTCCACAATCGTGACCTCGGCGACCGCTTCGAGCGACTGATTTGCCGCTACCTCGAACTCGATCCGCAATACTCCGAACGCTTCTCAAACGTCTGGATGTTCAACGAATGGCCCCGCAAGGGTGACACCGGGGACATCGGCATCGACATCGTGGCCGAAGAGGAGGCCACCGGCGAATTCGTGGGCATCCAGTGCAAGTTCTACGAACCCACCCACAACCTTTCCAAGAAGGACATCGACTCCTTCGTCTCCGCCCTCGGCAAGAAAATCTTCGCTTCCGGCATCATCGTCTCCACCACCGACAAGTGGGGCAAGAACGTCGAGGCCACCCTGAAGAATCAGACCAAGCCCATCCAACGCCTCCGCGTCCAGGACCTCGACAACTCCCCCGTCGATTGGTCCTCATTCTCCGCCAACGCCCTCGACAAGCTCAAGCTCAAGAAGAAGCGCAAGCCGCGCCCGCACCAGCTCCCCGCCATCGACGCCGTCAAAACCGGCCTCATGGGCGAGGACTCCCCCGACCGTGGCCAGCTCATCATGGCTTGCGGCACCGGCAAGACCTACACCTCCCTCGCCATCGTCGAGGAAGTCGCAATGGGTGGCCACGTCCTTTTCCTCGTCCCCTCGCTCGCCCTCCTCGCCCAGACCCTCCGCGAATGGACCGCCTATTCGCAAAAGCCCATCCACGCCCTCGCCGTCTGCTCAGATTCCCAGATTGGCCGGCGGAGCGAACAGGACGCCGACAACACCGACATCTCCGTCTCCGATCTCGCCTTCCCCGCCACCACCAACACCAAGTCCCTTCTCCAGCAATACCACGCCCTTCAAGGTAAGATCAAACGCCGCAAGCAATCCAAGGCCAACCACGGCACCACCGTCGTCTTTTCCACCTACCACTCCATCGCCTCCGTGAGCGATGCCCAAAAGGCCGGACTCCCCGACTTCGACCTCGTCATCTGCGATGAAGCCCACCGCACCACCGGCTTCACCCTCGCCGACTCCGACGAATCCCACTTCGTCAAAATCCACGACGCCGACTTCATCAAGGCAAAGAAGCGACTCTACATGACCGCCACTCCCAAGGTCTTCGGCGACGAAACCAAGATCAAAGCCGCCGATGCCGACGCCACCCTCTGTTCCATGGACGACGAAGCCACCTTCGGCCCGGAACTCCACCGCCTCGGCTTTGGCGAAGCCGTCGAAAAAGACCTCCTCACCGACTACAAGGTCCTCGTCCTCGCCGTCGATGAAGCCTACGCCTCCAAGACTTTCCAAAGCCTCCTCACCGATTCCGACAACTCCCTCAATCTCGACGACGCCGTCCGCATCACCGGTTGCTGGAATGGCCTTTCCAAGAAGCTCGACCACACCACCACCGATGAAGCAGAGCTTTACGGCGACCTCGCCCCCATGCGCACCGCCGCCGCCTTCTCCCGCTCCATCAAGGATTCCAAAGCCTTCTGCGATTACTTCCACCAGCTCGTCGAGAACTACCAGACCGACCACCCCGAGGAAGAAAACCTCCTCAAGGTCCAGCTCGACCACGTCGATGGCGGCATGAATGCCATCACCCGAGGCCACAAGCTCGACTGGCTCAAGGAAGCCCAACCCGCCAACCAGTGCCGCATCCTTTCCAACGCCCGCTGTCTTTCCGAAGGCGTCGATGTCCCCGGCCTCGACTCCGTCATGTTCCTCAACCCGCGCAACTCCGTCGTCGATGTCGTCCAATCCGTCGGACGAGTCATGCGCAAGGCCCCCGGCAAGCAATATGGCTACATCATCCTTCCCATCGGCATCCCCGCCGGCGTTTCCCCCGAGGAAGCCCTCAAGGATAACAAAAAATACGCCATCGTCTGGCAGGTCCTCCAAGCCCTCCGCTCCCACGATGACCGCTTCAACGCCGTCATCAACCAAATCGAACTCAATCAAAAAGCCCCGCCCCAAATTGGCATCATCGGCATCGGTGGAGAAGATCCGAACGACCGGGGCGACACCGCCGACGGAGCCACCGGCACCGAAAAAGGCGGCACCCTCGCCGAACCCACCGCCTTCCCCTTCTTCGAGCAACTCGGCGAATGGAAGGACGCCCTCTACGCCCGCATCGTCAAAAAATGCGGTGAACGCCGCTACTGGGAAAAATGGGCAAAAAACGTCGCCGAGATCGCCCGCCGCCACATCGACCGCATCACCGCCCTCCTCGACGAAGGCCAATCCCACCACGCCGCCGCCTTCGCCAAATTCCTCGACGGCCTCCACCAAAACATCAACCCCGCCATCACCCGCGAGGAAGCCATCGAGATGCTCTCCCAGCACCTCATCACCCGCCCCGTCTTCGATGCCCTCTTCGAGGAATCGCAGTTCTCGAAACACAACCCCGTCGCCCAGGCCATGGAAGGCATCCTCGAAGCCCTCAATGACCAGGCTCTCGAAAAGGAAACCAAAGAACTCGATCATTTCTACCACTCCGTCCGCACCCGCGCCGCCGGCATCGACAACGCCGAAGGAAAACAAAAAGTCATCCTGGAACTCTACGACAAATTCTTCGCCACCGCCTTCGAGAAAATGTCCAAGCGACTCGGCATCGTTTACACCCCCGTCGAGATCGTCGATTTCATCATCCACTCCGTCGAGGACATCCTCCAACACGAGTTCAAGACCTCCCTCTCTGACAAAGACGTCCACATCATCGACCCCTTCACCGGCACCGGCACCTTCATCGTCCGCCTCCTCCAATCCGGCCTCATCAAGCCCCAGGACCTCGCCCGCAAATACCATCACGAACTCCACGCCAACGAGATCGTCCTCCTCGCCTACTACATCGCCGCCGTCAACATCGAGGAAACCTACCACGCCCTCCAAAGCCAAAACAAAAACTCCACCTACAACCTCAACCCCAGCGGGAACCCCATTCCTAATTCATCATTCAAAATTCCTAATTCTGCCGAAGGCAGCTACCTCCCCTTCGACGGCATCGTCCTCACCGACACCTTCCAACTCGCCGAACCCCACGACGGCCAACAAAACGCCGACGAATCCTTCTTCCCTAAAAACAACAAACGCGTCGCCCGCCAAAAAGCCGCCCCCATCCGAGTCGTCATGAGTAACCCGCCTTACTCCGTCAACGACAACCCCGTCCCCTATCCCGCCCTCGACTCCCGCATCGAGGCCACCTACGTCGCCCGCTCCACCGCCACCAATAAAAACTCCCTCTACGATTCATACATCCGCGCCATCCGCTGGGCCTCCGACCGCATCGGCGACAACGGCATCGTCGCCTTCGTCACCAACGGTTACTTCATCGACTCCAACGTCTGCGACGGACTCCGTGGATGCCTCGCTGATGAATTCACCACACTCTACGCGTTAAACCTTCGTGGAAACGCACGCACCTCGGGAGAAGCTCGCCAGCAGGAAGGGGGCAACGTCTTCGATCAAGGAGCCCGAACTCCAGTCGCAATCTCCCTCCTTGTCAAAAACCCAGACAAACACACCAAACCGCAAATCTTCTATCACGACATTGGCGATTACTTGAGCTGCAAGGAAAAGCTATCAGTCCTTGTTGGTTTCAAATCCCTCAACGGCATCCACCAGCACAGCTCCAAAAACTGGAAGACCATCAACCCCAACGCCGAAGACGATTGGACCAACCAACGCGATCCAGCATATGAAAACTTTATACCAGTGAGCCCCGAGGTGGAAAACGAGGAAGCTATTTTCATCGACCGCCAAAGGGGTGTCGAAACCAGTCGCGATCCTTGGGTTTACAATTTTGGTGAAAGACCTCTCGCAAAGGTGATGAAGAGCACAATCACGTTCTACACCGATCAAGTTTCCAAACATGCGGCAACCTGCCGAGCAGCCGGAAAACCTGATATCGAGGCAAAGAAACTGATCGAATATGACGAAGTTCAAATCAAATGGACGAGTTCACTAATTTCCAAATTGTGTCAGGACAGCTCTTGCAGTTTCGACCAGCGCAAACTTGGAGCAGCACTCTACCGGCCATTCTGTAAGCAAGCACTCTACTACGACCGCCATTTCAACCATCGATACAAGGCGCGCCTCTTTCCTACATTTTCGCACGTCAACACAGTGATTGGAATGACCTCACCTGGTAACCGCCTTGGCTTCTCGACATTGATCACCGACCTCATTCCCGATCTCCACGCCATGGACGGCAGCGGAGCAAGCCAATGCTTCCCCCTCTACCTCTACGAAAAGGTTAAAAAGGCCTCGCTCGACGAACTCGACCTAACCTCCAACGCCCCCGAAGCCGAAGGTGAAGTCATCGACGGCTACCGGCGCAAGTCCGGCATCTCGGACGCCATTCTCGCCACCTTCCGCGAGGCCTACGGGAAGGCCGTCACCAAGGAGGACATTTTCTACTACGTTTACGGCATCCTCCACAGCCCGGAATACCGCGAACGCTTCGCCGCCGACCTCAAGAAGATGCTTCCCCGCATCCCGCTCACCAAGGAAACCGCCGACTACCGGGCCTTCACCCAAGCCGGACGCGACCTCGCCGACCTCCACCTCAACTACGAGACCGTCCCGCCCCATCCCGACATCAAGATCGAGCAAGAAGTCCTCGGCCTCGACCCCGCCGCACTCTACCGCGTCAAAAAGATGACCTACGCCCGCCCCACCCCCGAGCAAAAAGCCAACGGCCACCGCTTCGACAAAACCCGCATCATCTACAACGCCCACCTCACTCTCAAAAACATCCCCGAGGACGCCCAAAACTACATCGTCAACGGCAAGTCCGCCCTCGACTGGCTCCTCGACCGCTACCAGGTCAAAATCGACAAAACGAGCGGTATCAAAAACGACCCCAACGACTGGTGCCACGAACACAACAACCCAAAATACATCCTAGACCTCCTCCAATCCGTCACAAACGTCTCCACCCAAACCAACAAAATCGTCGCCACCCTCCCGGCCCTGAACGAACGAAAATAAGCCATGAAATTTGACATCTATTGCGACGAGTGTTTCCCAGATCTTTTGACCTCCAAAAACCCGAAAGCCCAGTTTGTCATCATCGGCGGACTCTGGATTCACCGGGAACATCGGGATTCGCTGAAAGAGCAAATTCATGCCCTCAGGGACCAGCATAAGATCGGTGGCGAGATCAAATCCCGGAAGGTCTCGCCGTCACGGATCGCCTTCTATCGCGAATTGATCGACCTCTATTTCAACAAAGGCCTGGATGTCAGGTTCCGGGCAATCGCCATCGACCACGAACTCATCGACCTGTCGCGATTTCACGGTGGTTCTGCCGAACTCAGTTTCTACAAGTTTTACTATCAACTGCTTCACCACTGGCTCCTTCCAAACGCCGACTACCAGATATTCTGCGACTATCAGACCAATCAAAACCCCGCCCGGCTTCATGAACTCAGGCAAGTCCTTGAAAATGCCAACCCGCTGACCACGTTCTCATCAGTCCAATGGGTGAGATCGAAAGAGTCGGTCCTGACGCAGCTCTCCGACGTTCTCACCGGTCTCGTCTCCGCACGCCTGAACGGAACGCCGCAGGAAGGTAGCGCCAAGACCAAGCTACTGAACTACCTCGAAAGCAAGCTTGGCCGTCGGATCGGAGCGACTTCCATCTCGGAAAAGAAGCTCAACATCTTCGCCATCCGCCCCAATGAGCAGTGGTAGCACCAGACCGCCACTGGCCGATCACGGCAACTTGGAGATTTATCGAGGAACTTACTTTTCCATCTACTGCGTCAAGCCCGTTGAAACACACGACGGGATCCAAGTGCGATTCCGGAAGGATCAATTCGGCCATATCGTGCAAGAATCATCCGGGCACGATGGCCGGAAGGACACCTTCTCGACCGAACGCGCCGAGAGGCTCGCGTGGATCAAAGTGGCATTGCAGGACCCCGCCCTCAAATTCATCGCGGGCTGGGATAAAAACAAAAAGCAGCATGACCACATCAGTCGGGTTACGGTGATGATTGATGATTTCGTCGTCGTCATCCGCCTGAAATCCGCCTCGGAGGCCGACTTCGTGACCTGCTACGTGGCGGACTCCGAACGAACCAGAGAAAAGCTACGGAACGCACCCAAGTGGAAAAACCCCTACACCTAGACAAAAAAATACCGCAGATTCGCCAGGCTGGTTCTGCGGAGACCTTGAGAGGTTCATCAGCCACTGGCTGCGAACTCTCCTGTAGGGAACCACGTTCAAGGCCGCTCCGCAAATTGATTTTCAGTCTACTTTGTAATCGTCACAAAGACCGGGTCTCTTGATTCGCCCGTTGATTTTGCTTGTTTCGGCTGGGTTTCTCTTACGAGACCTCACAGAATTCCGGTGAATGCCATCGAACCAGCACCCCTGCCCCCAACAGATCGCCATCCACCCCATGCTCACTTCCATCCGCTCCATCTCCCGCTTTTTCGGAGGCAAGGGGGTTTTCCTCGACGTCCTCCGACCGTTCGCCAACGCTGGCGAAGGCAATCCCCATTGCGGATTGCAGGAGGCCTTGACCCGAAGCAACGACTTGGAGGTGATCTTCGCTCAGATCTCCGAGGGCGGCCCCTATGCCGAACCCAAGAAAACCCCATCCCCCGACCGCATCAAGTTCACCTACGGCACCTGCTACGGCGGCACCTGCGGAATGGGAACCACCCACACCTACGAAAGGAAGAGCGATGGGTGGAAACTCATCCCCGGTGAGATCGAAATTTGTATTCACTGACCTCAAACCATTGGCAAACCTGAAACCTAGGTGAACTCGTCATGACCCCCGGACAGCTAAAAATTCGCTCCCAGAGAAAAGCGGGACGCCCCCTCAGACGCATCAACCAGCGGTCTGGAACATCCAGCGGAGTGGCCTGCGTGGCAATGCTTTCCCACCTGTCCTTCACCGACGTCGTGACCGCAGGGGAAGAGATATGGGAAAAGAATGGTTGGGACGATAGCCACCGCACCACGATCTCCGATCTACGGGAACTCCTCAATGCGTTGGGGTGGAAATTGGGAAAGAAGGTTTCAACGGCAGATTGGGAGAAGGTGCCCCCTCAAGCTTTGGTCGCAGTCCAATTTAAGGAGACGAAGGAAACTTGGCATTGGGTCGTTACAGACAAGGACGATGAAGGGCTCTTTGTCATCGACCCCCGGTTATCGGTGAAGCGTGACAAGCGGCGGGATCTCAACAAGCTCTCGCTCGCTTGGTATCACCGGGTCACCTCAACCCACCCGGTGAAGCAGCAGGAGCAGTGGGAAATCGAATTGGATCGCGAGTATGCGGATACTGTCAAGTGGATACAAAACCTCACGCCCGACATGCCTTACACCGAGGAGGTAGATCGGCAGTGGAATCAATATTTGGACTACTGTGAAAAATCATTGCTGAAGCAATTCGAGAAAACCGTCCGCAAGGCCTCCCAAGCTCAGAAACTGGTAAGGCGTGGATGGGTGGTCGCGGATTTCAACAAAGGAAGATTCAGCCCCGTCTTGGAGCCAGACGGACACGACAAAGAGGATCTGTTTCCTGTCATCTTGCAAAACACAGGTGAAGGGCGGCATGCCCCTCTCCCGCTCACGATGGCCCTGCACTTCCACCCAAAGGTGCAGCAACTCAAGCGACAACAAAAGCTCCTCACTCCCGAGGAGGAATTTTGGAAAGAAGTCAATTGGGCGAAATCCTTACGAACCTCCGACGACTGGGAACAAAAAGATCACCAAGCCAACATGCTTGCCCAGGCAGCCGAGGGACTGGATTTGATGATGGAACCATCAATGGGAGATCAGGGATTGGGATGGCTCTATCAGGCCCAACAATCGGAACACTTTTGGGACCTGATTCAGTCCGCCATCCGATACGGACGCCGCTGGAGTCTTCACGAAATCTTTGGGGACGGTGACATCGAAGAGAAGGTGAAAGCTGCACTTCTTAATCCACCAGGAAAAAAGGCCGGCCCTTGGCGTCCGGTTCTTGAGATGGCCATCAAATCTTTGAATGAGGACAACCAGCAACCGACCCCTCTGAAGGTGCTCAATTATCTCAAAGGCTCCCGTGACCGACTTCTCGACGCCAACCCCTGCACTTTCGATCTACGCAGCCTCAAGGATCTTCCTGATATTTCTTGGACGACCTTGCAAGGCACAGTGAAAAGCATTCGGAGAAAAAAATAGAGGGGGCATTTTTGGGACTTAACCCAAGTCCCATTCCAGAGGGTAGAACTAAGCTGCACGACACTGTTCTTTGTTGTTCGTAATGAACGACCGGCCCATCCCGCCACAGACATACGCCCTTTGGCTTCGTGACAAGCAAGCCGTCGCCATCTACGGAATGAGCCGCACCAAACTCTGGCAGCTTCAGAAGGCAGGCAAAATCCGCAGTGTCTCCTTGACTGAACCCGGCATGGCCCGCGCCACCCGCCTTTTCGAGGCCAAGTCCATCGAGGCCTACATCGAGAGCTTCCTCCCCGAGAACCAGCAATCCGCCAAGTGATGAAAAAGCCACCTTTCCAGGTGGCTCCTTCTCAATGTCGATTTGCACCCCGACCCGCGAAGGATACCGCCCACACCCACGAGCACAAGCTTGATCAGCTCAAGGAGATGCTCCCAAGCTACCTTGAACGCTACCACGCAGACAGGATTACAAGCAGGAGCGAGAATAGCTTCAAGCTTCACTGCCCTTTCCACGAAGACAAGACCCCTTCCTTCACTGCCGACAATACCAAAGGCACTTGGCTTTTCCATTGCTTCTCATGCGGACGGGCCGGGAGCGTCATCGACCTTCATGCCGAAGAAGCGGGACTCGACCCGCGAACCTTCGAGGCCATTCAAGCGACCGCTCAAGCGTTGGGACATCAACTCGACCAGTCCGCCCCCTTCTCACCTGCCGAGCGGGGGGAATGGGCGCGAACCCGGCAGGAAGCCAACAGGCATTTTATCGTCCGCTCCAAGGAGAAAGAAGACCAGCGCAAGCTCACCGCACACCAACGGAAGACCCTCTTCCAAAAACTCGACCCCTACCTCTCGACAGATTGGCGGGCCGATCTCTGGCACAGCTCGCCGATCTGGACCGAGACGCCCGAGGAATCCACCTTAGCATTTCTTAACATTTTGTTCCCTCCCGACGCGGTCCTTTGGATGGGTGAACCCTACGACACGGGGAAAGAAAAACACCGGGAGAACTTCAAGCCTTGCCGGGAATGGCTCGCAATGGATTCCCTTCCCTCAAGGATTGCCGCCGGACACTTCCGCCCCGGCTCCATCAGTCGCTCCAAGGAAAGCCTATTAGCGCCATCATTTGCCATCATTGAGAGCGACGACCTCATTGGCCACAAGCCCACCGACGCTGGCGAACGCGCCCAGAACAAGGCCCTCAGCTACGCCTTGGCGGGATATTGCCAGCATGAGCTAGGACTCCATCTCCGCGCCGTCATCGACACCGGCAACAAGAGCCTCCATCTCTGGTTTGATCGCCCCCCAACGCGAGCAATGGCGGCAGTCCGAACCCTCGCCCCAGGACTTCGCATCGACACCGGCCTCCTCGATTCATGCGCCACCGCGCCTCTTCGAATGCCCGGATGTCTCCATGAAAAAACACACCTCCCCGCAACCCTCCTTTACCTCGACAACGCTCCATCATGATCGCTCCCAAAGAACCCTCCCAAGCCGAGCGATTGCTGGCAAAAGAGAAAGAGGAGGCTGGCCTCAACCCAGTCAATCCCCACACCGCTCTCTTCAAAAACTCCACGGTGTCCGGTGCCGCCTTTCGAGACATGAAGATTCCCGAGCGCGAGACCCTGCTATCCCCCTTCTTCAAAGCGGGCGATTACGGCATCATCTTCGCCCCGCGAGGCGTCGGGAAAAGCTGGCTCAGTCTCATGATCGCGAAAGCCCTCACCGAGAGCGGACCGCTTGGAAATCATTGGGAGGCACCGGAGAGCAAGAGAGTCCTCTATCTCGACTCCGAGATGAATCTCTCCGATCTCCAAAAGCGGTGTCATCTCCTTGGAATTCAGAACGAGCAATTTCACGTCCTCAGTCATGAGATCGTCTTCACCGAGTCCGACGACCAGCTCTCTCTGAATCTCGCCGACCCGACCCAACAGGACGCCCTTAAGGAACACTGTCTCACGGAAAAGATCGACGTCCTCATCCTCGACAACCTCTCCACCGCCTTCAAGGGTCTCAATGAGAACGAGAGCGATTCGTGGGAACAGGTTTCGCCTTGGCTCCTTGAACTCCGACGCCACGGCATCGCCGTCATCCTAGTCTGCCACGCCGGCAGAAACGGCAACATCAGAGGGACCAGCCGCCGCGAGGACATGGCCCACTGGATTCTCAGCTTGGAAGAAGCCGATACCGGCATCGAGGAGGGTCACGAATTCAAAACCCGATTCACCAAGAACCGGAATTGCATGGCCTTCGATGTTCCCGCCTTGGCATGGACGATGAAGCCAAGTGAGAACGGGATGGAGATCACCACAACCACCATCGATCTCCAAAGCCAAATGATCGACCTCATCCAAGGGGGCATGACCTCCGCTTCCGAGCTCGCAGGCGAACTTGGAAAAGCGAAAAGCACGATCTCGAAATGGGCCACAAAAGCCGCCGCCGAGGGAAAAATCAGGATCAGCAATGGCCGCTATCTCCCGGCATGAAGAAGCCGTTTCCTGTTTCCCCGCCTTAGGGAGGGAAACGGGAAACGAAGGGAAACCAAGGCTGAAACGTGTGGAAACCAAGCTCTCGCAACGCCCGCCCTTTCAAGGTTTCCAAGAAACGCGCACCGAAACGCCCTCTCTCAATCAAGGAAACGAAGTCTCTTCTCTGGTTTCCTCAAATGAAGCCTCTCCTTCTTGTGAGCCAAACCCGATCAACTCCAAATCATGAAACCCAACATCCTCACCCGAGAACGCCTTGCCGTCATCATGGGAGCCATCGACAAGAATGGTGGCAAGATCTCCGTCCGCCATCTCATGCGGAATCATGGCCTCTTCCGGAGCGTGATCGACGAAGCCATCGACGCCGGCTTCCTCACCCTCGAAATCCAAAAGCCAACACGCGGGCGACCTTCCCACGTTCTCAAAAAAGTTAGCGTATGTCATCCGACGAAACTCCCTCCCAGCCACTTCGATTTGGACCGATTGATCAGTTGCCGCCATTGGAATTTCGCTTTTCACTATGCCTTCGGAGAGATCGGGCCAGGCATGTTTGATTTCAAACGGCGGGCATGGGTCGCCTACAAGAAATCCTTCCCCTCGGCCCGCAGCGACGGCGGAGCGAGAGCCAGCGCAAGCCGCCTCCGTCGCAAGCCCCACATCCGGGCCGCCATCGCGTGGACCTTCGCCGAATGTCACGATAACCTTCAATACACAGCCGCCGAACCACAGACCGAAAGCGAGATTTGGGAAATCCTCTTCAAGACCAATAGCTATCGCTTCCGATGGGCACCGTGGTGGATCAGGCAACGATGGGAGACCATCATTAGAAACGCTACTGAATGAAGTGGCCCTAAAATAAAAGGTAGCACATCGTTAGCAGGCTACTTTCGAATCTTCCTAACCCATTGATGGAAAGAGTGGAGCCGCCTGACGGACTCGAACCGTCGACCTACTGATTACAAATCAGTAGCTCTACCAACTGAGCTAAGGCGGCATGTCCTTGAGGGGAAACGTTTCTCCCCCCGCTGACGGCGCGGATACTACTGATCAACCGGGCTCTGGCAAGTCCCGATCTCGCGTTTTTAAATCGGGAATTAACATGGCCGTTGCAATGAAAATTAAGGTCGCGCCGATAGCCCCCACCCACGCCGGCCCCAGGGTCGCCGCGAGAGGAAAGGCAACGAAAGGCGCGATGACCCCACGACAACCCGTCAGGAAGGTATGGACGCTCATGTATTCCGCGACATTGTCCGCAGAGGCAAATTTGGTAACCCAAAGACTCCAGGCGACATTTCCTCCGGCCTTGGCGACTCCGTGAAGACCGATTCCCACGTAAAGCGCCCAAAGACCATCCCCCATGAAGTAGAAGATGATACCGGCTGCGAAGATGAGGTTGATGAGACAACGCAGCACGTAAAAATCCATGCGATCAAAAAGCCTGCCCCAGAGAAGGACACAAATGAAAAAGCAGGTCTCGGGAATGACGGTTGTGATGATACTGACGTGCCCTTCACTGAGATCAAATCCGTAATCCTTGTTCGTAATGTATTCCACGAAAAGGGAGAACGAGAGGAGGTTTCCAAATCCCAGAATCATCCAGGAAATGAGAAGCTTTCGGAAACGATGGTCCTCGCCTGCGTGACGGAAAGCATCAAACAACTTGACGCGGTTGGATCGACTCAGCGTGACCTTTTCCATCGCCATGACGCAGGCCGCCATCATGAAAGAAGCGGCCGCGTAAACCGCCAGAAGAAAGGGATAGTAGTCCAGGGACTTGGTGAGAAGCCATCCAAAGAGAAAGGCCGTGCCGATCGCGTAGGCTTTCCTCATGAAGGCGGTCATTGAAAAGAGCCGTCCGCGGACCTCGTCGGGATAATGACGGCGGTAGATCTGCGAGAACAGAGGCAGATTCAGAGTGAGAGTGACCAAGGCGATCACCATTCCGAGCAGATAGATCTCGAAGCGATCACCCGCGAATGAACTGATGGTAAAGCCCACCCCCGAAGCCACGAAAATAAGAGCGAGCATCAGATTGGCGCTAAGGCCGCTGCGCCGCACAGCCTGTACCACGAAGAGACTCAGCAATAAACCAAGGCTGGGAAGGGCCACGAGAGAGGCCTTGGCAAGACCTCCGGCATCGAAGACACGGTTGGCGATGAGAATGGAAAACGTGGTCCCGAGAGTCTCGACCACCCCCGCCGGAAAAGCCCTGAGGTTCTCGAGGCGAAAGGTCTTCCGGCGATACCCTCCGTCAGGCACTCTTCCCTCCTTTTTGAGACGGGGCCGCGGCCAACCACCAGTAGAAAACGGCACTGACAAGAATTCCCGCCAGCCCCACATGAAGCACCTGCACGACGGCATGAATCCCCGACTGCGAAAGGATCAGCCCCATTACCATGAGAGCACCCACGACCGCAAGAACGAGTCGGGGAACAAACCCCTTCCAACCGACTCGTTGACCGAGAAAGAGAGCTCCCACGAAGATCGACCACGAAAAACTCCGGTGAATCAAATACATCCATGAATCCGAAATTTCGTGAATCCACTCCGCCCGGCTCTCCGTGCCATACTTCCTCATGAGATCATCGGTCATCTCGCGGATCTGCGAACCCATGGCCCACTCGACCATCACGCAAACGAGCAACACCATCACAGAACGACGGCTGGTCTCCGGAATCCTGTTCCGGGGAGTTCCTTCCTTTCCCCCGGCCCAGAGGATGTAGGTTAAAACAAACAGCAAAGCAAAAGCCAGGGCCATGTGCCCCGTCACCACTCCGGTATGCAAACCACTGGCAACGACCACAATCCCAAAGAGGGCGTTCACGATCACAAGAGCAAAGGAAGCGACTCCAAGCGTTTGCAAGCGGCCACTGCGAAGGCACGCAATCATCAACAAAAGGGTGACGAGCAGCACCGGCATCGCCATCAATCGGTTCACAAACTCAATCCAGGTCTGGGTCCCGCTGAACTCCGCCCGCAAACTCTCCTCGGACACCTCTTCCGGATTTCTCCCGAATCTCTCGGCTGATCGCTGAAATCTCTCGATATCGAGCTTCTCAAAATCCACCTGCTCCACCTTCGTCGGTGGGATGAGTTCCCCCCAGCAAGTGGGCCAATCGGGGCAGCCCAATCCCGAGCCCGTCACCCTGACCACCGCGCCGGCAAAGATCAGCAGAATCAGGAAAATAATGGAGGCCAGAGCCAAACGTTGAACACCGGTTTGTCGCACGGCAGAACCCTAGCCACTCCTTCCGGGAAAACAACACCGGCTGTCCCGATTCCTAGCTCCGACTCTCCGGGACCGATCCTGTCAGCTCGATCTTATCTTCGCGCGCGATTTTTTGGAGCTCGCCCCGCTCTTCAGATTCGTCCTCCAAAATAGGGTGACGTTTTTCCTTGGTAATTGCGACCGCGATCCAGCGAAGCTCATCGCTGTTACCCAGCATCACCTTCAGGACCATCGTCAGGGGCACTGCGAGAAACATCCCCACCGGACCCCACACGAAGCCCCAGAAGAGCACCGAAACGATCACGACCAAGGTCGAGAGTCCGAAGCGACGCCCCATCAACATGGGCTCGAGGAAGTTTCCGAGGAAAAAGTTGATTGAAATATATCCCACACCCACCGCCACCGCACTCGGGGTTCCATCAACCAGGAAAGCGAGGATCAGGGGGGGGACCCCGGCAATGATGGAACCAAGGACCGGAATAAAATTGAGGGCAAAGGCCACAATCCCCCAGAGCACAAAGAAGTCGAGTCCGGCCGCCCAGCAGAGGAACCCCGCCAGCAACCCGGTCGCAAGGCTAATCACCGTTTTCATACCAAGATAACGTTGGATATCAGCGGTCGCGCTCATGAAGCGATCAAGATTGGGACCCCGTGCTTCGAGAACGGCATTGACACGCCGTCCGAACATCCGGGCCTCGCTCAACATAAAGACTGTTAAAATAAGGATGAGCAAGGTCGTCCCCAAAAATGAAAACACCTTAAAGGCGACGTCTTTTCCAACCACGAAGGGATTTACGCTTTCGGTAATCTGCCGGGGAATATTGATCTCAGTATACTGCCGGACCTTCTCCTCGGCATCGGAGACCTTCCACTTCTCAAGAACATTGACCGCAGTCTGTGAAATCTCCGCGATCTTCACATCCATCGCGGGATAATACTTGTTCTGCCACTTCGCGTCAAGGTCACCCATCAAGGTGATGACGATCACAATCAGACCGGTGAGAAAGGCGAAATCGACCAAAACCGTTGTGAGGACGGCGAAAAAACGAGGGACCCGGTGCCGTCGAAGCCACGAGGTGATCGGAAAACTAATGGTTGCGATAAAAGCCGCAAGCAGGACAGGGATAAAGAAATCCTGCGCAAGCTTGAGACCGCTAATCAAGATGACCACGCTGGCGGCGGCCATAAGAATGCGAGTCGCTTTCACTTTGCGGGCGTCTTCAGACATCATCGTTAAAGGGTCGACAGCCGTTCCTCCGCACTGTCCTGAAAGCAACTTAGGGGATGTTTGCCCTCCAGACAAAAACAATTCGCCTGAAAATTCCGTTGTGACGAAGATGTCATATAAGAAACGAAATCGCCCCCCATCCTGAATACGAGACTACTTCGTCAGGAAGCCGGTCAGCGGACTGGTTGCCGACGCTTCATCGATCATCCCGGGCAGGCCCATCTCGTAAGCCGCACGGCCTGCTTGCACGGCCCACTTGAAGGCTTCCCCCATCCGGCAAGGGTCCGCAGCGATCGCGATCGCGGTATTCACCAGCACCGCATCCGCACCGAGTTCCATGGCCTCGGCAGCGTGGCTGGGGACCCCGATTCCGGCATCGATCACGACAGGGACTTCGGCCTGGTCAATAATAATACGAATTTGGTCCCGCGTGGAAATCCCCCGGTTGCTTCCAATGGGAGCCCCGAGAGGCATCACGGTCGCCGTGCCCACGTCTTGTAATCGCTTGGCGAGAACCGGATCAGCATTAATATAAGGAAGCACCACGAAGCCTTCCTTCACCAATTGCTCCGCCGCCTTGAGGGTCTCGATGGGATCAGGCAGCAAATAAGTCGGATCAGGATGAATCTCGAGCTTGATCCATTTCGGCAACCCAGCCGCTTCGGCAAGGCGGGCCAAGCGGACTGCTTCTTCGGCATTCATCGCCCCACTGGTATTCGGCAGAAGAAGGTATTTCTCGGGATCAATGAACTTGAGAATGTCCGCGAAAGGATCATCCTTCCCGGTGAGGTCGGCCCGCCGCAGCGCGACGGTGACAATCTCGGTCCCGCTGGAAGCAAGGGCGTCGCTCATGAGCTGATTGGACGGGAACTTCCCCGTCCCCAGCATGAGGCGCGAGCGAAATTCACGCCCGGCAATAAGCAATGGTGACGCCATGGAAATCGAGACTTAGGAAGGAATGAGGTCGGAAACAGCCTCGCGCTCGGAGGCGAGTTCCGCAACGGAAGCATCAACCTTGGCACGGGAGAAGGCATCGAGTTCGACTCCTTGCACAACCTGCCAGGTCTTGCCGTCGGTGCGGATAGGCATGGAAGCGATGAGGCCTTCGGGGATTCCGTAGGAACCATCGGAACAAACCGCCACGCTGGTCCAATCTCTCTCGGGAGTCGGAGTAGTGAGTGAACGAACGGTATCGACGACCCCATTGGCAGCCGAAGCAGCGGAGCTGGCGCCGCGGGCCTTGATGATGGCCGCGCCACGCTGTTGCACCGTGCTGATGAACTCTCCTTCGAGCCAGGCGCGATCAGAAATCACCTCGGTCACGAGCTGGCCCTTGATCTTGGCGTTGGTGAAATCAGGATACTGGGTGGCCGAGTGGTTCCCCCAGATGCAGAGATTGGAAACATCGCTATTGTGAACCCCGGCCTTGGCCGCAAGCTGGCTCTTGGCGCGGTTTTCGTCGAGGCGGGTCATTGCGAAGAAGTTCTCCTTGGGAACGCCAGCTGCATTATTCATCGCGATCAGGCAGTTGGTGTTGCAAGGATTTCCCACCACAAGAGTGCGGACTCCGGGAGCCGCATTGGCGGCAATCGCCTGGCCTTGGCCGGTGAAGATTTTGCCGTTGATACCAAGGAGGTCATTGCGCTCCATACCTGCTTTGCGCGGAACGGAACCGACGAGAAGAGCCCAATCCGAGCCGCGGAATCCTTCGTTGAGATCGCAGGTGGGCACGATTTCGTTGAGGAGAGGAAAGGCGCAGTCATCGAGTTCCATGACCGTTCCTTCCAGGGCGCCCATCGCTGGCTCAATCTCGATCAAACGTAAATTCACCCGCTGGTCGGGTCCAAACATGGAGCCGGAAGCGATGCGGAAAAGGAGGGCGTAGCCAATCTGGCCGGCAGCCCCCGTGATCGAAACAGTGATGGGATCTTTCATAGCTGGAGTTTCCTTACTCCCCGCATCCGGCAAGGTCAACGGAATGTCGGGAAGAAGGGCGTGAAATTATCAGGGTCGTGACCCCAACTCTTAAAGTCGCGTAACTGGCGAGGCATCTCCCCAATCACGAACAGCGTCGCATTGAGTCCGAGGAGAATGGCGTAGCTTTCCGCAATGCGGGCCCCGGAATTTGCTCTTGCCTTCTTATGGCCCATCAGGCTTCAAATCTCGCAGCGACCAAATCTCGCCCGCCATTTCCCCCAACGCCCCTCGCGGCTTCCGCGCCCCATCGCTCCGCTTCGGACCAAACCGTTCCCGGCTTGCCTGAAACACCCCGTTGACAAACGCCCTCGATCCAATCACCGCGCCATCCGCGAAATAGCGGACCCGACACTGAATCACTTTCGAAATCTTCAAATCCCGCGCATCTTCCTCCGAAAGCCGCGCCAACTCAACCTCCGCCTTTCCTTTATCCATCCCCTTCCGGATCACCACCCTTACTTTTTTACCGGTATTCCCTTTTTCCTCCGCCTGCTCCATCGCGCCCGAGATCAAAAGCCGCCGATACTCCTTCCCCACCCCGCCTTGCGCCCATCCCCGCGCCGTCCCCTCCCGACCTGAGTGCCCGTGCAAGGCCCGCACCAACCCGGCCCGCGCCTTCGACTCCCCGCGTCCGCCACCCACCGCTTCGCCATACGAACTCCACCGGTAATCCGCCGGATCCTCGCAAATCCCCGCCCTCACCGGATTCAAATCAATCTAATGCTCCTTTTCCTCTGTCCCTAGAACAAAATTTCGATCCACAATTCTGGAAACTAAATGATAAATTGCGATCCTAGGATTCTCACCCCCCTCCGGAGCCGGCTTCAGAAATCGTGCACCGCGCATAACAAAGACCCCTAACCAGGCCGCCCATCACCACATCAAGAATTTTCTCAATAAAGGGTCTGTCCCTGTAAACGCCTTAGTTAGGTTCCTGCGGGCAGGCGCACGGTGATGGATGCTCCTTCGCCTCCTTTGCTGTAGACTTCAATGCGGCCTTTCATCGCTTCTACCAGCCGCTTGACGATGAACAGGCCTAGGCCGGTGGATGGTTCGCCGCTGGTGGGCCAGGCGCTGAGACGGGCGTAGCGGCGGAACATTTTTTCCTGATCCTCGGCGATGAAGCCGGGGCCTTCATCGCGGATGGTGATGTGAACCCATTTCTGCGTGCCGACTCCGGCAGTGAGCTTTACGGTCTTTTCATTGGGGGAAAACTTGATCGCATTTGAAAGCAGATTGTCGAGCACGAGCGCGAGGGCTTCCTCATCCGCGCAGGCAGGAATGGGTTGCTCGGGAAGCTCGACGACCAGGGTGATTTTCTTGGCTTCGGCCACGACCGCATATCGCTCCGCAACCTCATCGAGGACAGCCCGCAGATCGAAGAGCTCGGCCTCGATCTGGATTCGCTCGGCAGATTGATTGGCTAGAAACTCCGTCACAAACGCGGTCATGAGTTCGGTGGAGCGCGCGATGTTTTCAATGAGTGGCGCGTCCGCCGCCGGGAACGCGTCGAGATGTCGCTCCAGGACGGTGGCGTTGAGGTGGATGCCTGCGAGATGGTTGCCGAAATCGTGGGTCAGGATCCCGAGCAGTTCGTCCTTGTCCTCGGCCAGGTGGCGCAGCTCCTCACGCGCACGGCGCAGGGCGAGATGGGTGTGCACGCGGGCGAGCAGCTCGGCCTTGTTGAAGGGCTTGGTGAGATAGTCCACGCCACCGCTTTCAAGGGCTTCGACGATGAGGTTCTTGTCATCGGCGGCGGAGAGGAAGATGACGGGAATGTCTTTCCAGCGCACCTCCTCTTTGATCTTGCGGCACACCTCGAGGCCGCTCATTTCCGGCATCAGCACATCGAGTAAAATCAAGGCGGGTGGGTGCACGGGGAGAAGTTCAAACGCCCGCTGGCCGCTGGTGGCGGTGATGACCTCATGGCCGTCCTTGCCGAGCAGGGTGCTGAGGAGCTGTAGGTTCTGCTCCTGGTCGTCAATGATCAGGATGGTTTCGCTGATGTCCGTTTGGAAAAGGAGGCATGGGGTGATGGACGGGGGAGTGCTGTTTTTGGTCATTCGGCTGCCTTTGGCTGTTGCAAGGGAAAGTTGAGCGCGGTGATACGCTCGCCCGAAAGGGAGTCTTCACTCACCTCCAGCGTGCCGCCATGGATCGCGATGCTCCGCTGGTGTTGTTCCAGCGTCTCTGCTGCTGGCGGTGTTTTGGGGATGGGCTCGCGCAATTCCATCACTACGCCCTGATCCGTGGTGATGACCGCCGCTTTCAGCTCGCTGCTTGGAGTGCGCCACCAGGCGTCAAGGACGATCTCGCGCATGACGGAGATGATGGCATGGGCATCGACGGTCAGTTCTCGCGCCACCGGTGGCACGGACCATGAGATACGGCGGGCGGCGGTTTCCAAGGGGGCAATCTGCCGCTGCCACAAATCCAGCAGATCATCCGAAGTGAGCGTCAGCGGGGCAGGCTCGGAAAACTGGTATTGCAAGGCCTTCACCGTCGCCTCCAATTGCGAGAGTTCCGCGCGCATCCGCCGCACCGTGTCGGCCACCTCGGGATCGGTGGTGACTTCGCCGAGCAACATCGCCTGCAAGTCCAGGCAGTATATGGAGTTCCTCACGTCATGGACATGCTTGTGTATGATTCGGTCGGTGCGTTGGGCTTTCTCTGTCATGGCAATGGGTTGGGTATTTGATCGATCAACAGTCGCAATTGGTCTATGTTCACAGGTTTCACCAGATGCGCGAAAAAGCCAGCCTCGCGGGTCAGACGCAGGTCTTCCTCCATGCCGTAGCCGCTCAGCGCGATGCCGGGGACCGGGCGCTGGTGCTGCAGCTCGCGCATCAAATCCAGCCCGCTGCCATCCGGGAGGCCGAGATCGCTGATGACCGCATCAAAACGCTCCGCCCCATGGATCGCGAGCGCCTCCCGCACCGTTCCTGCGGTGGTCACCTGATGGCCTTTGATGGTTAGCAGCCTTTGCAGCACCTGCCGCGTCGCCTCGTGGTCCTCGACAATGAGCAGCTTCAGTGTGCGCGTCGGCACCGCACCGGGCTCCGTGGCGGAGGCGGAGGCGGCGGGCGCGTCGCTGGTGAGGAGCTCCACGGTGAAATTCGAGCCGCAGTTGAGCCCCTCGCTCTCGGCGCGGATCGCACCGTCATGCGCGGTGACGATGGCCTGCGAAATCGCCAGCCCCATCCCAAGGCCGCCATAGCGGTGCTGGCCCGCGATGGCACCTTGTTCGAAGGCATTGAAAACGTGCGGCAGGGTCTCGGCGCCCATGCCGATGCCGTTGTCCTCGACGCTGATGATAATCCGGCCTTCGGCGTCATTCGTCGTGCTCGCGCTGATGCTGCCGCCGCTCGGTGTGAATTTGACCGCGTTCTTGAGGAGGTTCCAGAACACCTGCTGAATCCGCGTGGGATCCACCAGTGCGTGATGCCGCTCGGCCTCCAGCTTGAGCATGATCTGGACCCGCTTTCCTTGGCCGTCGCTGCGGATGATCTCGTGGGTGTGGCCGAGCACGGCGTGCAGATCGGTGACTACCGGCGCGAGGCTCATTTTGCCGTGGGTAACGCGCGTGAGGTCGAGCAGGTCGTCAATGAGCCGCGCTTCGAGTTCGATGTTGCGGCGCATCATGTCGAGCTGTTCGCGTGTTTCGCCAGGCAGTGTCGGATCGCTGGCGAGCGCGGTGGCGGTCATCAGCACGGGGGTCAAAGGCGTGCGCAGCTCGTGGCTGAGCGCTGCGAGGAAATTGTCCTTGGCTTTGTTAGCGGCTTCCGCGTGCTCCTTAGCCTCGATCAACGCTTCTTCCGCCTGCTTGCGGTCAGTGATGTCGCGCGCGGCGGCAAAGACACCGAGCACGTTGCCACTCATGTCCTTGTAAACAGAGGCATTGTAGAGCACGTCGGTGAGACGACCGTTCTGGTGCCGGATGGTCAGCGGGTAGTCGGTGGCGAAGCCCTTTGCAAAGACCTGCTGGTAGGCCCCACGCGCCTTCTCGGGCTCGGTGAAGTAATCGGAGAAATCGGTGCCGATCAGTTTTCCCCGCGCCATTCCGGTCACCTTGATCAAGCCCTCGTTGACGTCGGTGATCTTGCCTTCCGCGCTGATCGTGACGAGCGGGTCGAGACTCGCCTCGATGAGGCTGCGAACATACTGCGAGGCCTGCTTGCGGTCGGTGATGTCTTCGATGGCGAGCACGATCTGCAACGGCTGGCCGGCTTCGTTTTCCATGCGGCGGGCGTTAAGCAGCATGGTGCGGCGGCCGATGCTTTCAAATTCGTGCGTGATCTCGAAGTCGTTGAAGAAATTGTTTTTCGGCAGGATTTCTTCGAGCAGTTCGCGCAGTTTGGGGATGTTCCACTGGCGGTTGCCTAGATCATAAATCAACGTGCCTTCGGTTTCGGCGGGTGCGACCTGGAA
>Ga0209491_10002486_pt1 | contig 32806 bp, 31 predicted proteins | sample BON02_FD_187213 | JGI IMG/M metagenome (GOLD analysis project Ga0209491, IMG submission 187213) | Freshwater microbial communities from Lake Bonney liftoff mats and glacier meltwater in Antarctica - BON-02 (SPAdes) (version 2) | ecosystem: Environmental > Aquatic > Freshwater > Ice > Glacier... | reverse complement strand
GAGATGAGGCTTTAGGCTTATTAGAGGCTTACCCTGAAACTCCATACAAAGCCTCACTAATTTTAATGGTCAATTATGTGGTAGAAAGGGAAAAATAATTTTTTCGCTTTTAACTGTCACCTTTTTTAGGTTTTTGCGTCTTTAATGTAAAGAACTCTATTTATACTTTTGAAGATAGTCTCCTTATATCCGTCAGAAAAAATTCTTATTGATCAGTTGCTGGCCAAAAACCCGGGAGCTCAAAAAGAACTATTTCTTGGAAATAATATTTCTTTAGGCCTCAGGTTTGACCTTTAGAGGGCTTGCTGCTATACCATTCACTTACAAGAAGTTTTAATATCTTTAATCTCATAACCCATACACTAGCTAAAAATACTTTTAAAACAATAAAAAATCTCTTAGACCCATACTTAAGTAGATATGCCTACTTGTGGTATTAAAAATTATCAATTGACAGAATTAATATGGAAATACGTGAAGCTAAAATAGAAGACTTAGATAGCTTAAAATTATTTGAGCAAGAAGTTATAAAATATGAACGCCCGTTCGCTCCAAATTTAAAAAATGATCCAATACAATATTACGATTTAGTGGATCTTATTGAACGAGAAGATGCGCGCATAATAGCAGCTACAATTGATGGAGAAATTATTGGTTCAGGGTATGCACTTATTAAAAACTCAGAGCTGCACAAAAAACCTAAACAGTACGCTTATTTGGGGTTTATGTATGTGTTGCCAAAATTCAGGGGGAAAGGTATAAATGGAAAAATAATTGACAATTTAATTAATTGGGCAAAAGAAAGAAATTTAACAGAAATCCAGTTAGATGTATACGCTAACAATGAAAGCGCTTTAAATGCTTATAAAAAAAGAAGTTTTAAGCCAGATTTGTTAAAAATGAGATTTAATACTGAAGAATAAAAACTACTTTATAATAAAAACACCATTATTACTTTAGTTTACCCAAACACAAAAGCAATCTTCCTTTTGTCAAACACCAAACTCACCTTAAAACTTCAGCAATTATTTGACTCACTAATCTGAATTTTAATAATTCTTTTTAGGTTGAGATTAAAGCTGTAATTTTGCCCCTCAATTAGAAAATACTAGCCCTATGAAGCGTATTAATCAATATAAGAAATTGTTCAATATTGAACAAGAAATTGAGTTGTCTACATTAAAAAAAACCTACAGAAACCTAGTTAAAGAATGGCACCCAGATAAGTTTCAGGGGGGAGATGATAAAGCTATTGAGGCAGAGGTAATGAGCCGTGAGATTATTGATGGCTATCACTTTTTAGTTAGTATTGCGCCAGAAACAAAGGCAAAATATTTAGAAGCATACACACAAACAATTACAGAATCTGGCATTAATGATTTTCAACACAAAGGAATGTTGTTAGAGGTTACTTTTACTGATGGGACCACTTATGAATACTTTGGTGTGTCAAAAACAGTATTTCAAAAAATGGTTAATTCTGACAAGCAAATGAGATTTGCAAAAAGAAATATTTTTAACTCTTACCTCTACCGTAAATCAAAAAACGGAATTCAAGACTAAGAGATTAGAAATGATAGTTTATAAAATTCCTTAGATTAGTAAAAATTAACCACACTATGAAACACTTATTTATACTTCTTGTGGCACTAATTACATTGGTGTCATGTACAGATTCAAAGGCTCCAGATCATAAATTTATTGAAATCACTGGGATAGACCCCTCAGTAAGACCTGGTGAAAACTTTTACAGATATGTAAATGGTAAGTGGTATGACTCAATACCCATACCTGCTACTCAAGCTGGAGTTGGAGCCTATATGTTTATGAATTATCCCCAACGTATTCGTTTACAAGGGATATTAGATAGTTTGGGTCAGGGTGTGTATCCTAATGGGAGTATTGAGCAAAAAGTGGGTGACTTTTACGTATCTGGAATGGATACTATTACTATTGAAAAGCTTGGCTATGAACCCCTTAAACCCACACTTGCTAAGATTGAAGCCATTAGCGACATAAAGTCTTTAATGACCTTTGTGGCCAATGAAATTAAAGTAGATAATAGTTCTATTATTTCATTTGGAATAGGTCCTGATGATAAAAATAGCAGTGTAAATATTGCGCACGCCTACCAAACGGGTTTAGGCTTACCTGACAGAGATTATTATTTTAATTCTGATTCTTCAACTGTTGTTATACAGGACGCTTATAAAATTTATCTAGCCACATTATTTCAACTTACAGGGAGTAATGCCGCAGACGCACAAAAGAATGCTGCTTTAGTTTACGATATTGATAAGCAACTTGCAGTTTCTCATAAAACAAGGGTTAAACGCCGCAATGTGCAAGCAAATTATAATATGTTAGCTGTGACAACGCTCCACAAAACACAACCCAATATAGGTTGGTCTCATTTCTTAAAAGATTTGGGTGCTAAAATTGATTCTATCGATGTGGCTCAACCTGCTTACTACAACAATCTTAATACCCTTTTAAAAACTATTTCAATAAATAATTGGAAATTATACCTTCAGGCAAATGCCATTGACGGATACGCAAATGACTTGAGTAAACCTTTTGTCAATGCCGCTTTTGAGTTTACCAAAGTTATTTCTGGTCAAGTGGCACAAAAATCTCGTGGCGAAAAAATGGCAAGTGCAGTTGACAATTATCTGGGTGAAGCACTAGGGCAACTGTACGTAAAGAAATATTTTCCAGAGAATGCAAAAAAGCGCATGTTGGATTTGGTAAATAATGTGCAAAAAGCATATGCTCAAAGAATAGATAAACTGGAGTGGATGAGCGACAGCACAAAATTGAAAGCTAAAGAAAAATTAGCTGCTATGAGTAAGAAAATAGGATATCCAGATAAATGGAAAGATTACAGCAATGTGAGTATTGCAAGAGGCACTTATTTTGAAAATATTGTATCTGCCTCTTCTTCTGCATATATGCGTGAATTGGCAAAATTGGGCAATCATGTAGATAAGTCTGAATGGTATACCACACCGTCTACAGTGACAGCCTATAATAACCCCTCAGCAAATGAAATAGTCTTTCCTGCTGGTATTTTACAGTCACCTTATTTTGATAATGAAGCAGATGATGCCCTAAACTATGGAGGTATTGGGATGGTTATAGGACATGAAATAACACATACTTTTGACGACCAAGGTGCTCAGTATGACAAGGATGGTAATGTGAAAGACTGGTGGACAAAAGATGATTATGAAAAGTTTAAATTTAGAATACAGCAAGTCATTGATCAGTACAGCACCTTTACAGTCTTAGACAGCTTGCATGTTAAAGGCGCTATGACTGTAGGTGAAAATACTGCAGATATTGCTGGATTAGCAGTGGCTTACGATGCTTTTAAAATGAGCCAAGTAGGACTAGATGACGCAAAAATTGGAAATTTCACTCCTGACCAACGCTTTTTTTTGTCAGTAGCTAGAATATGGAAGGTAAAAATGAAAGACGAGTTTCTTCGTTTATGGATTAATAACAACTCACATTCACCGCCAATTTGGCGTGTCAATGGACCTCTTATGAGCACCACCCCTTTTTACGATGCATTTGATGTAAAACCAGGTGATAAAATGTTTTTGCCAAAAGAAGACAGAATAACCATTTGGTAAAATAGCATTGATATAAGTTGGATTACAAAACGAGTAACTTAGCATGGCACCCAAAAAAAACTATTATTTTGTGCTGTGGTTATGTGATTAAAACAAAGGAAAAATGAGTTTTTTAAATGCAGAATGGAGAAAATTAGCCATTGCAAATTATGTAATTGATCCAAGTATTCTTGAAAAATATATTCCTACTGGAACAGAGCTTGATTTATGGGAGGAAAACGCGTTAAATAGAGTTGTAGAATATCAATGGAAAAAGAATAAGGTATGGCAGTTTTTTAGAATCACTGCAGCTTTAGATACATCAGAAATTATAGAAAATAGTGAAACTGAATTTATCACGGAACATTATTGGGGGTACGCCAAAGTGAACAATTTAGTTACAAATGAATATGAAGTGACACATCCCAAATGGAGACATTATAAAATAGAAAGTTTTGAAATAAAAGTTGATTTTGGTGTTGTTTATGGTGAGGATTTTGGATTTTTAAATAAAATGAAACCAGAATCAGTCATGCTTGCTGAAGGCTCAAAGATAACCGTAGAGGGAAAGACTACTTTAAAACCCACCCACCTAAAATAACCTTTACAACAGTGGGGAAGTTTCTTTAATGTAAGTATAGAGCAGTAAATTATTTTCTATAAGTTTAGAAAGTGTTTAGTCCTTTTAACCGCAACAACAATAGAGAAACGCAGACCTTATTTTAGGAGCCTTCTATTTGTCTAAGCCGTTTGTTTATTCTTTTTTTTAGCGATCTTTATTTGTTACTTTTACAAGCTAAATACAAATGGATTGATCTCTAAGAATACCATAGACAAAGTGTATGAAACCGCCAGAATTGAAGAGGTGATAGGTGATTTTGTTCAGCTTAAAAAATCTGGCGCTAATTTTAAAGGGCTTAGTCCTTTTACAGATGAGCGTTCTCCTAGCTTTATGGTGTCTCCAGTTAAACAAATTTGGAAAGATTTTTCTAGTGGTAAAGGAGGTAATGTAGTGGCTTTTGTGATGGAGCATGAGCATTTCACCTACCCAGAAGCCATTAAGTATTTGGCTAAAAAATACCAGATAGAGATTGAAGAGACCATTCAATCAGATGAGCAGAAAGAGCAGGCCAACGAGCAGGAGAGTATGTATTTGGTTTCAGAGTATGCACAGTTATATTTTTCAGAAATACTCTGGACATCGGCCCTTGGCAAAGCCATAGGGCTTTCTTATTTTAAAGAACGTGGCTTTACAGATGAGACTATTAAAATTTTTGGATTGGGTTATTGCCTAGATGAATGGGATGGTTTCACTAAGGCTGCATTAGAAAATAAATATCAGCTAAAATATTTAGAGTCTACAGGTTTAACTATTGTAAAGCCAAGTGTGGAGCAGACAGAAGCTAAAACTTTTGATAGGTTTAAGGGTAGGGTGATGTTTCCCATCCATTCTATGAGTGGTAGGGTGCTTGGATTTGGAGGGCGCATACTCACCCAGGATAAGAAGGCAGCTAAATATTTAAATTCACCAGAAAGTGATATTTATAATAAAAGTAAGGTGCTTTACGGCATTTATATGGCCAAGCAGTCTATTGCTAAGTTAGACAACTGCTATTTGGTAGAGGGTTATACAGATGTCATACAATTGTTCCAGAGAGGCATTCAAAATGTGGTTTCTTCGAGTGGAACCGCACTTACCTCAGACCAGATTAGACTTTTAAGTCGTCTTACCAAAAACATTACGGTACTCTTTGACGGAGATGCTGCCGGGCTTAGGGCGTCTCTTAGAGGTATTGACCTCATTTTAGAGCAAGGAATGAATGTGAAAATTTGCACTTTTCCTCAGGGAGAAGATCCAGATAGTTTTGCTAAAAATCACACTACAGAGGAAATATCAGCTTATTTTGAATCTAATGCTCAGGATTTTATTCAGTTTAAGGCCTCTTTGTTGGCTCAAGAATCCGGAAATGACCCTATAAAAAGGGCAGAGACCATTCGTGATATTGTAGCTAGTATAGCTAAAATACCAGATGCTATAAAGCAGGAAGTATATTTGCAGTCTTGTGCTAAAATTATGGATATTTCTGAGCAGGTTCTTTTTAATACCATGGCTCAGCTCAATAAGAAGGAACTTAGAGACGCAGCGCAGCCTAAGCCAAAGTTTACAGGGCAAGATTCACAACGGTTTCAGGTAGTGAAGCCTTCAGCTCCAGAAGTAGAGAAACTAAATGTACAGCTCATTCTAGAGCGTAAAATCATTGAACTTTTGCTGCTTTACGGTCATAAAACTACTTCATTTGAAGATCTTTTATTGGAGTCTAAAGAAGATGGACAGTTAGTGCTTACCCCTAAAAAGGTGGAGCAGCGTGTTTTTGAAAAGGTATATTTAGACCTCCAAGAAGATGAAATAGAGCTTACACAAGATCATTTTAAAGAGTTGTATTTTAAGCTTATTACTGCCTTTAATGAAGCGGAAGAGTTTTCCCTGACTAGCTTTATAGGTGCTCAAAGTCCCGAGCTGGGAGCTGCTATTTCCTCTATTCTCATGGAAGAGGAGAAATACCAATTAGGCCAATGGGAGAAAAAAGATATTTTCCCTAAAGACAAGTCTTTAAGTATTTCTCAGTTGGTGACAGAGACCATATTGAGCCTTCGTTGTTTTCTGATTAAAAAAAGAATGGCAGCCATGCAAGAAACCACTAGAGACTTGGAAAAAGATCATCAGGAAACTAAGGAGGAATTGGTTTCTTATTTGCAGCTTTACAGCCTTCTAAATAAGAAACTCAACAGGGTTTTGTCTTAAAAAGCTCCTAGAAAATCATCAAAAAACACCTAATGAGCATTTTCATGAGTCTTTTCTTGTAAGTACTCACTATTTCTTTATTAATGTCTAGTCCCTCTGCCATCTTTATTCTTTTTCTCAGAAGCTAAAAGTTTTAACACTTTAATTTTTTTGTAGTTTTAAATTTTAGATGGTTTGTTTTTACTTTAAGTAATTCTTAGGAATAACACAGATGGGAATGGGTTTCATTTTGTGTTGGTTGGCGGTGTTTAAACCCTTGTAAATCTTGTACACTTCTGCCTTTCTGCCACTAAAATCTTTAATTTTTTTTCCTTGTTCTTGAACGGACATAGCCCACTCTAATTCTGGGTAGGTAGCACCTATTTGGTCCTCATCTGTTCTGTCATCGCCCCAAAGTCCGTCTGTAGGTGCAGCCTCTAAAATCTCTTTGTTTATTCCAAGTGCACTGCCTAGGCTAAATACCTCTGTTTTTAATAAATCTGCAATTGGGCTTAAGTCTACACCTCCATCTCCGTATTTGGTATAAAACCCTACACCAAAATCTTCTACTTTATTTCCTGTTCCAGCAACTAGATAGCCCTCTAGAGCAGCAAAATAGTAAAGACTAGTCATTCTAAGTCTTGCCCTTGTGTTGGCCAAACTTATAAAGCGGTGCTCTTCATTTTTTACTGGGGGCAGTTCTTTAATTAAACAGTCAAAAACAGGGCTTAGGTGAACCCTTTCATTGCGGACATTTTTATGTTTTGATTGAAGCCAAGTTGTGTGATTCTGGGCTCTTGAAATTTGAGATTCCCCTTGGTGAATGGGCATTTCTAAGCAAAGTAAATCTAGTCCTGTAAGGGCGCAAAGGGTAGAGGTGACTGCGGAATCTATTCCTCCGGATACACCAATAACAAAACCTTTAGACCCTGAATTTTTTGCGTACTCTCTAAGCCAATTAACTATGTGATCAATAATTTTTTCTGTCTGCATATCTGAGCCTATTTACTTTTAAACTGTTAACTTTGTGCTATAAAATTAAGTCCATTCATGATAATATTAAAGCAAAAAACTAATTCTTTTGTTTTCCTAGTTTTAGGGGGGGTCTTGGGTGCTTTTTTTTTATATGCTTGCGGGGAAGACTCTACATTAGAAAATCAAATAAAGTCTCAGTCTGTTTCTTTAAAAATAAACCGTTTTGACATCGCTTTTAAAAACGCTGATTCGGAAGATTTTTTATCCCTTAAAACTCAGTATCCGTTTTTTTTTCCAGTCCAAACTCCAGATTCTATTTGGAATGCTAAACTTCTAAACCCTATAGAAGACAAACTATTAGAAGAAGTAGGAACTGCTTTCCAGGATTTTAGTCCTTTTAAAGAAAATCTAGAGCACCTTTTTAAACACGTTTTACATGAGTACCCAAATTCAAAAACACCTGAAATTTTCACACTTACCTCAGAGGTAGACTATATGAATAAAGTCATTGTAACAGATTCTATTTGGTTGTTGGCACTAGATAATTATTTAGGACCTTCTCATGAGTTTTACCAGTCTTTTCCTAAGTATATAAAAGATGATTTAGATAAAAAATACTTAGTTATAGATGTGGCGGCTGCCCTTTCTGTCCAATATGTACCTAGATCTGAGCAGGCTTACTTTTTGTCAAAAATGGTTTATGAGGGTAAGAAATTATTGATGCAATCTTTACTTTGGCCTCATGCCAGTCCTGCTGAGCATTTGCATTATTCAGTACAGGAGTATCAATGGGCCCTTGAAAATGAAGCTCAGGTATGGAGAAATTTTATAGAAAACCAATATCTCTACAGTACCCAACCAGACTTGGCACTTAGATTCTTATTTCCAGCTCCTTTTTCAAAATTTAAGTTAGACATTGACACAGAATCCCCTGGGAGAATTGGTCAATTTATGGGACTTCAGTTAACCAAAGCCTATTATTATAAACACGGAGAAGACCTTGAAAAACTCCTACGCGTAAGTGCGATAGATTTGTTAAAGGACGCTTCTTATAAACCAAAAAAATGATAAAAAATAACCAGATTTCACAGATATTATTACAGGTGACCTTAGATAAAAATAAGATCCCAGAAAAACTAATGTGGTCTGCAGAAGATGGAGGTGTAGACAAAGAAGAGGCTAAAGCCATGTTGTTATCTGTTTGGAATAGTGAGAAAAAAGAGTCCCTTAAAATTGATCTTTGGACCAAAGATATGCCAGTAGATGAGATGAAAATTTTCTTTCATCAAACTTTGGTAGCTATGTCAGATACTTTTTTAAAGGCTACCCAAGATGAGAAAATGACTGCGACTATGAGAGATTTCTGTGATTATTTTGCAGAGAAACTAGACATTAATAAGGGCTAGTTCATTTAACAAAATGGAGGCATTAAAAAGAGCTAAAAATTAATTAGCCTAAACTTTAGTGGCCAAAAAGAACTTATCATTTATGTTCCCAATATATTCTAACAATGGTTCTTTACCTAAGTGCTTAGAAGAAGAGGTTATAAAATACTCTGGTGCTACTTCAAAAATATCTTCAGTGAGTTTTAGTTGGTAGGCAGCTACTTGTTGTTCAATAATGGCAGGCTTTAATTTGTCTGCCTTAGTAAAGACAATACAAAATGGAATTTGGTTTTCACCCATCCAACTAATAAAATCAATATCTATGGGTTGGGGCTCATGTCTAATATCAATGAGCACAAAGGCACACACTAGCTGTGTTCTTTTCATAAAATAATCTGTGATATATTTTTGAAAAGTTTTTTTATTTTTTTTAGAAACCCTCGCATACCCATAGCCAGGTAAATCTACCAAAAACCAATTGGCGTTTATTTTAAAGTGATTTATAAGCTGTGTTTTTCCTGGTCTACCAGATGTTTTAGCCAGGCTTTTTTTAGCCGTTAGCATATTGATTAGAGAAGATTTTCCCACATTAGACCTGCCAATAAAAGCGTACTCTGGCAGTAGCTCTTTAGGGCATTTGTCTACATGAGCATTGCTCATTACAAATTCTGCAGAAGTAATTTTCATGAAGATTTATTTTTCTATTAGAAACCTTTAGCTACCAACCATTCTTCTAGGATGGTATTAAAGGTGTCTGGGTGCTCCATCATAGGTGCATGACCACATTTGTCAATCCAAAATAAATCTGAATTTGGGAGCAGTGCATTGAATTCATCGGCTACATTAGGAGGAGTTACCCCGTCATTTCTACCCCAAATAATACAGGTAGGATTTTTCATTTTTGGAAGGTCCTTAGACATATTATGTCTAATGGCACTTTTAGCAATAGCAAGTGTTTTAATTAGCTTAAGCCTATTGTTAACCGTTGCAAATACTTCATCTACAATCTCTTTTGTAGCAACAGCAGGATTGTAAAAAACCTCCTCTGCTTTTTTCTTAATAAACTCGTAGTCACCTCTTTTAGGATAGCCGTCACCCATAGCGCTTTCATAAAGACCAGAGCTACCAGTAATGACCAAAGCCTTCACTAGACTAGGATTTGTTTTGGTTTCTAAAAGGGCAATGTGTCCCCCTAAAGAATTTCCAACCAAAATAACATCTGTAAGTTTTAGGTGTTTAAGAAAACCGTCAACATAACCAGCAAAGCTTTTTACGGTAGTTTTTAAAAGCGGCATGTCATATATAGGCAATTCAGGAACAATGACCCTATATCCCTTAGAAGGAAAATATTCCATGACCCCTTTAAAATTGCTGAGACCCCCCATAAGTCCGTGAAGAATGACAATGGGGGCACCTTCTCCTAGTGATACATATTTGTATTTTCCGTCTGTTATGATTGGGTCTGTCATGACTTCTTTATAGCCTAAGTTGGCAAATATAGGCATTTCATTTAAATAGTAATAAGATCTTTTACTGCAGTCTTGAAAATTGAAAACAAGAGTGTTTTTGGCAGATTTGCAGTTGAAATGAGAGAACTTATCAACAATGTGGTAAAATGTGGTAAAATGTGGGAAAAAATCTATTATATTTGAATTAAATCTATAAAAACATATAGTGGTTTCACTCATTGGCACATATGATTGCAAGGCAGACGTTAAGGGGAGGATTATGCTTCCCGTAGCCCTAAAGGGTCAATTGTCTCCTGTGCTTGCTAGTGGTTTTGTGATTAAAAGAGCGGTATTTAGAGATTGCCTAGAGTTGTATCCCATGGCTGAATGGCAGTTGCTAATGGAGAAGATGAATGAGAAGAACCGCTTTGTAAAAAAGAATAATGATTTTATAAGAAGGTTCACCGCAGGGGTGAAAATGTTAGAGATAGACGCAAGCGGCCGCTTACTCATTCCTAGAAATTTAATAAGTATTGCCGGGATTACCAATGAGGTAGTTTTGAGTGCAGCTATTAATATTCTTGAAATTTGGGATAAAACGCAATATGAATTGGTCTTGGAAGAGACCGCGCAAGACTTTGCAAGTCTAGCAGAAGAAGTAATGGGAGATGAAAACAACACCTTATCATAGTCCAGTCATGCTGCAGGAAACTGTAGCTGGTTTAGCCATAGACCCCTTTGGCGTTTATGTAGATGTCACTTTTGGTGGGGGCGGCCACAGTGCAGAAATTCTAAGACAGCTTGGACCAGAAGGGAAGCTATTTGCTTTTGATCAGGATAAAGATGCTTTAGCCAATAGCTTGTCCGATACACGTTTTACGCTTATTAATGAAAACTTCAGATTCATTAAACAGTTTTTACGTTTTTATGGAGTGAAACAGGTAAACGGTATATTGGCAGATTTTGGGGTTTCTTCTCACCAGTTCGATGAAGGAGCCAGGGGTTTTTCTACTCGTTTTGATGGTGACCTAGACATGAGAATGAACCAAAGTGCTGCCCTTAGCGCCAAAGACGTAGTGGCTACCTATACCCAAGAAGCCTTGAGCGATATATTTTTCCAGTATGGAGATTTGAGGAATTCAAAGGCCATAGCTGCTGCTGTAATAGCGTACAGAGAAGCTACCCCTATTACAACTACTACCCAGTTAAAGGAGTCTCTTTCTGGAATACTACAAGGATTTAATGATCACAAACTGTTGGCTCAAATTTACCAGGCCATACGCATAGAGGTGAATCAGGAAATTCAAGTGATTAAAGAGCTATTGGAACAGACTCCAGATTTGCTTTTGCCCGGAGGCAGGCTAAGCGTGCTTAGTTACCATTCCTTGGAAGACAGATTGGTAAAGCGTTTTATAAGAGCGGGTCAGTTTGAAGGCGATCCAGAAAAAGATGTCTTTGGACGTTTTGAAGTGCCTTTAAAAAAGGTGGGAGGCCTGCAAGTGCCTTCTAAAGAAGAGCTTAAGCTCAACACACGCTCTAGAAGTGCCAAGCTAAGGGTAGCGGAGAAACCAATTAAAAAAATAAAACAGAAATAGTGAAAACATCTTTGCTCAGTATCTTAAAAGGTTCTTTTCTTATTGGGGATGATGCTCCAAAGCATTGGCGTTTTTTTATTTATATAGCTATTTTGGGAGCAGTTATGATTAGCGCTGCCCACGAGGCTGAAAGCAAGGTTTATAACATTGCAAGCTTGAGTGACCAAGTAAAGGCACTTAAAAATGAATATGTAGGTTTAAGATCTAAGTTACAGCGTTCCCAATTAGAATCTAATATAACTTCTAGAGTGTTTGCAATGGAAATTTTTCCTCCTGATATTCCTGCAGTTAAAATAGTAGTAGACTCCCAGAAAAACAAACGTCAATAATAAGTACTATGAAAGAGAGACAAATTTTAAAGCGACTTTATTTAGTAGTTGCTTTTTTAGTTCTTTTTGCTATTGGTATAGGGGCTTCACTTTTAAATATACAAGTAAACCAAGGAGCTAAATATAGAAAATTAGCCTTAGAGAGAACCGAGAGGGTAGTGACTATTGAGCCTAATAGAGGAAGTTTGTACGCAGATGACGGCAGCATGTTGGCTACCTCGGTGTCTAGGTATGAAATTCGCTTTGACGCTGTGACCGTTAAACATAAAGATTTTGAAAAGGAAGTGAGTGCACTTTCAGATTCACTGGGGGTTTTGCTAAAGAAGCCAGCTTCTTTTTATGAGGAGCGACTTAGAAAGGCAAACGCTACTCAAAATAGGTATGCGCTTATAGCCTCTAATCTATCTTATGAATCTTACAAAAGGATTAAAGATTTCCCTCTTTTTGCCAAAGGACCGTATAGAGGGGGCTTTGTAGTTACTCAGAAAACAGTTAGAGAGCACCCGTTAGGAGAAATGGCAGCCAGGAGTGTGGGTTTTGTAAGCACAGACAACCAGGGCAATGTGACCAGAGTAGGACTGGAAGGAGCCTTTGATGATTATTTAAAAGGAATAGAAGGGAAGAGGCTCAAGCAAAAAATAGCCAAAGGACAATGGAAACCGCTTGGGGCTGGAAATATTAAAGAGCCACAGGAGGGATCAGATGTGATTTCTACTATTAACATTAATATACAAGATATTGCACACCATGCCTTGTTAGAGCAGTTAGTGAAATACAAAGCAGATCATGGAACCGTGGTGGTTATGGAAACTAAGACTGGAGAAATAAAGGCCATGTCTAATCTAGGTAGTAACCCAGAGGGGTTATACTTAGAAAGACTTAACTATGCCATAGGGGAGTCTCATGAGCCAGGCTCTACCTTTAAGCTTATGTCTATGGTGGTAGCTTTAGAAGATAAGGTAATAGATACGGGTACTATTATTGACACCCAAGGAGGAAAATACAAGGTTTTTGATAGGACAGTGAGTGATTCTAAGTATGGTGGTTACGGAAAAATATCGGCCGCGAAGGCCTTAAAAGTGTCTTCCAATACTGCTTTTGCTAAAATGATTCACGAGAATTATAAGGACAATCCTAAAAGATATGTAGACCGTTTAAGAAACATGAACCTTCACCAGCCATTAGGACTACCAGTAAGGGGAGAGGGAGATCCTGTTATTAGGTACCCCGGAGAAAAGGGTTGGTCTGGTGTTTCTTTGGCTTGGATGTCTCATGGGTATGAGGTCTCTTTAACGCCTTTGCAAACCCTTACTTTTTACAATGCCATAGCCAATGGGGGAGAGATGGTTAAGCCTAGGCTTATTAAAGAGATTAGGAGGGGCGGAGTTGTTATTCAAAAGTTTAATAAAACCATTATAAATCCTTCTATCTGCTCAAAAGAAACGATAGCAAAGGTACAAAAAATACTAAAAGACATTGTACAGACTAAGGGGGGTACTGGTCACAGCTTATATGATCCAAACTTTTCTATGGCAGGAAAAACAGGTACCTGCCAAATGAATTATGCCTCAGGAGATCCGGATAAATTAAAATATATTTCTACCTTCTCAGGCTATTTTCCTGCAGACAACCCAGAGTACTCTTGTATTGTGGTTATTCATGAGCCAGACAAGAGTGTGGGGTATTATGGAGCAGATGTGTCTGGGCCGGTTTTTAAGGCTATTGCTCAGAAAATGTACACCTCAAAGTTTTCACAAACATTAGTTTCTGCTAGTTGGGTGGCCTCTGCAGATTTAGAATCGCAGTATAAGGGCTATAAAAAAGCCATGCAGCAATCAATTACAAAAATACCTGATCTAGCTGGTATGGCTGGAATGGACGCCATAGCGCTTCTTGAAAACTTAGGCTGCAAGGTAGCAGTAGTTGGGAGCGGTAAAGTAGTGAGCCAATCTTTGGCCTCTGGTTTTGATATTATAAAAGGAACACAAATATCACTAGTACTCTCTGGCTCATGAAAGAATTAAAAGACCTTTTGTACGGAGTATCAATTTCAGCTGTAAATGGCAGTACCATTAAGGCCATAGATGGACTGTGTTTTGATTCTAGGGAGTCTACTAAAAAAAGCCTATTTGTAGCTGTTAAAGGACTTTCTGTTGATGGACACACTTATATAGATATTGCTATTAATAAAGGTGCTGTGGGAGTGGTCTGTGAAGAGTTACCAGCTAGCTTAACAAGCGGTGTGACCTATGTTCAGGTGGCTAATAGCCAAGAAGCTTTGGCGGTAATGGCGGCCAATTGGTATGACCACCCTTCTAAATCTCTCTCATTAATTGGCGTGACGGGGACCAATGGAAAAACTACGGTGAGCAGTCTGTTGCATCAGCTTTTTACAAAGGCTGGATATCCATCTGGACTTATTTCTACTATTAAAATTTTAGTAGGTGAGACGGCTTATCCTACTGCCCATACTACTCCTGATCCTTTGACTATCAATGCTTATTTACATGAAATGGTTCAGGCGGGTATGAGTTATTGTTTTATGGAAGTGAGTTCTCACGGAATTGCTCAAATGAGAATCAAGGGCTTGGTGTTTCAAGGGGCTATTTTCACCAATCTGAGCCAAGACCACTTAGATTACCACAAGACTTTTGCGGCTTATAGAGACACCAAAAAGAAACTTTTTGACGGTTTGTCTAAAGACGCTTTTGCACTGGTGAACGCAGATGACAAAAATGGGATGGTGATGCTGCAAAACACCAAGGCTAAAAAAGTGACCTACGGACTTAAGGGAATGGCAGATTATAAGGCTCAGGTGTTGGAAAATCAATTTTCTGGACAGCTCTTAAAAATAGACCAAAAAGAAGTCTTGACTTCTTTGTTAGGTGCTTTTAATGCTTATAATTTACTGGCTATTTACGCAGCAGCTTCTTTATTAGGGCTTTCAGAATTAGAGGTATTAAAGCATATAAGTGCGCTAGAGAACGTGGTGGGACGTTTTCAGTATTTAGTTTCTAAAGATCAAATTACTGCTATTGTAGATTACGCCCACACGCCAGACGCATTAGAAAATATATTAGACACTATTAGAAGCATCCGAACCAAAAATGAAAAACTCATTACTGTAGTGGGATGTGGGGGCGACAGAGACAAAGGGAAAAGACCTCTTATGGGTAGAATTGCAGCAGAAAAGAGTGACTTACTTATTTTAACCTCAGACAACCCCAGATCTGAACATGCTGCAATAATTATTGAAGAGATGGAAGCAGGGGTTTCTGCGGCAGATATAAAAAAAGTGCTGGTGATTGAAAACAGAAAGCAGGCTATTAAAACAGCTTGTCAATTGGCCGGACCTAAAGATATTATACTCATAGCTGGAAAAGGGCATGAGCATTATCAGGAAGTAAATGGGGTTCGCAGCCCTTTTAATGACTTTGAAATTGTAAAAGAACACCTCACCTTATTAGAGGAATAAGTCCAGAGCATATGTTGTATTATTTATTTGATTTTTTAGAGCAAAAGTATCAGTTCCCAGGGGCTAGTCTCTTTGGGTTTATCACCTTCAGAGCTTCTTTGGCGGTGATTACATCTCTTTTAATTGCCACTGTTTTTGGAAAGAAAATCATTGAATTTTTAAAGCGTAAACAAATAGGGGAAACCGTGAGAGATCTTGGTTTGGAAGGACAAAAGCAAAAAGCTGGAACGCCTACAATGGGAGGACTTATCATTATACTAGCTACTCTTGTGCCTGTTCTGTTGTTTGCCAAGCTGGCAGAGGTGTATATAGTACTTTTAATAGTAGCCACCCTTTGGATGGGTGCTATTGGTTTTGTAGATGACTACATTAAAATATTCAAAAAGGATAAGGCTGGTTTAAAAGGTGCTTTTAAGGTGTTGGGGCAAGTGGTGTTGGGTTTAATAGTTGGGGCTACGCTTTATTTTCACCCTAGCGTGACCATGAAAGAAGAGGTGGCTTTAAATAAGACAGAGCTTATAAAAAGCAGTTTTCTAGGGCCTGAAATAAAGTCTACAAAAACCACTATTCCTTTTACAAAAAACAACGAATTAGAGTATAGCAGCTGGATTTCTTGGATGGGAGATGATGCGGAAGATTACGCTTGGTTAATTTTTATTCCTGTGGTTATTTTTATTGTATCTGCGGTGTCTAATGGTGCCAATCTCACAGACGGTATTGACGGTTTAGCTGCGGGTACCTCTGCCATTATTGCGGTTACCTTAGGGATTTTTGCTTGGATTTCTGGAAATATCATTTTCTCCGATTATTTAGATATTATGTTTATTCCCAGGGCGGGTGAACTGGTGGTTTTCATTGCAGCCTTTATTGGTGCGCTTATTGGATTTTTATGGTACAATGCTTTTCCTGCTCAGGTTTTTATGGGAGATACTGGAAGCCTTACCATTGGAGGTATTATTGCTGTGATAGCTATTATTATTAGAAAAGAATTACTCATACCCCTGCTTTGTGGGATCTTTTTTGCGGAGTCACTCTCTGTGATGTTGCAGGTGGGGTATTTTAAATACACAAAAAAAAGATGGGGAGAGGGAAGGCGTATTTTTCTCATGTCTCCGCTGCACCACCACTACCAAAAATTGGGCTACCATGAAAGTAAGATTGTAAGCCGTTTTTGGATTGTGGGAATTTTTCTAGCTGTCTTAACCATTGTGACCTTAAAACTTAGGTAATGAAGCAATTGGTTGTTTTAGGTGGGGGAGAAAGTGGTGTTGGAGCTGCTCTTTTAGGTCAGCAACAAGGGTACCGAGTACTGGTCTCAGATAAAAGTCTTATTAAACAGGCTTTTAAAAACGTTCTTATACAACATGAAATTAAATGGGAAGAAGGGGGGCACAATGAAGCAGCTGTTATGGACGCTTCTCTGGTGGTTAAAAGCCCTGGAATTCCAGATACGGTACCCTTGGTTTTGGCTTTGCGTGTCGCTGGAATAAAAGTGATTGATGAGGTAGAATTTGCGTCTTATTACACAAAGGCAACTCTTATTGGTATTACAGGCAGCAATGGCAAAACCACCACCACCATGCTTATTCATCACATTTTAAAGTCTGAAGGATACGCAGTAAAAATGGGTGGCAATATTGGGGTGAGCTTTGCAGGTCTGGTCTATGAGTCTCTTATAAAAGGAGCCGCTCCTGTAGACTACTACGTGCTAGAACTCAGTAGTTTTCAATTAGACAATATTGAAAATTTTAGGCCACATATTGCGGTAATTACCAATATTAGCCCAGACCACTTAGACCGTTATGGCTATGATATGGAACGTTATACAGCTGCTAAGTTTAGGATTGCTAAAAACCAGACTTCGGCAAATTATTTAATCTATGATGCAGACTGCCCCGTTATTCAAACAGCCATGTCACAGCAGCAAATTTTATCTAAAAAAATTCCATTTAGCACTCAAAAACAACTCACAGAAGGCGCCTTTGTAGACGCTGAAAATATAAAAATAGTATTGGACACTAACTCATATAGCATGCAGATTAACACTTTAGCCCTAGAGGGCACGCACAATGTAAAGAATACCATGGCAGCAGCTGCCGCGGCTACTTTAATTCAAATAAGAAAGGAAACCATTAGAAATAGTGTGCAGCACTTTCAAGGAGCTCCTCACCGCTTAGAGAAAGTACTTAAAATTCAGCATGTTCATTATATCAATGACTCTAAGGCTACTAATGTAAATGCTACCTATTACGCTCTAGAAAGTGTTAAAACACCAATTGTGTGGATTGTAGGGGGTTTAGACAAAGGGAATGACTATATGCCACTCATGTCTATGGTACGTGAAAAAGTAAAAGCTATTATTTGTTTGGGCGTTGACAATGAAGCACTTAAAAGTGTTTTTTCAAAAGCTGCGGATATTTTAATAGAAACTACTTCTATGGAAGAAGCTGTGAAAGTTGCGTCTAAGGTTTCTGAAAAAGGAGATACTGTTTTGCTGTCTCCAGCCTGCGCTAGTTTTGATTTATTTAAGAATTATGAAGATAGAGGTAACCAATTTAAAGAAGCTGTAAGAAGTCTATAAGTGAGTGTATTTAGAAACATACAAGGAGACAAAGCTACCTGGGCCATTATAGCCTTGCTGTCCCTCATTTCTTTTTTACCAGTCTATAGTGCTAGTGGTAATTTAGAAAATGTGGTTCAGAATGGAACAGCTATTGGCTATTTGGCCAAACACGCATTCTTGCTTATTATGGGCTTTGGAATTATGTTTGGGGTACATAAAATTCCAACTCATTTTTTTAAGGGACTCTCACTTATTGGCCTACCAGTAGTTGTTTTATTACTTGTTTACACACTAGCACAGGGAAGCACTATTGGAGGGGCCAATGCGAGTAGGTGGATTAAAATTCCTTTTACCTCAATTGGATTTCAAACCTCTACTTTAGCCATGGTAGTGCTTATGGTTTATGTAGCCAGGTACCTCTCTAAAATTAGAGAAACCCCTATTACTTTTTTAGCTTCTGTATTACCCCTTTGGCTCCCTGTTTTTACAGTAGTTGCCTTGGTATTTCCAGCTAATTTTTCTACAGCAGCTATTATGTTTGCAATGGTGATGATGCTCTGTTTTCTTGGGGGTTACCCTATTAAGTATTTGTTGGGAATTACCGCCACTGCACTAGTCATGGGAGCGTTATTTGTTGTGACTGCAAAGACTTTTCCAGGCTTGTTCCCCAATAGGGTAGACACCTGGATGAGCCGTATTGAAAATTTTTCATCAGAAGAAGTGACGGAAGCAGACTACCAGATAGAACGCGCTAAAATAGCCATTGCTACTGGTGAGGTGTTTGGATTGGGCGCTGGAAAAAGTGTGATGAAAAATTTCTTACCTCAGAGTTCTTCAGATTTTATTTTTGCTATTATTATTGAAGAATATGGCTTATTTGGAGGTTTTCTAATCTTGGGTATTTACTTATTTATGCTCATAAGAATTATAGTAATTACCAATAGCTCTCCTAGCTTTTTTGGAAAGTTATTAGCAGTAGGAGTAGGACTACCCATTATATTTCAGGCCTTTATTAATATGGGTGTGGCAGTTTCTCTATTGCCCGTGACTGGGCAGACTCTGCCATTAATAAGCAGTGGAGGAACCTCTATTTGGATGACCTGTTTGGCTCTTGGAATTCTTTTAAGTGCTAGCATCAAAAATAATTTAGCGGCTCCGGGCCCTTTAGAAGAAGAAGAAACCAACCCCTTAGAAATTTTAAGTGAGCAATTATAAATTTATATTATCAGGGGGCGGTACAGGAGGTCATATCTATCCTGCAATAGCTATTGCAGATGCTTTAAAAGTAACTTACCCGGCTGCTTCCTTTCTATTTGTTGGAGCTCAGGGTAAAATGGAAATGCAAAAGGTACCTCAGTTAGGCTATTCCATTAAAGGATTGTGGATTTCTGGCTTGTCAAGAAAAATATCTATGACCCTTTTATTTTTTCCCTTTAAACTTTTTTACAGCCTATTCCAAGCACTCTTTATACTTGTAAGATTTAAGCCCCATATGGTTATTGGAACAGGAGGTTACGCCTCTGCTCCCTTATTAAAAATGGCACAGATTATAGGTGTTCCTACTCTTATTCAAGAACAAAATTCTTACGCAGGAGTTAGCAATAAGTGGTTGGCTAAAAAGGCTCAAGCCATTTGCGTAGCATATCCCAATATGCAGCAGTATTTTCCTAAGGAGCGTTTGGTGCTTACGGGAAACCCCGTTCGCTCAGATATTTCTGAACTATTAGTAGATAAAAATGTGGCTTTAGCTGCCTTTGATTTACAGGAAACGCAACCAGTATTATTAGTGCTGGGAGGTAGTTTAGGTGCCAAAAAAATAAACGAATACATAGCCGCACAGCTCCCTTACTTTAAAGAAAAAGGCCTACAGTTGCTTTGGCAGTGTGGGAGTTTGTATTATGAGCAGTATAAGAGCAGCCAAAGCAAAAATGTAAAAGTCCTAGATTATATTGTTGAAATGCCTCTGGCTTATAGTGCAGCAGACTTATTAATTTCAAGAGCAGGTGCAGGGACTATTTCAGAAATAATGCTCATAGGCTGCCCGGCCATATTTATTCCTTCTCCTAATGTTGCAGAAGACCACCAAACTAAAAATGCCTTAGCCGTTACAGAAATAGGAGCAGGTGCTATGGTGATTGAAAAACAACTAGAAATGGAGTTTAAGCCCATTTTTGAGGACTTGTTAGACAACCAACATGCTAGGCAAAGTATGAAAGTTGCTATGAAAAGTGCAGCTCAGCCAAATGCTACTGCAGCTATTGTAAAGACAATTAAAGAACTCTTAGAAATATATAAAGCAAATAAATGAACCTACGGCATGAGACATACTTTTTTTTAGGCATTGGCGGCATTGGTATGTCTGCTTTGGCTAGGTATTGCTTTTTAAAGGGAGCAAAAGTGGGGGGTTATGACGCAACGCCCTCAGCTATCACAGCAGATTTGGAGGCCTTGGGTATGGAACTCATTTATTCAGACCACATTTCCATACTCCCTGACACATTTAAACATCAAGAAACTGTAAAAATAATATATACGCCAGCTGTTCCAAAGACTACTGCCTTGTTTGAATATTTTAGTTCGCATAAATTTAGTATAATTAAAAGGGCTACCCTTTTAGGCGCTATTACTGCAGACAGTTTTTCTTATGCCATAGGAGGCACCCACGGTAAAACTACTACCTCTAGCTTATTAGCGCACCTATTAGACGCTTCTGGTGTGGGTATTACAGCTTTTTTAGGAGGCTTAGCCAATAATTTTAATAGTAACTTACTGTTAAAAGATACTGCTACTACAGTGGTGGAAGCAGATGAATTTGATAGGTCTTTTCTAACTTTAAGCCCAAATGTGGCTTGTATCACCGGAACAGATGCAGACCATTTAGATATTTACAAGAATGCCCAAAGCCTAGAAGAGGCCTTTGAGGATTTTGCTAAAAGAGTAAAGCCAACTGGGCGTTTATTTGTGCATGAGTCTGTTCAAATTCCAGGGACCACCTATGGCCTTTTAGAAACCTCAGATTACTACCTTTCAGAAATCTGTTATGAGCACGGAAATATCTATGCTCATTTACACACTCCAAAAGCTGTTTTTAAAAGGGTGTTATTCCCTATGCCTGGCACTCATAATTTGCTTAATGCGCTAGTGGCTTTTGCTATGGCGGAGAGCCAGGGAGTGGCTCCAGAGAAACTAATAGCCGCTTTAGTCACTTTTAAAGGGGTAGCTAGGCGTTTTTCATATGAAATTAAAAAGGAGAATAGGGTATTTATAGATGACTATGCCCACCATCCAACAGCTATAAAAGCAGTATTTGAGAGTTTAAAAACGCTCTATCCTAAAGAATTACTTACAGTAGTATTCCAGCCACATTTATACTCAAGAACTCAAGATTTTGCAGCAGAATTTGCCAGCAGTCTGTCTCTTTTTAACTGCGTGTATTTATTAGATATATATCCAGCTAGGGAATTGCCTATAGATGGGGTGAATTCGTCTTGGCTTTTAGAAAAAATTACTGCTCCAGAAAAAGCACTTTTAAATAAAAAAAACTTGGTGGAGCGTATTGTGAAAATAAACCCAAAAATTTTAGTCACTCTAGGCGCTGGAGACATTGGATTAGAAGTTCCTAAAATTAAAGCAGCACTACTGTGAAAAAATTGTTAAATACATTTCAAATATTTCTTATATCCTTTGTTTTAATTGGCTTATACGCCTTTACAAATAAAAGGAATAATACGAGAATTGTAGAGGGAATTACACTAGAATTCACTTCAAAAGACAACTTATACACCAACTATGCGGCGGTTAATAAATTGTTAATACTAAAAAACAAAGGGCAATTAAAACAGCCTAAAGAAAAAGTAGCTTTGAATACTATTGAGCAGTGGCTTAATGAAGACCCTATGCTTCAAAACGCCACAGTTTATATGACTGTAGATGGGGTGCTTAGGGCTTTGCTCACGCAAAAAATACCCGTAGCAAGAGTGCTTACAGATTCTGTTTTCTATTTAGATGAACAGGGAGATGTCATGCCGCTTTCTGAGTTTCATTCTGCTAGGGTTCCAATAATTACTGGAAATCTATCTAAGAAAAGTTTAGAGGATTGTCATAAGTTGGTTGTCTTTATAGCACAAGATGTTTTTTTAACTAAGAATATAGTGGGCATAGAAGTGCAAAGTGAGAAACATTATACGCTTAAGTGTAGGATGGAAGATTTTGATGTGGTTTGGGGTGACGCCCAGGAGCTACAAGAAAAAACATCTAAACTTAAAGCTTTTTATAATAAAGCAATTAATGACCAGAGTCTGGCAAAATACAAGCTGGTAGACGTGAGGTTTAAAAATCAGGTGGTAGCCACCAAAAAACTATAATAACACTCAAATGAAAGAGACACATTATTCTGTTGGCTTAGATATTGGAACTACGAAGATTGTGGCCATTATTGGAAAAGAAAACGAGTACGGAAAGATTGAGATTCTTGGGATAGGAAAAGCTAAGAGTTTGGGGGTGCACAGGGGTGTGGTAAATAATATTACCCAAACCATAGAATCAATACAGCAGGCCATAAGCCAAGCAGAAACAGATTCTGGATTAAAAATAGACACCGTATCTGTAGGAATAGCAGGGCAGCATATTCGTTCCCTACAACATTCAGATTACATTACAAGAGCCAATGCAGAAGAAGTGATTGGCCCAGATGACGTAGACAACCTCTGCAACCAGGTATATAAATTAGTTATGCTTCCTGGAGAAGAAATTATTCATGTACTGCCACAAGAATTCAAGGTAGACGGACAAGCAGAAATTAAAGAGCCTATTGGCATGTACGGTGGCCGTTTAGAAGCTAATTTTCACGTGGTAGTAGGACAGGTGTCTTCCATAAAAAACATAGTTCGCTGTATTAAAAGCGCTGGCTTAAAGTTAGGGGAAATTTCTCTAGAACCCTTGGCCTCTGCTAATGCAGTATTGAGCCAAGAAGAAAAAGAAGCAGGTGTAGCCCTTATAGATATAGGAGGAGGAACCACAGATCTAGCTATTTTTAAAGACGGTATTATTCGCCATACGGCAGTCATTCCTTTTGGAGGAAATGTCATTACAGAAGACATTAAAGAAGGATGCTCTATTATAGAAAAACAAGCAGAATTATTAAAAATTAAATTTGGTTCTGCTTGGCCTGGAGAAAATAAAGAAAATGAAATAGTTTCTATTCCAGGTCTTAGAGGAAGAGACCCCAAAGAAATTACCCTTAAGAATCTTTCAAAAATTATTCATGCAAGGGTAGTAGAAATTGTTGAGCAGGTGTATGTAGAGATTAAGAACTACGGTCATGACGAGCAAAAGAAAAAACTCATTGCCGGTATTGTACTTACAGGAGGAGGAAGCCAACTCAAGCATTTAAAACAATTGGTAGAGTATATTACCGGAATGGATACCCGTATTGGGTATCCAAATGAACATTTGGCTGGAGATTCAGAAGAAGAAATTGCCTCTCCTTTATATGCCACAGGGGTAGGGCTTCTCATGAATGCAGTATCCTCTGACGCTAAATACGTGTCAGAACAGCCTGCCTTGGAAAAGACGGAAGAACAGGGTCTTGAAGATCAGACCACAGAAGAAACCCAAGACCAGCTGCCTAAAGCTCAAAAAGCCCCTAGAAAAAATATTTTTGACAAATGGTCAGAGAAACTGAAAGATTTTTTAGATAACGCAGAATAAAAATAAGCACAAAAAAACTATATCTATGAGTGATCACAGCGAATTTGACAGCATCGCCTTTGACCTTCCAAAAAACCAAAGCAACGTAATTAAAGTGATTGGTGTTGGTGGTGGCGGTAGCAATGCCATTAATCATATGTTCCAATCTGGAATTAACGGCGTAGATTTTGTGGTGTGTAACACAGACGCACAAGCACTACAAAATAGCCCCGTTCCAAATAAAATTCAGTTGGGCTTATCTCTCACTGAAGGCTTAGGAGCTGGTGCTAACCCAGAAGTGGGAGAGCAATCAGCCTTGGAGAGTATGACAGACATAAAGGCCATGCTAGATACCAACACTAAAATGGTATTTATTACTGCAGGAATGGGCGGTGGTACCGGTACAGGAGCGGCCCCTATGATTGCAAAAATGGCAAAAGAATTAGATATTTTAACGGTAGGAATTGTCACTATTCCGTTTCAGTTTGAAGGCAAAATGCGTTCTGAACAAGCCCAAAAAGGAATTGAGAACTTAAGATCACAGGTAGACTCACTCATTATTATTAACAATAACAAGCTTAGAGACGTATATGGAAACCTAGGCTTTAAAGCTGGATTTTCTAAAGCAGATGAGGTTTTAGCCACCGCAGCTAAAGGAATTGCAGAGGTTATTACCCACCACTACACTCAAAACATTGACCTTAGAGATGCCAAGACAGTACTAGCTAATTCTGGCACTGCCATTATGGGTTCCTCTTCTGCCTCTGGATCTGGAAGGGCCCATGAGGCCATTTCAAAAGCATTGGATTCCCCCCTTTTAAATGACAATAAAATTACAGGAGCTAAAAATGTATTATTACTTATAGTATCTGGCGTTCAAGAAATCACTATCGATGAGATTGGAGAAATTAATGAATACATCCAGTCAGAAGCGGGTCACGGAGCCAACATAATTATGGGGGTTGGAGAAGATGAAAGCTTAGGAGAGGCCATAGCTGTCACCGTAATTGCCACAGGTTTTAACCAAGAGCAACAAAATGACATTGTTAATACAGAGTCAAAAAAAATCATACATACCTTAGAAGAAGACCAACGTGCAGGCTTTAATTTTAGTCCTGTGCCCCCGTCTATTTTTAGTTTAGAGCCTGAAGAAGGAGAAGAAGAAGCAGAAGCCAAAGAGGTGATCGTCCACACTTTAGACTTAGAAGAGGAACTACCTTATAAGCCTGCTGTCACTCAGGAAATAAACTCTTTAATTCCTACCACAGATGCTATTAGAGGTTTAGAGGTGGTTTTTAAAACGGTAGAATTACCACAACAAATAGCGCAAGAAGAAGAACCAAAAGAGGTATGGTCACCAGCGCCTAGCCCCACCTTTATTCCGCTGCTAGATAGTTTTGAGGTGATAGACGTGATTGATGCTTCTGCAGAAATAGCCAACGAGACCTTTGAAGACCAGACAGAGAACGAGTCTATGGATTTCACCAATACCCTATTTGATATTCCTCTTAGACCTAAGAATGAAGCTCAAAAAAGCACTTTTTTTGGTGAAGAAAAAGAAGTGTCTGAAGAAGCACCCACCATCTCTTTTAATTTAGATGACGACATTAGAGATATGGAGGTAAAAGACCCAGTAGAAATCATCCCTGTTCTAGAGTATAATGCCTCTGGAGAAAAAAGATACAGTTTAGACGACTATATGGAGCTAGAGGAGAGTTTAGCCGCTGCTAGTGAAACAGCCTTCTCTGGTGCTGTAGAAGAAGAGTCAGAGTCTCTTATTTTTGAAAGGAAAACCCTAGAACCGGTTGCAGCAACAAAGACTATTCCAACACCAGAAGAAGCGTTAGACCCTATGGATGAGCCTATAGAAGCTCTTTTAAAAGAACGCGCAGAAGAGCGCCGCAGGAAACTAAGAGATTTTAATTATAAATTTAATAATAGTATTAACAAAGTAGAGGAAATTGAAAAAGAACCCGCTTACAAGCGCCAAGGCATATCATTGTCAGATACGCCAAATGAGGGTAGACTTTCAAGAACCACCCTTAGTACAGATGCTACAGAAGAAAATCAGTTGCGAACAAACAATTCGTTTTTACATGACAATGTAGATTAACACCCATTCACTTACACTAGTAAACCCGGGCACCTAGCAGTCTCGGGTTTATTTTTTATATTAGCCTTTCACTAAAACAAGAGAAAAATGCCCTTACAAGACGCTGTAATGAACAAAATAAAAGATGCTATGCGTGCCAAGGACACGGTAGCTCTAACTTCTCTAAGAGCCATAAAATCTGCTATTTTGTTAGCTCAAACCTCTGGTTTAGACTCTCTAATGAGTGAAGAAGAAGAAATTAAATTGGTACAGAAATTAGTAAAACAGCGCCATGACTCTGCAGCCATATACAGAGAACAAGGTCGTGAAGACTTAGCCGCACCTGAACTAGAAGAAGCTGCAGTTATTGCACAATTCTTACCAGAACAACTCTCAGAAGAAGCAGTAAATGAGGTAGTAGCCAATATTATTGCAATTACCGGCGCGGCCGGCATGGGAGACATGAGTAAAGTGATGGGTATAGCCTCTAAAGAATTAGCAGGAAAAGCAGATGGGAAAACTATATCTGCAGCTGTGAAAGCCTTTTTAACAGCTTAAATTAAACCGTTTGATACCATTCTACAAAAAGACATTTTTTTTCTTACTAGTCTTTAGCTTTTTAATTCAAAATTCAATAGCCCAAGAGCAGCTGCAACAAAATACGTGGACAGCGGTTTTTGCAGATTATAAATTAGATTCTTTGAGTAGTGTGCGTCTAGAACTTCATTACAGAACACGTGATTTTTTTGGAGGGCTAGAGCAAACTATTGTCCGTCCGTCTTATGTTAGAAAGATTAATAAATGGATATCACTCTCTGGGGGATACTCTTATTTAGGCAATGTGATAGCAGGTGAAACCCTAACGGAAAACAACTTATGGGAACAAGTTTTTTTTAGTATTCCCCTGCAAAATACTACTTTTTTTGGATGGATAAGGGCGGAGCAGCGTTGGATGGAAAATACCATAGGTGACATTAACTACGCTGGACGTTTGCGTTTTAGAATGGGTGTTAGACACCCTTTATTTAATCTAAAAAACGAATCTGTTGAGCTTATAGTTTTTGATGAGCTGTTTATGATTACCAAAGATTTATTACCTCATACTTTTAATCAAAACTGGACCTTTATTGGCTTTAGGGCTAGATTGGCAGCCAATGCTGTTTTGGTATCTGGATACCAGAGAAATACCCTTGCTAAAGGTGATAATAGGGTACATATCAATATTTGGTCTTCTATTTTATTTATAACCCTTTAAAAAGATAATTTTTAAAGGGTTATATGGGTTTTCAATAGGTATTTCTCTTTATTTTTGAAAAGTTAAATTAAAATCGGCTGCGTAGTTCAATTGGATAGAATATCAGATTTCGGCTCTGAGGGTTGGGGGTTCGAACCCCTCCGCGGTCACCATAGAGGACAAATCATTTTTTTTGGTTTGTCCTTTTTTTTTGCGACTCTCTAAACCCCTATTAACACTGCTAATTTTAAGAAGTATGGGGTTTAAATCTGTGGTTCGAATCTTTTTATTTTCAAAAACGAATTTTTGAGGGAATATCGAACCCAATAGCTTTCTTTTTCCGTGTATATCTCCTTTAGTATATTGTTTTTCAACGCTTTGCATTTTCGTAAGTCCTTTTTTGTACACCTCAAAAATTTCTTTTTTCTTGAGTAGACTGGCCTCTTTTTCTTCTAGTTCTCCTATGAGGTTTAGGCATCTTTGTTTGGCCTGTTGGTATTCTTCTTTAGAGAGTTCGTTGTCAATATACAGGTCTTGAATGCGGTGTAGTTTTTCTTTTAATCCCTTTAGCTTTTCGTAGTGCTTGGGACCCAAAGGGTTTAATTTGTCTATTTTGTTAAATTCCTCTTTTAAGATTTCAAGGAGTAATTTTAAGGCATTGTCATTAAGGGCTATGCTGCTTAGAAAACTATTAAACCAGGCATGAGCGTCTTCTGCACTTATTCTTGTGCTACAGGGGCTTATGCAGTGGTAATAGGAGTAGTAGTTTTTTCTGCTCCTTGAGGTGCTTGCTGTAAGTGGTTTATGGCAATGAGGACAATTGATAAACCCTCTGAGTGGAAAGTTCGGATTGAGTCTTTTGTAATTTACATTTTTATGATTTCTTCCCCTGTTTAAGACATCTTGGACTTTGTCAAATAGGGCTTTACTTATTAACTGCTCATGGATCCCTTCTACCAATTGCTCTGGCTCTTCTCTGTATGCTTTAACATACACATAGCCATAATAGAGTGGGTTTCTTAATATCTTGGCAAATACAGTTTTACTTGTTTTAAAACCTTTCTTTTCCAAGTGTTTAATGATTTCTCTTTGGTTGTAAATCCCTTCACTATACATTTCAAAGGCTTCTTGAACGAATACAGCTTCTTTGTTAGGAACCAGAATAGGCTTCTTAGCGGTGTCTCTACCTACATTATAGCCTTTTGATGGTGCTCCTACATAACGGCCTTCTTTTAAAGCCCTACGCATTCCTGCAATGACATTTTGTGACCTCCTTTGATTTTCTACCTCTGGAATGGAGAGATATACAGCCATCATGAGCCCTTGTTCTGGAATAGACATGTCTAGGGGTTGGGTAATGGCATTGGTTCTAATCTGAAGCGCATTAAGCTTATCTATCATCTGATAAGACTCAGAGGTATTTCTTGAAAACCTATCCCATTTGACAATCAATAGTTCATCTACTATTTTGTGATGCTGCTGGGCATACTTTAAAAGCTTGTTGAATTCTGGTCTATTAAAAGTTTTGGCAGAATAATCCTCATTAAACACAATCAGCACCTCTCTGTCATTGTCTTTACAATAGGAGCGAAGTTTGTCTTCTTGGTCTCTAAGAGAAAAACCCCTGTCTGCTTGTTCATCTGTAGAGACACGTATGTATAGGATTACTTTTTTCATGAGGATTCTTTTAGTAGGTTTTGTAATAGCACTTGAGCGTAAGAAGAGAGAAAGGACAACACATTTCTAACTTCATTATCTGACAAGGGATTTTCTGAATTATTATTTAAAATTTCTTTGGCACGTTTTAAGTCCATAATGAGCCTGGTCACCAAAGAAGAAGCAATCACTTCCTCTTGGTTGTTTTGTTACAGGCTGACTTTGCAGGGACTGGTTGGATTCTACAGATTTCATATTATTTTTTTATTAAGGTGATTTTGTAATTGTCTTGTGACCTAATATCAATTAAAAGCTTAGTTCCTTTGGCAATTTTGTTTGTTAGCAAGTATTGAACCAACTGCTCTTTTGTTTTATGCTCCTCAGTTATAATAATGGGCTTAAAATGGTCATTTTCAAATGCTATTTCAACTATTTTAGGTCGTTTAAAGAAAATGATATCCCTTAATTGTTTTTCAACGTCTGTTATATAGTCTATGTCTTTTTTAGTATTGCTTAGGTCTATAGCAATCACCTTAGCAATGAGTGGTAAGACAGGAATAGAGATCATAGAGTGCTCCAAATAAGAGCTTCCTATTTTTTGAATTAGTTCTGTTCCATGTTCCAAGAAAGAATAATGATTTGTAGCAGGAACATAGATCATTGAATGAGGAAATTTTTCTTTAAGAATAGCAGATTTAATAAGGTCGGTTAAAGGATTAATAATGGTTCTATAATAGTGTTTCATTAATAAATCGTCATCCAAATCAGATTTTAACTTTTTTAATGACTCATCACTTAGAAAGCTGTTTTTGCTGTCAATATATTTAGAGAATACAGCATCTGCATATTTATCCTCTCTTGGTTTTTCCCAAACCTGATAAGCTAAAAGCTTTAAGTTTTCTATAGATACTCCAAAGGAGATTAACTCTTTAATAATACATACCCAAACTGCTTGTGCTAAATCCAATCTAACCCATTTGGTTTTATTAAGTTTCTTGTCGTCAACACCCTTTACAGATTGCTGCTTTTCTACAAAAACAACTACCTGATTATCTATCCAATAGTTTATTTGTCTGGAGGTCACCCCCAGCTGAGCAGGGCTAATGTCTCTTTGTTCAAATAAGGTGTGTCCTAGGGAAATAATGTCATTTTCTGCCATTCTTTAAGTTTTGATATACAAATATAAATATAAATAATCAAAAACAAGTATATTAAATAAATTATGCTACATAAATACATTTTTGTATATTTGACTTTCAAATTAAAAATTACAATTATGGAAAAACTAATTCAAGAACCTGTTCCTAGGCCTATAGCACCTATAGAGTGTGCATGTGGCTGCGGACATGAGTTCCAACCAAGGAGAAGAGATCAAAAGTATCGACTGGATTCAAACTTTGCGGCTAACCCCTTGATTTTATTGGTCTATTCACGTTCCTAATATTTAGGTGAAATAATAGTGAACTGTCAAATTTTCATTACCAATTTAAAAATACATTTATTTTTTAAGATAACAAAATCTAGATTTGAATGTTGTAGAAATGTTGTTTTATAAAATAAAATTGTAGCCTCCCCAAAAAATCAAATATTTTAATTGTGTAACGTCAGCATAAAGTGAACTTTTTAAGGTTATAATTTAAGGGAGACATTTTTCAAGTTTTAAGCAATCAGCGTTATAATTCCTATTTAAAGGAAATTGCATGTATTCTTGGAATTAATAAAAGACTAACCACTCACACAGCAAGAAAGACATTTGCAAGCACTGTACTGCTTTATAATGGTGTTCCTATGGAAATTGTATCTGAACTACTAGGACACTCTTCAATGACAGTTACACAAGAAAGTTATGGAAAGGTGGTGCAGAAGAAAGTGAGTGAGGAGATGAATAAATTGAATAAGAAATTAATGCCTTAGGAGGTGTTTTAGGGTAGTTTTTTTCATGTTTATAGAATACTCTTATTATATTGAGACAATATAGGGTTTGGTTTAAAATCTATATATTTATATTCCAAGTTACAGACTTATGAAAAAGCTACTTTCCCTACTTGCTATATTTTTACTTGTTTTATCCTGCTCTTCAGACGAGACATCTACCCCAGTTACACCACCAGCTCCTTTAGCCAAATATACTATTACATTCTCCGCAGGAGATGGAGGAAGTGTTAGTACCACAGGAGGAGAATATGAAAAGGGGCAGACAGTAACAGTTACAGCTACCCCACAAGGTGAGTATGTATTTACTGGTTGGTCTGATGGCATCACAGATGCCACAAGGACAGTTACCATAGATGCTACTAAGACCATTACAGCAAACTTTGAGAAGAAGAAGTACCCTCTAACAGTAAACATAGAAGGTGAAGGAGAGGTATTGGAAGAGATAGTGAATGCAGGAAGGACTACCGACTATAATTCAGGCACCACAGTCAAGCTAACTGCAGTTCCTTCAAATGGCTGGACATTTGTTGGCTGGACAGGTACTTTAGAGTCTACAGATTTAGAAGTGCAGTTATTAGTGAGTGAGCCAAAAGAAATAAATGCTAAATTTTTAAAAATTAATATAACGGCTCTAGATGCTGAAAAATATTTAAGAGATGGAACTGCTAAAAAAACGAATAGAATTTCTCAATTTAGCTCTTTAAATTTAGAGGTTTTATACAGCGAAAACTTTGCAATATGGTGGGATAAAGCTACAGGTCTAAATCATTATGCGGATGCAGTAGATATTCTAAAATGGAGTGAATTAAGTTTTGAGAAATCAGTAAATTATGCTAGTAATTATAGGCCTTCAATAAGTAAAGAATATTATATAAATATTTATATTCATCACCCTAGCTATAATTCTGGAGAGCCAGACGGGTTTCCAAATGATTGGGGTCAGTGGGTTGGAGGAGAACAATATGGGGGAATCTACGGACCTTATGTAGCTTTTCCATATGATTATAATGTGATTGAGATTATTGAATATGCACCTAGAATGAATGTACCTCATGAGATATTTCATGTAATTGACACAGAAAGGCCCTCAAGGATTTTAAATGGAGGCTGGTGGAGAGAAGCTACCGCAAGTCTTTTTGAATTAGATATATTGTCTGAAAACCCAGATCCAAACTCATACTTTAGAGGAAAACACGGTTTACCCTCATTAATCATGGTGCCTCATTTTTCTCCTTGGTATGCTCCTAATAGACCTAATGGACCAGGCGAATGGGATTTATGGAGCGCAGGAGTTCATAAGTATCAAACAAATTATTTATTGAGGTTTTTGTCTCAAAACTCAAGCTATACAGTAGATGATATTCTAGCAATTCAGTTTAAAGAAACGGGAACTAAAAATGTTAATAATGGTTATTATTATTTCGAGCCCATAGATATTTTAATAGAATTACTAGGAAGAGAGGTTTTTGAAAATCTCTTTGTGGAATACGTAAAAGCAGTCTCTGATTTGTCCTTTCTAAGCGAGTATGAGAGAATAGGATACCTACGTTCATTAGAGGATGTTTTAAGACGTCCTATAGAAGATAAAAGGATAAGCCTAACAATTAATACAAATGGAGAATATTCTCCTAATTATAAAAACCAAGCCCTGTCTTGGACCGTTATTCAAGTTAATGGTAAAGGGTTTAGTTATGAAGTAGTACCAGATGAATTTGGCAATGAAGGAACTAAATCAGATTTCCATTCGTTTGTCAAAGAAGAAAATGGCATATCCTTTATATATGTAATTAATACTTCAGATAAAGTTATTGGAGTAGAAACATTTGATTATAAGGTTACTATTAATGGGCTATAACAGGCATATCACTCCCATCTAATTCAGCTATCTCTAATCCTCTCAAGTAGGTCATAGAGACCATCATAGGTGTTAGATTTTTATATTAAGTTTGAGGTATGAATAAAATAATTTTATTACTCATTCTTGTATTAGGTCAGAGTCTAAATGCTCAAATAAGTTCATTAACTGAAGACG
>Ga0209491_10002485_pt1 | contig 32845 bp, 31 predicted proteins | sample BON02_FD_187213 | JGI IMG/M metagenome (GOLD analysis project Ga0209491, IMG submission 187213) | Freshwater microbial communities from Lake Bonney liftoff mats and glacier meltwater in Antarctica - BON-02 (SPAdes) (version 2) | ecosystem: Environmental > Aquatic > Freshwater > Ice > Glacier... | reverse complement strand
GTTGTCGGGCCCAACATAATCATCCACGCAGGCAGGCAACAAAAGCGTCTGTGCGCGGGAACTTCCTTGGATGCGTGTCATGCAAAAATATGCCATTTCTGCACCACAAAAGGAATCCGCAATCAGGCAAAATCAGCGAAAAATACCAGCATTTATGGGTGCTGAGTTTCCACACAGTCTGGAGGGTTTTTGGGAGACGGCAATCTCCATCACTCGGCCCACCCCTCACCCCCGCTGACGATCCGCCGGATAGACCCCCAAAACAGTCACATGCGTGGTGAAATAGGCCAACTCTTCCAGCGCCCGCGCCACGGGGGCGTCGTCGGGGTGGCCCTCGATATCGGCATAGAACTCGGTCGCGGTGAAACTGCCGCCAACCATATAGCTTTCCAGTTTGGTCATGTTGACGCCATTGGTCGCAAAGCCGCCCATCGCCTTATACAAAGCCGCCGGAATGTTGCGCACGCGGAAGGTCAGCGTTGTCACCATATGATCAGACCGCCGCGAATGGTCCGGGGCGGGGGCCATCACCAGAAAGCGGGTGGTGTTGTTTTTGTGATCTTCGATATGCCGGGCCACCACGTCCAGCCCGTAAATCTCGGCTGCCAATTCGCTGGCCAGCGCCGCCTTTGTCACATCGCCCGCCTCAGCCACCTCCCGCGCCGCGCGGGCGTTGTCGGAACTGACGCGGCCCTTGATGCCGTGGCTTTTCAAAAACGCAGCACATTGCGGCAAGATCACCACATGGCCATGCGCCTCGGTAATGCCCTCCAACTTCGCCCCGCGCACGCCCAGCAGGTTCACATGCACCCGCACAAACGCCTCATCCACGATATGCAGGCCCGCCTTTGGCAACAGGCTATGCACATCGGCAACCCGCCCGTAGGTTGAGTTTTCAACCGCCAGCATCCCCAGATCGACCTCGCCCGAGCGGGTCATTTCAACCACGTCGTCAAAGGTCTGGCAGGGCACCACCTCAAAATCCGGCCGCGCCTGCTGGCAGGCCTGATGCGAATAGGCCCCCGGTTCTCCTTGGAATGCGATGCGTCCGGCCATGGGTTTTGGCTCCTTTTTCGTCACGCCCTGAAAAAAGGGTCGAATGGTAGCGGTCCTACACCTTGCGTCTTACGGGGGGAAGCGGATAGAAACGCGCCCAAACGACGATCAAGGAAAGCACGCGACATGTTCGACACAATGACAATGACCAAAGCGGTGGCGGGCGTCTGTGGCGCGCTGCTGGTGTTCCTCTTGGGCAGCTGGGCTGCGACCTCGATCTATGCCATGGGCGGCGGTCATGGCGAAGAGCATTCTCAGGCCTATACCATCGAAGTTGAAGGCGGCAGCAGCGAACCGGTTGAAGAAGCGGCCCCCGTCGATGTGGCTCTCCTGATGGCCACGGCAGATTTGGCTGCGGGCGAAAAGGCGTTCGGCAAGTGCAAGGCCTGCCACAAGCTGGATGGCAGCAACGGCACCGGCCCGCATTTGAATGGCGTTGTTGATCGGGCCAAATCTTCGGTCGAAGGGTTCAGCTTTTCGGCCGCAGCTGCTGAGCGGTCGGCCGAAAGCTGGACGCCGCAGAACATCTATGGCTTCATCGAGAACCCAAAGGGCTATATGCCCGGCACCAAGATGTCTTTCGGTGGCTTGCCCAAGTCCGAAGACCGGGTGAACCTGATCGCCTACCTCGCGACGCAGAAGTAATAGCCTCGTGGGATGAATTCAAAGGCCGCCCTCCTCCGGGGCGGCCTTTTGCATGCTCAAAAGCCATCACAGCTTTGCGTGGCGTGCATTCGTGCCTTGCGCCCCGCGCCGCCGTCATTAGCATAGGGGCAACGGCATAGCGGCAAAAGGGAATGACAGCATGGTCGAACGGGCGCAAGCGCAGGCAAAAGCGGCAAGCAGTGCATCCCTTGAGAGCCCCGGCCTACGGGCCCGCGGTCTCTGGGCGACTGGCGCGCTGATCTGCGGGCTGGCGCTGGCCGTTGCCACATCCGCCCGGGCCGAGACCATAACCTCCCACGGCATCTCTACCTTTGGCGAATTGGACCTGCCCGCCGATTTCGCCCATCTGCCCTACGTCAACTCCACCGCCCCAAAGGGCGGAGAGCTGAGCCAAGCCACCTTTGGCAGTTTTGACTCCCTGAACCCCTATTCCATCAAGGGCGTCGCCGCTATCGGCTCCAGCATCATGCTGGAATCCATCCTGATCGGGTCGGCAGATGAAATCGGCGCGTCTTATTGTCTGATGTGCAGCACGATGGAATACCCCGCAAACCGCTCTTGGGTGATCTTCAACCTGCGCGAGGATGTCGCATTCTCGGATGGCAGCCCGATGACCTCGGATGACGTGCTGTTCAGCTATGAGACCTTCCTGACCAAAGGCCTGTCAGATTTCCGCACCGTCCTTGCCGATCAGGTGGAATCCGTCGAAGCGCTGGGCCCCTACACCGTCAAATACACCTTCAAACCCGGTCAGCCCTTCCGCGATCTGCCCGAAACTGTCGGCGGTCTGTCCATTCTGTCAAAGGCCTACTACACCGCCAACGCCATGGATCTGGAGCAATCCAGCAAGATCCCCCACCTTGGCACTGGCCCGTATATGTTCGACAGCATGACCAGCGGCCAGACCGTCACCTACCGCCGCAACCCCGATTATTGGGGCGAAACCCTGCCGATCAACATCGGCCAGAACAACTTTGATACCCTGCGCTTTGACTATTTCGGCGATCCGAATGCGGCGTTTGAGGGGTTCAAGGCCGGGCTTTACACCTTCCGCCGCGAATCCTCGTCCAAGCAATGGGCCACGCAATATGATTTCCCCAGCGTCAAAAGTGGTGATGTCCGCAAAGAAACCCTCGCCTCGGGCGAAAAGGGCTCTGGCCAGGCCTTCATCTTCAACCTGCGCCGGGAACGCTGGCAAGACCCGAAAGTTCGCGAAGCCATCCGGCTGATGTTCAACTTTGAATGGACGAACAAGGCTCTGTTCTATGAATCCTACGCCCGGATCAATGCAGTCTGGGAAAACACCGATATGGCCGCCACCGGCACCCCCGGCCCGGAAGAAACCGTCCTTCTGCAACCGCTTGTCGATCAAGGCCTGCTGCCGGCCAGCATCCTGACGGATGAGGCTGTGATGGCCCCGGTCTCGGGCATCGACCGCCAGCTGGATCGCAAGAACCTGCGCGCCGCCTCGGCCCTCCTGGACGATGCGGGTTGGGAAGTCGGCGATGACGGCATGCGCCGCAATGCCGCTGGCCAACTGCTGAGTATCGAATTCCTGAACGACAATCCAGCTTTTGACCGCATCATCGCGCCCTATATCGAAAACCTGAAATCGCTGGGCCTGGATGCCAAACTGACTTTTGTTGACGGCGCCCAATACAAACAACGCACCCGCAATCCGGCCTATGATTTCGATATCATCACCGACAATTCCCGCTCCAGCTATATTCCCGGGCCGGATCTGTTGCAGTATTACGGCTCCGCCACCGCCGATATCTCGGCCTTCAACGTCATGGGCCTGAAATCCCCTGCCGTTGATGCGCTGATCCAGACCGTGATGGCCGCCGATAGCCGCGACAGCCTGACCATCGCCACCCGCGCGCTGGACCGGGTTTTACGGGCCGAAGGCTATTGGGTGCCGCAATGGTTCAATGACAGCTATTGGGTTGCCTATTTCGACCAATTCGAACACCCCGAAACCTTGCCCCGCTATGATCTGGGCGAAACCTCGGTCTGGTGGTATAACGCGGAAAAAGGGGCGGCTCTTCGCGCGAAGAACGTGCTGAAATAAAAGCAGACGGGCAGGAACCTTGGGCGCGTATATCCTTCGACGGCTGTTGCTGGTCATCCCGACTTTGTTCGGGATGATGGTGCTGAACTTTGCGCTGACGCAATTTGTGCCCGGTGGCCCGATCGACCAGATCGCCGCCCGTCAGGAAGGCGATGGCGATTCCGTGCAGAACATCTCTGGCGGGTCTGAAACTGTTGGCAGTGGTCAGGAAGAAAGCGGCTATATCGGCGGCAAGGGCCTGCCGCCAGAGCTTTTGGCCCAGCTAGAGGTCGAATTCGGCTTTTCGCGCTTTATCTGCGCAGAGGGGTTTACCGGCACCATCGCCCAGCAATCGCGGAGCGCTGATTGCACCAAAGAGGCTATTCCCGTCGTTGAACGCTTTTTCATCATGATGGGCAAATATGTGATGCTTGATTTCGGGCAAAGCTATTACCGCTCTGTCTCGGTCGTCGATCTGGTGATTGAAAAAATGCCGGTCTCGATCACCCTTGGCCTGTGGTCCACGCTGATCGCCTATCTCATCTCGATTCCCTTGGGCATCCGCAAGGCGGTGCGCGATGGTTCATCCTTTGATACATGGTCCTCGGGTATCATCATCGCGGCCTATGCCATTCCGGGTTTCCTGTTCGCGGTGATGCTGATGGTGGTCTTTGCGGGCGGCAGCTATTTCCAATGGTTCCCGCTGCGCGGCCTGACGTCCCAGAATTTCGATCAGCTGTCATGGTTCGGCAAGATCAAGGATTACCTCTGGCACATCATCCTGCCCGTCACAGCCCAGCTTATTTCCAGCTTTGCGACCCTGACCCTGCTGACCAAGAACAGTTTTCTGGACGAGATCAAAAAGCATTACGTCATCACCGCGCGGGCTAAGGGCCTGTCCGAACGCGGGGTGCTTTATGGCCATGTGTTCCGCAATGCCATGCTGATCGTCATCGCCGGGTTTCCGGGCCTGTTCCTGTCGGTGTTCTTCGGCGGCTCACTGATCATCGAGATGATCTTCTCTCTCGATGGGCTGGGCCAGCTTGGCTTTAAATCGGCGGTCGAACGGGATTTCTCCGTGATGTTCGGCACGCTGTTCGCCTTTGGCCTGATCGGGCTGATTGTCGGAATTCTGTCGGATCTGATGTATGTGCTGGTTGATCCGCGGATCGATTTCGAACGACGGGCGGGCTGATCCATGGCGCTTTCCCCCCTGAACCAGCGCCGCTGGCGCAACTTCAAGGCCAACCGCCGGGCGTTCTGGTCCTTGATCCTTATGGGCATCCTTTACGGTTTGTCGCTTTGCGCCGAACTCCTGGCCAATGAACGGCCATTGTTGGTGAAATACCAAGGCGGCTATTACACGCCCTTCCTGACCTTCTACCCCGAACAAACCTTCGGTGGTGACCTGCGAACAGAGGCGGAATACACCTTTCCCGAAACGGAATGTCTGATTGTCTCGGGCGGCGTGCCCGAGTGTTGGGATGATCCCGAAGGGATCATGGCCGAGGTTGATGCCTCCGGCACCGCCCTTGGTCAGCCCGTTGATGCCGGGTGGACGGTGTGGCCCCTTATCCCCTACCGCTACAATACCATCGCCAATACCGGTGGCGCGGTTCCCAGCGCGCCGTCTGCGCAGAATTGGCTTGGCACCGATGATGCCAGCCACGATGTCGCCGCCCGCGTGATTTATGGTTTTCGGCTCTCGGTCACCTTCGGCCTTGTCGTCACCCTTTTCGCCTCGATCATCGGCATCGCGGCGGGGGCGATCCAAGGCTATTTCGGCGGCCTCACCGACCTGATCTTTCAGCGCGTAATCGAGATATGGTCCTCTGTCCCCGCCCTTTACGTCATCATCATCCTGTCGGCGGTCTGGGCGCGCTCGATCCCCCTGATGATTTTCCTGATGATCCTGTTTGGCTGGACCAGCCTTGTCGGCGTGGTTCGGGCCGAATTCCTGCGCGCCCGCAACTTTGAATATGTCCGCGCCGCCAAGGCCCTTGGCGTGTCAGACGCGCGGATCATCTTCCGCCACGTCCTGCCCAACGCTATGGTCGCCACGCTGACCCTGCTGCCCTTTATCGTCACCGGCACCATCGGCACCCTTGCCATGCTGGATTACCTCGGCTTCGGCCTGCCGCCCCTGTCGCCGTCCTTGGGCGAATTGTCACGCCAGGCACAGGAAAACCTGCAAATGCCCTCGTTGGCTTTCGTGTCCTTCTTTACCTTCGCCATCATGCTGACCCTTCTGGTCTTCATCTTCGAAGGGGTCCGCGACGCCTTCGACCCGCGGAAGATCTTTAGATGAGCCTTTTGTCCGTCACCAACCTCTCGGTCGATTTCTCCCAAGATGGCCGCCAGATCCACGCCGTCAAAGGCGTCTCCTTCACCGTCGCCAAAGGCGAAACTGTCGCCTTGGTCGGCGAAAGCGGATCGGGAAAATCCGTCACCGCCCTGTCTGTCGTGGGCCTTCTGGGCGATAACGCCACCACCTCCGGTTCGGTGAAATGGCAAGACAAAGAGATGATCGGCGCGTCCGAGCGCACGCTTAGGGCCATGCGCGGCAATGACATCAGCTTTATCTTTCAAGAGCCGATGACCTCGCTGAACCCCTTGCACACCATCGAACGCCAGCTGACCGAAAGCCTGACCCTGCATCAGGGCCTCAAAGGCGCCAAGGCCCGCGCCCGCGTCATCGATCTGCTGACCAAAACCGGCATCCGCGACCCTGAAAGCCGCCTTTCGGCCTATCCCCACCAACTCTCCGGCGGCCAACGCCAGCGCGTGATGATCGCCATGGCGCTGGCCAATGGCCCCGAACTTCTGATCGCTGATGAACCGACCACCGCCTTGGATGTCACCATTCAGGCCCAGATCCTTGACCTTCTGGCCGATCTGAAACGCGACGAAGGCCTCAGCCTTCTTTTCATCACTCACGACCTTGGCATTGTCCGCCGCATCGCTGACCGCGTTTGTGTGATGCAAGGCGGTGAGATCGTTGAACAGGGTGCGACAAAAGACATCTTCGCCAACCCCCAACACCCCTATACCCGCACCCTGCTGGCGGCCGAACAAAAGGGCCTGCCCGACCCCGTCGCCGCCGATGCCCCCGAACTGGTCGCCACCAAATCCTTGCGCGTCTGGTTCCCGATCCAGACCGGGTTCCTGCGCCAGACCACAGGCCATGTCAAAGCCGTCAATGACGCTACCCTTTCAGTCCGCGCCGGGGAAACCCTTGGCATCGTTGGTGAAAGCGGCTCTGGCAAAACCACCATCGCCCTTGCCATCATGCGGCTGATCGCCTCCACGGGCCAAGTCTCTTTCCTTGGCAACCGCATTGATACGCTCAAAGGCCCCGCGCTGCGCGCGCTGCGCCGTGACATGCAGGTGGTGTTCCAAGACCCCTACGGCAGCCTGTCGCCCCGCATGACGATTGAGGCGATTATCGCCGAAGGCCTGGGCGTTCACGGTCTGGAACCGGGCCGCAACCGCAGCGAAATGGTGGCCGAAATCATGGTCGAAGTTGGCCTAGATCCCGCCACCATGCACCGCTACCCGCATGAATTTTCGGGCGGTCAGCGCCAGCGCGTCGCCATCGCCCGCGCCATGATCCTGCGCCCGAAACTGGTCGTGCTGGATGAACCCACCTCTGCCCTCGACATGACCGTGCAGGTGCAAATCGTTGAACTCTTGCGCGGGCTTCAGCGCAAATATGACATGGCTTATGTCTTCATCAGCCACGATCTGCGGGTGATCCGCGCCATGTCGCACAAAGTCATGGTGATGAAACAGGGTGACATTATCGAATCCGGCGATGCTGAAACCCTTTTCACCAACCCCCAACACGAATACACCCGCGCCCTCTTCAAAGCCGCCTTTGCCGAGGTGCCATGAAGATCCTTTTCGTTCACCAGAATTTCCCCGGCCAATTCCTGCATCTGGCCCCCGCCTTGGCTGCGCGCGGCCATGACTGCCGCGCCCTGACCGATACCGTCAACCAACGCAAAGCCGCGATCCCGGTCTGGCGCTATAAGCACACCGCCGAAAAGGTTGACCCCGCCGCCACCCGTCTGGGCCGCAACTATACCACCATGTCAGATCGCGGCGTCACCGTGGCCCGCGCCGCTTTGCGGTTGCGCGAACGCAAAGGCTATATCCCCGATGTCATCTTTGGCCATTCCGGTTGGGGCGAAACCTTGTTCCTGAAAGAGGTCTGGCCCGAGGCGAAATTGCTTGTCTACGCCGAATTCTACTATCGCGGGCGCGGCGCCGATGTGGGCTTTGATCCCGAATTTTCCACCCCCAGCTTTGATCAGGTGTTGATCGCCCAAGGCCGCACCACCCATCTGGGCCAATCCCTCGCCCATGCCGATCGTGGTCTGTCGCCCACCCAGTGGCAGGCCTCAACCTATCCCGCCCCATTGCGCGCCATGATCGACGTGATTTTTGATGGCGTGAACACCACCCTGATGGCCCCCAATCCGGCGGCTTCGGTCACTCTGCCAAACGGCCAGATCCTCAAAGCGGGGGATGAGGTGCTGACCTTCGTCAACCGCAACCTTGAACCCTACCGTGGCTATCACACCTTCATGCGTGCCCTTCCCGCCGTTCTGGCCGCCCGCCCGAACGCCAAAGTGATGATCGTGGGTGGCGATGAGGTGTCTTATAGCGCGCCGCCCAAACAGGGCAATTGGAAAGACCAATTTCTGGATGAGGTGAAAGACCGCCTTGATCTCTCGCGCGTGCATTTCATGGGCAAAGTGTCCTATCCCACCTTCGTCAACATCATGCAGATCAGCCGGGTTCACGCCTATCTGACCTATCCCTTTGTGCTGTCTTGGTCGATGATGGAGGCGATGGCCGCAGGCTGCCTTGTCGTCGGTTCCAACGTGGCCCCGGTGGCAGAGGTGATCACCGATGGCGTCAACGGTCGCTTGGTTGATTTCTTCGATGTGGCCGCATGGGGCAGGGTGCTGACGGAATGCCTTGCCGACCCGGCCCGCTTCGCGCCCCTCCGCGCGGCGGCGCGGCAAACCGTGGTGGATCGCTATGATCTCGACTCGGTTTGTTTGCCGAAAATGGTCGATCTGGTCGAAAGCCTTGGCCCCGCCAGAGGTTAACAAACGCTTAAGCTGACCCTGCTAAGTCTTTGAATTCATTCACGCGGGCCAAGCGTCCCGAGTCGGGACGCCCCGCTACACCGCCGCCGAATGCTGCGCCTTGGTCTGGTCATAGGCATCAAACGCCCGCGCGATCATCCGCGTCAAAGGTCGCCCCTTCTCCGGGATCGACAAGACCCCGTTTTCCAGCCGCACCATATCCTCAAACCCCGAAGCCGCCGCCGTGAACAACTCATCCACCCGCCCCGCCGTCACCCCGAACCGCCGAACCAACTCCGCCCGATCCACGGCAAAGTCGCACATCAACGCCTCAATGATCCGCGCCCGCGGCAAATCTTCACCCGCAAACACATGCCCCTTATGCGCCGAGAACCGCCCCTCGCGCACCGCCCGGGTATGCGCCGCCGTGGCCGAGGCATTCTGCGCAAACCCCTGCGCGAAGCGGCTGATCGAAGACGCCCCCAACCCGATCAACGCCGCCGCGGTATCATCGGTATAGCCCTGAAAGTTCCTCCGCAGCGTGCCCGCCTTCTTGGCCACAGCCAAGCCATCGTCTGGCCGCGCGAAATGGTCGATGCCCACCTCGTCATAGCCATCCCATAGAAACAACTTACGCGCGGTCTCAAACAACCCCAACCGATCCTCGGGCCGGGGCAGGGCGTCTGAGGGGATCATCTGCTGGCGCCGGCTCATCCATGGCACATGGGCATAACCGTAAAGCGCCACCCGATCCGGCGACAGGGTCAGCAGTTTCTGCACGGAATCCGCGATGCGGATATTGGTCTGATGTGGCAGGCCATACAGGATATCGGCATTCAGGCTGCGCACCCCGCGCTCGCGGATCTTTTCCGCGATCACCCGGGTCAGCTCATAACTCTGCTCACGCCCAATGGTCTTTTGAATTTCGGGGTCAAAATCCTGCACCCCGATCGAGGCCCGGTTCATCCCCGCTTGCGCCAAAGCGTCCAGCCGGGCGTCATCGACTTCACTAGGGTCAATCTCAACTGAGAATTCGCCCCCCTCGGCCATCGGCACCACGTTGAACACCGCATCGGCCAACCGCCGCATTTCATCGGGTGGCAGCATAGTGGGCGTGCCACCGCCCCAATGGAATCGCGACAGGCTTACCCCTCGCGGCAAATGCTTTGCCAGCAGGGCGATCTCTGCATGCAGGGTCTCGGCATAGGCGATAACCGGATCATCCGAGGTCGTGCCCTGCGTGCGACAGGCGCAAAACCAGCACAATCTACGGCAGAACGGCACATGCAGATAAAGCGAAACCTGCGCGCCCTCGGGGATTGCTTCGATCCAAGAGGTGAATTCTCCCGATCCCACGCCCGAACCGAAGTGCGGGGCGGTTGGATAGGATGTGTACCTTGGCACCCGCGCGTCAAAAAGACCGAGGCGCATGAGTTGCGTATCAGGTGTCATCCGACTACCGTAACGGGCACAGAACAGTTGGCTCCTTGATACAGATCAAGCGAAGAGAGGTTGAGAATGAATTTGCACGATACCTCTACCGCTCATATGGATTGTGGGGGTTGCCCCATCCGCCACCGCGCCGTTTGCGCCCGTTGTGAGCCGGACGAGCTGGCAGAGTTGGAGCAGATCAAGTATTACCGCACCTACCAGGCCGGTCAGACAATTGTCTGGTCAGGCGATCGGATGGACTTCGTGGCCTCTGTGGTGTCTGGGATTGCCACGCTGACCCAAACGATGGAAGACGGCCGCCGCCAAATGGTTGGGCTGTTGCTGCCTTCGGATTTCGTGGGACGGCCCGGGCGTCATACGGCCGCCTATGATGTCACGGCCACCACCGATGTGCTGATGTGCTGTTTTCGCAAGAAGCCGTTTGAAGAGATGATGGTCCGCACCGCCCATATCGCGCAACGCCTGCTGGAAATGACGCTGGATGAGCTGGACGCGGCGCGGGAATGGATGCTGCTGCTGGGCCGCAAGACGGCGCGCGAAAAGATCGCTTCATTGATCGCGATCATCGCCCGCCGGGACGCCTCACTTAACGCGCGGCAGAAGGGCGGTTTGATGGCGGTTGACTTGCCGCTGACGCGGGAAGAAATGGCCGATTATCTGGGGCTTACACTGGAAACCGTCAGCCGCCAAATCAGCGCTTTGAAGAAGGATGGCGTTATCAATCTGGAAGGCAAGCGTCATGTGACGATCCCAGATTTCGACCGCTTGCTGGAAGAAGCGGGGGATGACAGCGATGGTGGTCTGCCGGTCTAAGCCATATTGAGCGGCTGACGCCGCAAGCCTTTGGTCTTTGGACAGGTCAGCGCTTTGGGCTGGCATTGCCGATGAGGGGCGCTGCCCCTCAAACACCCCGGGATATTTAGCCAGAGAGGAAGGGATCAAATCCTGACTTGATGTCTTCCTCTGTGTCAAAGTATCCCCGCAGGAGGCTCCGGCTGGGGTGCAGGGCGCTTTGATCTTTTTATAGCGCAGCGTATGTGCAGGGCGGCCGAGGCGGTTGGCCGGAGGCCAGAGCCGAGAAAAAGCGAAAAGAGGCCGCTTTTGCGGCCTGTTCTATATTTTCAGATTGATTGCCCTCAGTGGGCCATGAAGACGGGCACTTCGGCCTGTTCCAGCATGTTGCGGGTGGCCCCGCCAAGGATAGCTTCGCGGAACCGCGAATGGCCGTAAGCGCCCATCACCAGCAGGTCTGCGTTCAAATCGCTACAGGCGCGGTGCAAAACGTCAGACACGCGCGGCAGGGTGCGGGCCAGCACCGAGACCTCGGCCTTCACCCCGTGGCGCACCAAAAGCTGGCACAAAAGTCCGCCGGGATCAGAGCGTTCTGGCCCATGCGGCGGCGGGTCGATCACGGTGATGGTCACCATTTCGGCTCGTTTCAAAAACGGCAGAGCGCGGCGGGCGGCCACCATCGCCTCACGGCTTTGGTTCCAGGCCAAAACAATCCGCTTTGGTTCAGCCGAGGCCATCCCGCTTTCGGGCACCACCAGAACCGGGGCCATGCCTTCGAACATTGCGGCCTCGATCACGGCTTCGGCCTCTGGTCCGGTGGTTTTGCCGTAGGGTTTCGGCAGCACGACCAGATCGGCATAGCGCGCCCGGTTTGCCACCAATTCGGTCAGCGCGCCAATCTGGGTCACCACCGTTTCCAGCCCAACGCGCAGATCGCGCCCTTGGGCGGCGATGGTGGCCTTGACGGCCTTTTCATTGACCCGGGCCTCTTCCTCGGCGCGGTCCATGGCGACTTGCAAGATCACCGCGCCCGAGCCGACGTACGAATAGCCCACCTGCGTGCGATCCACGCCCAAGGCCAAAGCATCCAGATGGGCATCCATCTTGCGCGCGATGGCTGCTGCGGCGGAAAAGGCGGGATCAATATGGTCTGCGGTGGTTGCGATGGTCAAAAGCGATTTGTAAGCCACGAACGCCTCCTGTGATTGCATTCAGGTCAGTATAGACCCTGCGGTGGGTGCGGCGCGTTGACCTCGGTCAAGTGTGTCGCATAGCAGAGTTGATTCAGATCAAGGCATGATCCGTGCTGCACCTGCAAAAGGCAAGCAGACAAGATTTCCGTTGCCCTGCAAGTCGCTCTTGCAGAGATTACGGGTAAATAAGACGAAGGGACGCAAGATGTGGGATTACGCCAAGCTGATCGCGCTGGCCGTGGTCGCGGTTTGTGCCGCGATCGCTGCCAATTACGCGCGCGACATGGCCTATTTGGTCAACGCGATCGAAGTCATGCTGGTTGCAGCCATCACGTTTGTGGTGGTGCTGCGTAGTGTGGGCGAGCCGAAAGTGGTTGACCAAGGCGAGTATATGGATGGGATCATCCGGGCGGGCGTTATTCTGACGGCGTTCTGGGGTGTCGTTGGTTTCTTGGTTGGTGTGATTATTGCCAGCCAATTGGCCTGGCCCTGGTTGAATTTCGAATTCCTGCAAGGCACCGGCAACTTTGGCCGGTTGCGTCCGTTGCATACCAGTGCGGTGATCTTTGCCTTTGGCGGCACCGGGCTGATCACCACGGCGTTTTATGTGGTGCAGCGCACCTCGGCGGCGCGGTTGTTCGGTGGGGGCTTGGCCAGCTTTGTGTTCTGGGGTTGGCAATTGGTTATCCTGCTGGCCGCGTCCAGCTATGTCTTCGGCGGCACCCAGTCGCGCGAGTATGCAGAGCCGGTTTGGTACATCGACTGGTGGATCACCATCGTCTGGGTGTCTTTCCTGATCGTCTTTGCCGGCACCATCATGAAGCGCAAAGAGCCCCACATCTATGTGGCCAACTGGTTCTACCTGTCCTTCATCATCACCATCGCGATGCTGCATCTGGTCAACAACATGGCCATTCCGGTGTCGATCTTTGGCAGCCAGTCGGTGCAGGTCACCTCTGGTGTGCAGGATGCGATGATCCAGTGGTGGTATGGCCATAACGCGGTGGGCTTTTTCCTGACCGCAGGCTTTCTGGGCATGATGTACTACTTTGTGCCCAAGCAGGCCGAGCGTCCGGTGTTCAGCTACAAGCTGTCGATCATCCACTTCTGGGCCTTGATCTTCCTCTATATCTGGGCCGGTCCGCACCACTTGCACTATACCGCGCTGCCCGATTGGGCTGGCACGCTGGGCATGGTGATGTCGGTGATCCTGTGGATGCCCTCATGGGGTGGCATGATCAACGGTCTGATGACGCTGTCTGGCGCATGGGACAAGCTGCGCACCGATCCGGTCATCCGGATGATGGTGGTCAGCATCGGCTTTTATGGCATGTCGACCTTTGAAGGCCCGATGATGTCGATCAAGGCTGTGAACTCGCTGTCGCACTATACCGACTGGACCATCGGTCACGTTCATTCCGGCGCGCTTGGCTGGAACGGCATGATCACCTTTGGCGCGCTGTACTTCCTGACGCCAAAGCTGTGGAACCGGTCGGGGCTGTACAGCCTGAAGCTGGTCAGCTGGCACTTCTGGCTCGCCACCATCGGGATCGTGCTTTACGCATCGTCCATGTGGGTGACGGGCATCATGGAAGGCCTGATGTGGCGTGAAGTTGACGCCAATGGCTTCCTTGTCAACGCATTCGCCGACACGGTGGCTGCAAAGCACCCGATGAACGTGGTGCGGATGATGGGCGGGACGCTGTTCATGACCGGCGGAATTATCATGTGCTACAACCTCTGGATGACCGTTCGCGGGCAAAGGGCCAAAGAGCCTGTCAATGCCAACAACGCGATTCCGGCTGAATAAGGGAGGGCATAGGATATGGCTCTGCTAGACAAACACAAAGCAATCGAAACCCACGCGACGCTGTTGATGGTGCTGGCCTTTTTGGTCGTCACCATCGGCGGTCTGGTGCAGATCGTGCCGCTTTACTACATCGAAAACACCATCGAGGACGTCAAAGGGGTTCGCCCCTACACGCCCTTGGAACTGGCCGGGCGTGACATCTATATCCGCGAGGGTTGCTATGTCTGCCACAGCCAGATGATCCGCCCGATGCGCGACGAGGTGGAGCGTTATGGCCATTATTCGCTGGCGGCGGAGTCAAAGTATGACCACCCGTTCCAGTGGGGCTCCAAGCGCACCGGGCCGGATCTGGCCCGTGTGGGGGGCCGCTATTCGGATGAATGGCATCAGGATCATTTTACCCGCGCCAAGGATGTGGTGCCGGAATCGGTGATGCCGCCCTATGGCTTCTTGTTCAACGCGGTGATCGACGGGCGTTATATCCAGCAAGTGGTGGAAACCCATGCGATGGTTGGTGTGCCTTATAGCGAAGACCAGATCGCCAATGCGCAGGCCGATTTCAAAGCGCAGGCGGACCCGGATGGCGATGATGCCGGGTTGCAAGAGCGTTACGGCTCGGCTGCTTATGAGATGGGCAAGAACGTCAATGTGCGCAACTTTGACGGCCAGGCACAGCTGACCGAAGCCGATGCGCTGATCGCCTATATTCAGGTTCTGGGCACGATGGTCGATTTCTCGACCTTTGTCCCTGATCCAAATCGTTGAGCGGAGGACCAGATGGAACAGTATTCATTCCTACGCGAGATGGCCGATAGCTGGGGCGTTGTGGCCATGCTCACGATCTTTCTTGGCATCTGTGTCTGGGCCTTTCGGCCCAGCAGCCGGGGCCTGCATGACGATGCTGCGGCTTCGATCTTTCGCAATGAGAACAGCCCTGCGGAGCCCCCCAAACCCAGCCGGAAGGAGGCGTAATCATGTGCGCCAAGAGAGTTACCAAACAAAAAGCCGAGCCGCCAACAACCGGGCATGAATGGGATGGCATTCGGGAATATGACAACCCGATGCCGCGCTGGTGGGTCTGGGTGTTTTACGCGACCATCGTCTGGGGCATCGGGTATAGCATCGCCTATCCTGCATGGCCGCTGATCGAAGGCGCAACCCGCGGCTATCTGGGTCAGAACACCCGCGCCGATGTAGCCGCCGAGATTGACACATTTGAGCAAGCCAACGGCCCGATTCAGGCCAAGCTGGTTGCCGCCGATCTGGATGCCATCGAAGGCGATCCGGCACTGGCCGAATATGCCCGCTCTGCCGGGGCGGCGGTGTTCAAGACCAACTGCGCCACCTGTCACGGTGCGGGGGCTGCGGGTGTGCAAAAGCTGGGCTATCCCAGCCTTGTGGACAATGACTGGCTGTGGGGCGGCGCGATGGAAGACATCCATCTGACCATCGCGCACGGTATCCGCAACACCACCGGCGATGACGCGCGTTATTCCGAGATGCCAAAGTTTGGCGCGGATGAGCTGCTGGAAAAAGAGCAGATCGGCCAAGTCGTGGAATATGTGCTAAGCCTGACAAACCTTGAACATGACGCGGCCAAGGCTGCCGAGGGCATGACGGTCTATATCGACAACTGTTCGGCCTGCCACATGGAAGACGGCACCGGCGACCGCGCCCAAGGCGCGCCGAACCTGGCCGATTTTGTCTGGCTTTACGGCGACACGCGCGAAGCGGTGACCGAGTCGGTCTTTTACGCCCGCTTTGGCGTGATGCCAAACTGGAATGAGCGTCTGCGCGAAGACCAGATCCGCGCCGTGGCGTTTTATGTTCACGGTCTGGGCGGCGGCGAATAGGCTTTCCGCTTAAATCCAACGCCAGGGCCGTGCCAAAAGCGCGGCCCTTTGCGTCCGAAACCCCCAAGATTGTTCTGCGCCTGTGGCATAAGCGCCATGCGACAGACAGCGGTGAAGAAAACCTGTATCAGTGATTAGATAATTGACGCAGGTCAAAGCCCCCGCCCCCGCCGTCCTGCCATATGCCGGGGAAATCCTACCACCCATCCGGAGAGTTCCGTGAGCACCCCCGACACCGATCCAGCCCCCAGCCTTTTCGCCGCGCGCGAGCCGATCTTTCCCCGACGGGTAAAGGGCACGTTCCGCACGATGAAGTGGTGGCTTTTGGCCGTGATGCTGGGGATCTACTACATCACGCCGTGGCTGCGCTGGGATCGCGGGCCAAGCCTGCCCGATCAGGCGGTCTTGCTGGATCTGGGCAATCGGCGCTTTTTCTTTTTCATGATCGAAATCTGGCCGCATGAGTTTTACTTTGTCGCGGGCCTGTTGATCATGGCGGGCTTGGGTCTGTTCCTGTTTACCTCGGCCGCCGGGCGGGTCTGGTGCGGCTATGCCTGCCCGCAAACAATCTGGACTGATTTGTTCATTCTGGTGGAGAGGTGGGTCGAAGGCGACCGAAACGCCCGCATCCGCCTGCACCGCCACAAATGGGACGGTGAAAAGATCCGCAAGCGGCTGATCAAATGGACCATCTGGTTCGCCATTGCGCTGGCTACGGGCGGTGCTTGGGTGTTCTATTTCACCGATGCGCCCACCTTGCTGGGTGATCTGCTGAGGGGTCAGGCCAGTTCGGTGGCCTATCTGACCATATTCATTCTGGCAGCCACCACCTTTGCCTTTGGCGGTTTTGCGCGCGAACAGATGTGCATCTACGCCTGCCCGTGGCCCCGCATTCAGGCCGCGATGATGGACGAAGACACCCTGACCATCGGCTACCGCGACTGGCGGGGCGAACCGCGTGGCAAGCCCGGCACGGAAGGCGTGGGCGACTGTGTGGATTGTATGGCTTGTGTGAACGTCTGCCCGATGGGCATCGACATCCGCAACGGCCAGCAACTGGCCTGTATCACCTGCGGACTGTGCATCGACGCCTGTGACGACATGATGGACAAGGTCGGCAAGCCACGTGGCTTGATCGGCTATCTGGCCTTCACCGACGAAGCGCGGGAGCGCGCTGGAGAGCCGCCAAAGTCGCCATGGTCGCATATGTTCCGCGTGCGGACCGTGCTTTACACCGTGCTTTGGGCTGGGGTTGGCATCGGGCTGGTGGCGGCCCTGTTCTTGCGCAATGAGATAGAGTTGAACGTCACCCCGGTGCGCAACCCGATCTTTGTGACGTTGTCGGACGGCTCTATCCGCAACACGTATGACCTGCGGTTGCTGAACAAGCATGGTGATGATCGCTGGTTCTATATCTCGGTCACCTCTGAGGCTGATCTTGCCACCTCGATCGAAGGCACGGCGGAGATGCGGGTTCTGGTTCCGGCCAATGACACGTTCCAGTCCCGGCTTTATGTCACCGCCCCGCAGGGCAGTGCGGCCGCCAAGGACGAACGCACGGATCTGGTGATCTGGATCGAAGATCGCGGCACCGAAGAGCAACCCGGCACCGACCGGGTCAGCCATGACACCATCTTTAACGGCAAGGGAAACTGACCATGGGCGAGATTGGGTTTTTCGCGTTTTTCACCCGTTGGGACGTTCTGTTTTGCTTTGGTTTGGTGGCCTTGGTTATTGTGATTGGCATCATATTCAGCTGGGTGCGGCTGAACGGCGCTTGGGTCTTTGGCATGGTCTCGCTGTTTTTCGGCGTGATCATCGGGACCAATCTTTTCATGGCCAATCGCGCGGTTTCCACCTTTCCGGGGCTGGAGGTGGCAAATTCCTACGTCGCCAGCCAGGAATTCGACATCCGCCGCGAGGCGCAGATTGCCTTGGGCTGGACCGTGGCGCACAGCTATGACGACGGCCGGGTCAAGCTGGCTATTACCGACAAGATGGGCGCGCCTGTGCAGTTAGGTTCCATCGATGTGTTGATTGGCCGGGTGACCGAAGATCAAGACGACATCCGCCCCGAATTCACGCTGGTCAGCGGTGTCTATGAGGCCGAAGCCCTGCTGACGCGGGGCAATTGGTTCGTCAAAATGAAGGCCACGGCGCAGGACGGCACCTTGTTTGAGCAGCGCTATGACCTGCATATAAAGGGCTAATCCGATGACGGTGGCAGAGCGGGATCTTGAGGCTGGTATGACCAGCGGCGGGTTTTCGGCCTGTCCGGCCTGCGTAGCGGCGCCTTCGGCAGAACGCATTGCGCAGATGGCCGCCCCTGCGGATGCGCGGATCATGCTGTCTTTGCCAAGCGCGCATTGCGCCGCCTGTATCTCGGCGGTTGAGGGTAAGCTGAACGGTTTTCCGGGGGTGAAATCGGCCCGGTTGAACCTGACGATGAAGCGGGTATCTGTCGATGCCGAGCCGCAGATCACCGCCGATATCCTGATCGAAGCCCTGAAATCCGTGGGCTATGAGGCGCATGAGCTGGACGCTGGCCTGCTAAGTGCCACCGAGGCCGACAAGCAGGCCCGCGACTTGCTGATGCGGCTGGGCGTTGCGTTCTTTTCCATGATGAACGTGATGCTGTTGTCGATTGCAGTCTGGGCCGGGGCCGAAGGCGCCACCCGCGACATGTTCCATTGGATTTCTGCGGCCATTGCCCTGCCGACAGTGGTTTTTGCGGGCCAGCCGTTTTTCAAATCAGCCTGGATGTCTTTGCGCGCGGGGCGTTTGGGGATGGATGTGCCAATCTCTTTGGCGCTGATCCTTGCCTCGTCGATCTCGGTGTTTGAGACCATCTATTCCGGCCATCACGCCTATTTCGACGCCGCCGTGATGCTGTGCTTTTTCCTGCTGATCGGGCGGTATCTGGATTACCGCACCCGGGCGATTGCGCGCTCTGCCGCCGAAGAATTGGCCGCGCTGGAAGTGCCGCGCGCCACCGTTTTGGTGGATGGGGCCGAGGTGGTGCGAGCAATTTCCGAGATCATTAAGGGCGATATCGTGCTGGTGCGCCCCGGTGGGCGGATGCCGGTGGATGGTGTGGTTATTCATGGCGAATCCGAAGTGGATCGCAGTCTGCTGACCGGGGAAAGCCTTCCAGTATTCGCGGGGCAGGGCACTTTGGTGTCGGCCGGAGAGGTCAATCTGACCGGCCCCCTGACCTTGCAAGTGACGGCAGCGGGCAGGGATAGCAGCCTGCACCGCATGGCTGATCTGGTCGCGGTGGCCGAAGCGGCCAAGACCCGCTACACGTCTTTGGCCGAACGCGCGGCCAGTTGGTATTCGCCCCTTGTCCATATCCTGTCCTTTGGCGCCTTTGGCTTCTGGATGTGGCAGACGGGCGGCGATCTGCGCTATGCCATCAATATCTCTGCTGCCGTTTTGATCATCACCTGCCCCTGTGCGCTGGGGCTGGCCGTGCCTGCGGTGGTCACCGCGGCCTCTGGCCGTTTGTTCCGCAAGGGCCTGTTGATCAAGCAAGGCACAGCACTAGAGCGGCTGGCCGAGGTGGACACGGTGGTCTTCGACAAGACCGGCACGCTGACGATGGGTACGCCTGTGGCAACCAATCTGGACGATCATCCGCGTCAGGCGGTTGAGGTGGCGGCGGCACTGGCGGGGGCCTCTGGTCACCCCTTGGCGCGGGCTTTGGCCGATGCGGCGCGGGCGGCGGGGGTTCACCCTGCGCATGTGGAAGAGTTGCGCGAAGTGCCGGGATACGGGGTAGAGGGCCAGTGGAAGGGCCAAAAGGTGCGTCTGGGCCGGGCCGAATGGTGCAATGCCGAAGGCCAGACACAGACGGCCACTTGGCTTTGCACCGGCGACGCCGCGCCGAGTGCCTTTACCTTTACCGACCGGCTGCGCCCCGGCGCTGATGTGGCCGTTAAGGCCCTTCAATCGTCGGGCAAGCGGGTGATTTTGCTGTCTGGCGATACCGAACCTGCGGTGGCTGCGATTGCGGCGACGTTGGGGATATCGGAATGGGCCTCTGGCCAGTTGCCGGCCGAAAAGGCCGCAAAGGTGGCGTCACTGACAGCTGAGGGCGCGCGGGTGTTGATGGTGGGCGATGGATTGAACGACACCGCAGCCCTTGCCGGCGCACATGTGTCGATTTCCCCGGCGACAGCTTTGGATGCGGCACGAGTGGCGTCTGACATTGTGCTGTTGGGCCAGGATATGGCCCCGATTGCCGATGCCGTGCGGATCAGCCGCCAGTCCACCCGGCGGATTATCGAGAATTTCATGATCTCGGGCGGCTATAACCTGATTGCGGTGCCCTTGGCGTTGGCCGGGTTGGCCACGCCTTTGGCGGCGGCCTTGGCGATGTCGCTATCGTCGATTACTGTCTCATTGAACGCATTAAGGCTTAAATAATGGATGTCTTGGGTATCTTGATTCCCGTATCGCTGTTTTTGGGACTGCTGGGTCTGGCTTTCTTTGTCTGGGCGATGAAGGCGCGGCAGTTTGACGACCCGGAGGGCGATGCCAACCGGATCCTCACCAAGGAATGGGACGACAAGCCCCGCCCTTGAAAGATCAGGTTGGCCCCAGCGTTTCGCACGGCACGCCCCGCGCCATCAGGCGGCGGCAGGCCAGATCGGCTTGCTCCTCGGTCAGACCCATGAAGTTGGCGTGATAGCTGCCGCTTTTCTGGGTGATCTTGCGCAGGCCCTGATTCAGCGTGGCACTTTCGGCCAAAGCGGTCTTCAACAGCGCGCGCTCTGCGTCACCACGAGAGGCATAATCGCCCACATTCACGCCCCAATGCCGCCCGCCCGAGGTGGATTTGACAACCACAACCTCTTGCGCTTCGGGTTCGGCCTCTGCCACCGCCAACGCGGGCTCCACCGTCTCAAAGATCGGCGCAGAGCGCGTGGGCGCTGTTTCTTCTTGCAAGCCCATTACCCCGCCCGCGACATTTTCAACGGCGGTAACTTCGGGGGCCACTTCGGCCAGTGCCACGGTCTCTTCGGCCAAGGGGGCTTCGGCTACAGGCATTTCTTCCGGCTCTGCCATAGCAACCATTTCCTCAACAGGCACCACGACCTCGGTGTTTTCAGCCACAACCACTTCTTGCGGCGCGACCTCAGTCTCCTCAGGCCGGGCCAATGGCCGGACCGAGGTAATATCGGTGATCTCTTCCTGTGCCGCAGGGGCAGAGTCGTCGTTCAAGGCAAGGGCCTGCGCCTCAAGCGTGCCAGCGGGGGGGGCAGTTTCGGCCAGAGCTTCGGGCGGGGCGACAGCCAGACCTTCCAAAGCCGCCGAGGTATCCGTTACTTCTGCAATCGCCGCATCGGTTGCGGTTTCCAGCTTTTGGGCCTGCGCCTCCAGCGTGCCATCAGGGGCGGGGATGGCCAGCGAATCCAATGCACCATCAACGCTATCGGCAATCGCCAGCGCAACTTCATCGGGCACAACAGCCGCCACACCGGGCCGCGCTTTGGGCCGCAAGGATCGCACAACCTCACCCGAAACGCGGATGGTTTTGGCTGCACCACCCTCAACGCCGGGCTCATCAATCTCGGATAATGCTTCAGCGACAAGAGAATCCTCGGGCAAAGGTGCGGCCTCTGGAACCTTTTCCTTCACGTTGTTGCGGGCCGCGCCAAAGCCCAGATCCATCAATTCCTTCATCTTCGCATTGCGCGCCGCAGTTGAGGTGCCGCCAAAAACCGTCGCAATGATGCGCTTGTTTCCGCGCTGCGCCGAGGCTGTCAGGTTAAAGCCTGCCGCGACCGTATAGCCGGTCTTGATGCCATCCGCGCCCTCATATGCATCCAGAAAGCGAGAGTTGGTATTGTTGACCTTGGCCATGCCCGCATCCGCCGTGCGGCGCGAGAAGATGTTGTAATACTGGGGGAAATCGTAAAACAGATGACGGCCCAGAATGGTCATATCGCGGGCGGTTGACAGGTGGCCTTCTTGCGTCAGGCCGTTGGCGTTCTTGAACGTGGTGTTGTTCATCCCCAGAGCGCGGGCGGTTTTGGTCATCCGCTTGGCGAATGCTTCCTGAGAGCCGCTGATATGATCGCCCAGTGCCATCGCGGCATCATTGGCCGATTTCACAGCAGCGGCGCGGATCAGATAGCGCACGGCAATCTTTTGCCCGGCCTTCAGCCCCAGACGCGACGGTGGCTGTGCGGCGGCGTTCTTTGACACGGTGATCTTGTCATCCAGATGCAGACGCCCGGCCTCGGTCTCTTGAAAGACGATATACAACGTCATCATCTTGGTCAAAGAGGCCGGATGCAGCCGCGTGTCGGCGTTCTTTTCATAAAGAACCTCGCCCGATTTCGCGTCGATCACGATAGCCGCCGAAGGGGCCGCCTGCGCCGAAGACACCGGAATAAGACCCAAAAGGGCCACGCATAGAAGAATGGTGCGGAAAATCCGCCCGAAGAGCGATGCCACGTCGCTGTTCCCTTTGCCTGTAGTCGGGTCCCTTTGCGGAACCTCATTTCTGCCAAGGCCGAAGCTAGCACAGGGGGGGGTGCCGGAATATACCCAAATTCCAATGGCTTTCGGGGTTTTCCTAATGTTGTGGCGACAATGCTGCACCCGGCCTGTGGCCTATGGAACATCTAGCGGGTTTTGCCGGTCTGGGCGCTATTTGTGGGGCAATCCCTGGATGCGCGCAATGTGTTGCGGCAATTGCCCCAGATCGGGCAGGCTGGCGTAACGGGGGTGGCCCTGCGGCTCATCGGCGGCTTCCAGCGCCCAGGTCACGCCATGTGGCACATAGACGCCGAACGCCCCGGCGTCCAAGGCGGGCGTCACATCGGATTTCAGCGAATTGCCTACCATCAAGGCGCTCTCCGCCCCAGTGCCGTGGCGTGCGAAAACATCGTGATAGGTGCGGGCGGTTTTGTCCGAGACGATCTCGACCGCGTCGAACAGATCGCCCAGACCCGATTGCGCCATCTTGCGTTCCTGATGCAAAAGATCGCCCTTGGTGATCAAAACCAGCCGAAAATCAGGGGCCAGTGCGGCAACCGTCTCATAGGCATGGGGCAAGAGTTCCACCGGATGATCCAGCATCGCGCGGCCTGCGCCCAAGAGTTCCGAGATGACAGAGGCGGGCACCCGGCCTTCGGTGATCTCGATGGCGGTTTCGATCATCGAAAGGGTAAAGCCTTTCACCCCAAAGCCGTAAGCTCCGATATTGCGCCGCTCAGCCGCCAAAAGGCGGTCCTGCAGATGATCCGGGTCGGCGTGGTCGCGCAAAAGATCGGCGAAATGCTCTTGGGTCAGGCGAAAATACGCCTCGTTTTGCCAAAGGGTGTCGTCGGCATCAAAACCAATTGTGGTCAGCATGGCATCCCCTTTGCGCCCTGATTGCACCCTTGCGCGCAGCCATGCAATCCCGCCCTCTTTTCGTTTTCTGAAAACAGGCTATATTCCTGCTAGACCAACCGAACCCCGAATCCCGCCAAAGGAGGCGTCTGCGTGACCTTTACCCCTGCCAGAATGTCCGACAACGATGCGGACCAGCCGGGCGGTGGCGGGAATGGTGGGCAAGACACCTCGCTTTTGGCCAAGCCAAAGCCAAAGACCCAGCGCCCGCCGATGTATAAGGTGATGCTGCTGAACGATGATTACACGCCGATGGAATTCGTCGTGCATATTCTGGAACGGTTTTTCGGGCTGAACCATGCCCAAGCGTTCGAGATTATGTTGGTCGTTCATAAAAAGGGGCTGGCGGTGGTCGGCGTCTTCTCGCATGAGGTGGCCGAGACGAAGGTGGCGCAAGTGATGGATTTCGCCCGCCGCCATCAGCATCCGCTGCAATGCACGATGGAAAAGGAGTAGGGGCAGCCTAGCCCCGCCCATGCAATCTGCCCGATTTGAATTGGCGTTGGAAAGCGGCGCCCTGACCTTGGCCCCCGAAGACCGGGTGCTGATCTTGCGGCCCGTCGCGGGCGATGATCTGTCGGCGCTGCGCGCGGAACAGGTCGTGGTGCGCACGGGCTTTCGGCTGGATCATGACCATTTTGCCGCGCGTGGCTTTGCGGTTGACGGCGATGGCCCCTTTGCCGCCGCCGTGGTCTGCATCCCCCGCGCCCGCGCTGCCGCTTTGGCGATGATTGCCGAGGCTGTGGCCGCCCTGCCCGAAGGCGCGCCGATTCTGGTGGATGGGCAAAAGACCGATGGCATTGAAAGCATCATAAAGGCCTGCCGTCAGGCCGGGTTGCAGATGGGCGAGGTGCTGTCAAAGGCGCATGGCAAGGCCGTTGCCCTGCGCGCGGGTCCGGTGCCTGCCGATTGGGTCAACCGGATGACCCCGGTTGAGGGGGGCTTTCAAACCAACCCCTATTGCTTTTCCGCCGATGGGCCCGATCGCGGGTCTGCGCTTTTGGTCTCGGTCTTGCCTGCCAAACTTGGCCCCAAGGTCGCTGATCTGGGCGCTGGCTGGAGCTATCTGTCGCGCGCCATTCTGGAGCGCGACGGCGTCAAACGGCTGGATGTGGTTGAGGCTGAGGCCGAAGCCCTTGCCTGTGCGCAAGCCAACATAGACGACCCGCGCGCCCGCTTTCACTGGGCCGATGCGCTGACCTTCCGGCCGGAAAATCTGGTTGAAACCGTGGTGATGAACCCACCTTTCCACATTGGCCGCACCGCCGATCCGGCCTTGGGTGCGGCCTTCATCGCGGCGGCCAAGCGGATGATGGCGCCCGATGGGGTGCTGTGGATGGTGGCCAACCGCCATCTGCCCTATGATGAGGCACTGGCGGAGGCCTTTCTTGAGGTTGAAACCGTGACCAGCGATGCAGGTTTTCGCGTGATCCGCGCGATCAAGCCACGCCGCAAACCCGCCCATAAGTCAGGAGCCTGAATGTCTCTGTCCGTCTCTGGCAAAACCGCCATCGTTACCGGGGCCGCGAATGGCATCGGTCTGGCCGTGGCGCGGCATCTGGTCGACAAGGGCGCGAATGTGATGTTCGCGGATATGGATGAGGCCCGGCTGGAGGCTGAAATCGGCGAAGAGGCCCGCGCCGAAGGCACGCTGCGGATGTTCGGCGGCGATCTGACGCAAAAGTTGACCATCGCGAACCTGCTGTCGGCCACCGTCGATGCGTTTGATCGGGTTGATATCGTGGTGAACGCCAGCCGGCGGTTCATGCCCTCGGACCCGCTGAATTCCGAAGGCGACGCGGTGGAAACCCTGTTGCAGCAAAACCTGATGACGGCGTTGCGGCTAAGCCAGATGGCCGCCAAGCGCATGATCCAATGCGCTGACAAGGCGGGGGTGGAGCCGGGCACGCCGATTGGCACCATCATCAACGTCTCGTCCTTGGCCGCCACTCGGGCGCAGATGGGGCTGATGGGCTATTCCATCGCCTCGGCCGCTGTGGAGCAGATGACCCGCGTCATGGCGCTGGAACTGGCGCCGCGCGGCATCCGGGTGAATGCGGTGGCCTTTGGGTCGGTGATGAGTGCCAGCTTGCAAGCGGCGCTGAAAGACAACCCCGATTGGCGCGATATGATTGTCGAGGGCACGCCATTGGGCCGTATTGCCGGGCCGGAAGAGCTGGCCGAGACGGTGCAATATCTGGCCTCTGACGCGGCGCGTTTTGTGACCGGGCAGGTGATCTCGGTCGATGGCGGGCGCGGTCTGTTGGACCGGGTTTGCGCGCCGGCCTACTGACGCCTTTTTAGTCTGGAAACTCTGCCCGGCATTGCGCGGCCAGGTTTTGCGCGGCGCGGGCCAGTTCCGCGCGCTTGGTTTTCAATTGCGCCAGCTTGCGGGCCTCGGCCTCCAGATCAATCGCCTTGGGTTGGGTCACTGTCCGTTCATAGTGATCGGGGCACATTTGCACCGGCGGCGGCGGGGGCGGTGCTACGCCGGGTTGCACTGGCGGAGGGGCTGGTGGACGGCAGGGCGAGAAGGTGGCGTAACGGATAACCCTTTCCTCTAACGCATAGCCGCGTTTCAGGTTGCCTTCGGCTTCGGCAATCAGCCGATCCACCACGCGCAGATCGCGGCTGCCTTTGGCAATGCATTGTTCTTGCGGCGTGCCGCAGGCGGCAAGCAGGATCAGAAGTGGGGGAATCAGGCGTTTCATATGCGACTCGGGGCTTAGGTTTGGCCTCAGCTTATGCCGCTTTGCCAAAGGTTCCAAACGCCGCGTTGGAAAGCGCCCGAAGCGGTGATAGTCAGGGCGCGTCAAAGTGAGAAAGGGGCCGCGATGAGCGAGGCATTCGAGGGCCGCAAGGCCGAGGCGTCCGACTGGTTCCGCGCGTTGCGCGACCGGATCGTCGCTGCGTTTGAAGATCTGGAAGAGCGCGCCACGCCAAAGGGCGGCCTGCCCACCCGGTTTGAGGTGACGCCAACCACCCGCGCCGATGGGGGCGGCGGCATCATGTCGGTGCTGCGCGGCGGCCGGGTGTTTGAGAAGGTGGGCGTGAACTGGTCAGCCGTGCATGGGGTGTTGGGCGAACGGGCGCAAAAGGCGATGGCCGCGCGCGGCGTGCCGGGGATGGCGGAGGATCCGCGATTCTGGGCCTCGGGGATTTCCTTGGTGGCGCATATGGTGAACCCGCACGCGCCTGCGGTGCATATGAACACGCGCATGTTCTGGACGCCGGGGGCCTGGTGGTTTGGCGGCGGGTCGGATTTGAACCCTTGCATCGAATATGCCGAGGATACCGCGCATTTTCATGGCCAGATGCAAGCGGCCTGCGACGCGCATAATCCTGAATACTATGCTAAATTCAAGGCTTGGGCGGATGAGTATTTCTTTGTGCCGCATCGGGGCCGAGCGCGCGGCGTGGGTGGGATTTTCTATGATGATCTGAACTCGGGCGGGGCAGATCGTGACAGTTGGGCCAGTGATTTCGCTTTTACCCGCGCCGTGGGCGAGGTATTTTTGCCTGCGTTCCTGCCGGTGACCGAGCGGCGTTTACCGACTGAGTGGTCAGAGGCAGATCGGGAGATCCAGCTTATTCACCGCGGGTTATATGCCGAATATAACCTCGTTTATGACCGGGGCACCAAGTTTGGCTTGGAGACCGGGCATGATGCCAATGCGGTCTTGATGAGCCTGCCGCCGATTGCGAAGTGGACCTGATAAGGGGAGCCGCCTTGGGCCCCATTTAGGGCCCCTGCGGCGGCATTGTCATGGCCTGGAATGGTTGGCTGCGGCGCGGGGGGCCTGCCTCCGGCGGGAGTATTCGGAAAAGCGCAAATCGATAGGCGCGATTGGGAGTTGAGATGGCGGATATTGTGGTGAAGGCGGCCTATGGGTCGGTGGTTGAGGATGACGAGGAAGGCCTTTTGTTCATCGGCTTTGCGGCTGGGGAAGAGGAAGATGAGGGCTATGTGCTGTTTCGTCAGGCGCTGGCAGGTGGCCCAGTCTGGTTTGAGGTGAGCGACGAGGCCTTTGGGGCCGAGGATGCGCTGGAGCGGGTTGAGTTGGGGCCGAAGGGGTTGGAGATTGCGCTGGCCCCGGGCAAGAGGGCGGCGTTTGGGTTTGCGGGGTCTGTGGCGGTGCGGATTGGTGCGGGCTGCGAGGATGCGCCCGCCGCTTTGGAAGCGCTGCGCGTCATGCTGGGTGGGGTGTTTGTGGACGCTTAGGCGGCGTTCGCGCTGGCTTCGGCCAAGAGCCAATCGGTGAAATCTGCGGCATCGGGATGCGGGCTGCCGCCCAGCGGTTGGATCAGGTAGAACGCCTCTGCCACCGGCACATCCAGTGCGAAGGGGGCGATCAGGCGGCCTGCCGCGTGGTCTGGCGCGGAAAGCGAGCGGCGGCCAAGGGCGATGCCACCGCCCGCCGCCGCAAGGGCAAAGGCGGCGAGGGAGGTATCAAGGTGCAGGCCTTGGCCGGGGTCGACCGCGCGGGCTTGGGCGGCGTTCAGCCAGATCGCCCAGCCGTCTTGATAGCCCAGCACATGCAAAAGGCGGTGATGGCGCAGATCATCGGGCTGGGTCAGCGCGGTGCCGGGGGCGCACAGCGGGGTAATCGTCTCATGCGTCAGGCGGTGGCTGGTGAACCCGGGCATGTCGCCGCGACCATATTGAATATCCAGATCAAAGGCGTTGCGGTCAAAGGCGTCGTTCCAGACCGAGGACAACACCCGGATGCGGCGGTTCGGGGTGCGGTTCAGCCAAGAGGGCAAGCGCGGTGCCAGCCAGTTTGTGGCAAAAGAGACCGCGCAGCGCAGGGTCAGCGCCCCGGTCTGGCGCGATCCGAACACCTCGCGCGTGCCAGAGGCGAGGCGGTCTAAGGCATCTTGGACTTTGGGCAGATAGGCGTCGCCGCTGGGGGTTAGTTCCAGGCTGCGGGGGTGGCGCAGGAACAGGGGCTGGCGCAGGTGCAGTTCCAGCGAGCGGACGTGTTTTGAAATGGCGGCCTGGGTCACATGCAATTCGGCCGCGGCTTGGGTGAAAGACAGCGTGCGGGCGGCGGCCTCAAACGCGCGCAACCATGTCAGCGGGGGCAGATCGGCGCGAGGATGCTTTTGAGGGGGCGGCATTGCACAACCTTTGCATAACCATTTGTAGGGGCATTGGCCCTGAATACGTCGTTTGACGAAACGGCGCCAGCGGCATCATCTGCGGCAAATCCATCTTGGGGGAGCCACCATGTTTTCCGTCTTTCCAACCGCCCGTTTGCGCCCGTCGCCCTTTTATGACTCGGCTGTAGCCGAGGGCATGACAGCCGCCAGCATCTATAACCGCATGATCATGCCGACGTCCTATGGCAACCGCGAGGCGGAGTATTGGCGGCTGATCAATGGCGTTTCGCAATGGGATGTGGGGGTGGAGCGCCAGGTTCAGCTGAAGGGCCCGGATGCGGGCAAGTTGGCGCAGATCATGTCGCCTCGGGACCTGTCGAAGTGCAAGGTTGGGCAAGGGAAATATGTGCCTCTATGCAATCATCGGGGCACCATCATCAATGACCCTATCTTGTTGAAACTGGATGAGGATCTGTTTTGGTTCTCGATCGCTGACAGCGATATCTGGTTCTGGGCGGGTGCATTGGCTGCTGAGCGGGGGCTGGATGTGGAGGTGTCTGAGCCTGACGTCTCGCCCATGGCGTTGCAGGGGCCGATGGCGGAGGATGTGGTCGCCCATGTGATCGGCGACTGGGTGCGCGAGTTGAAGTATTTCTGGTTCAAAGAGACCGAGATCGAAGGGATTCCGGTGGCCGTGCAACGCTCTGGCTGGTCAAAGCAGGGCGGGTTCGAGATTTATCTGCGCGATGGCACCAAGGGCACGCAGCTTTGGAACATCTTTAAGGAAGCGGGCCAGCCGTGGGGGATCGGGCCGGGGTCGCCTGCGACGGCAGAGCGGACGGAAAGCGGGTTGGTATCTGTTGGGGGCGATACCGATGAGGCAACCAATCCGTTTGAAGTGCGGTTGGGGAAATATGTTGATCTGGATGTGGCCGATGATGTGGTTGGCATTCAGGCCCTGCGCAGGATCCACAAAGAGGGCGTGGCGCGGCATCAGCTGGGGCTGGTGCTGGAGAGCGGCGTACCTGCGCCACTGGGGTTCCGGCGCGAGGACATCCGGCTGGATGGGATCATCGTGGGGATGATGACGAATTGCGTCTGGTCGCCGCGGATGATTGCCAATATCGGCTATGCTTTGATTTCGTCAGACGTGAAGCCGGGGGCAGTGGTCGAGGTGATGCGCGATTCTGGGCCGGTGACGGCGCGGTTGGTGGAGTTGCCGTTTTTGTAAGCGGGGGAGCCGCCTCGGGGGGCCTTGCGCCCCCGCTCGGCGGCGTTGCCACGGGATGGTGCCGGGCGGCGGGGCGGCTGGATGGCGGGGCCTCCGGCGGGAGTATTTGGCAAAGGGCAATTCGGGTGGCATGTTGGCTGCGCGAGTGGTTTAGATTTGCTGCCTGGGATGGGGAGAAGGTTACGATGCGGGATGCCTATGAAGCCATGGAGCGGGGGCCGGCCAATCATGTGGCTTTGTCGCCGTTGTCCTTTCTGAGCCGGGCAGCTTTGGTTTATGGCGCGCGGGTGGCGACCACTTATGGCGATGTGTCGCGGACTTGGGCGGAGGTGGCGGATCGCTGCGCGCGGGTAGCCGGTGGGCTAAAGGCGCGCGGGATTGGGCTGGGGGATACGGTGTCAGTGTTGTGCCCGAATATCCCTGAGATGTTCGAGTTGCACTATGCCGTGCCATTGGCGGGCGCGGTGCTGAACACCATCAACTACAGGCAAGAGGCTGAGACGATTGCCTACACACTGGATCATGCCGACAGCCGTTTGGTGATCTGCGATACGGCCTATGCGGGGCTCTTGCGGCAGGCTTTTGCGCTGATGGGGCGGGACGTGCCGGTGGTGGATATTGCCGATCTTCATGCGGAAGGGTTCGGGCAGGCGTCTTATGACGATCTACTGGCGGCGGAGCCTTTGGAGTGGCGCTTGCCTGCCGACGAGTGGCAGGCTTTGGCGCTGAATTATACCTCGGGGACGTCTGGGCGGCCGAAGGGCGTGGTGTATCATCATCGCGGCGCTTACCTGATGGCGATGGGCACGGTGGCGGGTTGGCCTGTGCCTGCGAACCCGGTCTATCTGTCGGTCGTGCCGATGTTTCATTGCAATGGCTGGAACCACCCTTGGGCGATGGCCATCGTGGGCGCGCATCTGGTGTTCACCCGTGATGCCGTGCCTGCACGGATGTTTGCGGCGATTGCTGCGCATGGGGTGACGCATCTGGGCGCGGCCCCGGTGATCTTGCAGATGCTTTGTGAAAGCGCGGATGCGCCTGCTGAGCCGCTGGAGCCGCGGTTGAAGGTGTTTACTGCCGGGGCACCGCCTCCACCTGCCGTGTTGGAAAAGGCAGCGCTTTTGGGGTTGGAGGTGATGCAGGTTTACGGGCTGACCGAGACCTATGGCCATGTGTCGCAATGCCTGTGGCAAGAGGATTGGTCTGCGCTGACGCCTTCGGAACAGGCGGCGAAGCAGGCGATGCAGGGCGTGGCCTTTCCGATGCTGGAAGGCTTGCGCGTGGTTGACCGCGAGACCGGTCTGGATGTGCCGATGGATGGCATCACGCAGGGCGAGATCGCGATGCGCGGCAATCCGGTGATGAAGGGGTATTACAAGGACGCCGCCGCTACGGAGGCCGCCTTTGCGGGCGGCTGGTTCTGGTCTGGCGATGCGGCGGTGGTGCATCCGGGCGGTTATGTGCAGATCCGCGACCGGCTGAAGGATGTGATCATCTCGGGCGGTGAGAATATCTCTTCGGTCGAGGTGGAGGGGGTTTTGTATCGTCATCCCGCCGTACTGGCGGCGGCGGTGGTGGCGCGGCCGAGTGAGAGGTGGGGGGAATCGCCTTGTGCGTTTGTTGAGTTGCGCGAGGGGCATGGGGCGGATGCGGCCGAGTTGATCGGCTTTTGCCGCGACCATCTGGCGGGGTTCAAGCTGCCGAAATCGGTGGTCTTTCAGGTTTTGCCAAAGACGGCGACGGGGAAGATCCAGAAATTCATCCTGCGCGACGCGGCGCGGGCTTTGGGGCCTTTGGGCTGAGTGGGGGATATGATGACTGATCTGAGCGCCTTGGGGCTGAAGAATATCCGGCTGGACCTGCATGACGATGGCGTGCTGATCGCCACCTTGGACCGGGCGCATAAGCGGAACGCCTTGGATGCGGATACCATCGAGGAGTTGGTTTCCTTGTTCTCATCCATCCCCCGCGCTGGGGTGCGGGTGGTGGTTCTGGCGGCAGAGGGGGATCATTTCTGCGCGGGTCTGGATCTGGTGGAACACCACGGCCAGGACCGCAGCCCGGCGGAATTCATGCATCTGTGCCTGCGCTGGCATGAGGCGTTCAACAAGCTGGAATATGGCGGGGTGCCGGTGATTGCGGCGCTGAAGGGCGCTGTGGTTGGCGGCGGGTTGGAACTGGCATCGGCGGTGCATATCCGGGTGGCGGATGAGGGCACGTATTTTGCGCTGCCGGAAGGCCAGCGGGGGCTTTTTACCGGAGGTGGGGCGACGTTTCGGGTGTCGGCGCTGATCGGCAAGGCGCGGATGATCGACATGATGCTGACGGGGCGGGTGTATAAGGCGGTTGAGGCGGTTCAGATCGGGCTGGCGCAGTATGTGGTGGAGGGGTCGAGTTATGACAAGGCGCTGGAGTTGGCGCGGGCGGCGGCGCGGAATTTGCCGCTGACGAATTTCGCGATCTGCTCGGCGATCAGTCATCTGAACAATATGTCGGCGATGGATGCGGCTTATGCGGAGGCGGTGGTGGCGGGGGTGGTGAACACCCAGCCGGAGGCGCGGGCGCGGCTGGAGGCGTTTGCGAATAAAACGGCGGCGCGGGTGCGGCCTGAGTGACGTGTCCCGACTTGGGACGCAAAGGATTACCGTTTTATATCAAGGGTATGGGGATTTCTGTTTAGGGTTTGTTAAGGTTAGGAGACGGTTTTCCATAGCTGATAGAAAACCAAGTCTTTCAATGTGGATAGCCTTTACTCTGTAGCGAGTTTCAACCTTGGCGTCTTACTATGGTCAAGAACTATCGGTTGAAATCAATAGTAATCTGATTGCTTTATTGCAGAGGCGATACCCTCATCCGCATCAATCACAATGGTTCCTGCGGTCTGATCTAGTGCCCCCGGTTTATCTGGATTTATGAGTAAAAGACGATATTCATTCTCATGCTTAAAATTGGCTGACTTAGTGAAAGCAATTTCAAGCCAGGTTGCAACTGCGTCTGCATCCTCCGGGCTCTGTTGCACAAATCCCATGAGGGATTCATCTCGTGAATCCAGCATGGTAGCTGTGTGGTATGAGTAAACCCACACCCCTCGCCTACAAGACCAGGAACTGGTCCGCCTATAACGAAGCGCTCA